>ENA-ORNZ01000427-ORNZ01000427.1-human-gut-metagenome-genome-assembly--contig:-NODE-427-length-59426-cov-74.088393_pt1 | contig 59426 bp, 65 predicted proteins | sample MGYA00242124_ERZ509040 | MGnify/ENA primary metagenome ERZ509040 (study PRJEB26280, sample SAMEA2338733) | human gut metagenome | biome: human gut; feature: human-associated habitat; material: faeces... | reverse complement strand
GGGTTAGGGAATCCCACACGTCGCTCATCGGCTTCAACACGTTGAACAAGGGGACCGGTGTGCCGATGGTGATGCCGTCCAGCGGGATGCGGTACAAGGGCATGTCGTAGGTGGTGCCCCCGTCCAACGGGCTGGTGGTGTTCACGGCGGGGTCGGTGGGCGTGCCCGTGGTGGGCGTGCCCCTGACCACGACCAGTTTCGCGCTCTCAACCGACTGCGAGCCCTTCGCATAGCGGCATACGATCAGGTCGTTGCGTTTCTGACCCTGCGACCCGTTGGTGACGATCAGGTCCTCGGGCGTGCCTTGGCTGACGTGACGGCCCTGCATGACCAGCTCGCCCGTGCCGATGGTCACCTTGTTCGCCGAAACGACCGTGATCTTGAACTTGTCATGCACGTTCAGGACATAATCGTCCAAGCCGAGGATGCCGGCGTTCAATCCCGCCGCCTGCTCCGCTGTCGCGTGCGCCTTGCCCGCATAACCGGTAACGAGTTCAGCCATTCTGCTTGCCTCCGTTCTGCATCCAACTGTCGAAGCTGTTGTCGTAGTCCTTGAGCTTGTTCACATAGTCCGCGTGATCCTGCTCGCAGAACAGGTAGTCGTGGCCCGTGCCGGTGGAGTCCAACCGGTTGACGTTGTACCACGTCTTGATATCCGGATCGTCCAAGTCCTTGTACCATTTGTTTCTGCCGCAACGGTCGCATTGCATGACCGTCGCATTGTCGATACGCGCCATAATCGGCTCCTTACTGTTTATTCGGCCCCGTAATCGACGCTTAGGACGCCGTCGGAGACCTTGACGATTTTCTTGCTGATAGTCGCGTTGACGGTGATACCCGTGAGATTACCCCTTGCGGTCACGGTGTCGCCCACGTCGAACACCACGTTGGCGTCGTCGCGGACGGTGACCCTCACATCGCCCTCGGATTGCAGATCCTGCAATTTTTCTTTGGTCTTGTTGTTCAGTTCGGCGGTCTCGGCACTCGAATAGTCGTAGACCTGCGTTATCTCGTCCACACCCCTGAGCGACTGGGTCTGGCTGACGTTGCCTTTCGCGTCCGCATACCAGTGGACGACGGTTCTCGCGGCCAAATCGCCCTTGCCCAGGCCGATGAGATGGTTCGGTTTGCGCCACGTGCGCGTCGCGTCGAAATCGATGAGGTCACTGTCAATCGAGTCGCCGTAATGCGCAACCGGTTCGGCCCAGATGTTGACCTGGCCGGACGTATAGGCGAGCCTGAGTTTCAGTCCGTTGGCCGCGCACATCCTCCGCAAACCCGTATAGCAGTCCGTGTAGCGGTCGAACCGGTAGCTTTTGATGGTCTGCGCGCCGGCAGTGGGCGAATCCACCGCGTCGAACACGCCGTCAAGACCGACGCGACTGATGAGCGAGCCGATGACCGAGGAAGCGGAACCGGAAACCGTCAGATAATCCTTACCCGAGTCGGGGGAAAGAATCTTATTCGCCAAAATGCCATGCCACGTCCTCCCCGAATAGGTCAGGGTGCTGACACCGGAAGCAAGCTGGTCTTCCATCGCATCCACCACGCCACCGCATTCGCTGCCGTCGATGTAGATATAGGCACCCGCATCGATGGTGGACGCGCCGCTCAGAACAAGTTCGAAGTCGTTTTCCTCTTTGCCCCACGCGCAGTCCAGAGTGTAGTCGGCGGCGGAGCGGGCATCGACGTGATTGGAGTCGGTGATAATCAGTTCCACCATGGTGGCGTGCTCCTCTCCCGGATCACGGTCAGGTCAAAGCCGAACCCGTTCCACTGCACCTGGTGTTCCCCGGCCGGCAACGGTTGGAAGATATAACTGCCGCCGTTGATGCCGTTGCCGCGTTCGCCCTTGTCGAACACGTTCGTAATGTCGCCGTTTTCGGCGGTCATGACGATGCTGCGTTGCCCCTCCACGCTATTGACTGTCACGTAGGAGCCCGAGGGGATGTCCATATGCAGCTCGTACCGGTTGCCGCCGATGATGATGGCCGGCTGTGAGACCGGCCCGTAGATCACCATTTCGAATGGCATCGGCGAGGCGGCATCGTTAGCGACCGTCGCGTTTCGTGTCGTCGGCATGTAGTCGTGCGGGTAATCGTGCGGGTAATCGAGGTCGAGGCCCGGTTGCAGGGCGTCCGACCAGAAATGCTGCACATCATCGCGTTTGTGCCACACCCCGTCAAGCAAGGCAACCGTGAAATCGCCGCGCACGAGCACGGGAGATACGTAGTCAGGTTCGTGACCGACCACGAGGCAGGTCTGCGACCATCCGTCCACCGTGATGACGCCGGGTTTCGCGGCATCGTTAAGGTAGGCGCACATGTCCGCGTCGAACAGTTCCTCGGCCTTTTCGAGCGCCGGGATACCGTAGACGAGCCCGGTGACCTTGACGGTCTTCGCGGGCCGCGTGGCCCGCAATAACCGGTAGCCGAGCTCGAACTCCCACGCGCGGGTGCGTAGCTCCATGATCTGTCCGCACATGATCCCCTCCGGGTCGGCGAGATCAATCACGGTCCCGGCTCGGTTTGACGTGTAGGTGAACGTGTGCATCATGTACGCAAAGCCTCCTTGGTGAGCCGCTGGAAGTCGCGTTTGCCGAGTTGCGGGGCATACGCGCTGATGATGGGGCCGATCTGCTCGCGGAAGGAACGTATCTCCTCGATGACGCCGCTCACGTCGATACCCCGGCCGGAGAACGATTCCTTGGGGATCTGCCGGCGGTTCAGGGCCGCGTATGTGTCGGCGCCATAATATGCGACGGATTTCACATTGGACACGAATTCGCCGCTCTTGACCCGCGCGTTCGCCAACGTGATGTTGTCGCCGTCCGTGATGCTCGCCTTGCCTGGCAGGAGGCCCTCGATGACACTGCCGCCAGTGGCGTAGCCGCGCATCGAAACCCCATAACCGGTGAACAGGCCGCCGGTCTTACCGGTGGGGATATTGCCCATCGCACCGGCCGGACGATAACCACTGGACGAATACGTGCCGCCTGAATCATCGACGTAGCTGCCATGGATGGTGAAGTACTTGTCCGCGATCTGCGTGTTGTTCAGATTGGTGATGACGCTCATGGCCTGACCGTCATCCGCGTAGATCATGCCGGTATGCGGGTCGATGGTCCAGCCGTTCGCTTCGGCTATCTTCTTCCAATAGTCGCTGTTGTCACCCATCAGATGACCGGTCTTCGGATCGATCGTCGCTCCGTTCGCCAATGCGAGGGCGGTGTCGTACTGGCTTTTGTCCATGGTGATGACACCGGTGTGCGGATCCACTTCGACGCCGTTGACCGCCTCGATGGCGGCGAGTGCCTGTGTGTTGTCGCCGTCGATTTTGATTTCGCCGTTAGGAAGTTTCGCCACCGTCATGCCGAGGTCGGTCAGGCTGTTCTTGGCCGGTTCGGTGTGGGCGTTCACGTCGATGGCTTTGGATCCGGGGATGCTGTTGACGCTGGTGGCGAGCTGGTCGAACTTGTCCTTGGTCAGGCCGGCGGCGTTGGCTGCGGCTTCTGCGGCTTCCGGGGTCATGCCCATCGCATGTGCAGCTGCGATGTATTTCTCGCGTGCCAGGTCAAGGGTGCCGTTGACCGCTTCGAGTCCTTCGCCGTTGCGTGACTGGGCTTCCGCCGCCTTCAACGCGGATTCGGCGAGATCGTTCAACGCGCTCTGGTTGGCTCGTCCCTGTTCGGTGTTCAGGTCGAGCGTCTGCCCGTTCTTCTGCACGCTTTCGGTCGCCTTGTCGAACGAGTCATGCATGGAGATGAGCGCGTTGGAGCTGGAGAGCGCGAAACCGTAGTAGGTTCCGAGCGCGTCAATGACCTCGCCCAAGGCGGTGGCCTGCTCGTTGATGCCGTCGGTGGTCGCTCCCAAACCATCCTGAAGGATAGATTGGGCGTCAGCTGATTCCTGCGTGGCGTCCGCGTTCGCCGACTGCGCGTCGACCAATCCGGACGTGGCCAGCGTCTGCGCCAGTTTCTCCTGTGCGGCGGCCTTCGAGTTGGCCGCGTCCTCCTTGGCCGCTGCGGCTGATTTCTCGAAGATCTCCTGCTGTTCGCTCAGTACGCCGTAGGCAACGTTGGAGGTGCGGTCCCACATCTGGTTGATGCCGCCGAGCGAGTCACGGTAGCTGTCGGCCTGTTCGCGGACTCGCAGAATCGCTTCGGGCTCGCCTTGTATGGCCTTGATGTAGGTGCTGTGGGCGATGCCGATCTTGTCGAGTGCTTCTCGCACATTGTCGTAGCCGGAGGTCCAACGGCTGAATATGTCGGCCGTGTAGCGTGACGAATCGCTTTCGGAGAGCGCCTTGTTGAAGTATTCGGCGGCGCTTTGTCCGCTCTGCAACGCCTGGGTGAGTTCGTCCACTCGTTGCGTGGCGGCCTGCTGATCCTGCGCGAAAGCGAACAACGCGAGTCCTGCGGCGGTGATGGCCATGCCCCATGGTCCGCCCAGCAACGATACTATGCCGCTTCCCAGGTTTTTGAAACCGGCCATAATGCCTTGGGAACGACTGATAGTGGTGCCAAACGTGTTTATCTGAGATTCTGCACTGCCGAAAGTTGCGCCCCATGTCTGGAACGCTGACGCGATTCCGGAGCCGAGGCCTATGAGCCTTTGCCCTGGGTCGGCAATCAATCCGAGGGTTTGCGCAAGCTGGCTGCTGCTAGAGTTCAGCGGCCCCATCGCTTTGTGGACTGCGACACTGCCTCCAACCAGAGCCGCCATCAGCACTATGGACTGCTGTACGGGCGCAGGCAATGACGCGAAACCGTCAACAAGGGTGTCGAGTGTCTGCACGAGGGAGCGCAATGGTCCCTGACCTCCCTCGCCCAAAGAGATCATGAGGGATTCGAAAGAGCCGCTCAGATTCTCCAGATCGCCTTTCAGGTTGTCGTTCTTCTTGGCGGCGAGGTCCGCGGCGTAGCCGGATTGGCTGACGGCTTTCGTCCAGTCGTCGATGCCTTCCGCGCCCTGCTCGTAGAGCACGTTCGCGGCTCGCACCGCGTCGGCTCCGAAGATGGTGTTGAGCGCGGCATTGCGTTCCTGTTGACTCAGGCCGCTCAAACCGTTCTGCAATTGGCCTGCGGCACCGGCAAGGCCGATGAACTTGCCATTGGCGTCGTACACGTTGATGCCGAGCTCGTCCATGAGGGTCTGCGCCTTGTCGGTGGGGCTGGCCAGTCGTTGGAGCATGGTCTTGAGGCTGGTGCCCGCGTCACTGCCTATCATGCCGGCGTTGGCGAACGCGGCGAGCGTGCCGGTGGTCTCCTGCATGCTGACGCCCATGCTGTTGGCCACCAGACCCGCCTGATTCAATGCGAGGCCGAGGTCATGGGCGGAACCGACGGCCTTGCCCGCACCGGCCGCCAGCGCGTCGGCCACCTGAGTGGATTCGGCGCCCGTCAGGTTGAACTGTTTGAGGGTGGTGGCCATGAGTTCGGCGGCGTCGCCTACGGCCATGCCGTCGGACGCTGCGAGGTTCAATGCGCCGCTCAAACCGCCGGAGAGAATATCCGAGGTCGATAGGCCGGCTTTGCCGAGTTCGTTGATGGCGTCGGCGGATTCGGTGGCCGAGTATATGGTGTCGGCACCAGCATCGATGGCGGCCTGACGCAGTTGGGCCATCTCATCGGCGCTGGCTCCGGTGTTGGCCTGCACCGTCGACATGCTGGCGTCGAAGTCCGCCGCCATCCTGACAGCGGCCACGCCCAGCGCGGTGGCGGCGACACCGGCCGCCGCGATGCCGGTGGTGATGAGCTTCGATTTGCCTCCGGCGGCTTCCATGGTGGTCGCGGTCTTCTGGCTTTCGCCGGACACCTTGGCCATGCCGGCGGTGAAATTGCTGGTGTCCGCGAGCAGGCGGACAGTGATGTTGCGGTTCAGACCACCGGCCATGGCATATCCTCCTGTCGGATCATCGTGGGTTGATGCCCACGGTCAGTGAGTCAAGTTTCGTGGCGGATTCCGCGGAATGGTCCTTGCGGTATTCTTCGAGCCCGATGCGGCGCATCAGGTCGATCTGGCAGACGCCGACCTCGCTCGCGTATTTGGTGGGGGCCAGCTCGTCGTGGCATATGCTGACGGGCATCCCGCAGCGCGGACACAGCGTGCGCTCGTATTCGTCGAGTGCGAGCATCCATTCGCGTTCGGTCTCATCCCATTCGGTTTCCGGCGTGTAGCCGGTGATGCGCCTATGCCCGTCCCTTTCCACCCGATACGACGGTTCCCAGCCGAGCCAACGCTTGTAGCTGATGCCGAGCTTCTGGCAGATTCGCAGTTCACTTACTGTCTGCGGATTATCCGCGAGGCTGATTCGAGTGCGTCTTTTGGGTCGATGAGCTTCGCATTCAGGTCACGGATCGCGTACCAGATGGGGCTGATCTGGCCGTCGGACAGTTCGGTCATGACGTTGGCCAGCTCTTCCACGGGGGTTTCCGGCACGGTCTTCCTGACCATGAGTCTGACGGCGTCGGCGCAGATGTCCTCGATGTGCTGTTTCGGTACGCCGTTCTCGGTGACGGTGTTCGCCTCGAGTACCTGACGCCACTGGGAGAGCGGCAGCGCCTCCAGGGTGATGCGGACGGTGTCGTCCTTCACCTCGTCGCGCAGCCTGTCGATTTGTTCGGCGATGCGTTTGGCGGCGGCGTTGCCGCCCTCGGTCACATGCTGTGCCATGGCGCGTTCCAGGTCGGCTCCCAATGCGGCGACCTGTTCGGCCTTCTCCTGATCCAATATGAGGTCGACGTCCACGCGCTTGCGCTTCACTTCCAAAGCCATGATTATCCCTTTCTGAAAATCTGAAAACCTTTCTGAGAGAGAGAAGAAAGAATGCCTGTGCGGGGCCAGAAAGGCTTAGAATCCCCGCACGGAAGAACTTGTCAGGCTGCGGTCAGCACGGCGGTCTCGGACTCCCAGCCGGGAGCCTGAGCGAACAGCGGGATCTGACTGCGGATCATGGTGTTCGCATCCGGGTTGATGACCTTCTTTTCGCCGCACTTCACGCTCACGACGGTGAGCTTCTGGCCGGAGGCCAATGGCGCGTCGGTGGCCATGCCGCGGCGACGCACGATATAGCCGGACGCGCCCTCGTGCATGAGGGTGACGGCCTCGTTCTGTTCCTCGTGCTCCGTGTTCGTGTTGTCGATGACCTCGATGCTGATGTCGCCGGCGCTCTTGCGGCCGGGGCCCCCGAAGTCCTGCACGGTGTTCTCGCGCTGGTCGGACACGGTGTCCTGCGACGGGTCGAAGCTCCAGCCGCCAAGCATGACGTAGTTCGAGATGTCGGTGCCGGCTTCCAGCTCGACCATGGTGGGGGCCTTGATGTTCTTGATCGTCGGCACCCATAGTGTGGTGATGTTGCCCTCGGCACTGGTGCCGGGAATCTCTGTACCCAGTTTCAGGGTCATGATGCGCTCCTTAAAGCAAAAAGCCACCCCCCGTATGGGGTGGCGTTGAAGGCTTTTGGTAAATGATTGGTTGATTACGGTCGGCTCCACGTGAATCGGAACCGGAGGACGCGCACCTGGTAGCGGCGCGCGGTGTCATCGGCGGTCAGACCGGCCGCGTATGCGCCGGAATCCTCGTACAGGGTGAGCTGGCCGACCGTGTAGCCCGGCGGCCGGGTGGGGGAGCGGTTCGCCAACGCGGGAATCAGCATGTCATCGCACCAGATGTTCACGCTGTCGGCGGTGGTGCTGACGGCGCGAACCTCCAGCAGGGCGGAGTGGGCGGTGAACCGCATCGTCTCCGCCGCCACATGACGGTCGGTGGAGACGCGCGCGATGATCCACGGCGGCATCTCCGACTCCAACGGCTCCTCCTGCCGGTAGATTTTCACGCCGGATGGCATGGAGGGCAGCAGGTCGAGAACCGCATTGGTCAGGTCCATGACGCTCATAATCCGATGGCTCCTATCAGCATGTCGTCGGCCGCGTCTCCCACGTATTCGGCGAGCGTGGGCAATTCCTGTTCGGCGAACTGGTAAAACCAGTGGGTTCCGCCGCCTTTCGCGGTGCCGAAGAACGCGATGTTGGCCAAGTCGGAAGCTCCGCCGTCGCGGGGGCTCACATCCGCATAAATGGTGGTGCCGGTGCTGCCCATTTCGTAGCCGATGCCGATACGGCTGATCGCGTAGTTCGATGATGTCTGCAGGTCGGAGATGACGCCTTCCTTGACGTTTTGCGCGCCCTTCTTCACCGCCTGCGCGACCTTGACCGAAGCCATGGCGTGCGCTGCGGCGACCCTGCGGCCGAACGCGGTCAGCTCCGAAGCGTCTATGGTGATGTCACTCATTGCTGTTGCCCACCTCCTTCACATTCCACCGGCATGCGGTGGAGTGTGTCTTCTCGGACTGCATGTTCAACAACCGGAGTTTCCTGCCCTTGAGATTCGGGTCATCGGCCTCGGTTATCTCGCACACGTCACCCGGCAATAAACCCATGGTGCCGTAGGGGAAATGCACGTACATGCTCCACACGGGAGTGACGGCACCCAACGCTTCGACGATGCCGCCCTCCGTGTTCTCGGCGGCCAGACCGCCCGAGGTCTGCACCTTGCACTTGCCCTCATACACGGTGTTCGCGGCCGGTTCCACCAGTCCCGTTTCGGGGTCGGTGACCGGTTTGCCCATGTGGGTGACGCGGCATTGGTCGGTCATCAATGATTCGGCGAGCTGTCGGCCTCGGTTGAGGATGTGCTGCACGTTCATCGGAACACCCCTATGGCGATGCCTCGCATGCCGAACCTGTTGCGGAGGGCTCGTTTCGTGCCCTCGGGCAGTTCGAGTGCGTCGATGATCTCGGAGTCGCCCTGACGGTAGCCGATCTGCACGTCGTCGATTCGTGCGTACGATTCGTCGCGGTGAGCGCCGGGGCCGCCGTTCGACTGCTGGACGAGTCCGGCTGCGACCATGCTGCACACGAGGCGCACGATGTCCGGGGGAACCGGGTCATAGCCGGCGAGCATGGTGACGGTGACGGAACAGGGGACCATGTTCGGCAGGCTCCACAGGCTTTCCCTGTACAGGGCGTTGCCGAGCAGCTTCCAATCCCCGGTCTCCTCGCCGTCCATGAGCACGCGGCTCACGGAAATCACGGGGCGCATGGGCAGGTCGAGCCTGCGTGAGGTTTCGCCGGGGATGGTCACCGTGTATTCGCCGCGTGTGATGGGGCACCCTGCGGCGTCGCGCACCGCTGCGGAAACCGATTCGAGCAGCTTGCCCGCGAGCTTTTCGTCCGCGTATTCGATGCCGTATGAATCAAGGTCCTTGACCGTTGCCAGCGTGTCCATGAGTCACCCCCTATGCGGTTATTCGGCTTCGCCCAAGTAGGGCATGGCCTCATAGCTGCCGGCCATCACTTGCCCACCTTGAAGTGTACGGTGGCCAGCGCTTCGGGGCGCACGACCTTCGCGCCGTACAGGTGCAGGCCCTTGACGATGTCGTCGAAGCCCTTCTCCTTGCGGGTGGCCTCGACCTTGGCGATCTGCTCCGCGAACGTGGTGGCCGCGTTGGTGCCGGCGATGATGACGTTGCCCTCATCGGTCGGAGACTGGGTGGAGCCGCCCTTGGCTGCGGGAGCGTTGTTGGACTTGAGGATGGTCATGCCCGCGGCCTCGCCGACGACTCCGTTGAGCAGCGTGGAATGAGCGGACTCGGCGCCAGCGACGAAACGGCTGTCCTTGCGCAGCAGACCGTAGAAGTCCGGGTTGACGATGACCCAACGGCCCGCGTCTGGCACGCTCTGCTTGTCCAATGCGGTGGCCAGATCCACGATGGTGTCGTACGCCTTGGTGGCGGTGGCGCCGGAAATCGGGTCGAGCTTGCTCTTCGCGCCTGCTGCCATCAGGCCGGCCAGGTACTGGTCGGTCAGGTCTCGCAGCTTGTTGGCGGCGTCCTGGGAGTATGCGGCGGTCAGGTTGTTCATGGCCTGGCGCTTCTCCACGTCGTCGATTTCGAACGCGAAGTACTTGCTCTGGTTGATGACGAGTTCGCCGGCGTCCTTGTCTGTGGCCGGTTCGATGGTGATGTCGGTGTGGGCCGTGTAGTCGCCGATGCTGATGTGCGCGATGCCGGTGATGTGCACGGTGTCGCCGTAGTTGGCGATGTCGCCCTCGTAGTCGCGGTTCACGGCGGAACCGTAGACGAGGTTCTTCTGGAGTTCCAGCAGGATGTTGGCGCTCCACAGTTCGGGAATGAAATTGGTGATGGCCATTTAAGGCCTCCTTCCGTTAGTTGGCTCCGAGCAGGTCCTTCAGTCGCCCGTCCTGTTGGGCTTTGACGATTTCTGCGGGGCTCATGGTTTTCAGGTCGTCTCGGGTGAGCTGACCCTGATGGCGGTCGCCGTCCCGTGTTCCGCTGGGCGGCGTGATGTTCGCACCCGAGGGTGCTTGCTCGGCTTTCCCGAGATAAGGTTTCTGTTCCAGCAGTTCGCCGATCGAATTGGCGATGGCCTGGCTGTCCACGCTTCCGTCATCCGTGACGGTGAACTTGGACAGGTCGAGGTAGTGCAGGGCGTCGGCCGGGTCGGCGAGCTTGCCGCTGGCTGCGGCGCGGACTTCGGCCTTGAGGATGCGCTGGTTGGCGGCGGCAAGGGCCTCGTCCTTGACGGCCTGTTCCTTCCTGGCGGCCTCGTATTCGGCTTCCTTGCCCTGCAGGGCGGCGATCTGTTTTTCGAGTTCGTCGACCTTGTCGGCCTTGGCGTAGGCTTCGTTCAGTTTCTTTTCGAGGTCGCGGTTGACTTTCCGTTGTCCTTCGAACTTCGACTGCCAATCCTCGCCGCCGGTGTTCTCCGGCTTCTTGGACTTGTTGTCGCCTGTCTGCTGGTTCTGGTTTGCGGGATCCATGTTCTTCCTTTCGATTCGTTGGATCATTGCTGGAAAATCTGTCCGCCGGAGGTGACCCATCGGCGGTATTCGCGTTCGCATTGGGCGGCGATTTCGGGGGTGATGGGCATGCGGCCATCGTTGGGGTTGCGGCCCTCCAATACGGCCTCGTAGCGGAGCTTCGCGGTCTGAACGCGCTTCTCGGCGGCGGTCAATAGTTCGACGCGCCCCTGCCGGTACGTGTTGTCGTGCAGCCACATGCTTTTGCGGATCTCGGGCACCTTGCCGCGCCAGTCGTTGTCCACGTAGTAGCCGTTGGCCTTCAACGCAGAGATGGTCTTCTCCCGGTCGCCTCCGGTCAGCGAGTAGATGCCGTCGATGGACAGGCGGCGTTTCATCCTCCGTCCGGACTGTTGCGCGTATTGCATGCTGGCCCACCCGTATCGTGTGGTGCCCTCGCTGGTGGTCAGCGCCGTATAGCCTTTGCCCACCCTTTGCATGCCGCGTTTCGAGTTGACGACCTGGTAGATGTCGGCGCCATCGCGGATGGCCTGGGCGTAGTTCGTGCCGAAGCGTTTGTCCTGCTCCTCACGGGAGAGGCTTTTGAAACCCTCCATGGGGTCGCTGATCCACCCCTGTTGTTTGGCCATGCTCTGGCTGCAGGGCACGTGGCGGCCGTGGCAGTGCGGGTGGCGCAGGAACCCCTCGTTGAAGCGGAACCACTTGCCGGCCAGCAGCATGCACCTGTCGCAGCAGGTGGCGGATTCGACGCGGATGTAGCCGACCTTGGGACGGCTGGTGATGTCCAGTGATTCCGCCTGGCGGGCGGTGTCCATGACGGCCAGAGAGGTGAGCATTACCAGCAGGTTGCGTCCGTATTCCAATGCCTCCAACGGGGAGCTGCCGGTGCGTATCGCGTGCAGGGCGGCGAACACGGGGGATTGGAAGTAGGAGGCGATGTCGAGGCCGGACGGTGCCCAGCCTGCGAATGCGTTCGGGTTGGCCAAGGCGTGTGGCGTGATGTAGACGCCCTGTTCGGCGAGCATCATGCCGCTCGCGTCGATGGCCGTTTCGGCGGACTTGGTTTGGATCGTGGAGAACAGGGTGAGGAAGTCGCGGCTTATCGACTTCCACGACGCCTGGATGTTATTGGCGTCGACCCTGTTCCATGTTCTGCGTGCGGCTCTGTCCGCCGTCAGCTCCAAGGTCGCCAGCCGTTTCTGGCTGTAGGCCAGCACCTGAGATTCGACCGCCATCAGCGCCTCCGATCTGCAGGGCACGGTTCAACGATTCGAGTTCGGGGTCGGCCATCTCGTCGGCGCGCATGCGCATGATGCGCTGCACCTCGTCCGAGCTTTGGCCCATCTGCTCCGCGACCCATTGGATCGGGAAGCCGAGCTGCTTGTATTTGAGCATCGCGTCCGCCATCAGGGTTTCGCTGCGATACTGCGGGGTCGCGAACTGCACCTTGGAGTCGGCGATGATGTCCGCCTCAGCCACGTCGTTCTCGTAGCGCATGGCGATGCTGCAGATGTCGCGGATGGGGGATTTCAGGAAGCTGATGCGTTCGATGGTCTTGGATACGAGGCCGGCTTCGGCGACCTCGTAGCCGGTGGCCGGAACCTCCGCGTTCGTCAGCAGGTAATGGCCGGGGGTGCGTGTTTCGGCGGCGATATGCTCCACCGCTTTTTCGATGACCGGGATGAACACGTTCAGGTTCGAGCTTGACCATTCGCCCAGGTCCACGTTGTCGCCGGTGAACTGGTAGATGCGCTCCAGCACCTGCTTGTCGAGTTCGATGGGCTTTTCGCCGACCTGCTGTCCCTCCTCGTTGTAGACGGGCTCGACGAGCGGGTCTCCGCCGAGGATGACTCGTGCCGGCAGTGAGGCGTAGTCCAATGCGTTCAGCAGGTAGGCCCATACGACGTTGACCGTGTCCTGCATCGATTCGACGTGCGCGATGTCGCTGATCGGCGCATTGTCCAATAGCATCTGGTTGCGGAACTCGCGCAGGGGGATCGTGTCCAGACCGGTGGGCTGAGGGTCATTCATCTTCCAGCCGTACACGTCGGGCGGCACGCGCTGGTCGGTCAGACCGAGCATCTTCTTGCGTTCCATGCTGACCGTCCAGCCGGGCACCATGAGGGTGCCGTACTCCTTGTCGTCGCCCTGCTGGATGAGGAACCCGGCGGAAGGCTGGCCGGTGCGCGCATCGTAGATGACGGCGGCGCTGTCCGGGTGCTCGAACGTGATGCGTGCCCTGCCGTCGACCTGCGTGACCAAGGCGAACGCGCGGCCCGTGGTGGTCATCATCAGTGCGGCTTCCTGAAGTCCGCGTTCGAAGTCGTTGCGGTCGAGGCATTTCATGATGCCGGTGCCGAGCTTCACGTCATCATATGGGACGAAGCCCTTGAACTTGATGCGTTCCACTGGGGCCTGCGCCACGGGGAGGCACCAGTTGTCGGAGAAGTCGGAGAACCGGTCGCTCATGTAGCGCTTGAATTCCTTGGACGCGAACTTGAGCTTGCCGCGTTTGCCCAAGACGTAATCGGTGTGGGTGCCGATGCTGGGTCGACGGAACTGGATTTTGTCGGCCAGTCGGTTCGCCAATGAGGACAGTTCCTGCTGGCTGTAGTCCATCAGTACCTCCTTCTGGTCGATGATCCGGTAAGCATGTAATTGTGTTTGCGAGCGCCCCAGCCGGCGGCTCGCGCGTCGCATGCGGCTTCGTGGGCGAGCACGCTGGTCACGGCGGCGTCTATCTTCCTGTTCTGCTGGGGTTTCGCCAGCCCGTAGCGTTCCAGGGTCTTGGCGACCTTTCGCGCGTTCATCATGTGGGTGCGGGTGACGGGGCAGCCGTCCTGCGTGATGCGGTGCGTGGTCAGGTCGGCTTCGAATCGGCGCAATGCCTCGTAGACGGCTCCGATGCGGGAGCTGCCCGACATGCTCCATGGCATGAATTTCTTCGGCCCGTAGGCCCTGTCCCATGCCTCTATCTCCGATTCCCATGACAGTTCGTCGCGGAAGCCGGGGTCGCAGTAGGCGCGTTCGATTTTGTAGCGTTCGTTGAGTTCCGCCCATGCTGCGGATACCTCGGCGCGGGGGATGCGCCCGCCCCACTGCTTCGGGTTCCAGATGGTCGCACGCTGGTCGGGCCCGTATCGGGGTGTGAATATCAGCCCGTCGAGGGTCTCCATCTTGATGCATGTCCAGTCGTCGTTCTCCGAACCGTCGAAGCCCGCGCATACGCGTGTGCCTTTTGGCGGGTTCGGCAGCCAGAGTTCATGCGCCGGCATAGCAGCTCTCCCATAGTCCGTCTTCGAGCCATGCGCCGCCGCCCTGCACCAGACGGTTCCCGAAGAACCGTTCCGCTTGGGTCGGGTCGGTCTTCATCAGCGCCTTGGCTTCCGATTCGATGGAGTTCAGGTCGACCCATGGTGAGCCGCGGTACACGTATTCGAGCATCTTCAAGCGTTCGGATTTCAGGTTGAAGTCCAACGGCCGGCCGTCGCGGTGTCGCAATGATTTCGCGAGATCGGGGTTCCGGTAGAACACGAACACGTCGTCCTCGGCGTTCTCGAACACCTGCTGCGCGTAACTGTCCTCGCCCGGATCCCATGCGTTCGTCCACGCATGTGTGCGGCCGCCCATGCCGGCGGCTCCTCGGCGCTGCGTGGTGGCGACCGCTATCATGCCGTTCGATTTCGTGTACAGGCCGGCCTCGTCCTGTTCGGCGTCCGTGATCGGGTTGCCCAGACGGGATTTCGCGGAGGCGGTGACCACGTCGATGCGGTCCAGGTCCAAGGCGTCGGCCTCGCCCTCGCGCCCCGGCTGCAGTATGCGGATGAAGGTGTCCCTCACGCGCATGAGCTCCTTGAGCGGGCCAAGCAGGATCGTCGCCACGAGAGGCCGGTAGATGTTGCGCACCTGCTCCTCGGAGTTCGCCGTCAACTGGATGAGCGGCGACGGATGCCGACGGCCTTTCGGCTCGCCCGGATTGTATGGCCACTCCCAGCCGCACGGGCAGCCGTTGTCGGCGCACCGGTACATGTCGCCTTCCTGTGCCCAGCCATCGAAGATGGTGGGCCCGCAGCCCTCGGCGGCGGTGAAGAACGCCGTGCATGGCCCCTTGCCCCATTTCTGCGGTCCGACGGTCAACGTCATTCGATAGGTGAACGCCTGATTGAGCACCATCGGATTGTCGACGGTGACTTCCTCGGGCGGCACATATGGGGCGTCCACGCGGATGCGCCAACGGTTCGCCGCCAGCCAGTACTGCCAGTCGGACAGCACCACCGGACGGCCTCGCAACGGGCCGTCGGGCTGCCGGCAGTGACGTTCGATCCACGCGCACACCAGATGCCCCAACGTGGGGAAGTCGATGAGCCATGAATCCTCGTCAGCCATTGCCGCTCATCCGACGCTGGTACACATGCCTCGTCTCGTCCATGGGAGAGCGTTCGGCGGCCGATTCCCGGTTCAGCTCCTTGGCCCTGCGGCGCGTGAACTCCGAATCGACGGGCTTCCGCTCGGCCTCGGCCTCGATCTTCCAGCCCAACGCCTGCAATCCGGCCACGCTCATGCCGACGCGGTCGGAGATGCGCAGCAGCACGGTCAACGCCGTGGGTGCCGGCGCGATCTCGCATGCGGTGGAAAGCCGTGCGTACAACGCCAGTTCGTGAATCATCCACTTGAACTGGGGCAGATGCCAGGCGCGTGCCTGAGGCAGCTTCCACAGCCACTTCCACTTCTCCGCCTCAAGTTTGCGGACGCGCTCGTCATCGGCGGGCTCCAAGGGCCATTCCGGCGGCTTCATCCGGCACTCGGTGTTCGGCAGGCTCTGCAATGTGTATCCGAGTCTGCGGCTCTTCTCGCTGTTCGGGTCCTTGGCCGGCCCGGAGCGTACTCGTTTGCCTCCACTTGGCATGATGTTCACCTCTCGTCATGGCCTTGCGCCCTAGCGACAGATCGACGAGACCGCCCTCGCGGCGGCCCGCCAGCGATGTTTGAACCCTGCGCACCCGACAGACAGCTCACCGGCGGTCCAAGCGGGGTGGTTGTCACTCCACCCCCCCCTGGGGTGTTGCCGGCTGTTTTTGTCGTGATGCACAGTGTTCCTGTTTATTGTCTGGTGTTGAAGCCTGCTGGTCTTGTTTTGCCGGTTTTTACATCGTGGCATTGTTTGCATAGGCCTCGTCCGAACTTCGGGTCGTTGGGGTTGAGTCGCATGTCGATGAGTTCGGTTCTTTCGTATGGGTAATGGTCTGCGATTGTGCTTGGATTGCCGCAGAGTCCGTGGTGTTTGCCGCAGCCTCCGCGTCCGGAGTCGCCGGGGCATGTGCAGTATGGGTCTCGTGCGAGCACTTGCCTGCGGAATGATTGGTGCCCCTTGGTGCCGTAGGGGTTATGGCCTCGGGTACGGGCGCGGTCCCGTTGGGCTCGGGTGCAGGCGTCGCATTTGCGGGCCGGCGTCTCGATGAGGTTCGGGCATCCGGGGGTCGAGCAGACTCGCCAGCTCATGTGTGCCTCGCAGTCATTGTGTCCGTTGGCGTGTCTTGGTGTCCCCGGCTTGCATATCTATAGTTATTGTGTTACTATAGATATGTCAGCAGAAAGGAGGTCCGATGAATCCAAAGGATTGGTTCGATGTCATCAACGGCATCATCGCCAACGTCCTCGCCGCGATAGCCATAATCATCGCAATCAGACGAAGACCGAAGCACAAGAAGTAAAACAGGTTCCGGCTAACCCTACTAGCCGGAACCTCCCTGCCAATCCTATCTCATCGGAAACACATCATGAGAACATCACTGATTTTCGGAATCGTGGCCCTGACGTTCGGAGCCATGGCCTTGGGCGGCGCGCTATCCGACAGCCCGATAGTATCTGGCGGCTTCGGTCTCGCGGCCGGAATCATGGGCCTTGCGGCCGGAATCATCAACGGCAAGGAAGGCAACAATGACGACTGAATACCTCGGCGTCAAACAGGTCGCAGAACGCCTCGGCATCACCAGCGGCGGCCTGCTCAACCTCAAACTCCCCGAACCCGACGCGACCATAGGCCGCACTCGGGGCTGGTTGCCTGAGACCATCGATGAATGGAACGCTCAACGTCCGGGACGTGGTGTCGGAGGGGGGAGACCACGCAAAAACAAAGCATAGATACGCGAAAACCCAGCCACATGAGCTGGGTTTTTCGACACTAATCCACTGACATTATGCGGTCACAGTTAGCTCTTTGTCAAGTCCGCCACTGATGACGAGCCGGTAGACGCTGCTGTATGAAATGCCTTGGGGCGTGACATCAAGCTTGCCTCGGGATTTCCACACGGTGAGCGTATGCCTTTTGACGGTGATTCCCGCGTCCGTGAACACCTTGGCTATCTCAGCCGCAGACCCGCGCCTGGAATCATCCCAACACAACGTCTTGAGCCTACGCAGTTTAACCGTCTGCGCTCGCTGTTCCCTCCCGCAGACCGGGCATGTCACCCACTGGTCTGCTGCCCCAGCGGTGAGCATGGTCTCGCATAGTTCGCAGGTTCCTATCTCGCGGCGTTGCTCCGGCGGGTCCAGCGCAGCATCGACTTTGCGTGCGATGCCGTCAACGACGTGCATGTAGAAGCCCGCGTCCGCGAACGTGGCGAGCCTGGGGTGGCCTGCGCATGCGATGAGCGTGGCCTTCAGATCCTCGTTGCGTTTGTCTTTGCGCCAGTCCAAGGCGTCGATGCCGTCGAGGCAACGCCATAGTTCACGGGCCGTGGCGTCGAGCATGTCGATCAGGTCGAGCACGTCAAGCCTGATAGGAGTCGGGGGAGTGGCGGTCTGGATGCGCACGGGCGAATGCCCTCCCGGATGCAATGTCGCGTCGAGGCTGTCATGCAACGGCGTGACGTCGCGCGCCAGTCGCAGGAGCGTGCCGGCGAAACGCAGTTCGCACGTCTCGCACAGTGAATATCCCCCTTCGGTTATCGTTTTGCAGTTCTGGCAGTTCACGTTGGCCCCTTCCGGCTGGTCGGCTAGAATAATGTTTGCTTCTCATCGCCCTGGCCGACCATGGTTGGGGCTTTCTCGTATTTGAGCCGGCTGTATGGCATGTTCCATATGCGTTTGAATTCGGCTATCTCCTGCTTCGACAGTCTCGGCCAGCCCCACGGCTTGACCGGAGGCCGCTCCCGTTTCGGCGGTTTGAACGGTTTGACGCTTATCCTCGCCAGATGACACATGTGCCTGGCGAGATACTGGCCGTCGGGCATGATGCCCCTGCTGCCGAAAGTGCTGCGCAAGAGCGGGTGACCGACGGAGGGCAGCCATGTGACGCGCGTCAACTGTCGGCCGAGGATTATCGCCACGGTCAGGTCATCACCCTCCACACACCCGTAATCCCACGACTCCCACACGCTCTCCCGATCCTCAATCACATACAGGCCGCACCCCTCGCAGACAGTGACCACGAGGGGACTGGACTTCGGGACGAACGTGCGCAGCCACGGGGGTTTGCGCTCGCTGGCACGTGGCCTGCTCATGATTGGTGTCCAAGCTGTCGAAGAATCGAATTCCAAGAAGCGCGAATCTCCGCATCACCCAGGCCGCTGATTCTGCCCCTTTCGAAGAAATCAGCCTCTATTTGACGCTTGTTGTCTGGATGGTTCGCCAAGCGGCCAAACCCCCAAGCATGAAGATCATTGTTGCGGCTGCCTTCCGGAATGGGAGACATATCCGGTCTGCCCAAACTTTGACGAAATCTCGAACCTGCATGGACGGCAGTGGAGTGGTCTACAGCCGGCTGAGGCTGGTCATTTTCGAATCCATTGACGTATCCATGGTTCTTCAACCAGAGAACCATCTTGGATGACAGGAACGGGACATCACCGTTTTCGGGCGTATCGCACAACAAGTACACGCCTTCCTGCACAGAGGATCCGGGCCCGACGACATATCCTTTCTGCTCCACCCTTGTATCGATGGGAACACCATGCGGATGTGCCGCGTTCTTCACCTTTCCCAGCAGGTCATCGGGAATCCGGTAGTAGGCGTGGAATCCACCGCTTGGGGTACGAACAAGATAAGTGCTGGGAAAATCATCCGACGAATAAGGACCTATCTGGGAGTTGACGATATCCCAGCCAGACTCTCCGCCGTCCTTGCTCCTATCCATGTCAACGACCATGAAGCCCGGCGCCGGAACCACTGCGAAGGCAGCACCGGACGGCCTGCTACTGGTATCTACCTGCTCGCTCTTGGTGAGCTTCTTCCAATTCAAGGCCTTCTTATCCGGATTGGCCGGCACGTAATCGCAGACGAAACCGAACTCGGAAGGCAATGGAACAGGAGCGCCGCTCAAATCGATGGGCTCCGGAGGTTCGGGAATCATGAACGTGTCGGCGGACCGGTAAGCAGACACGGCTTCAGACCGATATGGGGAGAATCGCTGCTCGTCTTCGACCGACAGGACACGAGTGGCAGTGCCGTCGATTTTCCTCAAGCCAGTCTTCAAACCGAGCTTATTAATGCTGTTCTTATGCTCCCAAGCGCTTTCCGAATACGGATTAGCACCGGATATCGCGTACCCATTGGACACGATCTGGTCGACCAACCACTGTTCCGCTTCGGACAGATCGGTGGGATCGCCGATGACGATATCACGGAAGGGTTCGTCGCCGCGCTTGAGCCACAAAGAGCAGGACGCCATGATAAACGGGGCCACTCCGAAACGGTCCCGAAATTCCAATAACGGAAGAAAATCCGACGCCTTGCGATTGTCCCTCATGCGCACGTAAACAAAACGTCTGACGCTGGCGGCGGTCATCGTCGTGATGACGGGATTGTTCGTCGCGATGACGAACGTGCACCGGGGCTTCACATCGACCGAATCCTGCTGAATCTTGCGACTGGAAATCGTATCCCCGGTGGATATCTTCTTCAACGCGGTCATTTGCTCCACGGTGACGGTGTCCGCATCCTCATCGAACACCCACAGTGTCCCGATAAGCTTGTTCGCCTCCTGATCGCTAGAGAAGCCGCCTTGCCCTCGTCTTCCCCCGAGAATCTTCTGAGCGTCGACCGGCTTCGCCAGATCGGGAAAGGAGCGCGACAGGGCTCCTAGCAGGATGCCTTTCCCGTTGCCTCCGTCACCGTACAGGACGTAACTCAGATGCTTGTACGGCTCCATGAGAGGCGTGGCGAACATACGGCAGAGATTCTGCGCGGAATGCTCGTTTTCGGTGACGTCGCGAAGGAAGGCGATGGCCTGGCCTACGAGCCTCGAATCATATGCCATGTCGAACGTCAACTCATACGGCTGGTCGAACAAAGGAGTGCCGGCATCGAATCTGCGGACGACTCCTTCCACGCGCAGGAACGAGCAGTTGGCGAACTTGATTCCGTGTTTGACGCGCTTATCGAGTTTCGAGCATTCCACACGCAGCTGGTCGTTCCAGGGGAAGTACTGTTTGGCCTTCGGCACGTGGTATTCCGTTTCGAGGCTACTGATCGCATGCCAAGTGTTGAGCAGGGCGTTATTCCCCGTGCGGTCGACGTCACGTACATACAGGGTTCGATTGTCGTCTCCGAGCAGCAGGGAGTCGTTGCGGAAGTCCCACAGGGCTTTCGCGTATCCGTCGTCGAACCACGGGTGCGGGTTCCTTCCCGTGTCGTTGCGCGGGATTTGCACGCTTTGGCCGATGCGGTCGTAGAAGGCGTGCCGTTCCGGCTTCAATGCCGGTCCCATTCCAAGCAGCACCTGTTGCACGTGGGATGGCCCGTCTGGGATTATCGAGCAGTGGTGAATGAACATGTTTACCTCCTTTTGGTAACTACGAAAACAGGGAAGTAACAGAGACCTGTTACCGTCAGACCGTTGAAATTCCAAGGAAGATACCCCTCTGTAACACCCCTAACACTTATGTGTGTGTGAGAGAAGTTATATAGGAGTGTTTGAGAGGGATTTATATATAGGAGAGATGTGTTTCTGTTGTTTCTCCTGTTTTCGTTGGAATTTCAACGTTCTGAGGGTAACCGCCACTGTTTCCTCCTGTTACCGGCGTTGCCGTTCCTCCCTGATAAGTCCTTCGACCATGCTCGCGAAGTCCCTGAAGGCGTCCGCGACAGAGTCAGCGTCTTCGGCTGAGAACGAGATCAAGCCCCGGTATTCGATGTCCTTGCCTTCGTGGTTGTCCATCATGTACGTCTGCATGAGCTGGCGTTCCGGCTTCAATGCCGGTCCCATTCCAAGCAGCACCTGTTGCACGTGGGATGGCCCGTCTGGGATTATCGAGCAGTGGTGAATGAACATGTTTACCTCCTTTTGGTAACTACGAAAACAGGGAAGTAACAGAGACCTGTTACCGTCAGACCGTTGAAATTCCAAGGAAGATACCCCTCTGTAACACCCCTAACACTTATGTGTGTGTGAGAGAAGTTATATAGGAGTGTTTGAGAGGGATTTATATATAGGAGAGATGTGTTTCTGTTGTTTCTCCTGTTTTCGTTGGAATTTCAACGTTCTGAGGGTAACCGCCACTGTTTCCTCCTGTTACCGGCGTTGCCGTTCCTCCCTGATAAGTCCTTCGACCATGCTCGCGAAGTCCCTGAAGGCGTCCGCGACAGAGTCAGCGTCTTCGGCTGAGAACGAGATCAAGCCCCGGTATTCGATGTCCTTGCCTTCGTGGTTGTCCATCATGTACGTCTGCATGAGCTGGCGTTCCGGGGACAGTCCTTCGATCCTGCTTATCCTGCATCCGAGGAACACGTGCGGCGCGATTTCGACCAGTTGCGTCGGCCGACAGCAGCTTCTCCAACTGGCTGAGCGGCCGCGGCCGCAACTGGTAGGCTCCGGGATACTTGGTGGCCGGATAGGCTTTCTCGAACGTGCCGGCGTTGATGCGGCGCGCGCCCGGCTTCACCTGCACCTTCAGGTTGCCGGCCTGGTAGGTGCCGACCGGATGCGAGTCGAGAATCAGGGATTTGAGATTGTCGATTTCCTCCTGACGGGACGCGATCTCGGCCTGCAGTTCGACGATGCGCGCCGCCTGCGCGGCGAACAATCCTTGGCGCAATTCCCCGTCCGGGTTCACGGCCTCTGTGTTTTCAATGGTTGATGGAGTCATTTGATGTGCCTTTCACGATGATTTGGGCGTAGGTGGGATACCACGCCGTCTGATGCTTGGTCTGGTTCGTGTGCCGGTTGCAGCAGGTGACCGCCTCGTCCAGTCCGGTGGGCTTGCCGAGCGGCCCGCATGTCCTGCAACGCGGCATCCAGAGACGCCGGTCAGGCATCCTGCCTGTCCTTGGAGGTGAGTCGCAGTCCGGCTATGATGTCCGCCGAAGCGTCCGGGTTGCGCAGCAGCTTCGATATGGCCGCGCCTTCCTTGACGGTCAGTTGGGCGATGGCGATGGCCGACGTGACGGCCGTATGCTGCTCGTTGGTGAGTATGATCTTGTCGGACAGCAACAGTTTGGTGGCCTTGTCGATGAACGTGGATGCGGCGTTCGTGATCCCGTTCGCGGTCGGCACCAGGGCCGCCAGTTCGAAGCTCAGGTCCTCGTCGGATACGAGCGCCTGTTGCACCATGCGTGGCTCGTTGATAGGCTTGCTCATGATTGTTTCCTTTCCTTCGGCTCCCATTCGGGGAGCGGCTTGATTCGGATATAGAGATGTGGTTCGTATTCGTGCCCGCAGTACGTGTATGGGTCGCCGCTCTTGCGTTTCCGGTATTTGCCTTTGGCTCCGTACACCCATAGGTCGGGCATGCGCTTGGTGGCATGGGATTCGACGACCTGCGCGTCGTCCACGTAGGCAACGCCGTTCAGGGAATCGAGCACCAATTTCAGGAGGTTGTCGAGGTCGGGACGGCCGCGATGGCTCATCCAGAATTCGGCCTCCAACCTGACCGGGCACTGGTATGGTTTCGCCTGCGGGTATTTCAACCGGAATTCGGCGAACAGGCGTTCCTCCGCCCTGACGGTGCGTTTCGGTGTCATCGCGTGCCCGTTGTAGACGCGGGGACGCCCCTTCGGCACCGGGTCGCCCGGCAGGCAGAGCGTGAACTCACTTGGCTGTTCCATCGCCGCCCCACTTCAACAGGATTCCCACGAACATGAGCGGCAGGATGACCGCCAATGCGAGCGAGCCGGTTATCATCCACTGCGGCGTACCCACCGGACTTGGGATGCGGCTGTGCGTGCCGGCGAAACCGACCAGCCAACCCTCGCAGAACGTGAGAGCCAGCAGCACGGCCGATTTCTGCCCGTCCGTTAACCTCGGCCGGGGTCGGCGCATGCGCCGCTTTTTGCGTAACGCTTCGATGCTCATTTCACGGCCCTCGACTTCTCCGTGGTCACGATGCCGGCCAGATCCACCACATCGGATTCGACCTGCAACACCTTGCGCATGATCCTCAGATCGCCCTGCATGTAGGCGTCATAGCCGATCTGATGCGCCACATCGAACAGGTCGCCCAGCATGTCCGCATACCGCTGCCACTTATCCGCCTCGGACTGTGGTTCGGGCTTGCGGGTCTCCTCGTCCAGTTCCTTCTCCAATTCGACCTCCCCTTCGTTCAGGAGCCGTTCGATAAGCTCCTTCAGCGACATGTCCTCGGGCACCTCCACGCCGAAGGCGTGGATTCCGCTAACCTTGTTGTTTGACATCACTGATTTCCTTTCTGAATCTGATTGGTGATGTTGGGTGTCGGCGCAATACCTTGGACAGTGCAACGCCGACACCGCTTATTTCTTTTTTCTCCCGGCATTGGGGCCGGGAAACCTTTATTTGCCGTAGACCAGTTCCTTGCGGGTGATGGCGCACCTGTTGTTCCGGTAGTCGATGACCTCGCGTGGATTCCACACCAGCCGACGGCCGATACGCTTCGGAGCCGGCGGATACCGGCCGCCCCACTTGTCATGGCATGACCACACGTAGAGACTGCCTTTCGAGACGCCGAGAAAACTCGCCACCTTGGAAATCGGCCAGCCGTCAAGAGACGATTCGATTTGACTACCGGCCATCACGCACCCGCCTCGAAGAGGTACCGGTGCATGACCTGGCATCGAGGACAGAGTAATTTCGGAGTCCCTTCGTTGCGGCTGCTGCGATAAACCGTGTGTTTCGGATCGTCTTTCAGCCAGCAGCCGCACAGGGTGGGAGCCCCGCCGTAAATCAGCATTTCCGGAATCCTGACGTAATGCCACAGCAGATTCCCGTTCCGGTCGTAATGGCGTGCCTTGGGAAGCGCGCGCCTCAGATCCTTGAACAGTTCGACTTCCATGGCATCCGGCATCGTCCGGCGCTGCGTCTTCGGTTTTGTTGCGACGCTCATCACGCCACCCCCGGGAGTCGACCCTGGCTGCGCCCGTAGATGAACCGGTCGATGAACCAGTTCACACCCTTGGCGGTGAACCGCGCGTACTGGCGGTCAAGCTTCCCGTTCGCCTTGCGAGACATGACGGGTTTCAGATAGCCGGGCTTGACGGCCTTGACGGTCGGCGCTTTCGAACGCAGCTCGATATAGCCGGCACCGCGCAGTATCCCGTACACGGTGTCGCAGTTCATCCGCTTGTCGATGGCTTGGAAATGACGTGCGGCCTGTCTTACGCTCATCGTCCCGTCCGCCGAGACGAACGCCTCACCCAACAGGGCGAGAGGCCTCATTTTCTCGTTGCTGGCACGGAGTTCGAGATTCTCCCGGCGGGCTTCGCCGAGCAGGCGGGATTGGATCTGGTTCGCCTTCGCCAGAATCAACGACTCCTCATCCATGCTGTTGGTTTTGAATCGGATGGCGGCACCCTCGTTGAAGTACTTGTCCAATGCGTCGGCGGCTTCGCACTGGTAGGCCTCGATTTTCTCGCGTAGTTCCGGCTTGACCTTGCTCGGGTTGATGCCCGCGAGCCACATGGTCATCGTGCGACGGTCGATCATCGCCATCTCATAGGTTTTGCCATCCGAGCCAGTCGTGGGCATGATGACCACAACTGCCCACTTCTTCTCTTTCAGCTTTCGGGCCTGAGTTTTGTAGTCCACGCCGAGGTTTTCGCACATGCGCCTCAACGACGCCATCCACGTGTCGTTCTTGGCAACGGCTTCGATGGTGTCACCGTGGAACGGGACCTGAATCAGGGAATCGCTCATTTGAGGTCACCGTCCTTCGCATCCACTGGATCCATCTGTTCGATGCTTTCGATGTTGTTGAACGGGATGATCGTCGTCATGCTCTCGTCTGTCACAGCATCATGGTCGTTGAGCCATGTGGCCTGATAGAACGCGAAGCCGACGCCGGGGAGGACGTCCACGTCAGCTGCGAACAGCTGACGGTGCCCCTTGAACCTGGTCTTGAGCAAGGTTGCTACGCAGGGGAAGTCGTCGCTCCACCATGAGGGGAGGTCGAGGGTTTCGATTTCCTTGTTGTCGGTTAGAATGGTGTTGTTCATTTGAACCTTCTTTCATTTGATCTCGGCATCCGTGGCGGCGGATGCCTTTTCTTTTGCCTTGGTGGATTCGATGGCCTCGGCGAGAACCTGAGCCGGATTCGCGTTAAGAGCGAAGGCGGTTTTGATGAACTCGCTTAGGGACATGTCGTCCGACTTGAGGTGTTTGCCTACGGTCATCCGGTTGAGGCCGACCTTGGAGGCGATATGCGTCTTCGGCACCTCATCGAGCAAGGCTTTTACTCGGAGGCTCTTCACGGCCGAAGCAGCTGCGTTGTTGGCTGATGCAATCATGGTTTGTATATTGGCACCTGCCAACAAATAAAGTCAAACGCTTCGGCGTGTTGTCATGTGACAACAGTTCTTATGCGGCGTTTCTAGCTGCTGTCAGGTGATAACATTTGCACATGGCAACAAAGATTGAATGGGATATTTTCGACTACGCGGCAAGAGACGTATTGTCTGGTTTGCTGGATGAATTGGGCGCTTCGTACCGCGAAATGGAAAACCTTACCCAAGGTGAAGTAACTTATAGCCGTATTCGGGATATAAAAATGGGCAATAAAGCACCAGTCCGACTGTCTGAGTTCATCAGGCTTAGCGCAATAAGTCACTGTCTTCCAGTACAAGCACTCAATATGGTGCTTGACCGTGTCAGCGAACTCGAAAACGAAGAATATATGTCCATGACACAGGAGGAGCGCGATTCCATTAATGAAATATTCGAAATGCTGAAGGCGCAGCAGTCTTCAGATATCTCTACTGATTCCGTCGATCCGTCGACTCTTGATCTTGCCGCGAAGCATGGTGATATCGAGCGTGAGCAGGAAGCATACGAGGAAATGCCATGATCGACGTGGAGACCATCGCCAGTAAATGGGACAACGTGTATGAGCTGGCGTTGCCGGCAGATCTTGAGGACGGCTACGACGCGGCAAACAACCGCATACTCATCAGCGACCGGCTCACACCAATCCAACGCCGGTGCGTGCTCGCACATGAGATTAGTCATGCCCGTCACCACGACGTAGGATGCAAATGCGACTCCGCAACCGAGCGGAGAGCCGACATGGAGGCCGCACGCATGCTCGTCAACCAGCTCGAATATCAGTCCGCCGAGATTATCTTCGACGGCGACGAATGTGCCATAGCACGAGAACTCAACGTCATGCCCTGGGTAATCCGGGCATACAAAAACTGGCTGCACGACAGCGTGGCTGCATAAAGAAGGAAGAGAACCATGGGATTCAGGATTCGCAAGAGCATAAGTCTCGGCAAGGGGTTGCGGTTGAACCTCGGCAAAAGCGGAGTAACAAGCGTGACCATGGGCAAGCGTGGCGCGCCGCACGTGACCGTAGGCAAAGGCGGCACACGGTTCGGCACCCCGATAATCCCCGGCACCGGCATCAGCTACGAGACTAGGCTCGACAAGCCGTCAAAGAAGGCGAGAAGAAAGAACACGACGATGGGCAGCCAAAAGGAACCGGCATACACCCCGTCAACGTTCCCAACCCCAACGCAGCAGCTGCCCACCACGTCGGAACAGCCGATGGAGATACTGGCACCGACCGAAGTGCTGCAGCAGCCGCCAGCCACACCGACAACGCCTCCCCGAGACGGAGGGAATGGCGGAAGAAACGGACGACACGGTTCACACGGCGCGAAGAAACCATGGTACAAGCGCTGGTGGGGAATAACTATCATCGTTCTGCTGACCATCGGCGTCATCGGCTACATATTCACACCGTCCAAGGCCATCCCCGACGTCGTGGGCCAGACAGTTTTCGAAGCCAAGATTGCCCTCGAAAAGGAAGGCTTCAAAACCATCACTGTCACGCCCGACACCAAAGGTAAAGACAGGAAATGGAAAGTCGAGGAACAGACGCCCGAAGCAGGGCAAAAGGAGAAGACCTCCACATCTATCACGCTCACAGTGAAGCGAGACACTTCTGACCTGCCGAACATAGCCAAAAAAGGCATGATGCTGGACAAGGCCATCACCGCTCTGACCGATGAAGGGTATGACGCCTCGGACTACAAGATCGAAAGCGACAGCGGCAAATCGGTCATTCTCTATTCGAACTGGGAGATTCTGTCAGCGAACAACGGCGTGATTCGAGTACACAACAAGGCCGCCGACGAAGAGGCGGCCAGAAAGGCGGAGGAAGAAAAGAAGAAAGCGGAGGAAGAAGCAGCTCAGAAAGCAGAGGAAGAGAAGAAAGCCGCCGAGGAACAGGCTCGGCAACAGGCGGAACAACAAGCACAGCAGCAGGCCGCTGCCGAGGAAGCCGCACGGCAGGCTCAACAGCAGGCCGAACAGCAGCAAGCACAGCAGCAACAACAGGCCAACACCTACTATCCGAACTGCACCGCCGCAAAGGCAGCAGGTGCGGCACCCCTCTACCGAGGTCAGCCGGGCTATTCGACGAAGCTCGATAGGGACGGAGACGGAGTAGCCTGCGAGAAATAAATTGTCCTGCCGGTGCTGCAACGCCGGCAGGACGGGAAACATCGACCAGCTTGCTTAATTGGAAAGGAGGATGCTTCGCCTCCCCATCATAGCCGATAGGCCTGGCGGAGCTATACTCGAAATGTCAGAAGAACGCGAGTGTGCTGCCGAAGTAGTTTCCGCGCTCCTGCGGGGTAAACTCCAGGGACAGCAGATGGTATTCCGGGTCGTCGGGATCCGGCCCCTCGTCCATGAATCCGAATCGTGTGAACAGGTCCATGCTGGGCTTGTTGCGCGGATCCACCTGGGTGAGCACGAGTGGCGTGCGGTTGAAACGCCAGGCATCGTCACGCAGGCGCACGATAACCGAGGAGAGCAGAGTGTCTCCGAGATGTGTGCCACGCACCTTCAAAGCGGTGGCGATATACGAGATCTGGTAGACGCCCTCATGCTCATCGGTCGTTTCCACGGCTACGCCGTATTCGCAGAAGCCGACCACGTCATCATGCAGGGGAATATCTCCGGATACGACAAGAAGCGTGCGCATGATCCCCTTCGGGGTCTTGCGCACGCTGAGGTCACGTATGTAGCGTTGCGGGTCCATCGCCCATTCGGGGCCTCCAGGTTCACAGCACAGGAACTGCCTGAGGGCCGTCTGATGGTCTCTGGAGCATTCGCGCTCAATGACGAGCTTCAGACCCATCGATGGTTTCCTTCCGGGCCTTTGCCCTGCGTTCCATGTAATGGCGGGCGCTGCGGGTCAGCTTCATCCATTTCTCGTCCACGGCGTTGCGTGGCTTGCCGTCCTCGGGCGGCACGTATGCCGGAATCGGCTTCACGCCGGTATCGGTCATGGTCATGGCCGTCTCCTTTCCGATTTTGGCGTAAAGAGAATATTTTATTAATTTCCCTGTTATCCGTCAAATCTCATTAAAACACATTAATACCAGTTAAAACACGTTAAAACCGAAAACAAGTATGAGCGAGTGAAAAAATCATGGCGAACATCACCAGATACAGGACGGCCAAAGGCGAAAACAGGTATCGAGTCCGCTATCGGAAACCCGACGGCACGCAAACCGACAAGAGGGGCTTCCGCCGCAAGATTGACGCGGAGACGTGGGCTGCGGAACACGTCACCATAGCCAAGGCCACCGGCAGCTACATCGACCCGGAAGGCGGCAAACAACGCATAGGCACGCTGCATGACCAGTGGATTGCCGAAAAGAAGCCGTTTTGGAAGGCGACTTCGGGTTCCAACATGGACAGCGCATGGAAATGCCACTGCGAGGCCAAATGGGCAGAACGGCAGATAGGCAGCATCACACACGCCGAAGTCCAGGCATGGGTCGGAAGCATAATCGATAAGTCCGGCGCACCATCCGTCAGCCGCCCATACCAGATCATGCAGGGCATATGCAGCATGGCTGTGCGGGACAAGCTCATCTCCTCCAACCCGTGCGACGGCATCGAACTGCCGAGACTCCCCAAACGCAAGGATCGCCGCATCTACCTGACCATTACCAGACTGCTGGCACTCGCCAACGAAGCGTCGAACTGCCGGAAGCTGGGAGAGGAGCGCCGGGCGCTCATACTGCTATTGGGCTTCTGCGGGCTGAGATGGGGCGAAGCGGCCGGATTACAAAGACGCGATCTCGACTTCGACGCCGGCATACTGCACGTGCGCCGCAACCTCGTATACGTCAACGCCAAATGGGCCGAGGGCACCCCGAAGAACCACGAACGCCGTGACGTGCCCATGCCCCGCATAGTCATGGACGCGCTCAAACCGATATGCGAGCAACGCGAACACGAGGAGCGCGTGTTCCGTGACGTGCGTGGAGGCCCTATCCGCAAGCAGAGCCTCGCCCGCGAGACGGGATGGTGGACGCACACGCTCACCCGTCTGGGCTGGAAGCGGGACGATTGGCCGGTGCCTCACGACCTGCGTCACACCGCCGCCTCGTTGGCCGTGCATGCGGGCGCGAACGTCAAGGCCCTGCAGAGGATGCTGGGCCACAAGAATGCCTCGATGACGTTGGACGTGTACGCGGATCTGTTCGACAGTGACCTTATGGACGTGGCCCGTCTGCTCGATGCCGCCGTGCAGGTGGAGACGGGCATGGGAGAATGTGGGCAAAATGTGGGCAAAAACGTTTTGAAGCCCGTCTGAAACCCTCAGAAACGTTGGAATCACGCCATTCCTGCGAATGGTGGTTCTTCAGCAAGTTGAAGGACGCACTGAGCTGAGAGCGGATGCGTTCTTGGCTCCCCCCTCTGAGGGGAGCCAAGTCTGTTACTTCAGCAGGGAGCGGCACATGGAGCGGTATTCGTTGACGTAGCCGCCGCCGAAGAAGACGCAGTGGCCGGCGATGGGGTAGAGCTGCCAGAGCGTGATGCGCTCCTGCCATCCGGCCTTCAATGGATGTACGGACTGGTAGCCCTCGGTGATTTCGCTCAGATAGCTCATACCGAACAGGTGCAGCATAGCCAGATCCTCCTCGCGATGACCGCCATGTGCCGCCGGGTCGATGAGCACGGCCTCGGACTGCCCGGAATCGGCGGTCCACATCACATTGCCGCTCCACAGATCACCGTGGATGCGCGCCGGCTTGTCGGCCGCGGCGCGGCCCATCAGATCCGGCAGCGCTTCAATCACACGCTCAGTCAACTCGACATCGCGCTTATCCAGCTCGCCACGTTTCACACCAAGGTTGACCATCGGGCGCAGACGTCCATCAGCGAAATAGCTGATCGGGTCGGTCCACTCGCCGGTATCCATTTTCACCGGGTCCTGCAATGGTCCGAAATAGCATGTGCCGTTATATCCGTCAGGCGCAGACCCGAAATACTTGGCACCCGCATCATGCATACGGGCCAGAGCCGCGCCAAAAGCTCGTGCCGCCTGAGGCGTGGGGGACGCGCTACCCACACGTTCGATATCCAGATAATCCTTGCCCCAGCCGTATACCTGCACCACGCGCGGGCCGCCTTGCGCATGAGCCGCTCCCAACCATTCGAGTCCTCGACCCTCGCATTCGAAGAATCCTTCCGGTGCGAATGCCCTGCTTTTGCGATACGTGGCCATAATGCTCCCTTCGTCGCTTACGTACTATATCCACTTTCATTGTAGAAGCCGTGGATGTTACCGATTCTTAGTGTTGTTCTACACCCCCTTGGGTAGGGTGTTCATCGTCATAACACATCAAATACTTAGAAATCACGAGGGGTTATGAATTTTTTCCAAGCGATCATTCTCGGCATCGTTCAGGCGCTGACCGAATATCTCCCGGTGTCCTCCAGCGCGCATATCCGTATTTTCGGCGATTTGATGCTGGGCTCTGATCCCGGTGCGGCGTTTACCGCCATCATCCAAATCGGCACCGAACTTGCGGTGATTCTGTATTTCCGTCACGACATCATCAATATCCTTACTCACTGGTTCAGCTGCCTGTTCGGCAAGAACGGCAAGGATTGGAAGGCCCGCATGGGCCGCGGCGACAATTACGCCACACTCGGCTGGAACATTATCGTCGGCTCGATTCCGATTATTATCCTCGGCTTCACTCTGCAGAACGTCATCGAAACCTCGTTGCGCAACCTGTGGATTACGGTAACCGTGCTGTTGGTATTCGGCATTCTGCTGTGGATGGTGGATGCCAAGGCTCGCCAGAACAAAACCATGAATGATATGACGTATCGTGATGCATTCCTCTTCGGTTTGGGCCAGTCCATGGCGCTGATTCCTGGTGTGTCCCGCTCCGGCGGCACCATCACCGTCGGTCGCGCACTGGGCTACACGCGTGAGGCCGCTGTGCGTCTGAGCTTCCTGATGGCCATCCCCGCGGTGTTCGGCTCAGGTTTGCTCGAAGCCATCAAGGCCGTGAAGAACTACAAAACCGATGCGATGTTCCCCGGCTGGGGGCCGACCCTCGTAGCCATGGTCATCAGCTTCGTACTCGGCTACATCGTGATCATCGGATTCCTGAAGTTCGTATCGAACTTCTCCTATAAGGCCTTCGCCATCTACCGCATCGGTTTGGCTGTGGTCGTCGCCTTGCTGCTGATTGTGGGCGTGCTGCCGGCCATCGATCCCTCCGTGGTGGCTGCGGCATAAGACGGGTCGATAGGCGACTCAATATTAATGGTGCTCCCGCCGGCGGGAGCTGTCAGCGAAGCTGACTGAGGGTGGTCACTGGAATATGCCAGCAGAACCACCCTCAGTCTCGCTACGCGAGCCAGCTCCCGTCAGCGGAATATTGTGTATATAGGGCTAATTGCCCATCTGGCGTAGAAACGCTTCCGCTTCTTTGACTAGTTGTTCAGCCTGGGGCGCTCCCAATGAAGCCTCCGCCTCGGCTTTCTGCTGCAAGTCGTAGTCGTGCTCCAAATGCTCCACATAATCATGAAGCTGGTCATTGCAACGAACCAGTATCGATGCCTGCGCCTTCCACTGTTCGGCTTTCTGCTTCAGGTCTGCCGTATCGAAGATGAAGCCGATATACTTGCCCAACGCATCCAGCAATCGTATAGTGCCGGCAGAGCATTCGTCGCTGCCCAAATATTGGGGGATGGACACCCACATCGAGGAATGAGCAAATCCTTGTTGTGCGGCAGCTACATCCAGAACAGTAGGAATGCCCACCGGGCCGTTATACGACCGGTCTCCTTCGCATTGACAGTCTCCGTCGCTGACGGCGATGGGCAACGGACGGGTATGCGGGCAATCGGAGAACATCGAACCTAACGTAATGATCCGATTGACATCCAGCTCATCGGCAATGGCCAGACTCTGGCTACAGTATTCCTTCCACCGATAGTTTGGTTCGGGGGCGATCTGCGCATAGATACGCTTGCCTGCGTCCAACGTGATGTCGTAGAACGTGGTCTGTGGCCAGATAAGATTGGTGCGACCCGAAACATGGCACAGCATAGGACGGGCAACCTGATAGTCATAGAAATCATCACATCTAATATGACGAATCTCGCGGGACTCATATCGCTTGACCAGATGGCGCACCGCGTTCGTCGCCGCCTGACAGGCATCATTCCATCCCTCGAATGCGGCGATCAATACTGCGCCGGTGTCCTTCGCTGCTTCACTCATACCTCTAGAGTAACTGGAATTCATTGCCCGAAGCGCACGCTTTAGCCATAAGCGAGAGTATGCAATTACAGGCGACACGCCGCAGCTGGACGAACTACACGCATGTGAGTATAGTAAACACTCGTGCTTCGGTAGGGAGACCTCGCCAAGGAAACACACGCGGACATAGCTTAGTTGGTAAAGCGCAACCTTGCCAAGGTTGAGACCGCGGGTTCGAGTCCCGTTGTCCGCTCTAGGTCCGTGAGTTGACAGACCTTACGGTGGGTTAGCCAAGCGGTTAGGCAGCGGCCTGCAAAGCCGTATAGACGAGTTCGACTCTCGTACCCACCTCTCAGACCAGCGAAGCAATTCAATGGGATGAAATATGACCCGGGCGGTTGGCGCAGTGGTAGCGCACTTCCCTGACACGGAAGGGGTCACAAGTTCGAATCTTGTATCGCCCACTCGATGAATCGCCGGCAGAATGTTGCCGGTTTTTTCATCACAGGCTCGGGCGATTGGCGCAGCGGCTAGCGCACTTCGTTCACACCGAAGGGGTCGTAGGTTCGATTCCTACATCGCCCACTGGATTCCGCTTCTCACGGCGGATTCCTTTGCGGACATAGCTTAGTTGGTAAAGCGCAACCTTGCCAAGGTTGAGACCGCGGGTTCGAGTCCCGTTGTCCGCTCCACAACGAAACCTCGCTTCGGCGAGGTTTTTTCGTATTGGTTCAGATGCTGGTGGTATTTGTCGCACGCCCAACCTATCGTGTCCTACGTTGATTAACCAGTCCAGGCCTGCACATTAGTACCGTGGGCCCCGATAGCAAAGGACAAATCATGGCGCAAGCTACCATCTCCATAACCGTCAACGGCGAAGCGAAGGAGGTGGAAGCAACCACCACCGGCGTAGAACTGTTCGCGGAAGACAAGAACATCATCGCGGTCAAGATCAACGGCGAGAACCGTGACCTGTACACGCCGCTGAACGATGGCGATACCGTCGACCCCATCGCCCTCGACTCCGAAGACGGCCTCGCAATCATGCGTCACTCGGCCACCCACGTCATGGCCCAGGCCGTGCAGGAAGTCTACCCGAACGCCAAGCTCGGCGTCGGCCCCGTCATCAAGGACGGCTTCTACTACGACTTCCAGGTCGACCAGCCCTTCACCCCGAACGACCTCAAGGACATCGAGAAGCGCATGCAGCGCATCATCAAGTCCTCCCAGTCCTTCCGCCGTCGTTCCGTGACCGAGGAAGAGGCTCTGAAGGAAGAGGCCGACCAGCCCTTTAAGATCGAACTGATCGAAGACAAGGAAGCACACCTCGACCCGGCCGCCGCCACCGAGATCTCCGAAAAGGAGCTCAGCTTCTACGACAACGTAGACCGTGATGGCAATGTGGTTTGGAAGGACCTGTGCCGCGGCCCGCACCTGCCGAACACCCGCTACATCAAGGCCTTCAAGATCGAGCGTTCCGCCGCCGCCTACTGGCGTGGTTCCGAGAAGAACCCGACCATGCAGCGCGTCTACGGCACCGCATGGGCCACCAAGGAAGACCTCAAGGCCTACCAGACCCGCCTGGAAGAAGCCGCCAAGCGCGATCACCGCAAGCTCGGCGCCGAGATGGACCTGTTCTCCTTCCCGGATGAAATTGGCCCCGGCCTGGCCGTGTTCCACCCGAAGGGTGCCGCCGTGATCAACGCTATGGAGGACTACTCCCGTGAGATGCACCGCAAGCACCACTACAGCTTCGTGCAGACCCCGCACATCACCAAGGGCGGCCTGTACGAGACCTCCGGCCACCTGCACTGGTACAAGGACGGCATGTACCCGCCCATGCACCTCGACGAGGAGAAGGACGCGGACGGCAACATCACCAAGCCGGGCGCCGACTACTACCTCAAGCCGATGAACTGCCCGATGCACAACCTCATCTTCAAGTCGCGTCAGCGCTCCTACCGTGAGCTGCCGCTGCGCCTCTTCGAGTTCGGCACCGTGTACCGCTACGAGAAGTCCGGCGAGGTCCACGGCCTGACCCGCGTGCGCGGCCTCACCCAGGACGACTCCCACATCTACTGCACCCGCGAGCAGATGAAGGACGAGCTCACCAGCCTGCTCACCTTCGTGCTGAACCTGCTCAAGGACTTTGGCCTGACCGACTTCTACCTCGAGCTGTCCACCAAGGACCCGAACAAGTACGTCGGCTCCGACGAGATCTGGGAGGAGGCCACCAACACGCTCGCCGAGGTCGCCAAGGAATCCAACCTCGAGCTCGTCGACGATCCGTGCGGCGCCGCCTTCTACGGCCCGAAGATCTCTGTGCAGGCCCGCGACGCCATCGGCCGCACCTGGCAGGTCTCGACCATCCAGCTCGACTTCAACCTGCCGGAGCGCTTCCAGCTCGAGTACATCGCGAAGGACGGCACCCACCAGCGCCCGGTGATGATTCACCGCGCCCTGTTCGGCTCCATCGAACGCTTCTTCGCCGTGCTGCTCGAGCACTACGCAGGTGCCTTCCCGGCGTGGCTGGCCCCCGTGCAGGTGCTCGGCGTGCCGGTTGCCGACGAGTTTGCCCCGCATCTGGCCGGCTTCGTCAAGTCCCTTGAAGATGAGATGGTCCGTTGCGAGATCGACTACTCCGACGATCGCTTCGGCAAGAAGATTCGCAACGCCTCCAAGTCCAAGGTGCCGTTCATCCTCATCGTCGGTGAGGAAGACATGAACAACAACGCGGTCAGCTTCCGCTTCCGCGACGGCAGCCAGCTCAACGGTGTGCCGGTGGACACTGCTCGCGAGCAGATTCTCACCGTCATCAAGAAGCGCGTCCAGGTGAACTCCGCCGACGACTTCAACGCTGCTGTGGCTGAGTGATGTGAATGGTACTGGCTCCCCTCTCTGAGGGGAGCTGACGCCGTAGGCGACTGAGGGGAGTCCTGCATGGCTCGCACTCCCTTCAGTCCGTTTCACGGACAGCTCCCCTCAGAGAGGGGAGCCAAGAAAGGGTGCGAAAATGACTGACGTGCGTGTCGATAATCCGGCGGACTTTCCGCCTCAGGAGGACACGGTCGAACGACTGTGGACTCCGCAGCGCATGACCTATGTGCTGCGCAACAGCGAGGATCGCCCAACCAAGCCCAAGACGAAGGAATGCCCGTTCTGCGCCGGACCCAAAAAATCCGACGAAGACGGCCTCATCGCCTGGCGTGGCACGCACGTGTTCGCCATCATGAACCTCTACCCATACAATGTCGGGCATCTCATGATTTGCCCGTACCGTCACGTCGGATTCATCACCGAACTCGACGATGCCGAACTGTTCGAATTCGAGAAGGCCACCACCCTCGCCATGAAGGTGATGGAGACCGTCTCCCGTCCGGACGGATACAACATCGGCATCAATCAGGGCGAGGTCGCGGGTGCCGGAGTCGCCGCGCACCTGCACCAGCATGTGGTGCCGCGTTGGAATGGCGATGCGAACTTCATGCCCATCGTCGCCCAGACGCGTACCATGCCGATTCTGCTGTCCGACCAGCGAGACGCCTATGCCCAGGCATTCGAACAGCTGGCCCCGCAGTATCATTTGCCGCTTGCCTGACCGGGTGCGGCACCCGCGCAACCGGTTTTATCGGTACGCGCAATAAGACAATCATCGGAAACATTACGGGTATGTCTGATTAACGGCCTACAATCGTTTCGTTTGACATCATCCGTTTCAATAATTGCTAGGAGCATTATGTCAGGTCATTCCAAGTGGGCGACCACCAAGCACAAGAAGGCCGCCATCGACGCCAAGCGCGGCAAGCTCTTCGCCAAGCTCATCAAGAACATCGAAATCGCCGCCCGCCTCGGCGGCGGCGACCCGGACGGCAACCCGTCCCTGTACGATGCCATCTACAAGGCCAAGAAGGCCTCCATGCCGGCCGACAACATCGCTCGCGCCGTCAAGCGTGGTGCCGGTGCTGAAGATGGTGCCGCCAACTACGAAGACATCGTCTACGAGGGCTACGCTCCTGCCGGCGTTGGCCTCATCATCGAATGCCTGACCGACAACCGCAACCGTGCGGCCGCCGAAGTCCGTTCCACCCTGACCAAGGGCAACGGCTCTCTGGCCACCTCCGGCTCCGTGTCCTTCAACTTCGAGCGCAAGGGCCAGATTGTGGTGCCGTCCGAGGGCGTGGACTTCGACAAGCTGTTCGAAACCGCCGCCGAAGCCGGTGCCGAGGACGTTACCGATGACGGTGAAGTGTTCACCGTTGTGACCGGTCCGTCCGACCTGTTCACCGTGCGCAAGGCTCTGCAGGAAGCCGGCTTCGACTACGATTCCGCCGACCAGGTCATGCAGCCGAAGAACGAGGTCGAGTTGAGCCTTGAGGATGCCCGCAAGGTGTCCAAGCTCATCGACAACCTCGATGACCTCGACGATGTGCAGAACATCTACTCCAACTGGACCGCTTCCGACGAGGTGATGGCCCAGCTCGACGAGGAGTAATCCTCGTGATTATCCTTGGCGTCGACCCCGGGCTCACACGTTGCGGGGTCGGCGTGATCGAAGCCGGCGAGCACCGCCGGCTTTCGTTTATTCACGTGGACGTGGTGCGGTCCTCACCGGATATCACCCAGGATCTGCGTCTACTGGCCATCTACAACGGCCTGTCCGAGAAAATGGACCGATTCGCGCCGGACGCGGTATCTATCGAGCGTGTGTTCGCCCAATCCAACCGCAACACCGTACTCGGTACCGCACAGGCCGCCGGCCTCGCCATGCTCGCCGCCGCGCAACGCAATATTCCCGTGGCGTTGCATACGCCTACCGAAGCCAAGCTGGCTATCACCGGTAACGGGCAGGCGCAGAAGATTCAGGTGGAGCGTATGGTGACACGTATTTTGAACCTCACCAAAATGCCGACTCCCGCCGATGCCGCCGATGCCTTGGCTTTGGCCATTTGCCATGCGCTGCGCCCGGCAGGCGCATTGCAGGGCGGCGAACGCGAACAACATCTGACCGCCGCGCAACGCCAGTGGGCTGAGGCCGCACAGAACTCCACGCGCCGCCGCATCAACCACGACCGAGGCATGTAGTATACTTTCGAACAGTTGTTCGAGTCTTGAATCCTGGAGCGCTGAAGGAGTACCTGTATGATCGGCATGCTGACCGGGCGGGTTGAATCAGTCGAAACCGATACCGCATTGATTGATGTTGGGGGAGTGGGCTACGAAGTGCGCATGTCCGCCACCGACCTGAGCCGTCTGCACGCCGGGCAAGACACCCGCGTCTTCACCTATATGAACCTCTCTCAGGATGCCATTACCCTGCATGGATTCCTGGATCGGGACGCCAAGAAAACCTTCCTACAACTCATCAAGGTCTCCGGCATTGGGCCTAAAGTGGCCCAATCGTTACTCTCCACACTGACGCCGAGTCAGTTGGCCCACGCCATCGCCGATAACGACGCCACCGCGCTGGCCAAGGCTCCGGGGCTGGGTAAGAAGGGCGCACAGAAGATCATCCTCGAGCTTAAGGGCTCTATTGATTTGAGTCAGATCGAGGGTGCTTCCGCTCAGGCGGCAACATCCAAGTCTCCGGTGGATACCGGTACGGAACAGGTTGTCGAAGGACTGATTTCGCTTGGCTGGCGTCAGCAGGACGCCCAGCAGGCCGTTGCCGAGGCTTGCGCCGAAAACGACATTCCCACGCCGCTTGCCACCGACGATGTGCCGCGTGTGCTACGTCTGGCTTTGGCGCTGATGGATAGGGGCCGCTGATGAGCGAGACAACGGATTACGGAGCCTCCAACACCGGTGCCAACGAAGAGTCGCTGCGCATGGTCTCCTCCCAGCCGATCGGCAACGAGCCGGTCAGCGACGAGGAGCTGCGCCCCCATGTTCTCGGAGGCTTTATCGGACAGCCACGGCTCAAGGCCCAGCTGCAACTGTTCCTGGACGCGGCCCGCAAACGCGATGTGCCACCGGACCATATTCTGCTCGCCGGCCCTCCTGGCTTGGGCAAAACCACGTTGGCCATGATCGTTGCCAATGAGCTTGAAGTGCCGATTCGCGTGACTTCCGGCCCTGCGGTTCAGCATGCCGGTGATCTTGCTTCGATTCTGAGCTCCCTCGACGTCGGCGAAGTGCTGTTCATCGACGAGATCCATCGTCTGCCGCGCGCCGCCGAAGAGCTGCTGTATATCGCGATGGAGGACTTCCGCGTCGATGTGATGGTCGGCAAAGGCCCGGGCGCAAGCTCCATCCCGCTGACCCTGCCGCGATTCACCGTCATCGGTGCTACCACGCGCGAAGGTATGCTGCCAAGCCCGTTGCGCGCACGCTTCGGCTTCACCGCACATCTCGACTTCTATCCGCACGAGGAGCTGGAAAAGCTCATCGAACGTTCGGCCAACGTACTGGGCGTAAACCTTGATACGGGTTCCGCTCATGAGCTTGCGTTGCGTTCGCGCGGCACGCCGCGTATCGCCAACCGATTGCTACGCCGTGTACGCGACTGGGCCATCGTCCACGACCTGATTGTGGTGCGGCCGGACGACGTCAAGGAGGCGCTGGCCCTGTACCAGATCGACTCCGAAGGCCTCGACCGGCTGGACATCGCCGTGCTCAATGCCATCGTGCGCAACTTCAACGGTGGACCCGTGGGCCTGAACAATCTGGCGGCCATGGTGGGCGAGGAATCGGAAACCGTGGAAACCGTGTGCGAGCCGTATCTCGTGCGCGAAGGTTTTATGATTCGCACGCCCAAAGGCCGTGTGGCTACCGAGAAGGCATGGCAGCATTTGGGGATTACGCCCAAAGATGATGTCAGCAAGCTCTTCTAGACTTTCTCCTGTTTGCACACTCGGCAGCGTTTCGTCAATGTCGCTCGTTTGAAGGAGTTGTTTCGTGGAACAGTACATTATGCTCATCGTGATCGTCGTCGTGTTCGGCGGCATGATGTGGTGGCAGTCCAAGAAGGCCAAGCAGCAACAGCAGGAGAAGCAGGACTTCCGTCGCAATCTGCAGCCCGGCACCGAGGTCATCACCATCGGCCAGGTGATCGGCAAGGTCGTCGAAGTCGACGAGCAGTATGAGGAGATCGTCATCGACTCCGAAGGCTCCAAGCTGCGTTTCGGCTTCAATGCCATCGCCCGTGAGTACATCCGCCCGGCCTATGTGTCCGATGATGAGGTCGACGAGAACGGCAACCCGCTGCCCGACGAAGACACCGAGGCTCCGGCTAACGATGAGGCTGGTCAGGTTCCGATCGAGGCGTCCGTCGTGTCCGAGGAAGACACCGCTGACGAGACCGGTGACGACAACGAAACCAAGACGAAGTAAGCTGTTCGATTCGGTAGCACCATCCGCGTATCGCATCGCAAAGGCATAAAAGGGGCGAGCACTATGGCACAGTCGGACATCACCATCGACGCATTGAGCAAGGTAGGGCAACAGGACGCCGAATATCTGGTGTCCTTGGTGCGTTCCGTACCGGGGTTTCCCAAGGAAGGCATCATCTTCCGTGATTTCATGCCAGTGCTCGCCGACCCCAAGGGCTTGAAGATTCTGCTCAAAGCACTTGAAGAGGCCCTGCCGGTGTCCCCGAGCGAATTCGACTCCATTGCCGGTCTCGAATCGCGCGGGTTCCTGTTCGGCCCGGCCATGGCCGCCCATTTGGGCAAGGGTTTCATCGCCGTGCGTAAGGCCGGCAAGTTGCCGCCCGAAACCATCGGTGAATCCTATGACCTCGAATACGGCACGGCCAGTGTCGAAATCGAAACCGACGCCGTACAGGCAGGGAAGCGAGTGCTCATCGTCGATGACCTCATCGCCACGGGCGGCACCGCCAAAGCCGCCACCGACCTTATCGAAAAGGCCGGTGGCACCGTGGTGGGCTTCAGTTTCGTGATGCGGCTCGATGGCCTCGACGGTCTGGATAAGCTCGACGGCAAGCCCAGCAGCTCGCTGATCGCGATGCCGGCCTGAGATTTCGTCTCACCCAACGTACAGTCAGTTTTCAAGGTCCGGCATGTACTGTGTACAGTTACATGCCGGACCAATTACATAGTCAGGGAAGGATCGATGGATCTTTACGAATACCAGGCGCGTCAGCTGCTCGAGGAACAGGACATTCCCACCCCGGACGCCATCTTTGCCCAGAACTCCCATGAAGTCGCCGAAGCGGCGGACAAAATCGGCTATCCCTGCGTAATCAAGGCGCAGGTCAAGATCGGTCATCGTGGTCAGGCCGGCGGCGTCAAGATCGCCCATAACCGCGACGAGGCGATTCTTGAATCCGAGTCCATCCTGCCGATGACCATCCACGGGCACAAGGTTTCCGGCGTGCTTGTAGCCGAAGCCAAGAACATCCTGCACGAATACTACGTGTCCATCTCCGTGGACCGCACCTCGCGCGACTTCGACGTGCTGGCCACCGCTAACGGCGGCACCGAAGTCGAGGAAATCGCCAAGGAACATCCGGAGGCCGTCAAGCGCCTGCACATCGATGCGCTCGGTGACTTCGACCTGGCCGCTGCCACCGAAATGGCACAGAGCATCGGCTTCTACCACGCGGACGTCGATCAGGCCGCACAGATTCTGCTCAAGATGTGGCGCTGCTTCAAAGACAACGACGCCACGCTCGTGGAAATCAATCCGCTCGCCAAGATCGGCGACCCGGATGACGAATCCACCAAGCAGCTGAGCGCCTTGGACGCCAAGATCTCCTTGGATGACAACGCCTCCTTCCGCCATGACGGCTGGGCGCGTTTCGTGGATCCCATCGTTCCCGACCCCTTCGAACAGCGCGCCCGCGAACACGGCCTGCACTACGTGCACCTGCACGGCGAGGTCGGTGTGATCGGCAACGGTGCAGGACTCGTCATGAGTTCCCTGGATGCCGTCTCCGGCGCTGGCGAGGAACAGGGCACCAACATCAAGCCCGCCAACTTCCTGGACATCGGCGGCGGCGCCTCCGCAGCCGTCATGGCCGAAAGCCTGGAGATCGTACTGTCCGACCCTCAGGTCGAATCCGTGTTCATCAATGTCTATGGCGGCATCACCTCCTGCGTGGAAGTCGCCAACGGCATCCTCGAAGCGGTCGCCAAGCTCGGCGGTTCCAAGCCGATCGTTGTGCGCTTCGATGGCAACGCCGCCGCCGAGGGTCTGCATATCCTCGCCTCCGCCAATAACCCGAATATCCATGTGTCCGAAACCATGGAAGGCGCGGCAGCCAAGGCCGCGCAGCTCGCCGGTGAGGCGACCCAGTCCAAGGAGGTTCGCTGATGCTGTTCATCGAAGACGGCGCTCCCGTTATCGTCCAGGGCATGACCGGCCATCAGGGCATGACCCATACGGCTCGCATGCTCAAGGCCGGCACCAATATCGTCGGCGGCGTGAACCCGCGCAAGGCCGGCACATCCGTCACCTTCCCCGGTGCCAAGAACGGTGCCGACGCGGACATCCCCGTGTTCGCCACCTGCGGCGAAGCACGTGAAGCCACCGGCGCCAAGGCCAGCGTGGTGTTCGTGCCGCCGAAGTTCGCCAAGTCCGCCGTGGTCGAAGCCGTCGAAGCCGGCATCGAACTCATCGTGGTCATCACTGAAGGCATTCCGGTGGCCGATTCCGCATACTTCGTCGAACTGGCGCTCAAGAAGGGCGTGCGCATCATCGGACCGAACTGCCCTGGTCTCATCACGCTCGGCAACCCCGGCGTCAATCTGGGCATCATCCCCGACGGCATCGTCGGCCGCGGCCCGCTCGGACTGGTCTCCAAATCCGGCACCCTCACCTACCAGCTCATGGGCGAATTGTCCGATATCGGCTTCACCGCATGTCTCGGCGCCGGCGGTGACCCGATCGTCGGCACGACGCTGCTGGAAGCCCTGCAGGCATTCGAAGCCGACCCCGACACCAAGGCTGTCATGATGATCGGCGAAATCGGCGGCTTCGCCGAACAGGACGCCGCCGCATGGGCCAAGGAGCACATGACCAAGCCGGTTGTCGCCTACATCGCCGGTTTCACCGCCCCCGAAGGCAAGCAGATGGGCCACGCCGGCGCCATCGTCTCCGGAGGCAAGGGCACCGCCCAGGACAAGAAGAACGCGCTCGAGGCGGCGGGCATCCCCGTGGGCAAGACCCCGGGCCAGGCCGCCGAAATCATGCGTGACGTACTCGCCAAGGCCAACATCGACTGATCGGTTCCAACCAATCGTGATGAAAGCCGTGATTCGCCAATGGGTGCGGGGAGCCATAGTCGCCCTCGCATCCATGGCCATCTATGCCGTTGCATTAGGCTGCTATACAGCGCTGATGTTATTGGTCGTCTCTATGGAAGAGGGCGGCGACAATCTCACCGTCGGCACAACCTCGCTGACACAGGCCGTTGTGCTTCTGAGTGAGGGATCGGGCTTTAGAACCGATTCGTTCACCCTCACCATTACGCCATTGCTGTTGACCATACTGCTGATATGGCTGATCAATGCACTCATCATGCGAATCAAAGCATACGGGCCGCATGCGTATGTTGCCGGATTGATTGTTTGGCTCGGGTTGAACGAGGCATTCCGGCAATCCGTGCACCTAGGTCTTGTCGATGACCAGTGGCTGGTGTTGCTGAAAGCAGCCATCGTATTCTCGATCGGTTTCCTATGCGCAGCCGTACCGGAATCAGCCAAAATGCGAGCATTCAGGGACTGGACTCGCAAGCAGGTGCCGGCGGACATACGCCACTGCCTGAAAATCGGCGTCGCCTTGGCCGTCGCGATGCTGAGCATATATCTGGCAATTGGATTGATTACCGTCATCGTATGGTCGGTACGCAACCATGCCGCTGTCGTATCGTTGTTCGAATTGTCCGGGATGGAAACCGGTTCACGAATTCTCACCACCGTCGCCATGCTGATCTGGCTACCCAACGTCATGCTCTGGGCTGTTTCCTGGCTCTTCGGCGGCGGATTCGCCATCGGTGATTTGGCCAGTTTCACATTATGGCTCGGCCAATCCAAAGAGCTTCCTGCAATTCCGGTATTCGGTATTCTGCCCGAACCGGTCAGCAGTGAACTATGGCGTACCGTTGCCTTGAACGCGCCTCTCGCCATCGCTGCGCTCGTGGGCCTGCTGGCTGTATTCCTACCGCAAGGATTCGCCTGCAGACCGTTGAATGTACGGAATACGTCCACCCGCGGCCCGGTACTGGTTTCGCTGATCTACTCCGCCGGGGCATTCTGCCTGAGCGCGATGCTGATCTCACTGGCATCCACATTGCTGTTCGCTCTGTCCAATGGATCGCTTGGCGATCATCGTCTTGCTCACATAGGCGTCGACGTCATGGCCTCCACCAGAGTCGTCGGTCATTCGACCGCACTGGGACTTACCGCGGCATGGCTGCTCGCGCTGATTGGCATAGCGCTCGTTTTTCCGATAGTCTGGTTGGTTGAGAGAATCAAGGATTCCCGCACCACCGCCACGACCTCGAAGACCGCCACCGTTCATCAGGCGCGGTTCCTAGCGTCACAACCACAAGAATCCAAGGAGGAACAGGATGACAAACACGAACCGACCGATACGTCGAGCACTGGTCTCGGTCTTTCATAAGGAAGGCATCGAAGTACTCGCGGAAGCGTTCGTGAAGGCCGGCACCGAAGTTGTTTCCACTGGTTCGACCGCCAAGAAGCTTGCCGAACTGGGCGTCAAGGTAACCGAGGTGTCCGATGTCACCGGATTCCCCGAATGCCTCGACGGCCGCGTCAAGACGCTGCACCCGTACATTCACGCCGGCATTCTGGCTGATATGACCAACCCCGAGCACGCCAAGCAGCTCGAGGAGTTCGGCATCAAGCCGTTCGACCTGGTGGTCGTCAACCTGTACCCGTTCGCCGACACCGTGCGCTCCGGCGCCAACGAGGCCGATACCATCGAGAAGATCGACATCGGCGGTCCCTCCATGGTGCGCGGCGCGGCCAAGAACCACGCCACCGTGGCCATCGTCACCGACCCGGCCGATTATGCACTGGTCGCCTCCCGCGTGGCCGACGGCACCGGCTTCTCCTTGGACGAGCGCAAGTGGCTTGCCGCCAAGGCCTTCGCGCACACCGCCGCCTATGACGCCACCATCAACGAGTGGACCGCCAAGCACTGGCCCAAGCCGGCCTCTCTGGACGCCGTCGAGGTGGACAAGGACGATCAGGGCACTGAAGTCGATTCCGCCAAGTTCCCGGCCCAGTTCACCCGCACCTGGGATCGTGCGCACACCCTGCGCTACGGCGAGAACTCCCACCAGCAGGCCGCCCTCTACATCGACCCGCTCAACCAGACCGGTTTCGCCCACGCCGAGCAGCTCGGCGGCAAGCCGATGAGCTACAACAACTACGTGGACGCGGACGCCGCCTGGCGCACCGTATGGGATATGGCTCCCGCCATTGCCGTGGCCGTAGTCAAGCACAACAATCCGTGCGGTCTGGCCATCGGCGCGACCGCGGCCGAGGCCCACAAGAAGGCTCACGCCTGCGACCCGATGAGCGCCTACGGCGGTGTGATCGCCTGCAACTCCAAGGTCACCCTTGAGATGGCCGAAAGCGTGCGCCCGATTTTCACCGAAGTCATCGTCGCCCCCGACTATGAGCCGGCCGCGCTCGAACTGCTGCAGACCAAGAAGAAGAACCTGCGCATCCTCGAGGTGGCCGAGCCGCCGAAGGGCCACGAGGCCATCCGCCAGATCGATGGCGGCCTGCTTGTGCAGGACACTGATCTGATCAACGCCGTCGGCGACGATCCGGACGCCTGGAAGCTCGTGGCCGGCGAGGCCGCCGACGCTGACACGCTGAAGGACCTCGTGTTCGCATGGCGTGCAATCCGCTGCGTGAAGTCCAACGCCATCCTGCTGGCCCACGACCAGGCCACGGTTGGCATCGGCATGGGCCAAGTCAACCGCGTGGACTCCTGCCATTTGGCCGTCGAGCGCGCCAACACGCTGGCCGATGGTGCCGATCGCGCCACCGGTGCGGTCGCGGCATCCGATGCGTTCTTCCCGTTCGCCGATGGTGCCCAGGTGCTTATCGACGCGGGCGTCAAGGCCATCGTGCAGCCTGGCGGCTCCATCCGCGATGAGGAGGTCATCGAAGCGGCCAAGAAGGCCGGCGTGACCATGTACCTCACCGGCACCCGCCACTTCTTCCACTGATCGGGACTCTCTGAGGGGAGCAGCTCAGCCAAAACGCACAAAGGTGGGATTCCGCCTGACCCGTCAACGGGTCCAAGCGGAATCCCACCTTTGCTATTCGCCTGCTATTGTGGTCACGTAACCGTTCGACAGAAGGAATCGCAACATGCACAACCATCCCTATGTATCCGAAGCACATGAGGGCAAGCCATGGTTTGAATGGTGCGTACTCGGCGTCGTCGCCGTCATCACACTGCTGGTTGCTTTCGGATATACGATGGCCGCCACGGTCATACTTGCCGTGACGGCCATCATCACCGGGCTTGTTCGCCTGATTCTTCAGGACAGAAGCCCATGGAAAGTGCGCTCAGTGGCGTTCGACTCCTTCATCGGCATCGCCTTGGGAATCGGCCTGCTGATTACCTACTTCAGCTTCTTTGGACTCTTCGGCAACATCTTTTTCCGCTGAATCGCCATCAGACGAGGCGGCCTGATCGAAGAATTCGCCATCGTCGAGCGTGTCCGCGTTTGCATCGGCATCCGTCTGCGGAAGATCGGCGGCAGCCGGCACTTTGGGAGTGGTCATCATCTGCGCGATGATCATGACCAACGCCACCACAGCGGCGGCCAAGACCGGGCTAATCCAGAATACCCACAGCTGCTGCAGCGGATTTTGCGTAAGACCCTCATTCATCGCGGCCAGTGCGATACCGGTGGAACGGGCGGGATTGAGACCGGCACCGGTAACCGGGTAGCTGATGGCGGTGGCCAGACCATAGGCAAGACCCATGGCAATGACATGACGGTCCGAGGACTCGCCGTGATCACCCAGAGAAGACATGGCGGTGGCAACGACAATCAGAGAGGCAACGACCTCGACGACAATCGCCAGCGTAATCGAGAACGTAATGCCATACTGGGTCAGCAGCGAGTAAGACACGGAGCCGTTTTCGAAACCGTTAACGGCCGGAGTCAGCCACACTTTGGCAGCTACCTGCTCGGATGTGGGCAGCAGCTTGACCACGGCGAAGCCGGCGGCGATGGCACCGATGACCTGAGCGATCACATAGAGGATGCCATCCAGGATTTTCGTCTTGGAAACCAGCACGGAGGCTACGGTGATGGCCGGATTCAGCTGGCCACCGGACACGCGGGAGAAGATGGCGGTGACTGCGGCATATGCCAAGCCGGTAGCCAACGCGAAGAACACGATATTGATGCCATACACGGCCGAACCCCATGTGGAGAAGGCGTAAATGGCAAAGCACAGCAGGAAGCTGCCGGCCAATTCGGCGCACACGCGCAGAGCCAGCGGCTGTTTCTTGGTTTCTTCCATGATTGTTCATTCCTTTTCATCTGTTGGAAGACGGGCGAACCCGCACAAACGGTTGCCAGTCTAGCAGCAGTCCTACGTTGCGGTATGATATATAGGTTGGAATTGACTGGGATTCCAGTCCGCCAACTCTGAAGTATGTATACAAATCGACAGTCTCTGCGATGACAGAATCTGTCCGGCCACGTTGGGAGAACGATGCCAAACGCATATTCCCGCGCTGCGAAAGCGCAAGACGATTCCAATTCCATTCGACTCCAGAAGCTGCTTGCCCAAGCGGGATTCGGTTCCCGCCGCAAGTGCGAGGACATGATCACCGAAGGCCGTGTCGAGGTCGACGGTGAACTGGTCACCGAGCTCGGAACTCGCGTTGACCCTCATAAGCAGCAGGTGCGCGTAGACGGTTCGCGCGTACGCGTCAATCCGAACCACGTCACTCTGGCGCTGAACAAGCCCCGCAAGGTGCTCTCCGCCATGGACGACCCGAAGGGCCGCTACACGCTGCGCGACATCGTGGGCGACAAGTACGAGCGCATCTTCCACATGGGCCGTCTCGACTACGATTCCGAGGGTCTTATCCTCATGACGAACGACGGCGAGCTCTCGCAGCACGTCATGCACCCCAAGTACGAGGTCGAGAAGACCTACGTCGCCACGCTGGAAGGCAAGATCTCCGGCACCGTGTGCCGTCGACTCGTGACCACCGGCGTGCAGCTCGACGACGGCTGGATCAAGCTCGACCACTGCGCGATCATCGACTCCTCACGTGACCATACGATGGTCAAGGTCGTGCTGCACTCCGGCAAGAACCGCATCGTGCGCCGTATCTTCGGCTCAATCGGCTTCCCGGTCAAGCGCTTGGTGCGCACCCAGATCGGCCCGATCAAGCTCGGTGATTTGAAGCCCGGTTCCTACCGCGTGCTGTCCCAGACGGAAGTCCGTTCGCTGTCCAAGGAGGTTGGTCTGTGATTCGCGTTGCCATCGACGGCCCCGCCGGCGTGGGCAAGTCGTCCACGTCCAAGGCGCTGGCCAAGTATTTCGGATACGCCTACCTTGACACGGGCGCGATGTATCGTGCCTGCGCTTGGTGGTGCCTGAAGCAGGGCATCGATCTGGACGCCGAAACCGTGGATGAGCGTGTCATCACCGAAGCGGTGGGCGAGTTCTTCACCGGCGACCATTTCGATATCTCCGTGGACCCGGACAACCCCCGCGTATTCGCCGACGACGAGGACATCTCCGAGGCCATTCGTTCCTCCGAAGTCTCCAGCCATGTCTCCAAGGTGTCGAACGTCATCCCGGTGCGCAACGTGCTCATCGCCGCCCAGCGCGCCTACATCGCCCGCGAGGCGTCGGCCGACTCCTTCTCCGGGGGTTTGGGCATCGTGGCCGAGGGCCGCGATATCACCACCGTGGTGTCCCCGGACGCCGAGGTGCGCGTGCTGCTGACCGCCCGTGAGGAGGTCCGTCAGGCCCGTCGCACCGGCCAGGCTGTCAAGGGCGTGGGTGCTGAGGATGTGGCTGCGCGCGACAAGGCCGATTCCAAGGTCACCAGCTTCCTGACCGCCGCCGATGGCGTTACTACCATCGACAATTCCGATTTGGACTTCGCCCACACGCTCGATCTGCTCATCGGTCTGGTCGAGGACGCCATCGAGAACCAGGAGTACGAGCAGTATGCCGCCAATCTCGAAGGCTATGAGCTGGACGAAGGCGATGAGGATCTGATTTCCGGCCGCGGTTTCACGGAAGGCGCGCGCAAGGCCGGCCCCAAGCCGGTGGGTGTGCTGGCTGTTGTAGGCCGTCCGAACGTGGGCAAATCATCCCTGGTCAACCGTATCCTCGGCCGCCGTGCCGCCGTTGTGGAAGACACGCCGGGCGTTACGCGAGACCGTGTGAGCTATGACGCGGAATGGGCCGGCACTGACTTCAAGCTGGTGGACACGGGCGGCTGGGAAGCCGACGTGGAAGGCATTGAATCCGCCATCGCCTCACAGGCACAGGTTGCCGTGACCTTGGCCGATGCTGTGGTATTCGTTGTCGATGGTCAAGTGGGCATGACCACCACCGATGAGCGCATCGTCAAGATGCTGCGTGCCGCCGGCAAGCCGGTCGTGCTGGCCGTCAACAAGATCGACGACCAGGCCAGCGAATATCTTGCCGCCGAATTCTGGAAGCTCGGCCTCGGCGAACCATACTCGATTTCCGCCATGCACGGCAGGGGAGTGGGCGACCTGCTGGACGTCGCGCTCGACAAGCTCAAGCAGGCCGAGAAGACTTCCGGCTACCTCACGCCTTCCGGCCTGCGCCGCGTGGCTCTGGTGGGCCGCCCGAACGTGGGCAAGTCGTCTCTGCTCAATCAGCTGGCGCGCGAAGAACGTGCCGTGGTCAACGATTTGGCCGGCACTACGCGCGACCCCGTCGACGAAATCGTCAACATCGATGGCGAGGACTGGCTGTTCATCGACACGGCCGGCATCAAGCGACGCCAGCACAAGCTCACAGGCGCGGAATATTATTCCTCTCTGCGCACGCAGGCCGCCATCGAGCGCTGTGAATTGGCGCTGATCCTGTTTGATGCTTCGCAGCCGGTATCCGATCAGGATTTGAAGGTCATGTCCACAGCCGTGGATGCGGGCCGTGCGATCGTGCTCGTGTTCAATAAGTGGGATGCGATGGACGAGTTCGACAAGCAGCGTCTCGAACGCCTGTGGAACACCGAATTCGACCGTGTGATGTGGGCCGAGCGTGTGAATCTGTCCGCCAAGACCGGCTGGCACACCAACCGTCTGACGCGAGCCATGGATAAGGCCTTGGAATCCTGGGATCAGCGTATTCCTACAGGCAAGCTCAACGCCTTCCTCGGCAAAATTCAGGCCGCCCACCCGCACCCGTTGCGTGGTGGCAAGCAGCCGCGAATCCTCTTCGCCACGCAGGCATCCACGCGCCCGCCGCGTTTCGTGATCTTCGCCACCGGCTTCCTCGAGCACGGCTACCGCCGCTACATCGAGCGTTCCCTGCGCGAGGAATTCGGCTTCGAAGGCACGCCGATTCAGATCTCCGTGAACATCCGCGAGAAGAAGAAGCGGAAGTGACACGCGCGTAATTTGCCAGATTTCAAATATCTGGTAAATTATCTACTCGGTGCTTTTGCACCATCGGGCCGTAGCGCAGTTTGGTAGCGCACTTGACTGGGGGTCAAGGGGTCGCGGGTTCAAATCCCGCCGGCCCGACCGATTAGCCCCGGAATTCTGCCACTTTTGAGTGGTTGTCTTCCGGGGTTTTTCCGTTTTCAGACAATATGAGACAACATGACGACGGACTTACCTTTGTAAGCCATTCGTAATGAATTATCACCGACAATTCACCGCCTCCGCACCCCCGTCGTATGCGTTTGCCCCAAACAGGGGCTAGACTGGTTCCTATTGATTTGACGAAAGGGACCCGAATTGACAGAAATAAACGATAAGGCCCAACTGGATATCGCCGCCGCTGACGACACCGACGCCGTTACCTCGGACACCCCCGAAGAAACCGTAAACACCCCCGAAGTGGATGAGACTTTCGAGCTTTCGGCCGCCAAGATGCGCGAGCATGGCATGAGCGAAACCGCCATCAACCAGTTCCGCCATTTGTATGACGTATGGCGCCATGAAGAAGCCTCCAGCTGGATTCGTGAGGACGACATCGAGCCGCTTGGCCACGTGCCCAGCTTCCACGACGTCTATGAGACCATCAACCACGACAAGGCCGTGGACGCCTTCGCCAAGACCGCATTCCTCAAGCTCAATGGCGGTCTGGGCACCTCCATGGGATTGGACAAGGCCAAGTCGCTGTTGCCGGTGCGTAGGCACAAGGCCAAGCAGATGCGCTTCATCGACATCATCATCGGTCAGGTGCTTACCGCTCGCACCCGCCTGAACGTCGAACTGCCGCTGACGTTCATGAATTCTTTCCGCACTTCGGCGGACACGATGAAGGCGCTCAAGCATCATCGCAAGTTCAGCCAGCATGACGTGCCGATGGAAATCATCCAGCATCAGGAACCCAAACTCGTGGCCGCCACCGGCGAACCGGTGAGCTACCCCATGAACCCGGAGCTGGAATGGTGCCCGCCCGGCCACGGCGACCTGTTCTCCACCATCTGGGAGTCCGGCCTGCTTGACGTATTGGAGGAGCGCGGCTTCAAGTACCTGTTCATCTCCAATTCCGACAATCTCGGTGCACGCCCCTCGCGTACGTTGGCCCAGCACTTCGAAAACACAGGTGCCCCGTTCATGGCCGAAGTGGCTATCCGCACCAAGGCCGATCGCAAGGGAGGCCATATCGTGCGAGACAAGGCCACTGGTCGCCTGATCCTGCGTGAAATGAGCCAGGTCCATCCGGATGATAAGGAAGCGGCCCAAGACATCGCCAAGCATCCTTACTTCAACACCAACTCGATCTGGATTCGCATCGACGCTTTGAAAGACAAGCTCGCCGAATGCGATGGTGTGTTGCCGTTGCCGGTGATTCGTAACAAAAAGACCGTGAATCCCACGGACCCGAACTCCGAACAGGTGATTCAGCTGGAAACCGCCATGGGTGCCGCAATCGGTCTGTTCGACGGTTCCATCTGCGTCCAAGTGGATCGTATGCGCTTCCTTCCGGTGAAAACCACCAATGATTTGTTCATTATGCGTTCCGATCGCTTCCACCTGACGGACACGTATGAGATGGAAGACGGCAATTACATCTTCCCGAACGTCGAACTTGATCCGCGATACTACAAGAACATCCGCGATTTCGACGAACGGTTCCCCTACGCCGTGCCATCTTTGGCCGCAGCCAACTCGGTTTCCATTCAGGGCGACTGGACATTCGGACGTGACGTCATGATGTTCGCCGACGCCAAACTTGAAGATAAGGGTGAGCCGAGCTACGTGCCGAACGGCGAATACGTTGGCCCGCAAGGCATCGAACCGGACGATTGGGTGTGATTTACAACACGGTCGAACGATAAAAAAGATATTATTTTTGTGAAATGGCGCTCAACTGTGGAAAAAGCCTCTAAGATAGAGTGAGTGTGGGGAAACTCATACGCACTTATAACGAAACAATAACTATACGTGAGGACTAATGGCAGAGGGCACAAGCGGACGTCGGCGTTTTTCCGACAAATGGGGCAAGCACGAGCTGGACGTACTGGCTGTGTTGTCATCCGCGTTCCCGCAATGGCTCACATCCCGCCAAATTGCGCAGCGCGTCAAGGCTTACGCCGACTCGTATGGAGAGCTGGCAGATCAGGCCGCCAAGGCCGCGTTCGCCAAGCAGTTCCAGCGTGATCGCGCCAAGCTCGCCGCTATGGGCATCGCCATCGAATCACGGCAGCCTGAGTATTCGTCCAAGTCGGAAGGCCAGGACTTCGCGTCCTACCGTCTGCAGTTGGGCGACGAACCGCGCATCCGTCTGATGTTCGAGCCGGAAGATATGCCGGTGCTTGCCGCCGCCAACTATCTGGCTCGTTCGATGTCGATTTCCTCCGAGCCGGATCAGTCCCAGCTCGCCCAACATGCGTCGCGCACCACGCCGCGTGTGCCGCAGACCCCTATTCCCGGTCTCGGTTTGGATTCGATTGCGCCTGGCTTGGGCACGCAGCCCATTCCGGACTCGCTGGTCAAGGTTATCGATTCGCGTCGCTTTGCCGCCACCGTTGATGTGGACGGCGAACACCTGAACGTGGCCTACACCGATTCCGACGATTTGGCCATGTTTGTGCTGGAGCATCCGGGTGCTACGATTGTCAGCCCGCAGGAGGCTGTGGACGCCTATCATCGCCGCCTGCACGCCGCCAGCCGATTCACTCTGGCTGACGAATCCGCCAGCCCTGTAAGCGCCTCGGTGGTTTCCCCGTCGATTAGTCGCGATGTTCGTGAGCCGGGTGATCCCGAGTCGATCAAGGCCCAGAACAAGAAGAACGGCCCCGCTTTCCAAACGGGCAGCGAGGTGGATCGTCGCCTGCGTCTGATGCTGTTCCTCTCCGCTCACCTGGGTGAGGAATTCTCGATGAGCGAGCTGGCCGAGCGCTTTATCGGCAAACCGAAGAACGACGACGAGCTCAAGAAATTCGTCAACATCATTCATAAGGACATCAACACCCTGACCACCGTTTCCGACGATGGTGAGATGGCTGGCAGCCAGTTCTTCGATATCGACTGGCCGCTGCTGGATGCCGAGGGTATTGTTTCCGCCACCAATTCGTTGGGCCTTGAACGTCTTGCCGGCATTTCGCCGCAATACCTCAGCATGCTCACCGCCTCGGTCAGCTACTTGGCGCATTCGCCGTTACTGCCGGACAAGCAGCGTGGGCAGGCCGAATCCCTGTATGAGCGTTTGCGCCGCCATGTCAGCCCGGGCCAGACCCCGTGGCTGAGCCTGACCGGCTATGAGCTGGAGCCCCGAAGCTTCTCCATCGTCAAGCGCGCGATCAACACCGATTCGCTGTTGGACATGGAGTACTCCGACGGTACCGGTAGTACCCGTCGCAAGCTGGTGGCCCCCGCCAAGATTTTCATCGACGAAGGCGTGTATTATGCCGCCGTCTACACGGATGTCGGTTCCGCCGCCCCTAAGGACAAGAAGGCCTACGTCTCCAAAGACAAGACCATCGACAAGGCGAACGGCAAGCCGCGCATCTGGCAGGTGCTGCGCTTGGCCCGTATCGAAAAGGCGGAACTGGTCAAGCCCACCAAGCAGATCAACATCCCGAACATGCCGGTGAGCGAACTGCGCAAGTGGAGTTTCGACAACGGTACCGACGCGGTGTTCATCACCGATCAGCGCGATCTGGCATTCATCAAGACATTGCCGGGCGCTACCGTCGAACAATGCGGTGCCGGTGAAAAGGTGCATCTGACCGTTTCCTCCGACTCCTGGTTCGTGGCCTTCTGCATCGCACACGCGCGTCATATCACGGCGGTCGCCCCGGAAACGTTGCGCACCATGATCGTGGCACGCGCCGAACGCGAACTGAGCATCAGCGAGAACAAGTAAGGAGCCTTTCATGCCTTGGTGGATATGGCTGATTCTGGCCCTGTTCATGCTGGCCATGATTGTTGCCGGACTCATCTATGCAGCCCTTCATGGAATCCGTGCCTTGAAAGACATGTCCGACATCGGCGGCCAGCTCGGTGAACGCGTGGCCGCGATGGGGGAGTCTGGCACCTCTGCCGACACCAGCGAGCCGCCTCTGTTCACTCAGCCGCTCAGCGTGGCACAGAATCGTTATGCCGAGGCCCATGCGGACGTGATTCGCAGCAAGGCCGCCAAGCGCGAACGCCACACCCAGGCATGGGCCCGCTGGAAGCGATTCAACAACTAACGGAAAGCAGCAATGGCACGTCACCAACACCATAAGGGCAATGCCGATTCCCAGACGCTGAGCCCTTCGCAGCGGTACGCATCATTCCAAAAAGTCCAGCGCCATCGGGCGTCCGCAGCAGCGCGATTCGCCGAATCCCTGCCCTTCGAACTGGACGACTTCCAGACCGAAGCCAATGACGCGCTCGAAGCCGGCAGCAACGTACTGGTCGCGGCCCCAACCGGTGCCGGCAAAACCGTAGTGGCGGATTTTGCCATTTATCTCGCCCAGGAACGCAACGTCAAAGCCTTCTATACCACACCGATCAAAGCGCTGAGCAATCAGAAATACCATGATCTGGTCGACGTGTACGGCCCGGACAAGGTAGGCCTGCTCACCGGCGACACCTCGATCAACTCCGAGGCGGACATCGTGGTCATGACCACCGAAGTGCTGCGCAACATGCTCTACGAGCGTTCCACCACGCTGAACGCACTGCGCTACGTGATTCTCGACGAAGTGCACTATCTGGCCGACCGGTTCCGCGGGCCCGTGTGGGAGGAAGTCATCATCCACCTGCCCAAGACGGTCAAGATCGTCGGCCTGTCCGCTACCGTGTCCAACGTGGAGGATTTCTCCAACTGGATTGCCTCGGTGCGAGGCGACACCAAACTGGTGATCAGCGAACACCGCCCCGTGCCTTTGGAACAGCACGTCATCGTGCAGGCGGACGAACACACCGAGCCTGAGGTGCTGGATCTCTATCGCCGCGACGGCAACGGCGAGCAGACCACCAAGCTCAACGCCGAACTCATCAACCGGCTCGACCAGTTGGACCGCAAGGCCGCACGCCGGCGCGGCGAGGAACGCCCCGATAAGCGCAAGGGCTTCGGCAGAGGCCGCGGCGGCAAAGGCGCCAAGGGCCATGCCCCGAAAGCGGAACGCCACACCCCGCGCCGCTGGGCCGTGGTGGACGAGCTTAACTTTCTGGGAATGTTGCCTGGCATCTACTTCATCTTCTCGCGCAACGGTTGTGACCAGGCCGTGGAACAGTGTATCAACGCTGGACTGGAGCTCACCACCGATGAGGAAGTGACCAAGATTCGCCGCATCGTGGATGAGATGGTGGAGGGGCAACTCACTCAGGAAGACCTGAAAGCCCTGCAGTTCTCCAAGTTCCGCTTTGCGTTGGAAGAAGGCTTCGCTTCGCATCATGCCGGCATGATTGCCCTGTTCCGCCAGATAGTCGAACGATTGTTCGAAGAAGGTCTGGTCAAAATGGTGTTCGCCACGGAAACACTGGCCTTGGGCATCAATATGCCGGCCCGCTGCGTGGTGGTAGAGAAACTCGAGAAGTTCGACGGTACCGGTCATGTGGGCCTGACGCCCGGCGAATTCACGCAGCTCACCGGTCGTGCCGGTCGGCGCGGCATCGACACCATCGGCCACGCCATCGTGGTTGACCATCACGGTTTTGTGCCCGCCACGGCCGCCGCGCTGTCATCCAAGCGTGTCTACCCGCTGCACTCGAGCTTCCGACCCACGTTCAACATGGCCGTGAACCTGCTCAACTCCAGCGACTACGAGACCGCGCACGTTACCCTGGACCAGTCGTTTGCCCAGTGGGAGGCCAACGAATCGGCCTGGCAGCTGGAATCGCAGATCAACACACTGAAGAACGCGCTGGCCGGATACGAACAGGCGTTCGCATGCGAACACGGCGACTTCAAACAGTTCATGACCCTGCGTATGGAGCTGAGCGACATCGAAAAGGAAGGCCGCCGCAAACTGAAGCACGAAGTGTTCCTGACCGATCAGGAGCGTTCACGCGCCTTCCAGAACCTTGACCAGCGCATTCGCGATTTGCGCAAGGCGGAGCACGAGCATCCATGCCGCAACTGCCCGGACCTCCAGCAACACCTCAAGTGGGGCCACCGCTGGGCCCGCGAGACCCGCGAACTGCAGCGCGTCACCGATCGCTACGACTCCCGTACCGGGTCCGTGGCCCGTCAGTTCGATCGCATCTGCGATATTCTCACCGGGCTTGGTTACCTCGAACGTCATGTCAATGCGGCCGGCCACATTGACATGACGTTGACCGAAAAAGGCTCGCTGCTGCGCCGCATCTACAGTGAACATGACCTGGAACTGTGCGAGGCGCTGCTCGCCGGCACGTTCGACAAGCTCGACGCCAACGGACTGGCCGCTGTGCTCTCTTCACTGGTATACGAGGCCAGACGCGGGGGAGACGGCGAACCGAGGCACTACCCGGGCGGCATCTCCGGGCCCATCGCAATCGCTTCGTCCAAGCTCAAGGGCATCTGTGAAGACATCGATATCCTGTGCGAGGATCACGGTCTGGACGAGATGCAGCGGCCGGACTTCGGCATTCTCGACATCATGTATGAATGGGCGGATGGCGGTTCGCTGGGATCGTGCCTGTACGGCACCGACATGACCGGCGGCGACTTCGTGCGCACTGCCAAACGACTGGCTGACGTGCTGCAGCAGATCGCTGTCGCCCAGCCGCTGCCGTTCGACGGGGGAGAGCGGCTGGCAGGCCTCGCCCACGAAGCGGCCGACCGGGTCAATCGTGGCGTGGTGGCCTACTCCGGCGTGGACTGACGGGGGGCCGTTTGATGGGAGTTTGTCAGCCGACGTCGGAAGCTTGGAATAGCGGCCAAGTCCGAACTGTTGCGTAAATTAGTAGGGTTAAAGATCTTTCAAGGAGGATGCCGATATGGCAGAACGTAGCCTCAGGGGCATGAGCATCGGAGCGAAATCGCTGGAGTCCGACGACAACGTCGATTTCGCCGCACGAAACGATGTGGCGTATGTATGCCCGAAGGGCCACCGCACCATCCTGCCGTTTGCCGAGGGTGCCGAAATCCCGGACGAGTGGGAGTGCCGTTGTGGTTCCGTGGCCCACCGTGAGGGCGACGCCGACCGTGAGGGCGACGAGATCAGCAAACCCACCCGCACCCACTGGGACATGCTGCTGGAACGCCGTAGCGAAGAGGAACTGGCCACCCTACTCGAAAAGCGCCTGCAAATGCACCGTGACGGTTGGATTCCTGACTACGAGTGATCTCCTACTGAACAACACGTGAACTTGATGCCCAGTCATCCCGACTGGGCATAATCATTGTTGGAACAAGTCGCATATCGTTTGACGACCATTCAAAGCAGTCGACATGAACAAAGGGGAGTGGAATCTCAATGGCACAGCATCCGATGAAAGTGGTCCTGTTGGACCTCGACGGCACGCTTACCAAGTCCGACGGCGGCATCATCGCCTCCGTCGTCAAGACGTTCGAGGAATTGGGTCGCCCGGTTCCCGACGATGCCGAGCTGCATCGTTTCATTGGTCCGGCCATCATCGAATCGCTGCGACGCAACCATGTGCCGGAGGATGAGCTTGACCGGGCGGTCACCATCTACCGCAGCTACTATGCGGATCGCGCCGTGTTCGATGATCCGAACGAGCCCGGCAACAAAGTTCCCGGCCGCTTGGTGAACGTCGTGTTTCCCGGTATCCGCGAACAGCTGCTCAAGCTGCGTGCCGACGGCTATTATCTGGCGTTGGCCAGCTGCAAGCCCGAGTACCAATGCGTTCCGATCTGTGAGCATTTCCATCTGACCGAGCTGTTGGACGGCATCTATGGCGCATCCAGGGATAACTCTCGTTTGGACAAGGATCAGGTGATTCGGTACTGCTTCGACAAAATCGGTTTTGATGCTGCAGCGGGGGACAAGGCCGTGATGATCGGCGACCGCTACACCGACATCGACGGCGCCCACGCCTGCAATCTGGACGCCATTGGCTGCCGCTGGGGCTACGCTCCGGCCGGTGAGATGGAAGAACACGGTGCCTACGAAATCATCGAGAAGCCCGAGCAGATCGAAGAAGCCGTAAACCGTTATTTCCAAACACACTGAAACACAACGGCGAGGACTTCTTCATGATGGGATGCGATGGAGCCTGCGCCGCGGGCTTCGACCTGGTTTTCATCGGTTTGCCATTGCTGTCGCTGTATGAGATTCCCATGCTGATATGGTTCATTTGGCGAGCATTCCACTGGAAACGAGATGACAAGGATTGGCTGAAAGGCACGGCGATTCTTGCAATTGCGGTGGTCGCTCCGGTGCTCCTTTGGCTGTCGGCCTGGTATGCTCCGGTGCTCCTTTGGCTGTCGGCCTTGGTATGCGTGGACTAGTTGATACAGGCGACCGAATCCTTGTCAAGGATAACTAATCTGACATAACGTACATTATCGGCTAACTATTCGGGAATCTTAGAAACGGCTTAATTCCAACGGTCTTCATTTCGCACAGGTAACTGTGGATGCCTCTGGGTGGCCCGTTGTGGCTACGCATTTGGCTACGCATTCCACACGATGGGAGACCAATGATGGCAATGGGTGGCGGCGGCTCGACATACAGAAGCGCCGATGGAATCTGGCACGCCGCGATAGACATAGAGCCCGACAGGGCCACCGGGCGCAGGAGGCGGCTCACGGCCCAAGGCAAGACCAAGGCGGTGGCGAACGCGAGGCTCAGGATGAAGCTGGACGCATACGTGCGCAAGGGCTTCACGCCGAACTCGCCGTCGCCGCGCCTCATGGACTGGCTAGAGACTTGGTACCACGAGCGGGCCGAGGCCAACCTGCGTCCGAACAGCAGGCGAAGCTACGAGAACGCCATCGTGCGGCTGAACAAGATAGCCGGCTGTTTTGCTTCAATGTTTGTTCGACAGGTTCGGCAGTGTTTTTCCGTAGTGTGGGCTGATGGTTTTCCCCGGTGTCGTCATCGTTTCCCGGTGATGTGAGAG
>ENA-ORNZ01000413-ORNZ01000413.1-human-gut-metagenome-genome-assembly--contig:-NODE-413-length-60936-cov-5.940228_pt1 | contig 60936 bp, 45 predicted proteins | sample MGYA00242124_ERZ509040 | MGnify/ENA primary metagenome ERZ509040 (study PRJEB26280, sample SAMEA2338733) | human gut metagenome | biome: human gut; feature: human-associated habitat; material: faeces... | reverse complement strand
TTCCCAGCCATAATGTCCGTTACATAGCGATTGACGACGGTGTAGACAGCGAAAAAGGCGAAAGTGAGATTGCACCATTTAAGAATATCATCAATGAATGGGTGGCAAGAGATACAAGCCGTAAAGTGAAATCGGCATTTAAGACAAAATTTGCAGAGGGTGCGTATTATGGGGCTTATGCTCCGTTAGGATATAAGAAACACCCCGACATCAAAGGAAAACTGCTGGTTGATGAGGAAACAAAATGGATTGTTGAAAAAATCTTCTCCCTAGCCTATCAAGGTTACGGTAGTGCCAAAATCACAAAGGTACTGCGAGAAGAAAAAGTTCCGACAGCGTCTTGGCTGAATTTCACAAGGTACGGTACTTTTGCACACATCTTTGAGGGAAAGCCCGACAGCAAGCGTTATGAGTGGACGATTGCTCATGTTAAGGCAATTTTAAAAAGTGAAGTCTATATCGGAAACAGCGTTCATAATCGACAATCAACAGTTTCATTCAAGAGCAAGAAAAAAGTGCGTAAGCCCGAAAGTGAATGGTTTCGAGTAGAAAATACCCACGAACCGATTATTGACAAAGAAGTGTTCTATCGTGTGCAGGAACAGATAAAATCAAGGCGTAGACAGACAAAGGAAAAAGCAACGCCGATATTTGCAGGGCTTGTCAAGTGTGCGGATTGTGGCTGGTCTATGCGGTTTGCGACAAATAAGGCAAATAAAACGCCATACAGTTATTATGCTTGCAGTTACTACGGGCAGTTTGGCAAAGGTACTTGTTCTATGCACTATATCCGTTATGATGTGTTGTATCAAGCCGTATTGGAACGATTGCAGTATTGGGCTAAGGCAGTACAGCAGGACGAAGAAAAGGTGTTGAATAAGATACAAAAGGCTGGCAATGCAGAGCGAATACGGGAAAAGAAGAAAAAGGCAAGTGCTTTGAAGAAAGCCGAGAACCGTCAAAATGAAATTGACCGCTTGTTTGCGAAAATGTACGAAGATAGAGCCTGTGAGAAGATAACGGAACGAAACTTCATCATGCTGTCGGGAAAATATCAGAAAGAACAGATAGAACTGGAACAGCAGATAACCAACCTAAGAGAAGAATTAAGTAAAATGGAACAGGATATGATAGGTGCTGAAAAGTGGATTGAGTTAATCAAGGAGTATTCCGTACCAAAGGAACTGACAGCACCGTTATTAAATGCAATGATAGAAAAAATCCTTATTCATGAAGCAACAACGAATGAGGACAATGAAAGAATACAAGAAATAGAGATATACTACCGATTTATTGGAAAAGTAGACTGATAAAGAGGGTTCATATCTTTAACTAAGGGAAACTGGAAAATCCCACTCCGAAAAACAAAATCAAACATATTATTGCTGTTTTAATTATTGCCATTGGTCCGTCATCTTTTTTGGGTGTCTTAAATTCAACAACACATTCTGTTTCCCCTATATTTTGTATATCTACATTCTGAAATGTTTGATCTGCCATTTCGATAATTTTCATTATTGAAACTATATATCGCTTTTTTCCTTTTGTTGTATCCTCCAACAATTTCATTGATTTTAGTCTGTTTGTTATATTTTTGTTTTTGCATTGAAGTTTTGCAACATCTCCAACTGTTACCTGCTTTTTCGTAATCTCCACTGCCTGGTCCATTTTTATATATAATGTGTCACTCATTTATGTCCTTTCTATCCCATATTGTTTAATATGGATTATTACTTTTTTAAAAATATAATCTTATCAACCTTTTATATCATCACTGCTTCCTGTATTTCTTCCACTTGATATGTGTCGTTGCACATGTAGAAGCCAATGCCTATTGCCACTATTATCACTGCTATTATTGCCACCATTTTTAATACTTTCATTTAGACCTCCAAAAATTTTTATTTTTTAGAAAATTGACACCTATTACAGCTACATAATATAATTGTGGTATTATTTAGTTAATATGATTAAGGTGACAACGCACCTAAAGTTTGATTACATATGAATTAATTTAATTATAACACTCAAAACATAACGGAAAGATTCTATGAAAAACGGCACAATGTTTAACACTTTACATAAGTTTGAGGACAAAGATTTCTTTAAGAAACATTCAAAAGTTTACATTTACACTCCAAAGAGGATTTTGGAATACACTATTCTTTCCCAAATAACTGATGCAATAATGTTTTATTATATATCAAAAAACTTCCTACCGGCAATTTCCCGGTAGGAAGTTTTTTATGTTTGCATTAAAATATTTTAAACTTACTTATGATATATTACTGAACTATTAGCTTTTACGGTTACTGTTACAATATTGTTTTCCTGAACCACTTTTACTCTGCCACAGTTATAGAACTCTCTTGATGTTTCAATTAATCGTTCAAAGCTTTCACCATCTTCCACACCCAATGTCCAAGTTGGAATTGAAACTGTTTTGTCTGTATCTGATGTATTAATTAACACAAAAGCTGCATTGTCCATATCAAAACGTCCATAGCACAGCAAATCTCTCTGCTCAACTAATGGCTTGTAAGAACCTGTTTTAAAAACTTTGTGCTGTCTGTGAATTGCAATTGTCTCACGGTAAAATTCCAAAATTTCAAAGTTTTCGTGTCCCCAAGGATAAGTTCGTCTATTGTCCGGGTCCGTCCAACCACAAACTCCTGCTTCATCACCATAGTAAAGTGTGGGTGCTCCCGGCAATGTCATCTGCATTACAACACCCTGTTTAAAAATAGCTTCATCAATATCCTGACTTGCTGCCGCTGTTCCTGCTGTCCCCACACGACCAACCATACGGTTAGTTCTTGTAAGAAATCTTGAATGGTCGTGATTTGACAACTCATTCATTGCCACCAACAATGACTGATTCTGCATTCTTGACATCTGATACTGCATTGTAAGCTTAAAAGTTCCCGCATCGCCACGCATTCCCGGATTAGAATTGTCGGAATGCTTATCAACACCTGTTAAAAACCATGTTACCGGATCCATAAAGCCATCATAGTTCATAATAGTATCCCACTGGTCGCCCTGAAGCCATGAATTAGCATCTCCATAATGCTCTGCCAAAATAATAGCTTCCGGATTGGCTTCCTTAACTGCCTTACGAAATTTCTTCCAAAACTCATGGTTAAACTCCTGACTGTGACCTAAATCTGCCGCCACATCAAGTCTCCAACCATCTACATTGTAAGGTGGACTAACCCACTTCTTACCAACTTCAATAATATAATCGCAAAGCTCTTTACTACCTTCATAATTTAGTTTTGGCAAAGTATCAAAGCCCCACCAGCCTTCAAAAGAGTTATTGTCAGGCCATCTGTCTTCAAGAAACTTAAAATATAAATTGTACGGACTATCCTTTGAAATATAAGCACCGGATTTATAATTTTTATTCTTTGTATAAAACTTCTCTTTGTCCATCCACTTATTAAAAGAGCCACAATGATTAAAAACACCATCAATAATTATTTTAATTCCATGGGCGTGAGCCTTTTCAACCAATTCAACAAACAACTTATTACTTGCTTCAAGATTTGCAAGGTCAGTTGTTCTAACCTTATAGCGCTGAGCGTGCTCATTATTATTGTCACCGTCCTTTAATAACTTACCGTTATCATTAACAATCTTTCCAAAATGAGGATCAATATAATCATAATCCTGTGTATCATATTTATGGTTAGATGGAGAAACAAAAATAGGGTTAAAATAAATAACTTCAACACCTAATTTTTCAAGATATTCAAGCTTATCAATAACCCCCTGCAAATCTCCGCCATAAAACTGTCTTGTTCCATCAACAGCAGGAGGCTCCATCCAATTCTCAACCTTTGAAACTCCACGACCAATATAGGCATATTCATTAGTCATTACATCATTAGACTTATCGCCATTATTAAATCTGTCCACCATAATCTGATACATTACAGCGCCCTTAGCCCAATCAGGTGTTTTAAATCCCGGTGTAAACTCAAACTCCCATTCTTCAGAAAAATGTTCACTTGCACCGAAAACATTATAGTATAACCGGTATTGACCAACCGTTCTAAAATGGTACTTTATCATTTTAGTTCCAAGAGCCAGATTAATTGCATAATAATCGAATCTGCCCTTTGTATCCATGTGTGACATTCTCATCTCATAACCATCTATTGCCATAAAAGCCTGATTTACTGCCCCTATTGTAGTTCTGAGAATAAATGTATATGTATCTGATTTTTCATTATATTTGCAAAACTGACTAGAGCCATCGTGAAAAAGTGCTTCCTTTTGCTGTTCCATTTTTATAATCCCTTCTTCTAAAATTTCCGGTTTTCATACAACAGATTTCCCATTGTACAAAATAGTTGCAACAAAATAATAATAAAGTTCTGTTGCAACTATTTAACATTAAAATTTTATACTGTTTCCTCGTTTGTTAAAGAGTCGGCCTGATTATTATCAGCGTCAAATAGACTTTCAAATTCTTCACGGCCAATCTTTTCTTTTTCCATTAACAATGCTGCACTTGCATGCAACTGTTCCATATGGTCTTCAATAATCTTCTTAGCCTTTTTATAACATGTATCAACAATTTCCCTAACTTCCTCGTCAATAACTGAAGCTGTATTCTCGCCATACCCCTTTGAATGAGCCAAATCCCTACCGATAAATACATCATCAGATTCATCATCATAATTAATAAGACCAAGCTTATCTGAAAATCCATATTTTGTAACCATTGACTTAGCTGTAGCTGTTGCCTGCTTAATATCCTGTGACGCACCTGTTGTAATGTCGTCAAGAATAAGTTCTTCGGCTATACGTCCACCAAGGTCAACCATAATCTCCTGTAACATTTTGCCTTTTGTAAGGAACATTTCATCCTTACCAGGCAAAGGCATAGTATAACCTGCTGCGCCTGCTCCTGTTGGAATAACTGAAACAGTGTGAACCGGTCCAACATCAGGAAGAACATGGAATAAAATCGCATGACCTGATTCGTGATATGCTGTAATACGCTTTTCTTTTTCCGAAATAATTCTGCTCTTCTTCTCTTTACCGATGCCAACCTTAATCATTGCCTGATTAATTTCGGCCTGTGTAAGAAAATGCTTTCCTGCTTTTGCTGCAAGAATAGAAGCCTCATTAAGTAAGTTTTCAAGGTCTGCACCTGTGAAACCTGACGTAATTCTTGCAATCTGTTCAAGATCAACATCATCACCGATAGGCTTATTCTTAGCATGCACTTCAAGAATCTCTTTTCTGCCCTTAACATCAGGTCTTCCAACAAGAACCTTTCTATCAAAACGTCCCGGTCTTAAAATAGCCGGATCCAAAATATCTACACGGTTGGTTGCTGCCATAACGATAATACCCTCGTTAACACCAAAACCATCCATTTCTACAAGCATCTGGTTAAGAGTCTGCTCACGTTCATCGTGACCACCTCCCATACCTGTTCCTCTTCGTCTTGCAACTGCATCAATTTCGTCAATGAAAATAATACATGGTGCGTTCTTCTTTGCTTCCGCAAAAAGGTCTCTAACTCTTGATGCACCTACACCAACAAACATTTCAACGAAATCTGAACCTGAAATAGTAAAAAACGGAACTCCTGCTTCGCCTGCTGTAGCCTTGGCAAGAAGAGTTTTACCTGTTCCCGGAGGTCCCTCTAAAAGTATTCCCTTTGGGATTCTTGCCCCAAGCATAATATACTTATTAGGATTCTTTAAGAAATCAACAATTTCCTCAAGTTCTTCTTTTTCTTCCTTAAGACCTGCAACCTTGCTAAAGTCCATATTTTTAACTTCTACAACCATTTTGGCTCTGCTTTTTCCAAAATTAGCCATCTTGGAATTTCCGCCTGCCGCATTGGCATTCATCATCATAATAACAACTACTATAACCACACCCATAAGAAGCATAGGCAAAATATTTGTAAGGAAAACACTGTCTCTTCTTACATCTGCAATGCCTGGCTGTATATTCTGATTAGTCTTGTCATTAATATCTTTAATATCACTAATTACCTGATTAACATCTGTAATGTATACATACTTAGTTGAGCCATCCTGAAGTTTTACAGTAACCTTTCCTGTAGGCACTTCCTTATTCTGGCTAATATTAAGCTGTGTAACTTTTCCATTCTGCAAATCGTTTAACAAATCATTATATTTATAGTTATTTGATTTAAGTCCTGAACCTGCATAATAAAGCATAACTATAATAATAATTGCCATCCCTATAAAATAAATTCTTGTAAAATTACTTCTTTTATTGTTCAATTCATTCCTCCTATCTGGAATTTTTCAAGTCTGTGTAACTTATCTTTAATGTTCAATTGTATCCGATTCTATTTTTAAACCGATAATTTTATTAAGTTTTATTGCTCAATAACTCCAATATATGGTAAATCTCTGTAACTCTGGTCGTAATCCAAACCATAGCCCACTACGAATTTGTCTTCAATTTCAAATCCAACATAGTCAACTGTAACATCGTCAACCTCTCTTCTGTCCGGCTTGTCAAGAAGTGTTGTAATCTTAAGGCTTGCCGGTTTTCTTTCCTTAAGCATTGGAATAAGACGGCTTAAAGTATTTCCTGAGTCAATAATATCCTCAACAACAATAACATCAAGTCCTTCAATGTCATCATCCAAATCTTTCTTAATCTTTATTGTTCCTGAACTAACTGTTCCGCTTCCATAGCTTGAAACACTCATAAAATCAAGTGTTACAGGAATAGTAATTCTCTTTGCCAATTCACATGTATAAAAAACACTGCCTTTAAGAATACAAATCAAACGTACTTCTTTTCCTGCATAATCCTTACTAATCTGTTCTGCAATTTCACATACTCTTTTATTAATTTCTTCTTCGCTAATCATAACACTAATCTTTGTATTCATAATAAACTCCTTATCATATGTTATTTTAGGTTTTTAATTCCTAATCTTCTTCAATATAATCTGCTCTTAAAATATTCTTTGTAGTTTCAGTAACCTTGTAATAAGCACTTATTCTATATCCGATTACCCAAACCACATGACTTCCATCAGCCAGCAAAAGAATCTCATCCCTTTGCGCCTTTGGAATTTTCTCATTAATAAAATAATCCTTCAGCTTCTTTCTGCCTCCGTTTTCATCAACTGTTATAAAATCACCTGGTCTGCGAGTTCTAACAGTCAATTGTTTTATTTTATCATAATCAAACCATTTCGTATACAATAATTCCTGAATATTTTCAGAAGAAAAACTATTATTTTCAATGGTTATTGTTACATTTTCAGTATTATGAATCTTACCATTCTTTAACAAACACTGTTCCATTGTTTTTTCCTGATTCGATTCATCACTTTTCTTTTTTATTGATATTCCGTGATAAAGTCTTGTTGCCACAAGATTGTATGGCAAATCAACTGTTTTGGACACATTCATATCTTTCAACCCCACAACCAAAAGCACGTGTTTCCTTGTAATATCCTTTAGCTTTCCTGCTCCATTCTCAATCATCTTTCTTACAACCTGATTCAAAACTGCCGGGTGAAGGTTAAATGCCTTCTCATCCAAAACTTCATCCTTAACATATCTGTTATATTCCTCAGCTGCCTGCCTATTTAAATAATCCCAAATTTCATTTAAATTTTCTGCAGCGTTTACAATATTATACTCAGCTTTTTTATTTATATTATTTTTTATATAAGGCAAAAGCTCCAAACGTATCTTATTACGGCTGTATTCTGTTTCTTTGTTGGTTGCATCACTGCAATATGAAATATTTTTAGATTTCAAATAATGCTCAATCTCCTGTCTTGTACAACACAAGAGAGGACGCACAATCATATCTCTTCTAACCGGGATTCCCGTAAGTCCCTTTATGCCTGTTCCCCTAAAAAGATTAAACAGCACGGTTTCGCTGTTATCATTTAAGTTGTGGGCAACGGCAATTTTGATATTGTTGTAACTGTTTTTTCTTTCTTTTGGGTCATTTTTCTTAATGCCATCTTCTTTTGCTGAGTTTTCCTTATTCTCTTTTAAGCTTAGTTTTCGGCTTTCATCTGGTTTTTTAGTCTGATTCTTAGCTTGTTTTTTTTCTTTAATTTTTACTTCTATGGCTCGTTCAAAAAAAGCCTTATATCTTGCCTGACGGCCTGCCTCTTCCTCCGTCATACCTGTCTGCTTAACCATAAGTGGAACATCTGCATCAATCTGCTTAAAATCCACATTCAGCTTTCTACACACATCTTTTACGTAATCAGCATCGTGCTGAGCCTGTTTTCCTCTAATGTGATGATTAATATGCACCACATAAAGAGTCAGATTCATTTCACTGCTAATGTCTTTTAGAAGATAAAGCATACAAATGGAATCAGCGCCTCCGGAAACCCCCAGTATGACGCTGTCTCCATATTGTAATATTTTATTTTTATTTATAAAATTCAATACCTTATTTTTCATATTTTTGTTACACCTTTAACGACCATACGTGTTTTTTGTTATTTTATCATATTTGTACTAATTTTCCCATATCCCGGTGCACAAAACTGTCATATCATCTTTTGGAATTCCTTTTGACATTTGCAAAGCTCTGTTCATAATCTCCAGTGCCATTTCCCTTGGACTGGCAGTTTTAATATCCATAATTATCCTTCCCATTGCCTCCTCTCTGTCGGTACACTCAAGGGAATCTACTATTCCGTCGGAAATCATTATAATAAAATCCCCGGCATAAAGTTTTTTCGTAATGGTTTCCATATCAACCTGTTCAAAAATCCCCATTGGCAGGGATGTTGACTTAATGCATTCCACCCAGCCACCTCTTTTTATATATGTGCATGCAGCTCCCATTTTCAGGAACTGGCACGTGCCGGAATATCTGTCAAACAATGCCATATCGACTGCCGCCGGCTCCTGCCACTGATTTCCCGTAAGCAAAACTGAGTTAATTAGCTTTAATGCTGTCTGCTCCGTAAAACCACTTTCCAAAAGTTGCTCCAGCAAATCAATTACAACTTCGCTGTAGCCCTCCGCCCTTGGGCCTGAGCCCATTCCATCGCATATGCTCATAAAAGTTGCACCGCTGTCCAGCTCCATATACGTATAATTGTCACCTGACATTTCCTGATTCTGCTTCACCTTCTTTACACTTCCACTTGCCGTAGAGAAATTAACTTGTTCCAAAAAAAGATATTCATTAAAATAATTCATTAGCTGACTATTTTCCTTTACGGAAAATCTCATTGGCTGGCCTATTACATTAGAAATTATTTTGCACATTGCATCTGTTGTAACTTTTGCCCTTTTCTTTTTTCTTGCCACAATGTGAATTTCCAATTTTCCCTTACTGTTCTCCGAAATAGAAACTCTTCTTGCAATAATTTTTTCGTCCCTTAACCTCCTTTTCAAATAATTTTCCATACCAAACAGATTTCCTTTTTCCTGTGAAACAGGCTTGGTATAGTATTCAATAATGTCTGCCATTTCATTAAGCTGAATTGCCATTGCTTCCCTTGTTTCCAGCATTTTATTGTACCAAAGGTAGTTAAGCTTCGCCCTTTCCAAATATTGAATCTGCCCATTTGCACAGCCCTTGCACATATTTTCATTGATATCAAACTCCACCGCTGCATCCATAAGTCCCTGGTCGTCTTCCTCAATGCCTGACATATTTTGGATTTTTATTGCCAAATCCTTAAAAGCTTTAGATGTTTGCATCATTTTTTCATTCCTTATAATTTGCTGATGCCTAAGTCTTGAATAGTAATTTTTTCTGCTCTTTATATGCCACATAAAGTTTTTGATTAGTACTGAAAAAATTACTGTGGTAGACCATGTTAGCAGAACAATGGGAATCAGGGCATACAGCTCTTCTTTTATCATTCCATTCATAAACCAGTCCATGGCTTCCATTATTCCTCCTATTAGTGTTGTTATAAAGGCTACCGTAAACGGATTGTATTTTTCGCTAACTCTTTTATATTGCACAAGAAAAAGTCCTGTGGCACCAAGCATCCAGCCGTATTTTACTGCACACAATACCCCCTCGTTTTGTAAAATCACATAAATCATTACCGGCCATCCTAACACCGCAAGCCCTTTTACGTTACACATTGCGCCATACCAACTTTGAACTAACGGATAGTATCCAAGCATTGGAATCATACAGACTCCAACCGCAATCATTAGTAGCACTATCGGTTTTGCTACTTTTTGTTTCATAATCCCTCCTTGCAAAAATTTAGTTTCCCGACTAGTATAAACACCCTTTCCTAATTTTTTTGTCAAAACAATGTATGAAAAGCCTTAGAAATTTCGACAAAAAAGCACCTATACTATTTCTAGTATGGTGCCATTAATTTTAGAGGAATTTAACTTTTAAGTTTAATCTCTTGTCCTGTTTTAATTTTTTTCTTCTAACATTTTTTAATTTTCAGATTAGATTTTCGAATTTAATTTTTAATTTGAATTGGATTTTTTAGTCTTCCGGCTTAAAGATTACTTCATCAGGATATAACAATCCTAGCTTTCTTGCCATTTCTTCCAAATATTCGTCTGTATGTACGTACTGTTCCTTATCCTTAAGGTTCTCAGATATTTGCAATTCCTGCTGATACTGTTGTGCAAGCTTACTTTCCTGCTCTTTAAGCTTCTTTAAGTTACTATTTTTTTGTACCATCTGTATTCCCATAACAATACAAAAGGCAAAAACAACAAAAGATATTCCAACTATCATTCGTCTGTTTCTTATTCTTCGCTGACGAATCTCATTTAACCTTCCTGCCGCTCTTTTGTTTTCTTCCATTACTTCACCCTATTTCTATCTATTTTTTTGCTTAAACTTTCAGTCTTTATCCTGTTTTCTTCTGACTTTTGCTCTTTTTATATGTTAATTCTTTCTGACGTTTGTCCGTCTTTTTATTTTTTGTATTTTTATTTTTATGACTGTTTTTTCTGCTTTTATGTTTTGTCAGAATACTCTTACTTTTTATAGTAATCACTTTTTTTAGTTTTTTCAACGGTTTTAACAATGTCTTCATAATTTTTGTCAAAATCACTGCACATTTTTCAACAACTCTCTTTCCCACAAGCCACTCAAACAATGCCATTGTTCCAAGAACGGCTATCACTCCATAATATCTTGGTCTTCCGTAGTTGTACTTAAAAAATATTTGAAATATAAAAAGTGCCGCCACTGTCCAAAAGATAACATCTTCTACAATAACCCTAATTATGGATGCTCTAAAAACTCTCCTAAATATTCTTATGGCATCATAGCAAACCATAAGAACAAGTCCGCCATATGCACACATCGCAAGAACAAGAAGTTCCTCATTTATTGCAGGACTCATTAACTAAACATCCTCTTCAAAACCGACTTACCTTTTTCACCATAGTTCTTTATCTGAGAATAAATAACGCTATCCACACTACCATCAATATCAGCCTCTCCTTTTTCGATGCTAAGTCTGGTAATTTTCAAGTCCGCTCCTTTAATAACCAACATTCCCATAGATGATTCCAGCACTATCTGTGTGGTATCAAATTCAACAACGTCCTCTATTCCTGTTAAGTTTGTTCTCTTTCTGTTGTCCAAAACCAGCTTATGTGGTTTAGTTATTTGATTTTGCTTTGAACCTAAATTCTGTTTTGAACCTAAACTTTGTTCCATACAATCCTACCTTATCCTTTTATAGGACAGTATATTCTTAAAGTTGCTAAATTATGTAAAAATATTCTATATCAGCTTAAATCTTTGTACATTTCTGTGGCATTTTCTTTCTTAACTGTTTCATTAAGGTTTAGAACCTGAACCTTAACTGTTCTCTGACCAAACTGAATCTGTATAATGTCGTTAACTTTTACATCATAAGATGCCTTTACAACCCTGTCGTTTACAAGAACCCTGCCTGCATCACATGCTTCGTTGGCAACAGTTCTTCTTTTTATAATTCTTGAAACCTTTAAAAATTTGTCAATTCTCATTTTTTCCTCCATTACTTTGTGTGCTTTATTTTGTTATACACGGCGAAGCTTCGCTTCCCGTATAACACTTCGAATCCGCTCCGCTTCTTCTCAGTGATTATACGGTCGCCAAATATACGCATACAGCTTTTTTTATGCAAGCATAAAAAGCTGTATGCGTATATTTGGCTCGTCGTGTATAACAAAAAGGACCGTTACTTTGTAACAGTCCTTATATCTTCTAATGAACTTTTATTTATTAATTAAGTGCATTCTTTAAACCTGCACCAGCTTTGAACTTAGGTACGTTAGCTGCTGCGATAGTGATTTTTTCCTTTGTTGCAGGATTGATTCCCTGACGTTCAGGTCTCTTTGAAACTTCGAATGTTCCGAATCCTACTAACTGAATCTTTTCACCTTTCTTCATTTCTTCTACTACTACATCTGTAAAAGCCTTAACAGCCTTTGCAGCATCTGTCTTTGAAAGTCCAGCTTCTTCAGCAATAGCTGCGATAAATTCTGTCTTGTTCATTTTAATTCCTCCTTGAAAATATATCCGATACTGATTCCGTATCATACTATACAGTTTATACTCCATTTAATAGGCTTTGTCAAGATAATTACTCCATTTAAAGAGCTTTCTGCAGGGAATTTTTTGGTTAAAAAGTATCTTTTTTCAACTTTTTAGTTTTTTCTTTGAGCTATTTTCACAAATTTATTGCCTACTACTATGACTCCATCTGTCTTCCTAGGAAAGCTGCGGCTACTCCTGCCAGTTTTTGTTCTGTTATGCTTACCTTATTATTTTCATCTTTAGCCAAAACAATAACGCTTCCAATAACATCACCTTCACATATGATTGGATAAATAATCTGACCACATTGTTCAGGCTCTTCTCCCTTTATTATCTCAAAAAGTTTCTGTTGTTCATCTCCGTTTTTCACATCTCTGTTCGACATTAACTCTTCTAACTGGGAACTTACAGCCATTCCTATTTTGTCTTTTTTTACTCCCCCTGCAACAGCAATAATCTGATCTCTGTCACTTATGAGAACTCTCTGTCCTGAAACCTGTGCCATAACATCTGCATATTGTTTTGCAAACATTTCAATCTCTCCAATAGGTGAATATTTCTTAAGTATAATTTCCCCATCGTGATTAGTAAAAATCTCCATTGGATCTCCTTCTCGGATTCTTAAAGTTCTTCTAATCTCTTTAGGTACAACCACGCGACCTAAGTCATCTATTCTGCGCACAATACCTGTTGCTTTCATACTAATTTCCTCCATTGCAAATTTTAGCTTTGGAGTTAGTATGTGGAAATTTAAAGAAAATATTCTTGTCACTAAATCTCCACTGCAACTTTGCTGCCTTTAACCTTGTTTTTGGAAACGATTATTTTTCTATCGATTCTTGTTTTTAATTCTTGAACATGAGAGATAATTCCTACTAATCTGTCTCCTTCTGTTAAAGTATTAAGGGCTTCGATTGCACTGTTTAGTGAATCTTCATCTAATGTTCCAAAGCCTTCATCAACAAAAAGTGTGTCTATTTTTATTCCACCTGCTGCGCAATGAATTTCATCGGATAATCCTAATGCTAAAGACAATGACGCTTTAAAAGATTCACCACCTGATAATGTTCTAACATCACGTTCTGTACCATTATAGTGATCTATAACATTAAGCTCTAAACCTGTCTTACTTCTTTGATCATCAGATTCGGTGCTTCTTTTTAGTTCATACTGGCCGTTAGTCATTTTCATAAATCTTAAATTAGCTCTGTTAATTATTCTTTCAAAATAACTAATCTGAACATAAGTTTCTAATGCTATTTTGCTCTTTCCGTTTATATTACCATTGGCTGTTTGAGCTAGGGCATTAACCCACTTATATTTTTCTTCCGTAGTAACTAATTTATTCAAGTTCGCCTTAATATTTTCAAGTGCTCCTGTGTTAATTTCTATTCTTATGGATACATCATTTCTCTGATTGTTTACAGCTTTCTTTTCTTCCTGCAACTTGTTGCTTTCAGAAATAAGCTGTTCCAAATCATAGTTTTTTGAATCCTTTAACTGCTCTTCAATAGTCTTTATTGTTGCATTAGCATCATCAATAGACTTCTTACATTTATCATAACTATTCAAAGCTTGTGTAGCTTTATTCTCTAATTCAGATAAGTTAATCTTTAGCTGATTTAAATTGCTTTCCGCATCTTTCCTACTTTGAAATTCAAGTTTTTCCCTAAACTGTTCCAATAATATTGCATTTTCGCGATTTTTAATTTTCAAATTAGAAATATCACTATTTAAAATATCTTTTTTATTATTGTTGTTGTTTATTTGTTCTTCTGTTTCCGGAATCTGTTTTTCAATCTGTTCCTTAACCTGAACATTATTTTTAGCAATTTCATAATATCCATTGTTTTTAGAAATAGCCTCCTCTACTTTAACCAATTTTTCATCTGACCAGGCTTTTATATCTGAAACAGTATTAATTGCTCTTTCTTCTAAAACTTCTTTAAATATCTCTTTTAGATTTCTGAAATTCTCTACTATACTCTCGTATAATGTATCAACAATACCCTTCTGCATTCCTGCTTTGTTACTGTAATTCGTTGCAATAGCTTTAAGTTCATTAACCTTATTCTTTGCATCTTCAACCATCTTTTCTGTTATCTGCTTATCCATTAGCTTAAACGGATTAGGGTGAACAGTTGAGCCACAAACTATACACGGTTCTCCATCTCTAAGGTTACCTGCAAGGATTCCTGCCTGCTGATTTAAGAATGTCTTCTCTACAGCTGCACATTCATTGCTCTTAGTTTCCCAACTATCATTGGCTTTTATGGCTCTTTGTTGAAGTAGTTCTAGCTCATGATTCTTTCCTTCATAATCATTACACTGATTTATAATGTTTGATAAGTTCTTTTTTACATTATCATAACCTGTTTTTGCATTTTCGATTTTTACCAATACGGCATCTGCATCTTTTAACTTCTGAAGATTCTCTTTGTTAGTAGCCAACACCTTATTTAAATTCTCAATATCTTTACATAAGGACTCAAATTCACTTTCTTTAGTCTTAATTAACTTAAGCTCATTGACATACTCTTTTTCAGTGTCAAAAAGCTTGTCATACCTTGGCATAAGCTGTTCCTGTTCTTTAATTTTGTACTCTAATTCCTTACGAACAGGCTCTTCTTCTTTGCATAATTCTACTCTCTTCTCCAGTACTTCCAAGTTAGGCTTATTCGACTCAATAAATTGTTCCGCGTTCAACTTCTGTTTCTTTGCAGAATTGTCCCTATTAACCTCAACTAACTTTTTATCAACATCTGAAAGAGCTTTTTCGGTTTTTATTATCCTTTCGTTAATAACTTTTAACAAATCCTGATCATTGTTAATAAGTTCCTCGATGAAATCAATTGTATTCTCAATACCATTCTCTGTCTTGTTATTCTTTATAGCTTCAAGCTGTTGCCTTGCCACAAAACTATCGCTACATCTAATCCCATCTATGTACTGACTTATACTCTTATTCTGATCATCTACCAATCTTCTAAGTCTTTTTGCCTCATCTCCCAGCTTAAGCTGAAGTTTCTCATATGGATATGTATTAAAAATTTTGCTAAAAATCTTTCTTCTCTCATCAGTATCTGCCAATAACAACTTAAGAAAATCATTCTGTGCTATCATGGCTATCTGAGTAAACTGTTCATAATCTAATCCTATTAACTCATTAATGGCAACAGTAACATTACTACTTCCGGTAACAGGAGTATCTTTGTCTGGATAAATTAACGTAGCATTAGCACCCTGAGTTGTGGTTCCCTCTCCATGAATCTTAGGTCGCTCGTATTCAGGATTACGCTCAATAACATACTTTTTGTTCCTATACTCAAATTCCATCTTTACAAAAGTTGGAACATCAGGCTTTGCATACTTGCTTCTAAGCATAGACGAAGACCTGGTCTTTCCACTGGACTTTCCATATAAAACATATGTAATTGCGTCAAAAATAGTAGTCTTTCCTGCTCCGGTATCTCCCGTAATCAAATAAAGACCTTTATTTCCTAATTTTTCAAAATCTATAGTTTCGCATTCTGCATAAGGTCCGAATGCCGATATTATTAACTTAATTGGTCTCATTATGCATCCTCCCATATCTTCTCAATAAGGTCCATTGCCAACTTCTCCTGTTCCGGTGACATGTCCTGATTGTTTCTGATTACATAAAACTCCTTAAACAACTCTAGCGGTGATTTTAACTCAATATTCTCTATCTCTGTTACAGCATTATTAGTTCTGGTTCTTGTATTATCATAATCAAGTCGCATAATATTAGGATAAATAGTTCTAAGCTTGCCTATTGCCTCCGGGACATCTTCTTCATCAGTTAATGTTATATGATAATAATCCTGAGTATTCATATCCTTATAGAAATCTCTTGCCGAAATCTGGTCGTAAGTTCCCTTAATCTCCTTCATATCTCTAATAGGTTTAAAAGGAATCTTAGTTATTTCAATGTTGCCCTTCTCCTTAAGATCAAAAATAAGTGCTGATTTCTTATGATTAACCTCAGAAAAAGAATACTTAAGAGGGGTTCCTGCATATCGTACAGTTTCCCTGCCAATCGTCTGTGGACCGTGCAAATGTCCTAATCCAACATAATCAAAGTTCTCAAAATAATCCGCTGACACCTGATCAACGCCTCCTATTGACACTTCTTCTGACTCACAAATACTTCCACCTTTAACAAACTGATGTGCCAAAAGAACATTCCTCTCATCCTTATTAATTGAAATACTATTAATAACAATCTCCATAGCCCTATCATAGCTTGAAACATCATCTTCCTGGAAAAAAGGGCGTACTACGGCCGGCTTAATAAAAGGAAGCATATAAATATTAATTGGTCCACATTCATCCTCCAAAGTAACCTTTTCAACATTACCATTAAAAGGATGACTCATATACACTCCACTGGTACTCATAATCTCAGCACCAAAGCCTATTCTCTCAGGACTGTCATGGTTTCCGCTAATTGCCACAACTTTAACATTCATCTCTGCAAGCCTGCTAATAAACTGATCTAACAGTAACACCGCTTCCGCTGACGGAACTGCCTTATCATAAATATCTCCTGCTATAAGAACACATTGAACTTCCTGTTCCTTAACAATATCAAGTATCTGATTCAATATATACCTTTGATCTTCAATCATAGAAAACTCATTAACTCTCTTTCCTATATGAAGGTCTGCTAAATGCAAAAATCTCAAAACTTAATCCCTCCCTTTCATTTATTCGAACGTTTGTTTGTATAAATATTAGCATATCACTTTTCACAAAGCAAGTATAATTTTCAAAAAATCCTGCAAAACATCCATAACTTATTTTTTGTTTTTTATTGCACTATTTTCTTTTTTTTATTAGTAATTTATGCCTAAAATACTTATTTAATTTATTTATGGGAAATAATACATAACCTATTAAAATTTCAGATTATTTTTATTATAATATAAATTACTAAATATCATAAATAATCAAATGCAAATTCAATAGAAAGGACGGCAAAAGCCTTATAAAAATATGAATATTAGATTTTTTAACGGAACAATTTTAACACTTGAAAATGGAACTGAACTTTCAAGTGGTGAGGTTTGGGTTTTTGACCATTTAATCGGATACGTTGGAAAGCCTCAGGACAATAATATTAAATGGGACAGGGAAATTAACCTTAACGGGAATCTAATTATGCCCGGTTTTAAAGATGCCCACACACATTCAGCAATGACTTTTTTACGTTCTTTTGCTGATGATCTGCCACTTGACAGATGGCTTAACGAGAAGGTTTTTCCAATGGAAGCCAAGCTAAATGACGATCTTATATATGCTTTTTCAAAAATCGCCATAATGGAATACCTTACTTCAGGAATCACCTCAAACTTTGATATGTACATTAGCCCTAATCCGGTTATTCAGGCATCTATTGATTGTGGATTTAGAACTGTAATGACAGGTGGGCTAAATAATTTTACCCAGACTGTTGAAGAAATTGATGAATGCTACAAGAAATACAATGGTTACAATCCACTTATAAGCTACGAACTTGGCTTTCACGCTGAATACACGTGCTCCCGGGAACTTTTAGAAGGTATGGCAAGCATTGTCAAGAAACATCAGGCACCTGTTTTTTGTCATAATTCAGAAACAAAAAAAGAAGTCAAAGAATGTTTGGACCGTTATGGGACAACTCCGACAGTTTTTCTTGACAGACTTGGAATGTTTAACTACGGTGGTGGTGGCTATCACTGCGTCCATATGACTAAGGATGATATTTCTGTTTTTGAAAAACACGGTTTGTCCGTTGTAACTAATCCCGGTTCTAATGCCAAGTTAGCAAGCGGCGTGGCTCCTATTTCAAAATTTATGAAAAAAGGAATTAACATTGCAATTGGCACCGACGGACCTGCCAGCAATAATTGCCTTGATATGTTTAGGGAAATGTTCCTTACAACTTCCCTTGCCAAGCTTAAAGAAAAAGACGCATCAGCAGTTGATGCCAATGAAGTGCTTAAAATGGCTACACTTGGCGGTGCCAGAGCTATGGGACTTAGAAATTGTGACACTTTATCCCGTGGAAAACTTGCCGATTTAATAGTCATTGACTTAAACCAGCCTAATATGCAGCCAATTAACAATATTACAAAAAACCTTGTTTACAGCGGTTCAAAGCAAAACGTTGTTCTCACAATGGTTAATGGAAATATTCTATACGAAAAAGGTGAATTTAATATAGGTGAAGAACCTGAGAAAATATATGAAACTGCAAATAAAATGTTAGCGAAAATAAAATAAAAATTACTATATTTTGATTTTAATACATAAAAAAGATGCTGTGCAAACTACACAACATCTTTTTTATTTTAAAATTTGGATATCAAAATACCCAACTTTTGATTAATTATCTCATTAAAACTTTGCACCAAGTGTTGCTGCCATAACTGCCTTAATTGTGTGCATTCTGTTTTCTGCTTCATCAAAAACTACTGAATTCTTTGATTCAAATACTTCGTCTGTAACTTCCATTTCTGTAAGTCCAAACTTCTCGTGAATCTGTTTTCCAATCTTAGTATTAAGGTCATGGAATGCAGGAAGACAATGCATAAATACAACATTTTCTGCTGAATTCTTAATTAAATCCATTGTTACTCTATATGGAAGAAGGTCATTAATACGCTCTTCCCAAACTTCATCAGGTTCGCCCATTGAAACCCAAACATCAGTGTAAATAGCATTTGCATTCTTTGTTGCAACCATAGGATCTTCTTCAAATTCGATTTTTGCCCCTGTTTCATTAGCTACTTCTCTACATTCTTCAATAAGTTTCTCGTCAGGCCAATACTTCTTTGGTGCACAGGCTACGAAATGCATACCCATCTTTGCACAACCAACCATAAGTGAATTTCCCATATTGTAACGGGCATCGCCCATATATACAAACTTAAGTCCCTTAAGACGTCCGAACTTCTCTCTTAAAGTTAAGAAATCTGCAAGAATCTGTGTTGGATGAAATTCATTTGTAAGTCCATTCCAAACAGGAACTCCTGCGTATTCTGCCAACTGTTCTACAATAGTCTGTTCAAATCCCCTATATTCAATACCGTCAAACATACGGCCCAAAACTCTTGCTGTGTCAGGAATACTTTCCTTCTTTCCAATCTGTGAACCTGTTGGATCCAAATAAGTAACTCCCATTCCAAGATCGTGAGCTGCTACTTCAAAAGAACATCTTGTACGAGTACTTGTCTTTTCAAAAATAATAGCAATATTCTTTCCTTTAAGAACATCTACAAGTTCTCCTGCTTTCTTCTTTGCCTTAAGATTGGCTGCCAAATCAATAAGACCACTAATCTCTTCCGGTGTAAAATCCAATAATTTCAAAAATGATTTTCCTTCAAAATTCATAACTGTACCTACCTTCTTATTCGTCCTTTTTATTTTTAAGCATTTCAATGTACTCTTTTATATTAATACTCTTTCCGGATTTATTCAACTTTGGAAGAGAATTAAGTGAATGCTTGTTGTAAATATTTATCTTAGCAATGTAAGAATCCATCTTGGCTTCCAATTCAGCTCTCTGGATAGCCCATTTCTCTTTCATTGCAGAATTCTGATTTTTATTCTTTGAAGCTGCACCGGCAGTAAGCTTATCCTTAGCTGCATTACCGGCACTGGAAATCATATCTTTTGTGGCACTTCCGGCATTTGTGATAATTTCTTTTGTAGCTCCACCTGCGTTGGAAATTATATCCTTTGTCGCTCCACCTGCATTTGTGATAATTTCTTTTGTTGCATTTCCTGCATTTGAAATTATGTCCCTAGTTGCATTTCCCGCACCTGCAAGTTTTTCTTTAGCCGGCTCAACTGCCTCTGCAAATTTTTCTCTTGCCGGTTCAACTGCTTCTGCAATTTTTTCTTTTGCAGCTTCACTGACATTGGCCCACTTTTCTCTGCTTTCTTCAGTTCTCTCGTCAAGCTTTTCAAGACTTTCCTCGGCTCTGTCTGCCACATTAATTGCAGAATTTCCAACAACATCCTTAATCTGATTTCCAAGATTATTAAGGTCCTCAGCCACCTTGTCAAGCTGTCCCAAACTCTTACGGATACCAATAAGATTCTTAAGAGTAACAACCATATCTATTGCAAAAATAGTAACAAGAATACTTATTATAATAATTCCTGCAATCTTTGGAAGCCTTCTAACCAAAGCAAAAATCGGTGGATGAACAAGCTTCATCACTGCCACAACACCAAGACCCCACATAATACTAAATCTTAAGCAAACATAGCCGCCAATATTAAACTTGTTCTTTGTGTAATCCCACCATCTCATATGGAAAATTTTGTCCAAAACCCAGCCGCCAAAAAGTTCAACAGCTGTACAAATAATAAACCCACCAATAAAAAGCAAAATAAAATTGTCCCTGTATGGAGTAAGCGCTGCAAGAACTCCCAACATTCCACATCCATAAATAGGGCAAACCGGCCCATTCAAGAATCCTCTGTTCTCAACTTTTCTTGCTGTAATGGCAACGAACGCCACCTCAACGCACCAGCCCAGGAAACTATAAATAAAAAATAAAAGTGCTACATAATAAAAATCAAAACTCATAACAACCCTCACATTTAATTTGTCTGTTAGCAAAGTATTATAGCATAAAAACAAAAATGTGTCACTTAAGTAGAAGTGTTGATGGCAGAACTCAACATAACTTATCGTAATTTTTGCAAGAGTACCACAAAAAACGCATTTTCTAAAATTTTGGGGTACGTTTTCAAGTTATGTAAACTAATCACATCACATATTCTTGCTTCATTCTTCAATTCATCACATATTGACTTTTATTTTAATTATTATGTAAACCACTATGTTACTTATACTGGCTTAATGGCAATAAACGTACCACAAAAATTCACTATTTTTAAAAATTTGGGGTACGCTATCCGATAATAATATTGTTTTCTTGTTTTATGTAAATCAGTTTGCCCATTATTGTCAAATTTCACTCCCGCACTAATTTCTCAAGCCTATTCCCACTACATTTTTTGCTTACCGGATTGCTACGTGCTTCGCACTCCCGCAATAATTTCTCAAGTCTATTCTCACTACATTTTTGCTTACCGGATTGCTGCGTGCTTCGCACTCCCGCAATCCTTTCTCAAGTCTTTTCCCACTACATTTTTTGCTTACCGGATTGCTACGTGCTTCGCACTCCCGCAATCCTTCCCAAGCATTCGCATATCGTGAAGCTTTCGCTTCACTTTTATGCTCATTCTTGGGGCGTGTCCTAAGTCCAGTCATCCACCTTTGTGCAAGCACAGGTGGATGACTGGACTTGTACACTGTAAGCAAAAAAAAGAGAAGCCACCACTTTATGTTTTATCTCATAAAGTGATGGCTTCCAATATACAGTTTTAAGATAGACGTACTATTTATAACAAATTTCTTCATTACCAATACGTAGCAATCAATTTCGTTTTAATCTAGAATAAGATTCCACCATACTGTGCAATTACTGTTGCAAAAACAAGTGAAACAATTGTCATTAACTTAATAAGAATGTTGATTGATGGTCCTGATGTATCCTTGAATGGATCACCTACTGTATCACCAACTACGGCTGCCTTGTGTGCTTCGCTTCCTTTACCTCCGGCAAAACCACCTTCTATAAACTTCTTAGCATTATCCCAAGCACCACCGGCATTTGCCATAAATACTGCCATCATAACACCACTTACAAGTGAACCTGCAAGCATACCACCTAAAGCTTCTGCTCCAAGTAAAAATCCAATAACAAGTGGCACAAGAACTGCCATAATACCAGGAACAATCATTTCATGTAATGCTGCTTGTGTTGAAATACCTACACATGATGTATAGTCAGGCTTTTCTGTTCCCTTAAGTATACCTGGTTTTTCTTTGAACTGGCGACGAACTTCTTCAATCATCTTGTTTGCAGCCTTACCAACTGAAGACATTGTCAAAGCTGAGAACATAAATGGAAGCATACCACCAATGAAAAGACCAACTACAACGCTTGCATCTAAAATATTGATACCGTTCTTTGTGATTCCTGCTGTTTCCGCAAAAGAAACAAAAAGTGATAAAGCTGTAAGAGCTGCTGAACCAATAGCAAATCCCTTACCAATAGCTGCTGTAGTATTTCCTACTGCATCTAATTTGTCTGTAATATCTCTAACACTTTCGTCAAGTTCTGACATTTCAGCAATACCGCCGGCATTATCAGCGATTGGGCCGTAAGCATCAACTGCTACTGTCATACCTGTTGTTGAAAGCATACCAACTGCTGCAAGAGCAATACCATACATTCCGCAGAAGTGGAATGCAACTAAGATTCCGATTGCAATAACAACAATAGGGATACATGTTGATTTCATACCAACTGAAAGACCACTAATAATGTTAGTTGCTGAACCTGTCTGTGAGCTTTCAGCGATTTCCTGAACGCTCTTATATTTTTCTGATGTATACATTTCTGTAACTTTACCAATAATAGTACCAACTACAAGACCTGCAATAATTGCGATAAATGCATTAAAGTTACCAAAGAATGTATTACTTAAAATAGCTGAAGCAATAATAACTAATGCTGTTGCTGTATATTCACCTGCATTAAGTGCTTTCTGTGGATCAGAACCGTCTTTTCCTCTAACAAAGAAAGTAGCGATAACTGATGCAATGATACCAACACCTGCAATTACAAGTGGGAATAAAGCTGCCATAAAATGAGATGCACTACCAATATTTGTTGCTACAAGACCAAGTGTAATAGCTGAAACTAAAGCTCCAACATAACTTTCAAATAAGTCAGCACCCATGCCTGCAACATCACCTACATTGTCACCTACATTATCTGCGATAACAGCAGGATTTCTTGGATCATCTTCAGGAATACCTGCTTCTACTTTACCTACAAGGTCAGCTCCAACGTCTGCTGCCTTAGTATAGATACCACCTCCAACTCTTGCAAAAAGAGCAATTGATGAAGCACCAAGGCTAAATCCTGTAAGAATACTTACTGCGTCTGTTGTAACTTCGCCTGTGGCATTAAGAATAATGAAGATAACACTTATTCCAATAATACCAAGACCTACAACGCTAAGACCCATAACAGCACCGCCTGAAAAAGCGATTGATAAAGCTTTGTTCATTCCGCTTTCTTTAGCTGCATTAGCTGTACGAACGTTAGCCTTTGTAGCTACTGTCATACCAAAATAACCTGCCAAAGTTGAGAATAATGCTCCAACTAAGAAGCAAACTGCTGTAAGCCAGCTAATTCCAAATCCTAAAACTACAAATAATACTGCTACAAAAATAACCAAAACTTTATATTCTGCAAATAAGAAAGCTCTGGCACCTTCAGCGATAGCTGAAGCGATTTCTTTCATTCTGTCATTTCCGGCTTCGCTCTTGTTAATAGTCATTGCCTTATAAAAAGCAAAAATCAATGCTATAACACCTGCAACCGGAGCTAAATAAATAAAACTGTTCATATTTATTCATTCCCTTTCTTTCTCGATTCTCAATTGTTGATTATTATCAAACTTGAGTACTTCCAAACAATTAAGATAGTATCAATACGTGAATACATTCTAAACAACCAAATCTTTTCATTTAATTGAATTCCCCTTAAGCTTTCAAATTATTTTATAGCAAATGCTTTCAATAATTAATCATCTTCTTAATTGTTAAATAAATAACAAGCAGTTACGTATTCAATACCTTACCACGTTTGAGAAAACTTTTCAACAAATTTTATTTCTATTCCCACAACATTTTTTCACTCAATATAGTGAAATGTTCAAAAACATGCGATAAATAAAGGTTGTGTAGATCTTTTACCAGGATTGTACCCGGTAGACAATCACATATTCTTGCTTCTATATACTTATAATCGCTTCGTAATGGCACACTAAAAAGGAGCTGTTGTTCTAACGATTGCTAAAATCATTAGCACACAGCTCCTTTTTTACAACTTCTATTATAAAAACAAATTAATTTATAAAAATATACTAAATTCTATTCTTCTTCTGTAGAAAGTGGAATTCCTCTATGTTCTACAGATGTTGAGAATACTATCTGAGTCTTCGTACTTCCGAATGTCTGAAGCTCTCCAATGAAGTGATCAAGCTCCTCAGTGCTCTTAAACATTACCTCAACAAGCATTGCATAGTCTCCTGTAACACAGTTACATTCAATAACATTGTTACAACTTTTAATATAAGGATAGAAATCCTTCTTCTGTCCCGGATTAACCTCAAGGTTTATAAATGCCTTAATATGATAACCCAATTCTGCCGGGTTAACCTTTGCAGTATAACCTGTAATAATTCCTGCCTGTTCTAATCTTTCAATTCTGGCAGATACTGCCGGTGATGATAAAAAGACCTGGCTCGCAATAGTTTTAAGGGGAATACGAGCGTTCTCATGAAGCAACTTAATAATCTGTTCATCTATATGGTCTAATTCATGTCTCATAAGTAGTACTCCTTTCAATATAATATTTTTCAGCATATTTTAATTTTATAAAGTTTTCACCTTATAAATATAAAGATATTATAGCACAGAGTTAAAAAAATTTACAATAATAAATTATTTATACATTATTTTTGTTTTTTCCAACAAAAAACATCTTCAAACCCACAACGTCAGTTCAAAGATGCTTTAATTCAAAGATATTTTCATTCCAAAATATTGTAATTCAAAAAATATTACAATTCAAAAAAATTTAACCTCTTTAGGAATTTCCTAAGCTAATTCCTTCTCACTCATTTCAAGTGCGGACGCAATAACTGCATCCATATCATAATACTTATATTCACCAAGTCGGCCACCAAAAATAATATTATCTTCCTTCTGTGCTAACTCTTTATACTGCTCATACAGAGCGCCATTCTTTTCGTCGTTCACAGGATAGTAAGGTTCATCTCCCGGCTTCCATTCAGCACTGTACTCTCTTGAAATAACAGTCTTAGGCAAGTCATTACCTTCTTCATCCTTTCCGAACTCGAACCACTTATGTTCAATAATACGAGTCCAAGGTGTTTCAGAATCAGTATAATTAATTGCTGCATTTCCCTGAAAATTAGGAATATCAAGGATTTCATTTTCAAATCTTACTGAACGGTACTCTAAAGTTCCAAGCTTGTAGTCAAAATATGCATCAATAGCCCCTGTGTAAACTACCTTGGAAGCCATTGCATCATATTCACTCTTGTTATCAAAATAATCAACTCCAAGTTTTACATCAATGCCCTCAAGCATATTTTCAACCATCTTGGTATATCCACCTACCGGAATCCCCTGATAAAGTGCATTAAAATAATTATTATCAAAAGTAAGTCGAACCGGCAATCTCTTAATAATGAAAGAAGGAAGTTTATCGCAAGGTCTTCCCCACTGCTTCATTGTGTAACCCTTAATCAACTTTTCATAAATATCGGTTCCTACCAAAGAAATAGCCTGTTCTTCCAAATTCTTAGGTTCAGTAATTCCAGCCTGTTTCTTCTGCTCCTCAATCTTTGCCTGCGCTTCACTTGGTGTAACAACTCCCCACATCTTGTTGAAAGTATACATATTAAAAGGCAAGCTAAAAAGTTCCCCTTTATAATTTGCTACCGGTGAATTAGTAAATCTGTTAAATTCAGCAAACCGATTAACAAAATTCCAAACTTTCTTATTATTAGTATGGAAAATATGTGCCCCATACTTATGTACATTGATGCCTTCAATCTTCTCCGTGAAAACATTTCCTGCAATATTAGGTCTTTTATCAATAACCAAAACAGACTTTCCCTGAGCCTTGGCCTGATTAGCAAAAACTGCTCCATACAAACCTGCTCCAACTACTAAATAATCGTACATACTACTATTTTGCAATATCCATAATGCCACTCCCAATAATACCTATGAATACTGCCTGCTCCTTTCCCTGCCTAGACCCAAATGAATCGCATCGTAAGCCAGTCCTTTTCATATTTACTGTAGTTTACTATATAATTCATTTGAAATAGTGTCAAGCCTACTTTCTCAATACAGCCTTAAGTTCCTCTTCCAACCTGTGAAAGGAAGCTTAATAATTCTAAATAAATATCCAAAAGGAACAAGAACCTTATACCTACATATCAATGGATGATACTTCTTAAAACTTTTATAGTCTGGGAAAACTCGTCTAAAAACATATTTAAACTTAGATTTTTTTACATCATCGTCATCTCCAAGCTTATTTGCTACCAAATTATCCACATTTCCATATGTGCCTGCTCCCATAATATAATCAAGCATATTCTTTTCATCTGTTGGAAGACCTTCATACCAATCCGCTTTAGCATCAGATTCATTAACACTAAATACATCAAAACATAGCTTTCTAAACTGCTTTTCAAAATCTGCTATATTTAATTTTCCCAATTCTTTTTCAACATAAGAAAAATCTAACTCTTTATTCTTTCTCAAATACAAATACACATCAAGAATTGTTCTAAGTCCCATTCCGCCGCCTGCATAATGCTTATATGTATGTACCATAAAATAAATATAAAAATCTTCCTCTTTGAATACATATTCCAGGCTATTCTCAGACTTCTTTGTTAACTTATCAAATACATTGTCAAAATAATTATTCCAACTTTCGTAATCATCTTTGTCAAAAAGAGCTCTGTGCATTTCAAAATTATATGCCGGTTTCTTTAAATACTCATCATGATTGCTGGTTCCATATCCTTTAATACTGTACCCTCTACCAACCATGAAGTCATAAATGTCCTTCATATATTTTCTGTCAACCAAAATATCATTATCTGACATCTCTCTTAAGGCAGGATTTGGATAGTATTCCCTAATAATCAAACCTTTCAGTAACAAATACCAAATATTCTTTTCTTCAAAGAATGCAATAATCTCCTCGCGCTCAACATCCATCAAAACATTCTTGTAAACAGCCTGATTCTTTTCCATCTGCCATCTTTGATATATCGGACTCCTCTTGTCAACATCCGTTCTATCCAAAACTTCTGCCATAAGCGCAGTTAAATTATGTTTCTTGCAAATCTGATATGCTCCCGCCAAATTAGAACAAAATGCCTGGTCCATTTCCTCTCCATTAACATAACTTCTAATAGCATTTATAACATTTATATACTCTTCCAATAGCATTTTCTTCTCCTAATAAAATATTTTTTCAAGCATACATTCTTCCTAAATATCTATTCCGCCAATGCTTTCTGCTCACTCATCACCTTGTCATAATAAGCCTTATATCTATAGATAGTTCTTTCGCTCAATTTTTTTTCTTTTGCAATTTCAGCAATTGACATTCCCGATTCATATAAAACAACAAAATCATTATAAATAGATTGCCACTTATCGTTATGTTTCTGACGTCCGCTTACTTTTCTGTTTCTGTAATATTCCAATTCTTCATTCAGCTTCTGGTTCTCCGCCTCTAATTCCTTAATTCTTTCCAACGCCATTTCTAATGTTTCAATCTTTCTCATAGTAATTTTTCCTTTATCCTTAATACTATGATTTTATTATTTATCATTCTTCTCGTCAATATGATTCTGTCATTTAGGTTATTTTATTCAACAAATTCTCCTAAGAATTTTCAATCAAAAAAACTACAGCCCACGTTTCCGCAAGCTGTAGCCTTTTTAGTTAGATATTATTTTATTGTTTATAATTTTCTATTCAGCTTCCGGTTCAAGTAAGGCCTTCTCGTAAGCTTCAAGAACTATCTTCTGGATATTGTTACGGGTACCTGAGTTGATTGGATGAGCAATGTCTCTGTATTCACCATCTGCTGCTTTTCTGCTAGGCATTGCAATGAATAATCCCTTATCTCCTTCAACTACTTTAATGTCATGTACTACAAATTCATCATCAATAGTAATTGACACAACTGCTTTCATCTTTCCTTCTTTTGTCATTTTTCTAACTCTTACATCTGTAATATTCATAATTATGTCCTTCCTCAATTTCCTGCTTTGAGGTACAGGTGTACCTGTAATACACCTGCGCTTCCTTTCTATTATATTTGCCTAAGTATTTTTATGTACAACCCTTAGATTACTTCTACAAACTATATCTGAAGTTTCTCTCATTAATAATCTGTACTTCGCTATCTTCGCTTCCTAATTTCTCGTTAGGATTAATAGTGCTGTGGCTTTCAACTATACAATTCTCTATTACTGTGTTGTCTCCAATATAAACATCATTAAGAATAATTGAGTTCTTGATTACACAATTGTTTCCAATGTATGCCTGATGGAATACCACGGATCCGTCCACTTCACCGTTAATGATACAACCACTTGAAATTAAGCTGTTTCTTACTTTTGAACCAGGATTATATTTTGCCGGTGGCAAATCAGCCACTTTTGAATATACGTCCGGATACTGTTTAAAGAAGAAATCCCTTACATCCGGTTTAAGAAAATCCATATTACAACTATAATAGTTGTCTATGTTAGAAATATTCTGCCAATAAGAATCAAGATTATAAGCATATATTCTCTTTGTATCTTTGTTTCTGATAATTATGTCGTTTACAAAATCATAATTATCTTCTGCCATACACTGCTCAATTAACTGGATAAGTAATCTTCTTCTGATTACATAAATTCCTGTTGAAATCTTTGAGCTTGTTGTTTCGCCCGGCTTCTCTTCAAAATCAACGATTCTGCCGTTAGAATCTGTTGTTACAACACCGTATGCTAAAGCCTTCTCTGTTGAACCGATATCCTTGCAGACAATTGTAATGTCTGCGCCTGTTTCAACATGTCTTTCTAATACTTTGTTGTAATCAAGCTTGTATACTGCATCTGCTGATGCAATAATTGCATATGGTTCATGGCTCTTCTTTAAAAATGCCATATTCTGTGCAATGGCATCTGCAGTTCCCCTATACCAGAATCCATTGTCTGATGTGATAGATGGTGTAAATACAAACAATCCTCCCTGTTTTCTACCAAAATCCCACCATTTAGATGAACTTAAATGTTCATTTAATGACCACGCATTGTACTGTGTTAAAACTGCTACCTTCTGAATATGTGAATTAGACATATTACTTAATGAAAAATCTATAGCTCTATAGCTTCCTGCTATAGGCATTGCTCCAATTGCTCTCTTCTTTGAGAGTTCACGCATCTTACTGTTATTTCCACCTGCTAAAATTATTCCTATTGCTCTCATTAAATCTCACCTGCCTTAATAATATAGCCACCTGATGGGAGCTTTCCGTCCGGATAATCTGTAATTTCCGTCTTTCCTGATATTGCTACATTCTTTCCAATCTTTACACCATCCGGTATACTTGAACCTTCTCCAATAACAGCAAGTTCACAATTATAAATCTTCTGACTTAACAAGCTGTCTGCATATTCTCCAATGCCGATTTCGCAGTCCTGTCCAACTTCAACATTCTCTGCAATAATGGCATTGTAAACCTTAGTTCCTTTTCTAATTCTGGTGCCATGCATAATAATGGAATCGTGAACCTCCGCTCCTTCTTCTATCACTACATCCGCACTTATTACCGAGTTATAAACACCGCCGTATATATCACAGCCCTCGCCTACAATACTCTTCTCCACCTCTGCACTGTCTGACAGATACTGTGGTGGTAAAGCATCATTCTTAGTATAAATCTTCCAAAATTCTTCATATAAATTAAATTCAGGCACAATATCAATTAATTCCATATTGGCTTCCCAATATGACTTTAATGTTCCTACATCTTTCCAATATCCTGTATATTCATATGCAAAAATTCTTTTTCCTTCTCTGTGAACATATGGAATAATATGCATGCCAAAGTCACAATTAGGCTGGTCTTTAAGCTTAATCAATGCTTCTCTAAGAACCGGCCAGCTAAATATGTAGATACCCATTGATGCAAGATTACTCTTTGGATGTTCCGGCTTCTCCTGGAACTCTGTAATCTTGTGATCCTCATCTGTAACTACTACACCAAATCTACTTGCCTCCTCAATTGGAACAGGCATTGCTGCAATTGTAACATCTGCCTTATTAGCCTTATGATAATCAAGCATAACCTCGTAGTCCATCTTATAAATATGGTCACCTGACAAAATAAGTATATAATCAGGATTATATGAATCCATATAGTCTAAGTTCTGGAAAATGGCATTGGCTGTACCTGTATACCATTCAGTGTTCTTACTTTTTTCGTATGGCGGAAGAACCGTAACGCCTCCAATATTACGATCTAAGTCCCATGAAATACCAATTCCAATATGGGAGTTAAGTCTAAGTGGCTGATACTGTGTTAAAACACCTACTGTATCAATGCCTGAGTTAATGCAGTTACTAAGTGGAAAATCAATAATCTTATACTTTCCTCCAAATGCCACTGCAGGTTTTGCAACTTTTGCTGTTAAAACACCGAGACGGCTTCCCTGTCCTCCTGCTAACAGCATTGCAATCATTTCTTTTTTAATCATGTCCCTCACCTCGCTGCGAATAATTGATAGGTTAATTATAGCACTAACCCCCTTTCAATAAAAGAGTTTCAATGAATTTTATTGTGTATTTTTTCTCTAAATTTCTTGTTTTTTCTACATGTGTTATGCAAAATTACCAATTTCTTTATTACTTTTTCGTGTTTTTTATTATTTCATTAATTTTTTCATTATTTTTTCAAAAGAGTTTTTATTTTCCTGTTTTTTTTTTCTTTTTTCAGTCTTTAAAAATAAATCATTTAAGAGTATACTTAATTAATAAGTAGAAAGGCGTTTTCGTCTTTTAATTTTTTTCTTAAGAAAGGATGAAATAAACAACTATGTACGAACTAGATTTTAATACTCCGGCAAAGATCCATTTTACAGGAATTGGCGGAATTAGTATGAGCGGACTTGCAGAGATTATGCTTTCTAAAGGCTTCACTGTTACAGGCTCTGATTCAAGAGAATCTGAAATAACTAAACACCTTGAATCTCTTGGAGCAACTATTTACTATGGCCAGAAGGCTTCTAATGTGGCTGCCGATACAGAAGTTTTGATATATACTGCTGCAGTTAAGGCTGACAACCCTGAACTTGTAGCTGCTACAGAGATGAATATTCCTCTTTTAACAAGAGCTGAGTTTTTAGGTCAGATTATGAAGAATTACCATACTGCCATCGGTGTTTCAGGAACTCATGGCAAGACTACAACAACTTCAATGCTTTCACAGATTATGCTTGAAGCAAATACCGACCCTACTATTTTGGTTGGTGGAATTATGCCGGCAATTAACGGCAACACACGTATTGGTCATTCAGACAATATGATTACTGAAGCTTGTGAATATACTAACAGCTTCTTATCTTTTGCACCTACTATTGGAATTATTCTTAATGTGGCTGCAGACCACCTTGATTTCTTCAAGGACCTTGATGACATTAGACATAGTTTTAGAAGATATGCAGAACTTATTCCTGAAGGCGGTGCACTTGTTATTAATAGCGATATTGATAACCTTGACTATTTTACTGAAGGGCTTAAGTGCAACGTTATTACTGTAGGCTCTGATCCTGAAAAGAGTATGTATAGCGCCGCTAACATTACTTATGATGAATTTGCAAGAGGTTCTTATGACCTTGTTGTAAACGGCGAAACTAAGACTCATATCGTTTTGAAGGTTACAGGGGAACACAATATTTACAATTCACTTGCATCTATTGCTGCTGCTCATTTTATGGGGATTGACGATAACAGCATTATTGCTGGTTTACAGCAGTACGGTGGAACTGACAGACGTTTCCAGTACAAAGGCAAATTAGGTGATATTACTGTTATTGATGACTACGCTCATCACCCTGATGAAATTAGAGCAACAATTAAGACGGCTAAACATTATCCACACAAGAAGATGTGGGTTGTTTTCCAGCCACATACATATACAAGAACTAAGGCTTTATTACCAGAGTTCTGCAAAGCTTTATCAGAAGCAGACGCTGTTGTTCTTGCAGATATTTACGCAGCAAGAGAGAAAGATACTCTCGGAATCAGCTCAAAAGATGTTATGAAAGGTATCAAAAAACTTGGTACTGAAGCATATTATTTCCCATCTTTTAGCGAAATCGAAAATTTTTTATTAGAAAATTGTTCAACAGGTGATTTGTTGATAACAATGGGTGCCGGAGATGTAGTAAAAATCGGGGAACATTTGCTAGGTAATTAACTTATTAACAAGTCCACAAAATTTCGTTGATAACTCTCAATGATTTTTTGTGGATTTTTTGTTTACATAACTTTGTTATTTTGCAACCTGACAATTCTCTTATTTTATAAGGGTTTCACTGATTTTCGACTTTTTATGCCGACTTTTTATTCACATTATCAACATTATTAACATTGCCCGCAAGCCCTTTAAAAATGGGCATTTCACCCAATTTGTGATGTTGATTTTTTAATTCTTTATGCTATACTTCTCCTTGCACCACTTCTCTGGGAGTCTTCAAGTCTCACAGAAGTTTTCGGGGATTTGTGTGCATTTTTGTGAGATAATAATTTTACGAAAAGGATTATGAGACAAAATGTGTAAATTGGTTTTAGATAGAGGGAGCATTGCAGAATTTACTTCTGTATCAAATATTTTTATGGATGAATATATGCCTAGGGCCAACGGAGAGTTTATTAAGATTTATCTTCATTTGTTGCGCCTTGTTAACAGCAATAACGACATTGCTGATGAGCTTACAACTGAAAGAATCGCGGACAAGTTTAATATGTTAGAGTCTGACGTTATTCGTGCTCTTAACTATTGGGCTGAACAGAATCTCATTACTTTGTCTTATAACAGCCAGAATGAGATTTCAGGCATTACTTTAGAGTCTATCCTTCGCAATCGTTATATTGTAAAGGGTATTACAAGCACTGAAACTAACCTTTTGGCATCAGCTTCCGGTCAGAGTGAGTCTATTCCTGTTCCGGAAAGCACAGGACATGTTATTCCTGCCAAGCGCAAATATACACCAAGAGAGATTCTTGATTTTGCAGATAATGATACTTTTAATGACGTTCAGCTTTTGGCACAGACTTATCTTGGAAGACCACTTAGCTCTAATGACATTAACAGTATTTTGTATATGATTGACGGACTTTGTTTTGATGCAGATTTTATTGAATATATTATGGATGCCTGCATCAGGGACGGTTTTAACTCTTTATCTTCTATCGAGAAGAGAGCCGTTGAATACGCAAAAAAAGATATAAATTCAATAGAAGAAGCTAAGGCTGACAAAAAGTTCAGGGAAGGCATTTCTAAAAGCATTTATAAGATTTTCGGACAGGCTCCTACCGTTCCTGTAAGAAAAGAGATTGCTTACATTGCAAAATGGACTGATACATACGGTTTTACCGACGAAATTATTATTGAAGCATGTAACCGCACTATGGCTCACATGCACAGCGGAAATCTTTTCAATTATACTGATGGTATTCTTACAAGGTGGTATACTAACAATGTTAAGGATATGAGCGATATTGAAAAGTTAGACAAACTTCATTCTGAGGAAATGTCAAAAACTTTCCAGAAGAATATTCCTTTTGCAAACGCTAAGTTTTCTAAGACTCCTAAGGCTGCACCTAAGAAGCAGACTTTTGACCAGCGTACATATGACTATAAGGATCTTGAAAGAAAGCTTATTGCCAACAGAGACAGCAAGCTTAAGTCTAACAAGTAATAGATATTGTATTTTATTGCAGAAATATTTATTAGGGGTTTTTATTAATCCGAACATTTAATTACAAAAAAGGATTGTTTACCTTTGAAATATAAGGTATCTTTATAGTAAGATTGTTGAGCAATTCCTATAATTAAATTTTGGGTTTTGAACACTCTAATTATTGTAGATATTTATTTTAAAAATTTTTAAGGATTTAATATGGCTTTAACCAGAGATCAATTTGACGTTATTGCAAACAGTTACAATGACCGTCAATTAAATAATAAAATTAAATTAAACAGACGTATTGAAGAAGTCTACGAAAAAATTCCTCTTATTAAGGATTTAGACGGGCAGATTGGTGTTCTTGCAGGACGTGCCCTTAGACTTTCTCTTTCAGGCAATTCTTCTGCTAAGGACACACTTCGTGAGGACATTGCCCTTATAAGTGAACAAAAAAAAGCAGCTCTTTTAGCCGGAGGTTATTCCGCCGATTACCTGGATGAGATTTTTACATGCCCTAAATGTAAAGATACAGGTTTTATTGACGGAAAACCTTGTGAATGCCTTAAGGCAGAGGTTGTCAGACTGCTTTATTCCCGTTCTGAGCTTAAGGAGATTCTTGAACGCGAAAACTTTGATACTTTTGAATATGATTTGTATTCTGATGACTACATTGATCCCGATACAGGGATTTCCGCAGCAGAAAATATTGACGCTGTTGTGGACCATTGTCATTATTTTATAAATAACTTTGACAAAACCTTTGATAATCTGTTATTCTATGGCAGGGCAGGTACAGGGAAAACTTTTCTCATTAACTGCATTGCAAAGGAATTAATCGAAAAATCCTACTCTGTTATTTATCTTTCAGCAGTACAACTTTTCGATTTGTTGGCAGATTATTCCTTTAAACGTAGCAACACCACTATTTACCGTCAGATTAGTTTTGACGAGTTGCTTCGTTGTGATTTACTTATTATTGATGATTTGGGCACGGAGATGTCTAACTCCTTTACTGAATCATCCCTATTTGATTGTCTTAATGAGAGACTTATACATCAGAAATCTACTATTATTTCTACTAATTTTTCTTTACAGGAATTACAGCAGAAATATGAAGAGCGTATTTTTTCACGTACAGCGGGTAATTACACTCCTTTAAAGATTTTTGGTGATGATATAAGAATAAAAAAGAAATTTACTATTTAACACACGGAGGAAATTTTGAAATGTCTATCAAAAAATATGTTGAATCTATTCCTGTAGGACCACTTGCAATTGTTGCATTATCAGGAAGTAAGCAGTTAGGCGAAGCAGTTGACGCTTATATTGCTGATTGGAGAAGCCAGAGAATTGAAGCTAAAGAATCACCTATTACTTTCAAGGGTTATACTAAAGATTCTTACCTTCTTGATGTAAAAACACCAAGATTTGGTACAGGTGAAGCTAAATGTACTTTAGGCGAATCTGTTCGTGGTACAGACCTTTACATTATCGATGATGTTACTAACTACAGCATTGAATATACTGTTTGCGGTTGCAAGAATCATATGTCTCCTGATGATCACTTTGCTGACATTAAGAGAGTTATCGCTGCTGCTGCAGGTAAAGCTAGAAAAATTACAGTTATTATGCCTTTCCTTTATGAAGGAAGACAGCACAGACGTACATCCAGAGAATCTATGGACTGTGCAGTAATGCTTCAGGAATTAGTAAACATGGGCGTAGACAATATTCTTACTTTTGACGCTCACGATCCTCGTGTAAACAATGCTATTCCTATTAGTGGTTTTGAATCAATTATGCCAACATACCAGTTTATAAAAAATCTTCTTAGAAATGTTGATGACATTAAGCTTGATGCTGATCATCTTATGGTTATCAGCCCTGACGAAGGTGCTATGGGTAGAGTTGTCTACTACGCTAACGTTCTTGGAATTAATGTAGGTATGTTCTACAAACGTCGTGATTTTACTACTATCGTAGACGGACGTAATCCTATTGTGGCTCATGAATACCTTGGTGATTCAGTTGAAGGTAAGGACGTTCTTATTATTGATGATATGATTTCTTCAGGTGATAGCATGCTTGATGTTGCTAAGCAGCTTAAGAAGAGAAAAGCTAACAGAGTATTTGTTGCTTCTACATTTGGTCTCTTTACTAACGGTCTTGAAAGATTTGATGAAGCTTACGAACAGGGACTTATCTACAGAATCATGACAACTAACTCAATTTACCAGTCTCCAGAGCTTCTTAAGAGAGAATGGTACATCAATGTAGACATTACAAAGTTCACTGCAACATTCATTGACAGACTAAATCATGACGCTTCTATAAGTGATTTATTAAATCCTATAGAAAAAATTAATAAAAAGGTTGCAGAATACAACAAAAGGTAATATAATGTGACATAGAGGGCTTCGACTTATCCCCCCATTTTTTTGTAGAAGCCCCATATACCAAAGGTGCTCGCTAGGTTTCCTAGCGAGCGTTTTTCTTTTGTGGCAAATTTCTACTTATTAGTGGAATTTGGAATCACGCATAGTTTGTGTTGGCAAGAATTTTTTCTGCAATTTCTAGATTTTTGAATTTATTTTGGCGATGTACCCCGCTATAGAATTTTTGTTATTTTTCGGGGTACGAAATCAATAATTTTCCCTCTCGTGGTGCAACGTATTGTATATGATTATGGTCTAAATACCCCAATATATGAATTTCTTTGATTTTCGGGGTACGTTTTCTCGATTTTCTCTTTTTATCGCGTAACATACTATATATGAAAAGTATGAATGTACCCCGATATTTTAAATATTGCTTATTTCGGGGTACACACGTCCAAATCATCGCTCATTTTATACAACATATAGTTTGTGTTCACGAGAAACGTACCCCGACATTTCAATTCTTCCTCTTTTTGAGGTACGGACACCTTTTTGCTCTGTTTATTCATAGGCTCACACCACAACAATTATAATATCCTTAGTATTTTGTGGTATTCTGATTCATATTGATTATTTCTTCTATGTTATGTAAACCTACCATTGTATTCATAAGCTTCTCTGGGAACTTGCAACAGACCTGACACTTTTTCCTTCCACCACTACAAAAACCCCCGTAGGAATTGGCTCCTGCCAATTTTCTACGGGGGTGAATCAATCTATTTTTCTATATTAAGCTTTACTCCACGCCAAACTGCAACAATTTCTTTGCGTCTGTCCAGCGCTGTTCATCTGTGCTGTCATTTAAGACTACGCTTATGCATTCCGTGTCGCCATTCTTTGCCACTGACACAAGGCACTTGCCTGCAAGGCCTGTACTTCCTGTTTTCATGCCGACACAGTACTGGTAGTAGAACTGTCCTGACTTGTCCAGTAGGGCATTTGTTGATACCCAAGTCTTGTTTAATGTGCCAGACTTTTCAGACTGTGTTCCGCAAATCTTACGAATTGTTTCGTTGTTGTATGCTTCAATTGCAATCTTAGACAAGTCGCTAGCTGATGTGTACTGATCTGCCGCATCATAGCCATCCGGTGACATAAAATGTGTATTTTCAAGTTCCATGTCACGGACATTCTTATTCATCTCATAAACAAAACGCTCAACACACTGTGCTGCTGTAAATGTTTTTCCTTCGTTAGCAATATTGTCTTTAAGAATTGCTTCGCCTGCTGCTTTTGCCAAAACATAGGCTGCGTCATTTCCTGATGAAATAAGCAAGCCTTCAAGCAACTCCTGAACTGTTACAACCTGTCCCTGACTAAAACCTGCCTTACTTGAATCTGCTGCAATCATATTAATTTCACTGCCGATTGTTACTATATCAGTAGTTTTCATATTCTGCAAAACAGTCAAAGCTGTCATAAGCTTAGTTGTGCTTGCCGGATACATCTTGGCATCGCTGTTTTTTTCATAATAAATCTCTTTTGAATTAACATTCACAAGAATAGCTGCCTTGGCACTTATAGCCTGGTCAAAACCGCTCTTTCCTGCTGATTCCGTGTATTCGATTGGATGAAGTCCATAATCAGTCCACGGATTTCTTTCGCTAATCTCATAGTTATCGTGGATAAAATCTTTAACAATAACTTCACTCTGGCTTGTCTTTAAATCGCCTACCGGCTTCGCCTTTCCTATTACAAATGCATAATCAATTGCTCCAATCATAAGAAGCACTGCAATAACTGCGCTTAATATGCATCTTCCTGTCTTTCTCATTTAACATCCTCCAATGTAAATATCGCTTCCTTGAAATTAATGTTATTCCATTGTGATTCTGCCGTAACATTATTTCCCTTTTTCCATTTTATATACATTTCCTTCGTGGAACTTCCATCTTTTTCCATCTTTTTCTCAGTTTTATTAGCAATTTCTACCTTTTCAAAAACCTTAATCAAACGGCCTTCACTAATATTTATTTTCTTTGCAAGCTTAACATTGGTGTTCTTAAAATACTCTAAAGCCTTTGTTTTAACAGATGACTTTTCTTTCTTTGTAAGCTTAATATCATATTGTGATGAAATTTCATTAAGCCATTCCCTCTTGCAAATATCGTCAAGCACAAGGCTTTTGACACCCTGCTCCCAAGTCACATCGCCATCCATTTTTGAGTCCCAGTCTATTTCCTTGCCCTTTGTAAGATAATAAGTTTCGTAAGTCGCCTGGGCTGTATACGCATAATACCTTACCTCGTCAAGCATAACCTGACTACCGCCTGCAGTAATAGTAAGAGTAGTGTCTGCCCCGTCAGAACCAGTTGAGCTTTTCGAAGCTGTTCCCTTTAAAACTGTTGAACTTTCGGAACCTGTTTCACTTGTAGCCACCGTGGTTTCCTCCACTGCTTTTTTCTGACCACAACCTACAAGTCCCACCGCAACTGTAAGTCCCACCGCAACTGTAAGTCCTGCCAAAATACATATTAATTTTTTTCTCAAAGACAATCACCTCCCCTGACTTGCCACTATATACAATGTATTCCCATTACCTTATCTTTTCAACTATTTTAATCACAGCATATGTGACTGACTCTACAGTTGTATATTTCCACAATATATTTCAACTGCTTTAGTCGTAGCTCACATACCTTATTCTATTCTTCATCCTTCAATGTAGACAGTGATTCTACCAGTTTTCTTGCATTTTCTATTACTGTGCCTGTGCCCGGTTTTGGCTCAAAAATAAAATACGGTTCGTCTTTAGGCATAAACTTAAGTCTGCCTTTGTACTCGCGGACAAGAATTGGTATTCTTTCCACATCCACCTCAGCGTCTTTCCACATTGTAAGCTTGATTCTGTTTTTATGACCTGAAATTTCAGTAACATATGCCTGATGTGCTGCATTTTTAAGCAAAACAATCTGGAGAAGGTTTTCAACCTGATTCGGTATGTCACCAAAACGGTCAAGAAGTTCATCCTGCATATCCTCGTATTCTTCCATTGTCTCTATTCCTGCAATTCGCTTGTAAATATCCATTTTAAGAGCTTCATTTTTAATATATGAAGGTGGAACAAAAGCATCCACTGTCAGGTCTACCTTTGTTTCAAAATCATCCATTGGCTTGTTGCCCTTTAAAGTATTAATGGCATCGTTAAGCATTTTGCAATAAAGGTCGTAACCAACATCCTCCATATGACCGCTTTGTGCAGCCCCAAGAAGATTTCCGGTACCACGGATTTCAAGGTCTCGCATTGCAATTTTTACACCACTGCCAAGTTCCGTAAAATCCCTTATTGCCCCAAGTCGCTTTTCCGCAACTTCCGTAAGCATCTTGTTTCTGCTATACATCAAAAAAGCGTACGATGTACGGTTTGAACGGCCTACACGGCCACGAAGCTGATAAAGCTGGGACAAGCCCATTTTTTCTGCATCGTGTATTATAATGGTGTTGGCATTTGGTATGTCAAGACCTGTTTCTATTATTGTAGTTGTTACAAGAACATCAATGTCCCCGTTAACAAAATCATACATTATTTCTTCAAGCTGTCGCTCACTCATCTGTCCGTGTGCGAAGGCAACACTGGCATCAGGCACAAGTGCCTGAACTTTTCCTGCCATTTCAGCTATGTCCTGAACCCTGTTGTACACGTAATAAACCTGACCGCCTCTTGCAAGTTCCCTGTTTATGGCATCCCTTGCAATTTCCTCATTGTATTCCATAACAAAAGTCTGTATTGGCATACGTTCCTGAGGTGGTTCTTCCATTACGCACATATCTCTTATTCCAATAAGGCTCATATGAAGAGTTCTTGGAATCGGAGTTGCTGTAAGAGTCATTACGTCAACATTATTTTTCAATTCTTTAATCTGTTCCTTATGTTTTACGCCAAATCTCTGCTCTTCATCAATAATCAAAAGTCCCAAATCCTTAAATTTAACATCTTTTGAAAGCATACGATGAGTTCCGATAACAACGTCAACATAACCTTTATTCAAATCTTTTATTGTTTTATCAATATTTGATTTTGTTCTAAATCTTGAAAGCATTTCCACTCTGACAGGGAAATCCTTAAATCTCTGCTTAAAAGTTTTGTAGTGCTGCTGGGCCAAAACCGTTGTTGGAACAAGATAAGCCACCTGCTTGTCATCCTGCACTGCCTTAAAAGCCGCACGAATTGCCACTTCTGTCTTGCCAAAACCTACGTCTCCGCAAATCAGTCTGTCCATAATTTTCGTGCTTTCCATGTCTTTTTTTACTTCAGATATGGCATTAAGCTGATCATCTGTCTCCTCAAATGGAAACATTTCCTCGAATTCCTTCTGCCATTCCGTGTCAGGAGAAAACTGATATCCGTTGCTGTTCTCCCTTATTGCATAAAGCTGAACAAGCTCCTTCGCAATATCCGCAACAGCCTTCTTAACCCTGGTCTTTGTTTTTTTCCATTCCTGGCCACCTAATGTGTTAAGTTTAGGCGGTTTCGCCGTGCTGTCAGCATATTTTTGAATCATATCAAGCTGGGTTGCTAACACATAAAGGTTGCTGCCCTTGGCATATTCAATCTTAATGTAGTCCTTTACAATATGGTCTACTTCTATTTTTTCTATTCCACGATAAACACCAAGTCCGTGGTTTTCGTGGACAACATAATCACCAATGTTAAGGTCGGTAAAACTTGAAATATTAGTACCTGAATAGCCATGCTTTCTACGTTTTCTTTTCTTCTTTTCGCCAAAAATATCCGTGTCTGAAATAGCCACAAACTTAATCATAGGATACATAAAACCACTGCGAAGCTGACCTTTTATAATCATAACTTCACCAGGCATAACCTGACGTTCCCCGTCTTCTTCGAAAAATGCGCTAATCTCAAACTCTCTAAGATCCTCCGCCAAACGCTGGCCTCTTGTTTTTGAACCGGTTACAAGAAGAACCGCATATTTTTGCTCTTTATATTTTTTTAAATCCTGAACAAGAATCTCAAACTTGCCATTGTATGGACTTACGTTTCTTGATCCCACTTCCACAAAATCATCCACGCTAAATCCCTGAATCTTCTGGGCAATTGCTGTAAATAGGACTTTTTCGCCACTATCAATCTTGGCAATTATCTGATTTTTATCCCAAATTACATCTGTCTGCCCCGGAAGCACGTAGCCTTTCTGAAGGCGGTTAGCCATACTATCTCCAAACTCCGCATCAACCACGTTAAGTTGCTCCGTTACCCTCTTTGGCTCATCTATAAAAAATATTGGATTTTCAAAATAGTCAAGCAGACTTACCAAATTATCATAAAAATAGTTTACATAACTATCTACTGCTACCTGACTTGGGTTAATATCCATATTTGTAAGAAACTCTTCAACTGTAACTCTAAGTCTGTTAGCCTCTTCCGTCTTAAAATCTTTTCTGAATTTTTCAACATTTTGGTCTAAATCCTGTCGAATCTTCGCCATTCCCGCCTGAATTTCTTTCTTAGTCAGTGAATATTCGCTGGCAGGATAAATTTTTACCGATTCAAGATTCTCAATTGAACGCTGGCTTTCCACCTCAAAACTCTTTATTATGTCAACCTCATCGTCCCAAAAATCAATTCGATAAGGTACCTCATCTGTCAGCGTGTAAATATCAACAATACTTCCTCGCACCGCAAACTGTCCCGGTCCATCAATCTGAACAACCGGCTCGTATCCCATCTGCACAAGCTTGCTCTTTAAGGCATCCATCTGAATTATGCTACCTTCTGCTATTTCAAGATAATTATTTTTGATTTTTTCAATTGGCATTATCTTGTCCATAAAGGCATCCGGCGTCAAAATTACCGTAAATGACTTATCTTCAACTATTTTTTGAATAAATTCAAGTCGTTGTTGCAATATAAGATTTCCGTGTACATCCGCACTAAAGAAAATAAAATCCTTTGCAGGATACATTACAACATCGTCCGCAAAACCCTTTAAATCCTGATACAACTGACTTGCTTTTGTTGCACTAAAAGTAACAATGACTTTCTGCTTGTAGCCATTGCTCAATCCATTAATAAAATGAGCAAGCTGGGATTCCCCACACCCTGTAACCTGACAGGATTTGTGTTCAGACAAGCAGACCTTAACCTGCTCAAACTCATTTAATTGTAATAGTGGATAATCAAAACTTTTCATTTACTACTCCCGGACTTCACTATTTTGATAGATTCTAGTTGAATTTATTCATTGCTATATTTATATCTTCTAATTAAATTTGTTCATTGCTGTGTTTATATCTTCCAAAATCATAACTTCAACTGCTGAGGCTGCATCTTTTATACCCTGCTCAGCCAAAACTCTTTCGCCCTTGCTAAACTTGCCAAGCACATGATTTACAAGATTTCCTTCATTTGCACCTACTCCCACGCGCACCCTCTTAAACTTCTGAGTTCCCGCGTGATTAATAATACTCTTCAAACCATTATGACCGCCTGCGCTGCCCTGGGCTCTAATTCTAATTCTTCCCGTAGCCAAATTAATATCGTCAGAAATAACAATAATGTCATTCTCCGGATCAAGCTTATAGAAATCCATAACTGCTCTCACTGACTCACCGCTAAGATTCATATAAGTCTGTGGCTTCACCAAAATCACTTTCTCGCCACCAATATTTCCAATACCGCATAAAGCCTTGTGTCTCTTAGTCTTCACCTCAACACCCATCTGACTTGCCAACTCATCTATAACATCAAAACCAATATTGTGTCTTGTTTTATCATATTCCTTATCAGGATTCCCTAATCCAAAAACTGCATACATAATCGTACCTGCCTTCTATAATTTACAAAATAGTCTTACTCTTAATGATACTATTTTTAGGAGTTTATTTCAACTAACTAAGGGGATTATGTTTGTATTTAATCCTTTTAAAAAAAAATTAACCCTCCGAAAGCTGACACTTTCCGAGGGATTCTTCTTTTTTTAATATTTACTTTTCATCTCTTGTAACAACACTTATTCCAATACCAATTGCATTAGGTCCAACGTGACATCCTATACTAAATGACAATGAATCATAATATATATCGTCGATTTCGTTTTCAAATGTATCTTTTACCATCTTGTACCACTGGTCTGCGTCTTCCTGTTTCTGGAATGTTCCTGCTGCTCCAAGTCTTAACTGTTTTCTATCTACATCAGCAAATCTTGTATTAAGGTCTTCTTCAATAGCTTCTAACATCTTAAGTTCAGCTTTCTTCATTCCTCTAACTTTAGTGAATGCATCAAGCTTTTCACCCTGAATTGTAAGTACAGGCTTAATGTTAAGAACTGCTCCTATGGCTGCTCCTGCTGCTGTAACACGTCCTCCTTTTTTAAGGTATTCTAAAGTATCAACAGCAATGTAAATACTTGAATTGTAAGCATTTTCTTCAAGTTTCTTTTTTATTTCTTCTGCTGTCATTCCCTGATTAGCCATCCATTTTGCTTCAAGAACTGACTCTCTCATTGTTACTGAGATTCTGTGATCATCAACAACCTGAACCTTTCCGTCATATTCTTCTGAAAGCTGAATTGCCGCGTGACATGAAGCACTTAATGCGCTTGACATTGGAATGTAAACAACCTGTTCATAGCCTTCCTTCAAAATGCCATCCCACATATCCATTACATCCCCGGGTGATGGCTGTGATGTTGTAACATTCTTTCCTGAAGTCATTGCGCCATAATATTCTTCCTGTGTAATGTTCTTTCCTTCGTAAAAAACATCTCCCTCTATGATAACCGGCATTGGAAGAGAATATATTCCAATTTTCTTTCCTTCTTCCGGTGTAATTCCACTATTACTATCAGTCATTACTGCTGTTTTCATATTAGTCTACCCTTTCTCTAATAATTCAAATTTAATGTTTTCTCGTTATTTCTTCTATATGATTGTATCTAAAACAGCCCAAATCAACAGGCATATTTTACCCAATATTAACTTTTACAGTATAACATCTGATTGCTAATTAATCAATAAAAGTAAGCATTTAGGGAATTTTTCTTTGATATTAAAAATAATTTTTGCAATTTAATAATTAGTACAAATTAGTTTATAAGAAGAAAAAGACACAGCCTACTAATTACCGTAAACTGTGCCTCTTTTCTTGTTTAAACACTTGGTTTTTTATTTTTTCAAAATATTACGTCAGACTTATTTAGTATAAACACTCATTTCCCACAATGAATATCCATATGGAAGTGCTCTTTCCACGCCCTGCATTCTTACATATCTTGCCTTTGTAGCGTCAAATGTTATAGTTTCTTCTCCACCTTTTCCATTAGTCACGTTTTTAACTGTCTTCCATGTTTTTCCATCTGTTGATGTCTGAATCTTATATGCTTTTCCGTAAGCACCTTCCCAAGTTAAAACAACTTTATTAACTGAATATGTTTTTCCAAGGTCTGCATAAATCCATGCATCGTCTGCAAAATTAGATGACCAACGTGTTCCCTTATCTCCGTCTACTGCGTTTTTGCCACCAAATACATCATTTTCTGAACCTGATGTTACTGTTTTACAACCTGTAGAAATAATCTTTGTTTCTGATGTGTCAGGTGTTGTTGGCTGCTCAGGTTCTGTTGATGAACCGTCAATCTTGTATTCTGCTGTTGCCACAGGTGAATCAATCATTCCTTTTCTGTAAGCAATCGCTTTTAATGTTGTATTCTTGCTTATCTTAATACTTGGAACGTATAAGTTTGACTTTTCGTTAGGTGTTGAACCGTCTGTTGTATATCTGATTTCCACACCCTTAGTATTACTGCTAATGTTTACATTCAAAGCCTTACTGTATGTTCCTGATGGAATGTTAAATATTGGTGTTTCAACTTTTGCAGCTTCATACACACCCATTTCCCACAATGAATATCCGTATGCTAATGCTCTCTTTACACCTTGCATCTTTACATATCTACATTCAGTTGCATCAAATACAATGCTTTCTTCTCCACCTTTGCCATTGTTGTTTTCATATACTGTTGTCCAGTTGTTTCCATCTTTTGAAACCTGAATCTTGTATTCCTTAGCATATGAAGCTTCCCAGTTAAATGTAACCTTATTAATTGTGTAATTCTTTCCTAAATCAATCTGACAATACTGATTATCTGTAAATTCTGAAGACCATCTTGTTGTTCCGTCGTTATCGACTATCTTACTTCCGGCTACACTTGGATTTTCTGATGATGAAACCTTAACGTTCTTGCCTAATGCAATATTGTCTTTAAGTGAAACATCTGTGCCATTCACAATGATTGTGCTTGAAGCCATTGCAGATGTAATATATTCATCTTTTACTGCGATAGCTTTAACTGTTGCTGTACTTGATACTGCAAATACTCCATCATAAACCTTTGATGATGTTGTTGGCATTGTTCCGTCTGTTGTATAGTAAATAGTAGCTCCAGGTGTTTCTGATGAAATTGTTACATACTGTGTATCATCATATTTTCCTGATGGAACAGATATTTCAGGAGTTGAAGCCTGTACTATGTTAAAGCTCTTATTCTTATATACTTCAAAGTTTACAAGTGCCTTTGCACCAATTGTCGCTGTGCCAATCTTGTTACCGTTAGTTTTAAATGTTACAACCTTTGTGTCGTTAGTAGGATTCCAAACTGTTGCTGTGTATTTGCTTGTATCCTTGTTGTAATATACTGCTGCTGAGCAATCTCCTGTTGCAACAATGTCAGTTGTTTTTACGCCTAACTGTTTCATACTGTTAATAAACCAATATGTGTTAGCTGTATCTGTTTTCTGAACCTTTGTATCGTTTGCAAGGAATTTCTCCATTGCAAGACTTGGATTAGTCTGTGAAAGGAATGGCCATGTAATATGTTGCCAACCTGTATCTGCCTGTGGATACTCTTTAAGCATCTTGTCAATTTCTTCCTGACTCTTTCCTTCGTTCTTAGCTGCCTGTACTGCCTTAGCCATTGCTATTGTTGTATCATCTAACAATCCCTGATATATTTCAGCACATCTGCTCTGATTCATTCCGTAATATGTTAAATATTCTGAAATCGGAAGCCACTGAATACCATAAACATATAATGGCTGTCCACCAAAGAATGTTCCATAGAAGTTAATTCCACCGTAGACCTGACCTACTACATTGTATGGCCATTCTTTAATCCAGTTGTCTTTGTCGTAATCGAACCAATACTGTTCTACTGCTTCCATTTCATTTGTAAATCCAAATACTCCTGCATCTCTGTATTCATCATTTTCTGTAAGAACTCCCCAAAGATACATACTTACCCAGCTAAATAATGATTCACTGGCTGATTCCTGATTGTTACCTGAATCATTGTCTGCGTATCCGCCTGCCCATGAATGTCCTTCGTACATATCATAAGCTCTAAATCTACAGTATTCACTATCATTGTCTGAAGGTCCGGCATAATCTCTAATCATCATTTCAATCATACCTTTGTAATCATTATAAAATTCATTATCATATGTAGCTAAAACTGTTGCTGCAAACATGAAGTAACCATATGTAAAATGGTGATCACAAATTGCTGCATTTGCCCCAAACTCGCTCTGTTCATAGTAAAGAGTTCCCCAATTATTATTGTAAATAAAATAACTTATATCGTCTTTTCCGTCATAAGTAAACCAGTTAACAAGAATCTTCTTCATTCTCTTTAAGAATGTATCTCTAAGTTCTGTTTCTCCAAGCTGGTCTGCCATAAGAACTCCCATTCCCAAAGGATGAAGGTTCTTGCCTTCCCAATATGCATCACCTGCAGGATTTAAATTCTTTGTTGCATCCTCCAATTCATTTAAGTAACCTAAAACTGCCTCTCCATCAAACTCTGCATTAGTTGGAAGAGCAAATGTTGGAAGAAGTCCTGCAAACTCTGAAACTGTTGTAAATGAAAGTCCTTCAATAGTCTTTAAATCACCTCTTACAGATGAATATGTTGCAAATGCCTTATTATCATCTGTTGAATTTTTCCACTGATGAGGAAGCATACATATAAATGTCTGATCTGTAAATCCATTTCTCTTAAGACTTGTTGTAGTCTTATATGTTGAAGTTACCTTTGCTTTACTGTCATCATAACTGTATGTAACTTTTGTATCTGTAACAAAAGCATATCCATGTCTATAGAATGTTTCAATCTGTGATTTATCTTTCATTGTTCCAATAGACATATAACCGTTAGTTTCAGGGAATGTTACTCTAATATAACTTCCGATTTTCTTAAATGTTGTATTTTCAGGAACAGTTAAACAATAATAACTTTTTGATGTTTTTGTTTTGCTCTTGTTATCACTGTCTGTAATTTCAAGACCGATATGATCTGCTTTCATTGAATCTAGATTTTTTGCCAATATTTCATTTCCGTTACCGTCAAAAATTGATGTAATGGCCGATGATGAAATATAAACTGACTTTGTATCGCCATATTCTGTATAGATGTAAGGTGAACCTTTTACAAATGTACTTGTCATTGCAACATGATTGTCGTCTGCAAGCTGTGCTGTTACTGAATAGTCACCATATCCGCTTACCTTATCACAAGCTGTAGCTGTATCAAGGTTTTCAGGCAAAATATAAAAATCAGTTTCATTTTCAGAATTAACCGACACGTTTACATCAGTACTGCCCATATCAGGAAGCCAGCCACTTGTTGCTGTCAAAATGCCAAGTCCCTTAGTTGAATATTTCATTTTCATTGGAAGAGTTGACATTAAGTTTCCAAACTTATTAATAAGCATTGACTGCCACCAGTCATTACTTGCTATCGGTGATTTAACATTATCTGTTTTGTAAACAGGTAATTTTGCTTTTTCGTTGTACATTGAATTTGCAAGATATGTTCCCTTACCGTTTGAAACAACATACGAATCAGGAAGGTTTGGAATACTATGGGTTACCTTTCTGTCGCCTGCTTTGTACTTATAAACCTTCATTTCCTTTATGCTAAATCCGCTACCACTTTCAACCCTTGTATATCCATACATTCGTACATAACGTGCATTGGCATATAGTTCAATATTTGCAACTTCATTACCATAACCTTTAAGCTGTCTGTATAAAGTTGTCCAATTACCCCCATCTTTTGAAACCTGAATGTCATACATCTTTCCTGCATCAGATGACCAATCAATTTCAACACGTCCAATATCATAATTTGCTCCAAGGTCAACCATCAACCACTGATTGTCTTTTTCTCCTGATGTCCAATATGAATTATCATTTCCATCAACTGCATTCTTAGCCAATACAGAAGTCTGGTCAATTACTCCATTATCGTCGTACATCCACCATACATCTCTTAATGATGATGCTGTAGCATTTTTATTTAAGGCAAGATTTTCGCCATAATCTACGGGTCTTTTTGTTACCCCGTCTTTACCGTACACTTCAAACTCATACAAAGAATATCCGTAAGCTTCTAAAGCCTTCTTTGTCATATAAACTCGTACATATCTGGCATTTGCTGTTATGTTTAAGTCCTCATTTCCACCTTTGCAATCGGAATTAACATAAACATCACTCCAATTTTCTTCGTCATTTGAAACCTGAATCTTGTATTCCTTGGCATAAGCACCTTCCCAATATAACTTTACGCCTGTTACATCAGTAACTTTTCCCAAGTCAACATAAATCCACTCTGTGTTATCATTCCATGCACTTTCCCATCTTGTACCGGTGGATCCATCTACTGCATAAGCCGGGTCACTATTTCCCACTGAAGAACTTGCATACACCATTCTTCCTGTAGAAATTACATAAGGTGAATCGTCTGCTGCCATAACATTTTGAATCTGCCCTGCCGGCAACATTCCCGTAACCATTGCCGCTGTCAAAAAGGCTGCTGCGGTTTTCTTTGCCACTGCAATCTTCTTACCTTTTCTCATTATTTTCTTACCTCCTAAATAAAAAAAATACAATATATACTTTTACCCCTCTAAAACCTTCCGTACCTGGATTTCTTTAAAGAAATATTTTAGTCCTTTCCAATCTAAAACATTCTCAAAAAATCAAATTACTTTTCTAGAATATTTTAGGAAAACGTTTTTTGCAATATTTCAACAAAGAATAGTTGATTTTAGACGTATTTTTGTATATATTGTATAATTTTTACTTAATTTTACTATTATTTAGCCCGAAAATTCGGCATAATTAAAATTTTATTTCTTTCATATTTTTATAAAAACGATTCATTTTTCTAAAAATAGTTTTATGCTAATACTTTTCCTTCAGGGAATATTGTTCTAAATACTTTTCTTACTAATGGTCCTGCAACAATTAACTGGAATGGTAATGCCATTACAAAATTCTTTGGTATGTTAGTTAACCAGATGAATAATACGTTGCTGAAATCACCCATTCTAATACTTGCTTCAACCGCACCATAAAGTGACATTATAATTACCATTGGAACAACCATTGAACATGAAACTGAAATTACTTTTCTAAGTGTACTGCTATCCGGCTTAACTAAATATTTAAAGGCAAATCCCTTAGCCAATCCTGAAACTACAAACCAATCCATACATGCTGCAAATACATAGGCAATTGGAAATCCTAACCATGCATCCTTAATAACCTGCGCGTTAAATGTTCCTGTGTGTAATGTTACGTTGTAAATGCTCATCCATAAAACCATAGTGAAGCACATAATTACTGTGTAAATAAAACTTTCTCTCTTATTCTGTGGCATAATAAATCCTCCTTTTATTTTTGTGTTCTTTTTCAACAGTGAAATCCATCTGCATTGCTATTCTCAATGAGTTCAGTGTGGAAGACTTTTATTCAAACATAAGAAGTTCTCCGTTTAGCTCATTTCACATAATAAAAAGTAGAGATGTAATAGTTGTTAAACTCGTTACCATCTCTACTTTCGTATCTGACTTTCACTGCGTTCTTTTAATTTTCCTTAGGTATTCTACAGTAAAATTTTATTTTTCGTAAGTACTTTTTTAAATTTCGGCACTTTAAACAATAATATGTATAAAGCTACGTTAAGGCACACACTATTGCATAAAAAACCTCACGAAATAATGCTGATATTATCTTACATTTCCGCCTTTCATGGCTGCCTTTCTCTGATACATTTTCTTGTCAGCATTTTCAAGAAGAATTTTTAAGTTTAATTCTGATTTTCTCTCAGATTTTCAATTAATTTAAACACTTCCGGATGCTTTTCTTTTAAATGCTCATCAAGAACATGTCTTCTTTCCTTAAATCTTTCTGCCATTTCAGGATGTTCATCCCTGATTCTTCTATGTATTTCTTCTCTATGCTTTTCGAAACGTTCAGCAATAGTTTTTTCATCTTTTCCTGAAATATTAACAATCTCTTTTAGATGTTCTTCAAGATGTTCTAACCACTCGTCCTCGTCAAAAGCATCCATATGTGACCAGCTTCCGTGGAAAAGTTTCTCCATATCTCCTGTTTTCTTTAACTGCTGAATCTGCAGAACAATCTGCTTTTCAATTTGCTCTTCACTTTCAGCTCCGTATGCCCAAACGAACTCCTGAACCTTGTTATCTACTCTTTTTCTTGAAGCACTTCTTTCTTCATTTTCTACGCCACCCTCTAAAGGATAAGGTCTTCCAATACCCATATCCTTCAAAGCAATGTGAATAGTTCTTCTAACTCTTCCTTCTTCAATCATATACCCTAGCCCCAGTGTTCGAAGTTGCTCATTAATCTTTGCAATATGTTCAGTAATATAAAATCTAATGCCTTTGTCTTCAAGTGACTTGTACAACATTGCCAGCCTATCTGCTGCAGTTATGTCAATACTTCCAACGCCACCTGCATCAAGAATTACAGCTTTGGTATCCGGTTTTATGCTGTCTTCAATATCGCGTTGCAACACCTGAATATTACCAAAAAATAAATTACTGCTAAATCTATAAATTACAACTCCTTCAATGGCATGTATTTGGCTTCCCTCGTTCAAATCCCTAAAATGTCTATGCCCCGGCTGTATTCCAAGAAGACATCTTGAAGGTTTTGATGTTCTTATAATCATTTCTGTAAAAGAAAGAATAATACCAATTAAAACACCATTTATTGTTCCAAGTAAAAGTACACCGAGAAAAGCTCCCATAAAAATTAGAAATTCAGTTCTGCTTACCTTCCACAACCTTGCCGCCAAGTCAAACTCCGTTGCACCCATAAGTGCTGAAATAACTATTGCCGTCAAAATAGGAATAGGAAGATATCCGATAAATCCTGTTCCGCAAAGAAGTAGTACTATCATAGAAAATCCTGCCACAATGCCTGTAAGCTGAGTTTTTGCCTGATATTGTTCACCCATTGCCGTACGGGAAACTGAACCGTTAATAGGGCAACATCCTGTAAAAGCAGCCATAAAATTACCTAGGGAAAATGCAAAAATCTCCTGATTATCATTTATTCTGTAATTATTTTTTTGAGCAAAACTATTCTCTGCCAACAAAGTTTCAGCCATAATTACTACTGCCACCGACAAGCTGATAGTAATAGTCTGCTGAATTGGAATAGCCGAGAAATCAGGAATACTCCACTTTGGAAGTCCCGGCTCTACTGCATTTAAAGTCTTAATTCCCCAATCTCTTATTGGAAGACTTATTGTGCAAATCGTACCCACAAACATTAAAACTACTGCCATTGGAAATTTAGGCATTATCTTCTTCGAGGCAAAAAGTATTACCAGCGCTATCACTCCCATAATTACTGATGGCATATTTATATTAAGCGCAGTCTTATAGATATGTTCGGCTAATTCGAAAAACTCTCCTGTTCCCGATGTGCCTCCCATAACCTTTGGAATCTGCATTAATATGATTGTTGTACAAATACCTGTTATAAAACCACCCATTACCGGTGCTGAAATGTAATTAACCAGCTTTCCGGCTTTCATAAAATAAAAAGCCAACAACCATAAGGCAACAAAAAACGTCATAACAGGAACTGCTGCCATAGCCTTGTCTGAACCAGCCTCTATGTTAAGTGTCAAAAGCGCTGAACCTACAAGAGCTGCAGGAGCCGCGTCCACACCAAATATAAACTGAGGCGATGTAGAAAAAAGTCCAAAAACAAGAATTGGAAATACCGAACCATACAATCCGTAAACTGCAGGCAGACCGGCTATCTGTGCATATCCCATAGAGATAGGAATAGACACCGCCATAATAATAATTCCTGCAATAATGTCCTTTATAAAATTGTCTTTGTTATAATTTCTTAATGTTTGCAATAGTTTTATATTCATTTTTAAACCTTTCTGTTCGAACATCCTGACTTTACCTCAATTGGGCATATTTTTTCATCTCTCTGGCATCAGTATAACGCAAATCCCCATTGACGTAAACGTAAATTCTACGCAAATCCCCATTGACGTAAACGTAAATTCTACGCAAATCCCCGTTTATTACTTTTTGGTAGCAATTATATTGATAAATAGGTTTCTTTTTAGTCTAAACATTTCCATTAACTTTATTATCAATGGCGCGCACTAATAATTAATATCTTTTTCGTGTATCTGCATTCTTACCACAATACGCTCTTTCAATATATTCTTGTTTGACTTTCCACTTTACATAGATTATTATTTTATACAGAAAAAATATTCAAAAGAGGTACATATATGCAGAATGACAAAAATTTCTTAGGCACGGCTCCTATTGGAAAGCTACTTCTAAAGCTGTCTATTCCAACGGTAATCGCCCAGCTTATTAATATGCTTTATAATGTTGTAGACAGAATTTATATAGGACATATTCCGGGGGAAGGCAGTCTTGCTCTTACCGGAGTCGGCGTGTGCATGCCGATTATTATGATTGTTACTGCTTTTGCAGCACTTATCAGTTCCGGTGGTGCGCCAAGAGCTTCTATTTGTATGGGAAAACAAGATAATAAATCCGCAGAACAAATATTGGGAAACTGCTTTTCTTTACAGATTGTTGTTTCTATTGTTCTTACGGTGGTTTTGCTGATTTGGAATAAAGATTTGTTAATGGCTTTTGGTGCCAGTAAAAATACACTTGGATACGCAACGGACTATATGCGTATTTACGCTTTAGGTACATTGTTCGTTCAGTTAACTCTGGGCATGAATGCTTTTATTACTGCTCAGGGATTTACAACAACTTCAATGGTTTCCGTTCTTATCGGTGCCATTTGTAATATTACTTTAGACCCTGTATTCATTTTTGTTTTTAATATGGGCGTAAAAGGTGCAGCCCTTGCAACTGTGCTGTCACAGGCAATTTCAACCATGTGGGTAGTTGTTTTTCTTAGTGGCAAAAAAACACAGCTTCATCTGCGAAAAAAATATATGGGCTTGAAACCTAAAATTTTTCTTCCATGTGTTGCACTGGGACTTGCAACTTTTATTATGCAGGCAAGCGAAAGCGTTGTAACCGTCTGCTTTAACTCATCTCTCCTTCATTACGGTGGAGATATTGCCGTTGGTGCCATGACTATTTTAACCAGCGTTATGCAGTTTGCCATGTTGCCACTTCAGGGAATCGCCCAAGGCTCACAGCCTATTGCCAGCTATAATTACGGTGCAAAAAATGCAGACAGAGTAAAGAAAACTTTCCGTCTGCTTGTAATTACATGCTTAACATATTCCACATTGCTTTGGGCTGCAGTACAGATTATTCCAAAAGTATTCGTAAGTATTTTTACTTCCGACGCAAAACTGGTTGCCTTTACTGCACCAATGTTAAAAATATATTTGGGTGGTTTATTCCTTTTCGGAATTCAAATTGCCTGTCAGATAACATTTACGTCCCTTGGCAAAGCAGTCAACTCTATTATTGTTGCTGTTGTGCGTAAGTTCGTACTGTTGCTTCCGCTTATTTATATTATGCCTCACGTTGTATCTAATCCAACTATTGGCGTATACATGGCAGAGCCTATTGCAGATATTATTGCTGTGCTGTTTACATCTGTTTTGTTTACATTCCAGTTTAAAAAAGCACTTGCACAAATTCGGAATTCTAATGAAATGTAACGAAGAATGTGATATTCTTATTAAATTTACAAACTGAGATGATCCTTATTAGATGCCCTTGCGAACAACGAATTATGAATAATTGTCATATAATGATTTTGGATATCTCTAATTAGCTTCTTTGCGACATGAATAATAGCTACTCGGTAAGGATAAGAGGCTATTTAGTTCTACATCAAAGATAGAATTATTTACACCAACAGTATTTGCTGCTAACTCCTTTAACTTCAGGAATTGCTGAGGCAAAAAATTGCCTCTGGACAATGAGCGAAGTTTTTCATAAGAAGCTGAATTCATGCGAGCCATCTTTTCAGCAGAACCATAGTTTTCAAGCAGATACAAAGCAGTTTTTGAAAATCGCTCATTAAATAATGGCTTGAATTCAGGAAATGTGTGATCAAGCACATTTGTGATTTTGACAAGATAGAAAGAACGTTGTCGGACAAGACAATTCTATCTTTTTTTCAAACGCAATACACTATGCTATAATGTCCGATTATGGCTCCGGTAAACTATATTCACCTGATTTGTCTGATGTTCTACTTGGCAACAGACTTCCATCTGTTGTAAAAGAATTTATTGGAAGAAAAAATGAATTAAAAGAAATAGATACCTTACTGAAACAGGATTTTCATATATTTATTACCGGTATGGCCGGTATAGGAAAAGTGGTATTTCATCAAAAGAACTTCTTGATGAACTAGTAAAGTCTGGAATCAGAAAAAATACAAATGAAATCGCACTCTATAAGGATGATGAATTTGATTACGCAAGTATGATTGGACATTTGCAGAAACTTATGAGCCTGTCAAAGCTTACAGATAATCAGATTAATGTTTTAAGAAATCTTTGTCTTATGCCACTTTCAGGCGTTCCCAAAGATACTTTTAGAAAATGGCTTGAGCTCGATAACTTAAATACCGTAAATGAACTAATACGATACGGAATAATAAGTGAAGGCAACACCAATAAATTTATATCACTCCATCAGATGATTATGGAGGTTTCACTAGTTAAGACTATGCCTTCTGTATCATTATGCAAAAAGCTACTTAATCATCTACATTTTATTTGCCTTGCAAGAGGTCTTGATGTGACAAGACCTGTCATTATAACTAATGCACTTACAAGTATAAATAACCACATTATTATAGATCACAATAACTATTATCTTTCTTTTCTTCAGGATATGTTCCCTTACTTTGAAAAGTACGGATTAATTAACGTATTGCCCGACATAATAAGCAGAATTGAATTATTGATGAATGAAAAAGAATCCACTATAAACGAACTAGACAAAGCACTGTTGTTGGATTACAAAGTATGGCTTTTACTTTCAAAAAAAGAATATGACAATGCTATAAAGAAATACAACAAAGCAATTACAGGTCGATATCACACTCTGTTCCACTCCTATCCTCAACAAAAATCCTTCTTGTTCATTTAATATTTTCTTTATTTTAAATTCTTGTATTTTTGTAAGTGGGACAGAAAAAGCGATATCTTTGTCTTGAAAATTTTTTGACATAATTCTATAATACAAATCTTCAATAAAAATCTGCCACTCTTCCAGTTCACTGTCCAAAGGTTTTTCATAGATTAAGCTTGATATCCTGCCCACTTTGTTCGTTTTGACACATTCATCTCTGCCAACATATTTTTCCCAAGTATTGATGTTTTCCCTCCAGTGACAACTCCTTCTTTGCCTGAAGAGCCTAGGGATTTTATATCAGTTTATCATACATTATTTAGTGTTACAAAAATGCCCGCAAAGCCTTTGTTAATCAGGCATTGCGAGCAATATAACACTTTATGATTTTTTATGATAAACTGTAAAACGTTCATGTATTTGTGAAATAATTTTAGGTTTAAAATATTGCCTTATACTCATTATCTTTAATATAATTTTTCATAAGCTTAAACAGCTTTGGGCTAATCAGTATTCTCTGCTCTCTGTCATAATATACTTTAGTCTTGTACACGTCGTGTGCTGAAAAATCTATTGGCTCACGTAATTCGAATTTTTCAGGATGATAGCCCTTTGGAATATCGTATAAGGCATACTCTCTGCCGCAACTTTCACATATTCTATATTCATAGACACTTGATATAACGTCATATTCTTCTATGGGGGTAAATGCATATCCTTGCATTTCTTTACCGCAATAGACCGGTCTAAAATCCTCACTGTTAACTCCATTGTCTAAGAAATAATTGTATAGGTCAGCTGACACGCATAACAGTTCTTCTATTCCTGCACCAAACTTGAACATTTTTCTTGGTCTTCCGCCCTTTACTTTCTTTCCAACTTTTATAATGTCCACATCCTTTAGTATTCTTCTTCCGCATGTATCACATGGATAGTCATTATAATCCTTGCTCTGAATATAACTTCTTGTCGGATTTAACCAAAACATTTTTGCCTTTTCAAGTTCTTCGTCAGTGTACTTATAGAAATATTCAATTATTAAATCCACTTCATCCATATTTTCTCCAAACTTCATTATTTCATTATAAAGTTGACTCATATATTCTACTTTATACACATCACCTATCAATTCCCCATCATTTCTTACCACATAAGATTTTAACTTGTTTCTAAGTTCACGTTCTTCTTCTGCTCGTTTGTAAGCAAATTCTGGGTATACACCTACTGCTATTTCTGCATAAATTTCCACTTTTGTCTCTCCTTTTTTCTTAAACGCTTTATTAGTATTCCTTTATTTTCCATAATTAGCCTCTATCCATCTCTTTGCAATTGTTTTAAGTTTAGGCATGTCTCCATACACCTTGTCACAAGCAACTAACAATTTTTTCTTGGTCACACCGCTGTAATTAGTTCCATATCCTATCTGTTTTTTCCATCTTTTTGTTATTTTCTTATGTAGATTTTTTGACAAAGGTATTGAAAGCATTTCCCCTTTTTTACAAGTCGTTTTCATTGTGCGTAATAAACGTTTTTCAATTATATGATGTACTTCAACATTTTTAACTCCTTTATATGACTTTTTTAAATGTCTATACTCGCCTATTGAAATTTTTGACATACTGTTAATGTCAGAAATTGTCTCAGCAGCTCGCAATGCCATTTTCTTTTTAACTGCAAATTTACCTGCCTTTGCAATTTTTCTGGTCTTCCTGAATTTTAATGATACTTTAGCTGCAGATGAACTTCTTGATATTGCTCTAGATGCTTTTATACCTGCCTTTGCACCTTTTCCTACATATGATCCTGGTACATAAGGAAGAAATGTAGCACCAATATCCCAAGCCAAATAACCTAAATTTCCCCAGGATGGATCATTTATCAATTCATATCCTGAATATACAATGCTACCTGCATCAAGCAATGTTTCAATAAAATGTCCACTCGTATCCACATAACTTATAGGATTTCCCGCGCAATATGCATATAAGTTCCATGAATTCTCATCTGATTCCGCTCCTCTGTACGTGTCCTGACTTAAGAATTCACCTTCATCTGCATTATAATAGCGGGCATTCAGGTAATAAAGTCCTGTTAATTCATCATAAATTCCACCTGTATAACAAATTTCATTATAGAAATCACTATCTGTTTCAATTGATGTTTCGCCATAGTCTGTATAACTGTAACTCTGACTGCATTCACCTTTTCCATTTGTTATGGCTGTTGTAGAGCCCTGAACATCCTTTGAATAGAAATACTCACTCTGGCTGCCACCATAATATCTAATGCCTGCAAATGTATTGTTCTCATTTCCTATGATGTTCTGGCTTGTCTTTTTACCATTATCATCCGTTGTGTATAATAGTACACTTCCTTCATAATAATAACATGTTGTGGTTGTGATGGACTTTCCATCTGCCGTTGTTGTTTCCGTCTTTCTGATTCTCTGTCCCTGACCGTTATAATCATTATGCTGTCTGCTTACCTCAACATTGTCTTTTTCTATTTTAACATCAACTAACTGATTTTCAACATCATATTCATAAGATGTAACTGTTCCGTTTCCTGTATCCGTGGCACTTATTTGGTTTCCTTTTACATCATATTTATATGACTTGCTTGAGGTTTTAACACTTGAACTGTCCTTACATTCGATTACCGTGCTTGAAGTTAACTGATTCAGGCTATTGTAACTGTTATATGAATAACGACCTGTTGTTTTTGACTGGTCTGTTGCTACCGTATCAGTCTCTAGTTCAGACTCATATGTTCTGTTTCCAACCTTATCATACCTGTAGGTGCACCGTGTTGTTTTATATAACAGTCTGTTATTTTTTTCAGAGGCCACAAGTCTTCCATCTTTATCATAAGAATAGTTTGTTTCCTCATCCTTTAATGAATTATCATAACCGGTTTTCTCATGTTTATATGTAATGTTCGAGTTTCTGTCGTATTTATACTCATAGCTTTCAAGTACTTTTTCCCTATTGGAATTCGTATAATACTTCATTGATGTTACTCTGTCAAAACCATCATATTCATAATCTCTTTGAATGTAATCCGTTCCATTACTTAAGAAATTTTTGTAATCCCTGATGTATTGTATTTTACTGTCATTATAATACTCATACTTTCTGATTGGAACTGTCTTATCAGACAATATTCCATCAATTTCAGTAATCCACTTGTCCTTGTTATATACAAACTTTATTCCTTTTAATTTATCTCCTGAATTATTCGGATAATAAATTTTTTCTATGTTATCATCAACATTGTAAACATACTTTATTTTTGCCTTTTCAATTACATCTTTTGAAGGAGTGCTGCCTGCATTAATTTCAGAAACAGCAATGTTTCTTCCAAATTTATCATATTCATAATATGTATGTCTGTATGATTCACCATTTTTGTAATCAATGGCTGACTGTACATTTCCTTCTGTATCGTATGAATATGTTGTATAGCTTTCACATTTTCCGTTTTTATTAAATTTGGATTTTTTTAATAAATAACCTGTTGATGCTTCGTATTCGGACTGTACATAACTTCCATCAGCATATGTTTCCTTTATCTGTTGACCATTGTCATCATATTCATATACTGTGGATATTCCCTTTCCTAAATTATCCTTCTGATTTATTTCGTCCAGTATTTTTAATGTCTGACCGGCCCCATTATTATATGTTCTTGAAATGTTTCCCATTGCATCAGTAACTGTGCTTTCAACAAGCTTATTGTCAATGACACCTTTTAAGTTAATAAGTTCCTTATCATTTATTATGTTATCATATTTGTATGAATTGGCATTTCCCTCAGGCGTTGTTACTTGTGTAACTCTTCCCTGGTTATCGTATTCATATGATGTAACATTTCCTTCACCGTCTACAGACTTTGTTACGTTTCCATTTACATCATATTCTTTCTTTGTAACTATTGAATCATTTCCAACTTCATACTGTGTTCCCGTAATCTCAGGATTTGTTATTGTTGAAGTCTGATTTCCTTTTGCATCATATGTTGTTACCGTAAGTTTTTCACCCACAACCTTGCTTACGTCATCCTCATTCATTCCACTTACATATGTAGTAAAGACTTTTCCCTGTGAATCATATGTATAATCACTATAAAATCCGTTACTTAATTCTTTCACGGTTCTTCCGTTTCCATCTACATAAGATTTGCTAAGTTCCTCACCCTTTTCATTATATGTTGTTGTTATAAATTGCGGCGTAAAACCCACACGCTTGCGTGTGGGATGAAAGCTGCTTTTTCTGTGCAAAACTATATTTCTACTACTTGACATTAACATAGAGTAAACATATTATCTATGTATAATAGTGCAAAGTTCAAAATGAAAGTGAGTATTTTAGAGATGCGTTAGAAGCACAGTATTTGGAGGGGGTAATCATGGCACGACCAAAAAGTAATAATGTACAGATTAACATTTCCATTCCTTCCGAGTGGAAAGAACAGCTTGAAAACCTTGCCCGTATCTATTCTGTCGAAGAAGGAACTACTATTACCTTCCTTGACCTGATGCGCAGGGGGATTCAGGAAAAATATCAGTTAGGAGAAACAGACGATGAGCGAGGAACAATATCATAGTGCTTCGCATTGTAAATATCTGACGCAGTACCATATCATCTGGTGTCCGAAATTCAGATTTTCGGTATTGCAGAATGGTGCAGATGACACACTCAAAAATATCCTTGCAAATATCTGTAATCAGTACGGATACATAATCAAAGCGTTGGAAGTGATGCCAGACCATATACATATATTTGTAGATTGCCCACAGACAGTTGCCCCTTGCGATATAGTAAGAACATTGAAAAGTATCAGTGCAATTGAAATGTTCAAGGCATATCCACAATTA
>ENA-ORNZ01000398-ORNZ01000398.1-human-gut-metagenome-genome-assembly--contig:-NODE-398-length-62400-cov-6.890144_pt1 | contig 62400 bp, 58 predicted proteins | sample MGYA00242124_ERZ509040 | MGnify/ENA primary metagenome ERZ509040 (study PRJEB26280, sample SAMEA2338733) | human gut metagenome | biome: human gut; feature: human-associated habitat; material: faeces... | reverse complement strand
AAATGTAAGTATGTACCGAAGGCTATTTCGGGAATTAACGACTGTGGAGTGTACATGGATCTACGAGTAGATATGATTTCGGTCAATCAAAAGTATACGCAAGGAAGCAGTAAGTAAGATTCGTGAGAACTTACATTATCTCGATGTGATAAGTATATTTAATCACATTTTGAGTGGCAGGACATGACAGAAGATGAATGATATGAAGCGTCTGCTCTCGTATGCAGGTCCCTACAAGCGGGATATGATTTTCGGAGCAGTGCTGGTATTGGTAGAAACGTGTTTTGAACTTTTTATTCCGATTCTGATTTCCAATCTGATTGACATCGGCGTTGCGAACGGCGATATCCCTTACATTTACCGCAAGGGAATCCAGATGGGAATCTGCGCGCTCTGTGCGCTTGTGACCGGAATTTTATACGCGCACTTTGCGGCGCGGGCAACGTACGGCTGGGGAGCCGAGATCCGGAAGGCGGAGTATGAGAAAATGCAGCAGTATGCATTTTCCAACCTCGACCACTTTGCGGTATCATCCCTGATCACCCGTATGACGACGGATGTTACCGTCATCCAGAATATGGTAAGCGCCGGCTTCCGCCCGATCACGCGCGGACCGTCGCTTCTGATTATGGGAATCGGCCTTTCATTCTATATGAATCCGCGGCTGGCATTTGTATTCCTTGTATGTACCCCGCTTCTTGGCTTTATTCTCTCCCTGATTGTGCGGAGAGTTGCCCCGATGTACACAAAACTGCAGTCCATGGTGGACCGCCTGAACAACGTTGTCCAGGAGGGGCTGACCGCGATCCGTGCCGTCAAAGCTTTCGTGCGGGATGAGTACGAGGAAGACAAATTCAACGAGGTCAACACCGACCTGACCGCAGCGAGCGAGCAGACGTTCCACTACGCCGTGCTGAATCTGCCGGCATTTCAGGGCGTCATGTATACCGCGATTGTGCTGATTCTGTGGTTCGGCGGAAATATGATTCTGAAAAAACAGCTTGCCGTCGGAAACCTGACCGGATTTCTAAGCTACGTCATGCAAGTTATGAACTCGATGATGATGATTGCAAACGTCTTCCTGCTCCTGACCCGTTCCATGGCGAGCGCACACCGGATTGTCGAGGTGCTCGATGAGAAAATTGTGCTCACCTCGCCGGAAAATGGTGTAACAGAAGTGACAGAGGGCAGCGTGGAGTTTGACAACGTATCGTTTAAATACAAAGAAGAAGCAAAAGAGTACGCACTCTCCGATGTTACGCTGAAGATCAAAGCCGGTCAGACGGTAGGAATCCTCGGAGGAACAGGTTCTTCGAAAACGACGCTGGTGCAGCTCATTCCGCGTCTGTATGACACCAGCCGCGGCACCGTCCGCGTCGGCGGAAAGGATGTGCGCGCGTACGATCTTGCCGCTCTCCGCGATGCAGTCAATATCATTCTGCAGAAAAACGTGCTGTTCTCCGGAACCGTGCGTGAAAACCTGAAATGGGGCAATGCGGATGCATCCGATGAGGAGATCTGGGAAGCATGCCGCGCGGCGTGTGCGGATGAATTTTTGAACCGCATGCCGGACGGCCTCGGCACCGTGCTCGAGCAGGGCGCAAGCAACCTCTCCGGAGGCCAGAAGCAGCGTCTCTGCATCGCGCGTGCGCTGATCGGAAAGGCAAAAATCCTGATCTTCGATGATTCGACAAGTGCGGTCGACACGGCAACGGAGAAAAAGATCCGCGAGGCACTGGCGGCGCGGAAGGATGTCACAAAAATTATCATTGCGCAGAGAGTAACATCCGTCATGAATACGGATCAGATCATCATTCTTGATGACGGAAAAGTACACCGGATCGGCACGCACGCTGAACTGCTGGCGGATGACCCGATTTATCAGGAAATTTACGCCTCACAGATGAAAGGAGGAGACGAAAATGGCAGCGAGAGCTTATAGCGGAAAGAAACCAAAGAACCTGAAACACACGCTGCGCGTCTTCCTGTCTTATCTGGGACGGCACAAAAAAATGCTCGCAGTCGTAGCGGTACTGGTAACAATCAGCGCGGGAGCCAACCTCCTTGGAACGTATATGATCCGCCCGGTTGTCAACGGACTGGCGGACGGAGATGTGCACACACTGCTGTGCGGCGTGCTGATTACGGCACTTATTTTCGGGTGCGGCGCACTCGCAGCATACGGCTACACGCAGACCATGGTAAAAGCAGCACAGCAGGTTGTCTTTGATATCCGCCGCGATCTGTTCGAACACGTCCAGACACTGCCGCTGCAGTTCTTCGACAGCAGACGCCACGGCGATATCATGAGTCTTTTCACGAACGATATCGACACGATGGCAGATGCCCTGAACAACAGTTTTGCGATGGTTATCCAGAGCTTCATCCAGATTGTGGGAACACTGACCTTGCTGTATATCCTGAACTGGCGGCTCTCGCTGATTGTAACGGTGTGCTACGGTATCATGTTCTGGTATATCAAGTTCAGTGGAAAGCGCAGCAAGGGTTATTATACGAAGCAGCAGAACAGCCTCGGAGAACTGAACGGCTATATTGAGGAGCTGATCACCGGACAGAAAGTCGTCAAGGTGTTCCACCACGAAGAAGAGAGCTTTACGGAATTCTGCAAAAAGAATGAGGAGCTCCGGAAAGCGGGAACCGGCGCGCAAGGGTATGCGGCGACGATGGTTCCTGTCGTTGTCAGCATTTCGTATGTCAATTATGCGATTGTGGCAGTGCTCGGCGGCCTTCTCGCCCTGCACGGAAAAGCCGATATCGGAAGCCTGGCAAGCTACCTTGTCTTTGTCCGCCAGGCGGCGCTTCCGATCAACCAGTTCACCCAGCAGAGCAACTTCCTTCTCTCAGCGCTCGCCGGTGCGGAGCGTGTCTTCGACGTGATGAGCCTGGAGCCGGAAATCGACGAGGGAAAAGTGGAACTGGTCAACGTAAAAGAAGAGAACGGCGCACTTGCCGTCTGCGAAGAGACAACAGGCCGCTGGGCATGGAAGCGCCCGGACGGAACGATGACGGAATTAAAGGGCGATGTGCGTTTTGAAAACGTGGATTTCGGCTACACGGCAGACCGTCTGATCTTAAAGAACATCAGCCTGTATGCCAAACCAGGCCAGAAAATTGCTTTTGTCGGTTCCACAGGAGCCGGAAAAACGACGATCACGAACCTGATCAACCGTTTCTACGACGTCCAGGGCGGTGCGGTTGTCTACGACGGCATTGACGTAAAAGATATCGAAAAAGACGCTCTGCGCCACTCCCTCGGTATCGTTCTGCAGGATACCCATCTGTTCACGGGAACCGTAGCAGAAAATATCCGTTTTGGAAAACTAGATGCCACGCAGGAAGAAATTGAACGTGCGGCCAAAATTGCGAATGCGGATTCCTTCATCCGCCGTCTGCCGAACGGCTACGATACGATGCTGACCTCCGACGGAGCCAACCTCTCCCAGGGCCAGCGCCAGCTTCTCGCGATTGCCCGTGCCGCCGTTGCCGATCCGCCGGTGCTGATTCTTGACGAGGCAACATCCTCCGTTGACACCAGAACCGAGGCGCTGATCGAAAAAGGAATGGACCAGCTCATGGAGGGCAGAACCGTATTTGTCATCGCCCACCGCTTAAGCACCGTGCGAAACGCCAATGCGATCATGGTGCTGGAGCAGGGAAATATCGTAGAGCGCGGCGACCACGACGCACTTCTGGCACAGAAAGGAAAATATTATCAGCTCTATCATGGAATGTTTGAGCTGAGTTAAAAAGAAAGGAGTAAAGAGTATGAGAAAATATAACCGTATTTTTCTGATCGTCCTGGATTCTCTCGGAATCGGGGCGATGGCGGATTCGGAGAAGTTTGGGGATGTCGGTGTCAATACCTTCGGCCACATCTGGGAGAGTCAGGGAGGCCTTGAAATCCCGAACCTGCGCCGCCTCGGCATGGGAAATCTCTGCGGTGTGACAGAGGATGAGGCAAAGGGTTACGCCAGAAGACTGAACGAGGCAAGCAACGGAAAAGACACCATGACCGGCCACTGGGAGATGATGGGAATTTACACGACAAAGCCGTTCGTTACGTTCACCGACCACGGATTTCCGAAAGAACTGATCGACGAGCTGGAAAAACGAACCGGCAGAAAGATCATCGGCAATAAGGCGGCGAGCGGAACGGAGATCCTCGATGAGCTGGCAGAGCGCGAGATCGAAAACGGAGAACTGATCGTCTATACCTCGGCGGATTCCGTACTGCAGATCTGCGGCAACGAGGAGACGATGGGACTGGAGACGCTGTATCATTACTGCGAGATTGCCCGTGAGCTGACCATGAAAGACGAGTGGAAAGTCGGCCGTGTCATTGCAAGACCGTACGTCGGAAAGAAAAAAGGAGAGTTCGTCCGCACCGCAAACCGTCACGACTACGCTGTCAAACCGACGGGAAAAACCGTGCTCAACGCGATGCAGGAGGCAGGATATGATGTCATCAGCATCGGAAAAATCAACGATATTTTCTGCGGCGAGGGCATCACGGAGAGTCTGAAATCCAAGAGCAGCGTCCACGGCATGGAGCAGACGATTGAGACGGCAGGAAAAGATTTTACCGGACTGTGCTTTGTCAACCTCGTCGATTTCGATGCACTCTGGGGCCACAGAAGAAACCCGGAAGGCTACGGAAAAGAGATTGAAAAATTCGATGTGAACCTTGGAAAGCTGCTGGAGCAGTTAAAAGACGACGATCTGCTCCTGATCACGGCAGACCACGGCAACGACCCGACTTATACCGGAACGGACCACACCAGAGAACAGGCGCCGCTCCTTGCGTACTCACCGTCTATGAAGGAGAGCGGCCTTCAGGAGACGAAGGACACCTTCGCTGTGATCGGCGCATCCGTTGCAGAGAACTTCGGCGTAAAAATGCCGGAGGGAACGATCGGAACATCGATCCTGGAATCGTGGAAATAAGGAAGCGATGGCGTTTTCAGCTGAGGCGGTAAGAACCTTTCGAAAGTTTCACAAGCTGTCCTTCTTCGAGCAGCTTCTTTAAAACCCGCTGGAGCTGGCGGCGGCTGCAGTGGAGCTGCATGGCCATCTTTTCCACGCCGGAAAACGTCTGATCCGGACAGCGCTCTGAGAGATAAGAGAGGAAGGATTCCTCGAGCGTGGAAAAATTCGACTGGGAGCTGGAATAAAGCATCAGCTTTTCGGTGACAGAGTTTAAAAGATATCGTAAAAAGCGGTTGTCGTTCAGCAGAAGCTCTTTCGTGGAAGCGAGCGGCAGAACAATACAAAGCGCGGTGGTGCGTGCCTCGATCTGGTGCGTATCATCGCGTTTTCCGCAGAATTCCATATCGCCGATGCAGGTAAAGCCGTCGAGATAGCCGATCGGGTAGCTCGTGCCGTCGGCGCGGTTGGCGCTGATCTCGATGGAACCGTCCACGAGGAACGAGAGGTATTCCTCCGGATTCAGCGTGTCGAGCCGTTCGCCCTTTTCAAACTGATACAGAGAAAATGCGAGATCCGGGGTATCGAAAAGAGATGGGATCTCATGTTTCTGAAGATAAAAGTCCAGCAGAGCCGGATCAAAAATTCGTTTCATAGGAAAATCCTTTCACAGAAAAATTTTTGGAAAACTTTTTCTTTATTGTGACATATGACACAAGAAAAAGCAAGAAAGTCTGCTAAGATAAACCAGAATGAAAAATGTTACAGTTTGCTGGGTACCAGTGAACTGTAACCGAAAAAGAGGAAAGGGGAGTTTTCAAAATGGAAAACGAATTATTTGAGAAAACAAAAGTGTCCAAAGCATATATGACGCTCGCACTTCCGGTCGTGCTCGGCATGGTCGTGTCGCTGATCTATAATATGGTAGATACTTTTTTCATCGCGCGGACCGGAAACACGGCACTGATTGCCGGCGTATCGCTCGGCACACCGATTTTCACGCTGATGATTGCACTCGGTGACATCTTCGGCGTCGGCGGCAGTTCCGTCATTTCGCGCCTCTTCGGTAAAAAAGAGTACGAGGACGGAAGACGGATCAGCGTATTCTGCTTTTACGCAGCGATTGCTGTCGGCATTGCGGTCAGCATCATCCTGCTTGCCGCCAAACAGCCGATCCTTGGCCTGCTTGGCTGTGATGAGACGACGTGGCAGTATGCGGGGGACTATTACCAGTGGATTGCACTCGGCGCACCGTTTATCATCCTGCAGCTGACGCCGAACAATCTTCTTCGGACCGAGGGCTTCGCAAAAGCCTCGATGATCGGAACAATGCTGGGAGCCGTCGTCAACATCATTCTTGACCCGATCTTTATTTACACGCTCGGCATGGGAGCAGCCGGAGCAGCGATTGCAACGGTGATCGGCAACATCTGCGGTGATATTTTCTATGTTATCTTTATGATAAAGAAATGCCGCTATCTCTCCGTCGATTTCCGAAAACTGAAAATGACCGGAGCAGAGGTGCTCGCCGTTCTTGCCATCGGCATTCCGGCATCCGTCACAAACTTCATGCAGAGCATCGGCGTGACGCTGACGAACCGATTTTTGCAGCCGTATGGAACGGACAAAGTTGCAGCGATGGGAATTGCTTTGAAAATTATTATGATTTCTGTTCTTGTGATGGTCGGTTTCGCTTTTGGCGGACAGCCGCTGGTCGGATACAATTATGGAGCGAAAAATAAAAAACGTCTCAGTGAGACGATCCGCTTTGCCTTCCTCCTGGAAGTGCTGACCGGTGCCGGAATGGCGGTTGTGCTCGGTGCGGCGGCTCCGCTTCTCGTGGGACTGTTCTTAAAAGAGGCGGATGTCATTGCAGTGGCCCAGCAGATCCTCCGCGTCCAGCTCATTGGTATGCCGTTTGTTGGTATCGTACTCGCATCGACCTGTATTTTCCAGGCGATCGGAAACGGGGCAGGAGCAATGATTCTTTCAGCAGGACGTCAGGGCGTGATTTTTGCCATTGTAATTTTCTGCGCTTCAAAACTTGCCGGTTTTTCCGGTGTTATTGCCTCCCAGCCGGTTTCTGATTTTCTGACCGCATTGGTGGCTGTGATGATTCTGCTTCAGTGGAAAAAGAAAGAATTTGCAAAATAAGAAAGAACAGCAAAGCGGCTGCGGCACAGCGTTCCGGAACGGGAACCTGCCGCAGCCGCTTTTGGCGTGCGCAAAAAAACAGAATTCCTGCACAGGCGGCCGCCATGTCAAAAACACGTAAAAGTGATGAAAAAACGTCTCTTAATTCGGCAGTATTACGGGATTGCATTCTGAGAAAACAAGATATAAAATGGCATGAGATTCGACAAAAAGGGGAAGCAAAAACATACGACAATAGGGAGGACATCACATGGCAACAAAGAAAAGTGCAGTAAAAGATCTGACAAACGGCAGCCCGGTAAAACTGATTCTGGGGTTTGCACTGCCGCTGCTGCTCGGCATGCTGTTCCAGCAGTTTTACAGCATGGTCGATACGATTATTGTAGGAAAATTCTTAGGCGCGAAAGCGCTCGCGGCTGTTGGCAGTACAGGTTCGATCAACTTCATGATCGTGGGATTCTGTATGGGAGTCTGCAGCGGATTTGCAATTCCGGTTGCGCAGATGTTCGGGGCAGGAGACCGGAAAGCGCTGTGCCGGTATGTAGGAAATGGAGCCGTCCTGGCCGGTATTCTTTCCGTGGTGATGACCGTTCTTGTCTGCATCTGGTGCCGCGACATTCTGATTCTGATGAAAACCCCGTCCGATATTCTGGACGGTGCATACGCTTACATCTTTGTTATTTTCCTCGGAATTCCGCTTATGGTGCTCTATAACCAGACATCAGCAATCATGCGGAGCCTCGGCGACAGCCGCTCCCCACTGATTTTCCTCGGTATCTCTTCAATACTGAATATCGTGCTAGATCTTGCGCTGGTCCGCCCGATGGGAGTAGCGGGAACCGCGTGGGCGACGATTATCGCGCAGGGAGTCTCTGGATTCCTGTGTCTCTTTTATATGAAGAAAAAATTCACCATCCTTGCTTTTACGAGAGAGGACTGGAAGCTGCACAAGCATTATGTGCTTAATCTGTGCAATATGGGAATCCCGATGGGATTGCAGTATTCAATCACCGCGATCGGAAGTGTTATTTTGCAGACCGCTGTCAACGGCCTTGGTTCCACTGCGGTTGCATCTGTTACGGCTGCCGGTAAAATTTCCATGTTCTGCTGCTGCCCGTTCGACGCGCTCGGCTCCACTATGGCGACGTATGCCGGACAGAACGTCGGTGCGAAGAAGATGGATCGTGTCAACACCGGTATTTTGACAAGTTCCATTATTGGAAGCGTGTATTCCGTGGTCATTTTAGGAGTTATGTTTCTGTGGTCCCGCCAGATTTCGCTTCTCTTTGTAGATGCATCCGAGACGGTCATCCTCGACCAGGCGCGTCAGATGCTGCTGATCAACATGGTATTTTACATTCCGCTGACCCTTGTCAATGTCGTACGCTTTACCGTGCAGGGCATGGGCTTCAGCAAATTTGCAATCCTTGCCGGCGTCTGCGAGATGATCGGCCGTTCGGTGGTAGCCTTTTTCCTGGTTCCGTATTTTGGTTACACCGCAGTCTGCTTCGCAAGCCCGGTGGCATGGATTCTCGCCGATCTGTTTCTCGTTCCGGCGTACCTGTACTGCGCAAAAACGCTTCGTTCTCTTTTTGAGAAAAATGCGCAGATGATGTAAGCCGTGCCGCAAGATGGACAAGCTGTTTCAATTCTGGTATAATGGAGCCTGGATTTTAGGAAAGCTGAAAAAGAATCCCATAGAAGAGAGGAAGATATCCTATGAAACAGTCGGTATTAGAATATAAGAAACTTCTGGAGCAGAAAGGCCTTCTGGTGGAATTTGCAGAGCCGGAAGGAAAAGAAGGAGAGGACAGACCCGTTACCCTCGTAACGTATTTTTCGGGCGGAGCGGATCAGGGAACGCTGTTTCTCTGCAAAGGAGCTGCATTCAAAGAGGCATACTTAAAAGACGCCGTAAACCGCGGTGCTGTTGCCTATGTAAGTGAAAAAGAATACGAAGCGGGAAAAGAAATTCCGGCGCTCATCGTCAACGATGCCAGAAAAGCACAGTTTGTGCTGGGTGAGGCGTTTTACGATTATCCGGCAAAGTCGCTGCATGTCACGGCGCTGACCGGAACAAAAGGAAAGACAACGACAGCCTACTACCTGCAGTCGATGCTTGATGCCTGCCTGAAAAAACAGGGCGGAAACGGATGTGCACTATTAAGTTCGATTGAATATTACGACGGAAAGACGAGAGAAGCATCAACGCTCACCACGCCGGAATCCCTGGAGCTGTGCCGCCATATGCGCAATGCCGTAGATGCAGGCCTTTCCCATATGGTGATGGAAGTATCCTCCCAGGCGCTCAAATACGAGAGAGTCGGAAACACGCATTTTGATACCGCCATTTTCCTGAACATCTCCAAGGACCACATCAGCCCGACGGAGCACAAGGATTTTGATGATTATTTCCAGTCGAAATTAAAGATCTTCGACCGCTGCACCTGCGCCTGCGTGAACCTGGACAGCGACCATATCGGGGAAATCCTGAAAGCTGCGGCAAAATGTGAGCGCGTCGTTACGTTTGGATCAAAAGAAAATGCTGTAATCCGCGTGAGTGATATCAAGCCGGGCAGAGGAAAATTCTATTTCCATGTGGCAGGACCGGATTTCTCGGAAGATTTTACCCTGCCGGTGCACGGAGCCTTCAATGTGGAGAATGCCGTAGCTGCCATTGCGGCTGCCTGGTCGATGGGAATCCCGGTTTCGCTGATCAAGGAAAGCCTCCTTGGCGTCACCGTTCCGGGAAGGATGGAGACGTATGAGAGCAGCGCGGGCGAGGTCACGGCGATCGTGGATTTCGCGCACAATGGCCTGAGTTTTGAAAAAATGTTTGATACCGTAGCACTCGAATACCCGGGGAGCCGCGTAAGCGTTGTGTTCGGAACCCCGGGCGGAAAAGCATTCAACCGCAGAAAAGATATGGGTGAGATTTCCGGAAAACGGGCGGACCGGATTTTCCTCGTACCGGATGATCCGGGAAACGAAGATCCGCAGGCGATCTGTGAGGAGATCGGCGGGTACATAGCAAAGGAAGGTGCATCCTTCCAGATCCGCATGGACCGCGGAGCAGCAATCCGGGAGGCGATTCTTGGCGCCGTACCGGGAGAGGTTGTTCTGATCCTTGGAAAAGGCGCGGACGTGACGATGCACGTCGGAAACAGAAATGTGCCGTACCGGTCAGATGCCGTCTATGCAAAAGAGGCGCTTGCCGAATATGGAAATGCATTTGCCGAAGCGGCAACGGCTCGTGAAACAGAAGAATAGAAGCAAAAACAGAAAAAACAGAGCAAAAAAGACACGGAACAGAAAAATCCGTGTCTTTTTTGCGTCTGGCGGCAGCAGAAATGAAAATCAGACAGGAAATTTGGCGGATACATCCTACAAAATGTAGAAAAGAAGGACAGAAACTAGCCCGTATGACGAAAAGTTGTTAAAAATATAACGAACGAAAGTTAGACGTGTGAAACTAAACACAGAAAGCAAAAACCCGGGAACCATGCGGAAAAAGACGAATTCTGCGGGATGAAGGACAAAGCTGTAAGTTTTTGGAAAGAATTCTTGTGAAAAAGAACAAAAAATGGTATAATTGTATTGAAATATATCCAGAACACCCCTTCTGGAAGCGTACGGGCTCAGTGAGAAAAAAGATTTCACGAAAATGCTCGAAAAAAACACTTGTTAAATTCTTGTCATAGTGCTATGATAAGGAAAGTGAAAAATTTATCAATCACAAAAACCAACTAGGGGTATTTTAGAAAGGAGTATTTATGAGCAGCAAGATTACCATCATTGGAGCTGGAAGCGTTGGATCTACGATCGCCTATACACTGTCGAACGAAGACATCGCGTCTGAGATTGTTCTCATCGATATTAACAAGAAAAAAGTAGAGGGAGAGGTTATGGATATCGCGCAGGGTACCTGCTTCCGCGATCCGGTCTCCATCATCGCAGGTGAGTATGAGGATGCCAAGGACTCTGATATCGTAATTATTACTTCCGGTATTGCAAGAAAGCCTGGCCAGACCCGTATTGAGCTGACCCAGACCAATGTAAACATCTTAAAATCCATCACACCGGAAATCGTAAAAGCGGCTCCGAATGCCATCTACATCATTGTAAGCAACCCGGTTGATATCATGACCTACGTGTTTACAAAGATCTCCGGACTTCCGGAAAACCAGATCCTTGGTTCTGGTACCATGCTGGATTCCGCGAGACTTCGCTGCGGACTGTCTGAACACCTCAACATTGCCCAGAAAAACATCCACGCTTACGTATTCGGTGAGCACGGCGATACTTCCTTCATTCCGTGGAGCGGCGCTTACGTTTCCGGTGTCAGTCTGGACGAGTACTACGAGACCGTAGAAAAAATGGGCAGGAACGTAACCAAGATCGACAAAGATGCTATGCTGGAGTACGTAAGAACTTCCGGCGGACAGGTTATTGCAAACAAAGGAGCTACTTTCTATGCAGTATCTGTTGCAGTATGCAAACTGGTAGCAACCATTCTTTCTTCTTCCGATTCTGTAGCAACCGTATCTTCCATGATGCACGGTGAGTACGGCATCGAGGATGTATGCTTAAGCACACTGACCCTCGTTGGACCGAAAGGCGTACAGGGCAAGATTCCGATGCGTATGACAAAAGAGGAAGTAGAAAAACTCAAAGCAAGTGCCGACGCATTAAAAGCAGTTATCGCACAGATCGAGCACTAAGAGCGGGCAATAAGCTCAAAACATAAAATTTATGGCAGTGGCAGAAAGTGCGAAAGAGCGGTATCTCCCACTGCCTTAACGTGCGCCTGAAGAAATTTTCCGCCGGGTGTACATAAAAAGAGTACCGGAAACTTTTCCGGTGCCGGACAGAAGATACCGCAGGAAAAATGGAAACCAACAGGAGCAAGTAAGAAAGGAGCAATTCCATGACCTACAGTTATTTTCCGGGCTGTACGCTGAAGAACAAAGCAAAAGATCTGGATCACTATGCCAGAGAGTGCGCAAAAGTTCTGGGATTTGAACTGGAAGAAATTGAAAACTGGCAGTGCTGCGGAGCTGTGTATCCACAGGCATCCGATGAAATCGCCACAAAACTTTCTTCGGTTCGCGCCTTAGCAGACGCCAAAGAAAAAGGACAGGATCTGATCACAGTCTGTTCCGCCTGTCATCACGTGATCAAACGCGTAAACGATGACATGGCGAATGTAGAAGACATTCAGACAAAAGTAAACAACTACATGGCTCTTTCCGAGCCATATCTTGGCGAAACGAAAGTACTTCATTATCTGGAAGTGCTGCGTGACGTCGTTGGATTTGACAAGATCAAAGAGAAAGTGGTAAATCCATTAAAAGGAAGAAAAATCGGCGCATATTACGGCTGTATGCTGCTTCGTCCGAGCACCACAATGCAGTTTGACGATCCGGAAAATCCGACAATCATTGAAGACTTTATCAAGGCCCTTGGCGCAACACCGGTCGTATATCCGATGAGAAATGAGTGCTGCGGCGGCTACATATCCCTCAAAGAAAAGAAAATGGCATCCAACATGGTAGACCAGATCATGGCATCCGCATCCTACAAAGGAGCAGAAGAACTGATCACTGCATGTCCGCTTTGCATGTACAACCTGCGCAATAACGGAACAAAAGAAGGTCTTCCGGTTACCTACTTTACCGAGCTTCTTGCAGAAGCACTCGGCATCAAAGAGGAGGTGCAGGCATGAAAATTGCAACATCCGATGAAATCCGTGCCATCGCCGGTGTGGATACCAGAAAATGTATGAAATGCGGTAAATGTTCCGCATCCTGTCCTGCTTATAACGAAATGGACATCCGTCCGCATCAGTTTGTATCTTACGTACAGAACGGCGATGTGGAAGCACTGATGAACTCCAAGTCCATCTGGAAATGCCTCTCCTGCTTCGCATGTGTAGAGCGCTGTCCAAGAGACGTAAAACCTGCCAAACTGATCGAGGCAGTTCGTCTTTCCGTGATCCGTCAGAGAGGAGAGAATTATCTTTCTCCGGATGAAATTCCGGCTCTTCTGGATGATGAGACTCCGCAGCAGCTTCTGATGAGTGCATTCCGTAAATATAGAAAGTAAAAAACAACCCATCCACAGAAAGGTGAGAGAAAAGTGCAAAGAATAGGAGTATTTGTCTGCCACTGCGGTACAAATATTGCGGCTACGGTTGATGTCAAAAAAGTTGTTGACGTCATCAGCAAAGAGCCGGGTGTTGTTCATGCAGAGGATTATCAGTATATGTGTTCCGAAACAGGTCAGCAGAAAGTGATCGATGCCATTCAGAATGAGCATCTGACCGGCGTTGTCATCTGTTCCTGCTCTCCGCGTATGCATGAAGGAACGTTCCGCAAAGCAGCAGAAAAAGCGGGCCTGAACCCGTATCAGCTGGAGATTGCAAACATTCGTGAGCAGTGTTCCTGGATTCATAAAGACATGGAAGAGGCTACCGAGAAGGCCGTAATTCTGGCCCGTGCAGCCGTTGCTAAAGTTATGCTGGATACCCCGCTTACCCCGGGCGAGAGCCGCGTTGTAAAACGTGCGCTGGTGATCGGAGGCGGTATCGCAGGTATTCAGACTGCACTGGATATCGCAGATGCAGGCTATGAAGTAGATATCGTAGAGAAGACCCCGAGTATCGGCGGAAGAATGTCACAGCTTGACAAGACATTCCCGACCCTCGACTGTTCTTCCTGTATCCTGACTCCTCGTATGGGAGAGGTAAACGCGCATGAGAAGATCAACATCTATACCTACAGCGAGGTAGAGAGCGTTGGCGGATTCGTCGGTGATTTCAAAGTAGACATCCGTAAGAAAGCAAGATACGTAGATATGGACAAATGTACCGGATGCGGACTCTGTCAGGAGAAATGTCCTTCCAAGAAGAACCTGAGCGAGTTCAACAGAGGCCTGTCCAACCGTACTGCAATCTACACACCGTTCGCACAGGCAGTTCCGAACGTACCGGTTATTGATACTGCAAACTGTATCCACTTCAAAACCGGAAAATGCGGTATCTGCTCCAAAGTCTGTGCAGCAGGTGCAGTAAACTACGACCAGAAAGATGAAGTAATCACCAGAGAGTACGGCGCAATTGTTGTGGCAACTGGTTTCGATACCATCAGTCTGGACAAGTTTGACGAATATTATTACAACCAGAGCAAAGACGTAATTACCTCCCTTGAGATGGAGCGTCTGATGAATGCTGCCGGCCCGACAGGCGGTAAAGTAGTACGTCTTTCCAACGGCGAGCATCCGAAGGATATCGTATTTATCCAGTGTGTCGGTTCCCGTGACGTGACCTGCAGAGGAAAGAGCTACTGCTCCAAGATCTGCTGTATGTACACCGCAAAACAGGCTATGCTGGTGCGTGACCATTATCCGGATGTCAACGTACATGTCTTCTACATTGATGTTCGTACCCCGGGTAAAAACTTCGATGAGTTCTATCGCCGTGCGGTAGAAGAGTTCAATGTAGACTACATCAAAGGCCAGGTAGGAAAAGTATCCGAGGCTCCGAACGGACGTCTTCTGGTACAGGGTTCCGACCTGCTTGACAACCGTCAGATCAAAATGGAAGCAGACCTTGTTGTCCTTGCAACTGCTATCGAGCCGAGCAAAGATGCAAGAAAACTGGCTACCATGCTGACTGCAAGTATGGATACCAACGATTTCTTTACTGAGGCACACGCAAAACTGCGTCCGGTAGAGTCCCCGACCGCAGGTGTCTTCCTCTCCGGCGTATGCCAGGGACCGAAAGATATCCCGGAGACCGTTGCACAGGCAGGAGCTGCTGCTGTCAAAGTAGTCGGACTGCTGGCAAAAGACAAACTGACCACCAACCCGTGTACAGCAGAATCCAATCCGCTGTTCTGTAATGGATGTGCATCCTGTGAAAAAGTCTGCCCATACGGCGCAATTTCCTACGAAGACCGTCAGGTCAACGACCATGGAATCCGTGAAACCAGACATGTGGCAGTCGTTAACGGCGCACTTTGCCATGGATGCGGTGCATGTACCGTTGCATGTCCGTCCGGCGCTATGGACCTGAAAGGATTCTCCAATAGACAAATTCTCGCGGAGGTAGATGCAATATGCCGATAGATAACAACGAAAACAAAGAATTTAAGCCAGTCATCGTGGCATTCTGCTGCAACTGGTGCTCCTACGCAGGAGCAGACCTAGCAGGTTCCAGCCGTCTTTCCTATCCGGCAGACGTAAAGATCATCCGTGTTCCATGTTCCTGCCGTGTCAATCCGCTCTTCATCTTAAGAGCATTCCAGAAGGGCGCTGACGGAGTCATCCTCTGCGGATGCCATCCGGGAGACTGCCATTACAGCACAGGAAACTATTATGCAAGAAGACGTATGACCCTGCTGTTCTCCATGCTGGATTACATGGGCGTTGAGAACGGACGTACCCGTGTGGAATGGGTATCCGCCGCAGAAGGTGTGAAATTCTCCCAGACCATGAACGAGTTCATCGAGCAGGTTACAAGCCTTGGTAAGAATGTCAGATTGGAGGATTTACGATGCAAGAAAAATTAGTATCCCGCGCAAAAGAGCTTCTGTCTGACGGTACCGTAGTCCGTGTTCTTGGCTGGAGAAAAGGTGACACTGATTTCAGTGCAGAGCCTGCATTCTTCGAGACTGCCGAGAGCCTTTCCGAGTTTACCTACGACGGATTCTGCGGCGCAAACCTTAGCAAATACATGATTAAAGCATCGAAAGAAGAAGGAAAAACACTCGTTTTCTTAAAACCGTGTGATACTTACAGCTTTAATCAGTTAATCAAAGAGCATCGTGTGGATCGCGAGAAAACCTATATCGTCGGCATCGGCTGCGATGGAAAACTCGATATCGAAAAGATCCGTGAAGCAGGATGCAAGGGTATTACCGCTGTAACAGAAGACGGCGATACCATCAAAGTGGCAACTGTTTACGGCGACAAAGAGCTCGCAAGAGAGGATGTTATCCTGGAAAGATGCAAAGCCTGCAAGGGCGGAAAACACGTTGCCTACGACGAGCTGGCAGAGAACTGCGACGAAGAGAAACCGGCAAAAGAAGGCCGTTTTGAACTGGTTGAGAAGCTCGAGGCAATGGCTCCGGAAGAGCGTTTCGCATTCTGGCAGAACGAACTGTCCCGCTGTATCCGCTGTAATGCATGCCGTAACGTATGTCCGGCCTGCAGCTGTATCAAATGTGTCTTCGATAATGACCGTTACGATACCGCACAGAAAGCAAATACGACTACATTTGAAGAGCAGATGTTCCACATTATCCGTGCATTCCACGTTGCCGGACGCTGCACCGACTGTGGCGAGTGTTCCCGTGTATGTCCGCAGCACATTCCGCTGCACCTGCTGAACCGTAAATTCATCAAAGATATCGACGAGTTCTACGGAGAGTATCAGGCAGGCGCCGATACCGACAGCCGTGCACCGCTCACCAACTTCACACAGGAAGATGTAGAGCCAAGTATCGTTAAGGAAAGGGGTTAAGGGATGTATCAGATTAGCAGAGAAAAAATGCCGGAGCTCCTTGCCGCTGTTGCAAAGGAGATGGATCTTTTCCTTCCGGTACAAAACAATGGAATTACCAATTTCGGTTTCTGGACCGAGGACGCAGACGTGGATCTCGATACCTTAAAAACCGTAAAATCCCCGAAAGATGCCTTTTTCCCGCAGAGTGAAATTCTTTACTCCTGCTATCAGAAGGCAAATAAAACCAGCATTGAACCGGCTGCATTAAAAGACGCACCGTTTGCTATCTTCGGCGTTCGTCCGTGCGATGTCAGAGCGTTCGATGTTCTGGACCGCGTTTTCTTAAGCGAGCCTGCAGACGTTTACTATGCAGCAAGAAGAGAGCACGGCATCGTTGTTTCCCTGGCTTGTCATGAGCCGGAAGACAGCTGCTTCTGTAAAACCTTCGGCATCGATGCTGCAGAACCGGCAGCAGATGTTGCTATGTGGCAGGTAGCTGACGGTTATGCATGGGAAGCAAAAACCGAAAAAGGCCAGAAACTGACCGAGCTTGTAAAAGCTTACCTGACCGAGCAGGATCTTACCAAAGAAGTAGAGGCTGAGAAAGAAGCAATCCGTACTCTGATCGACAAGATGCCAAACAGCAACCTTTCCCTCGAGGGATGGGGCGTTGGCAAGACAAAAGAACGTTTTGACGATCCGAAGTGGAAAGAACTTTCCGATGCCTGCTTAGGCTGCGGAACCTGTACGTTCTCCTGCCCGACCTGCCAGTGCTACGATATCAAAGACTTTAACACCGGAAACGGTGTACAGCGTTACCGCTGCTGGGATTCCTGCATGTACTCTGATTTCACCATGATGGCAGCAGGAAACAACCGTACCACACAGCTGCAGCGTTTCCGTCAGCGTTTCATGCACAAACTGGTATACTTCCCGGACAACAACGACGGAATGTATTCCTGCGTCGGATGTGGACGCTGCGTAGAGAAATGCCCGCAGTCGCTGAACATTGTCAAAGTAATCAAACGCATGGGAGGTACCAAGTAAATGTGCAATTGTAGTTGTGGAAGCGAAGAAAAGAAAAACGCTTTGCTGCCGCAGGTCGGTATCATCACAGATATCCGCCGCGAAACACCGGACGTAAAAACATTCCGTATCGTTCGTCCGGACGGCACCAAGCTGTTTGAACATATGCCTGGCCAGTGCGCAATGCTCTGTGTACCGGGTGTCGGAGAGGCACTGTTTTCCATTACCTCTTCCCCGACAAACAAAGAGTACCAGGAGTTCTCCATCAAGGAGTGCGGTACTTTAACGAATTATCTTCACAACATGTCCGTAGGAGATGAAATCCTGGTTCGTGGACCGTATGGAAATCATTTCCCGGTAGAAACCGTATTAAAAGGACAGGATCTGCTGTTCATCGCCGGAGGTATCGGACTTGCTCCACTGCGTTCTGTTATTAATTACGTACTGGACAATCGTGATAACTACGGTACCGTAGATATCGTTTACGGTTCCCGTTCCAAAGACGATCTGGTACAGTTAAAAGAGATCCAGGAAGTATGGGCGAAAGCAAAAGATGTCAACGTGCATCTGACGATTGACCGTGAACAGGAAGGCTGGGACGGCCATGTAGGATTCGTTCCGAATTATGTGAAAGAACTGAACATGTCCGTTGACAAAACAGCTCTGATCTGCGGACCGCCGATCATGATCAAATTTGTCCTTCAGGGACTTCAGGAGCTGGGCTATGAGAAAACACAGGTTTACACTACTTTGGAGCTTCGTATGAAATGCGGTATCGGAAAATGCGGCCGCTGCAACATCGGAGATAAATATGTCTGCAAAGACGGCCCGGTTTTCCGCTGCGACGAGATTGACGAATTACCGAACGAATATTAAACGGAGGTTGAAGAAAATGCAGGAAATGGTAAATATTTACGTTTACGGCAAGAAGTATTCCGTACCTGGCGATCTGACCATTATGACCGCTATGGAGTATGCCGGATATCAGTTAAAACGCGGATGCGGATGCCGTCACGGATTCTGCGGTGCATGTGCGACCATCTACAGAATCAAAGGAAAGAATGAGCTGAAAACCTGTCTGGCATGTCAGACACAGGTAGAAGACGGTATGTATATCGCAAGCCTTCCGTTCTATCCGATCGACAAGAGAACATACGATATCGAAGAGATCAGCGCAGAGCAGAGAGTCATGATGGATCTGTATCCGGAAATCTACAGCTGCGTTGGATGTAATGCATGTACCAAAGGATGTCCGCAGAGCCTGAACGTTATGCAGTATATTGCATACGCACAGAGAGGCGACTTCAAGAAATGTGCAGAAGAGTCCTTCGACTGCATCGGCTGCGGAATCTGTGCATCCCGCTGTCCGGCTGGTATCTCCCATCCGATGGTAGGAGAGCTGGCAAGACGTCTGAACGGAAAATACATTGCTCCGAAGTCTGAACATGTAAAGAACCGTGTAGCAGAGATCAAAGAAGGAAAATTTGATGATCTGATCGAGCAGGTTATGCAGAAACCGATCGAAGAAATGCAGGAACTTTACAACAACCGTGAGATCGAGAAATAAGGAGGGAATTTCGAATGTATACACTGGCCAATATGCAGGACTCTATTAAAAAGGTAGAAGCTACCAGAGCCCAGAGAATGGCAACAGAGCCAAGAAGAATGACAGCGGATGAGAAAGATGCCCTTCTTGCAGCATATCATCCGGACTATAAAGAGGAAGGCTTCATCACCCTGAAAGTCGGCCCGAACAAAGGTGAGAAAGTTCCGACAGAGCTCGGCTATCTGCTGGAGTCCAACAGCCGTATCCTCGGTGTTGACATCGACCTTGACAAAGTAGATTATGACGTAGATGTACTGGTTATCGGTGCCGGTGGAGCAGGTTCTTCTGCAGCTATCGAGGCTCACGAGGCTGGCGCAAACGTTATGATTACCACCAAACTGAGAATTGGTGATGCAAACACCATGATGGCAGAAGGTGGAATCCAGGCAGCGGACAAAGAAAACGATTCCCCGGCACAGCATTATCTGGATGCGTTCGGCGGCGGACACTTTGCTGCAAGACCGGAACTGCTCCGCAAACTGGTTATGGAAGCTCCGGATGCAATCTCCTGGCTGGAAAACTTGGGCGTTATGTTTGATAAAGATGAGAATGGCCGTATGGTAACTACGCACGGCGGCGGAACTTCCAGAAAACGTATGCATGCATGCCGTGACTACTCTGGAGCAGAGATCATGAGAACACTGCGTGATGAAGTCATCAACCGCGGTATTCCGGTGATCGAGTTCTCTTCCGCAGTAGAGCTGATCAAAGACGATAAGGGACAGGTTGCAGGTGCTGTTCTCCAGAACATGGAGACTGGCGAGTACCAGGTAGCAAAGGCAAAAACCGTTATCATCGCAACAGGTGGTGCGGGACGTCTTCACTACAACAACTTCCCGACATCCAACCATTACGGTGCAACCGCTGATGGTCTGATCCTTGGATACCGTGCAGGCGCTCCGCTTCTGTATCAGGATACCATTCAGTACCATCCGACCGGAGCTGCTTACCCGGCTCAGATCTTCGGTGCTCTGGTAACCGAGAAAGTACGTTCTCTGGGCGCAATGCTCGTAAACGTAGACGGCGAAGCATTCATGCATCCGCTGGAAACCCGTGATGTATCTGCAGCAAGCATCATCCGCGAGTGCTCCGACGACCGCAACGAGGGCGTTGAGACTCCACAGGGCAAGGCTGTATGGCTGGATACTCCAATGATCGAGCTGATCCACGGAGAAGGCACCATTGAGAAGAGAATCCCGGCTATGTTCCGTATGTTCATGCAGTATGGCATCGATATGAGAAAAGAGCCGATCCTGGTTTACCCGACGCTGCATTATCAGAACGGTGGACTGGAAATCAACGGCGAAGGCTTTACCAACACCGTAAGCAACCTGCTCGTAGCAGGTGAGGCAGTTGGAGGAATCCACGGAAGAAACCGTCTGATGGGTAACTCTCTGCTGGATGTTATCGTATTTGGCCGTGATGCAGGAAAAGCTGCAGCAGCAAAAGCAAAAGACGTAACACTTGGAAAGATGAATCTGGATCATGTGGAGAAATATGCTGAGACCTTAAAAGAGGCAGGCATTGACACCGGTATGGTATCTCCGCAGCTTCTGCCGGATTATGCAGGAAAGAGACACCTGTAAAATGCAGTAACCGCGAAAAAGCGTGGCCCGGGGCAGAAATACTGTCCCTGGACACGCTTTCCGTGCTGAAAATCCATTGGATGATCGGTATGATAAAATAGCAAGGAAAGAAAGGTGGAGAATCCCATGCGTGAAATTCAGGCTAGTACCATTACGGATGTGGTAGAGAAACTTTGTATCGAAGCAAACTACCATCTTCCGGAAGACGTAAAATGTGCCATCACAGGCTGCCGTGCCTGCGAGGATGGCGAGATTGCAAAAGGTGTTCTGGACAAAATCGTAGAAAATTATGAGATCGCAGACGCACAGAACGTGCCGATCTGCCAGGATACCGGAATGGCATGTGTTTTCCTGGAAATCGGACAGGATGTGCACATCGCAGGAGGAGATCTTGCAGAGGCAGTCAACGAAGGTGTCAGAAGAGGATATGACAAAGGATACTTAAGAAAATCCGTTGTCAAAGATCCGGTCAGAAGAGGAAACACCGGCGACAATACACCGGCTATGCTCTACACCGAGATCGTTCCTGGCGATCAGATCAAAGTAACCGTAGGCCCGAAAGGCTTCGGAAGCGAAAATATGAGTATGATCCGTATGTTCAAACCGTCCGCAGGTCTTCAGGGAATCAAGGATTTCATCCTGGAAGTTGTTGAGACAGCAGGCCCGAACCCATGCCCGCCTATGGTAGTCGGCGTTGGTATCGGCGGAACCTTCGATAAATGTGCACTGCTTGCGAAAAAAGCACTGATGCGCCCGATCGATTCCGAGAACCCGGATCCGTTCTACGCAGATCTGGAAAAAGAAATGCTGGAGAAAGTCAACAAACTCGGCATCGGACCGCAGGGCTTTGGCGGAAAAACCACAGCCATCGGCCTCAATATCGAGACAATGCCGACTCATATTGCGGGAATGCCGTGTGCAGTCAACATCAACTGCCATGTTACCCGTCATAAAACGGAGGTGATCTGATCATGGAAAAACATATTCAGCTGCCTTTAACAGAAGAACTGGCAAAAACACTGCATGCCGGAGATACCGTATATCTGACCGGAACTATCTATACTTCCCGTGACGCCGGACATAAGAGAATGTGTGAAGCGCTCGCAAGAGGAGAAAAAATCCCGTTTGATCCGACAGACGCTACGATTTACTACGTAGGACCGACCCCTGCAAAACCAGGCCAGGTCATCGGATCTGCAGGTCCTACCACCAGCGGCCGTATGGATGCGTATGCTCCGACCATGATGTCCGTAGGCGCAAGAGGAATGATCGGTAAAGGCGCACGTCTTCCGGAAGTTGTAGAAGCCATGAAGAAATATCATGGCGTATACTTCGGAGCCATCGGCGGAGCCGGCGCACTGCTTGCAAAATGCATCAAAAAAGCAGAGCTGATCGCATACGAAGATCTTGGCGCAGAAGCACTTCGCCGTCTGGAAGTAGAAGACATGCCGCTTTTTGTTATCATCGACTGCGACGGAAATAATCTGTATGAGATGGGAAGAAAAGAATACTTAGAAGCGCATAAAGAAGACTAAAGGTTACATTTGTAACGACGAAATACAAGAGAGACCATAGACCCGTCTGATTATTTCAGACAGGTCTCAAGCTGAAAAGACATCAGGGCATTAACACTTGCAAGCGACTTTCGGCAGAAAAAGAAATGAAAGAGGAAGAAAAACATGACTGTAGAAATGATAAGCCACTTACTGGAAGCACTGATGATCCTGTGCTTTGGCCTGTCCTGGCCGCTGTCCATTTATAAATCCTGGACTTCAAGAACAGCAAAAGGAAAGAGCCTTTACTTTGAGGTGTTCATCTGGATCGGATATATTTTCGGTATTGCCAACAAATTTATCAGCTATATGAACAACCCGGACAAAGACTGGATCTTTTTCCTTGCATGGGCTTTCTATTTCCTGAACATTGCAGAGATCACGGTAGATATGGTGCTGTACTTCCGCAATGTAAAACTGGATAAGAAAAGAGAAGCAGGGAAATAAAGCAGCGGAATACAGTTAAACTTACAGAATCCCCGGCGGTGCGGCATTTGAGGCGGCATCAGCGGGGATTCTTACGTTAAAAAAGGTAAAGGGGTTCTTCTAAAAGAGGGATTGCGGGAACCGGAAAAGAACGGTATACTTGTGTATAGAATCTGCTTGACTTAAAGTGCACTTCATAGTTTAAAATAAAGAAAGCTGGAGATTTGCCGTGTCAGAAAAGAGAAGGTTCTGGCAGAGCAGAGGTTTCAGCTTTCTTTTTATGTTGTACCGTAGTGGGTACGAAAGAAAAGAGTTGAAAAACGAAAACGAGGTGAAATGTTTTGGAGGCAAGAGAGGTACTGGAAAAAGTAAAAAACAACGAAATCTCCATCGAAGAGGCAGAAAAATATTTCAAAAAAGAGCCGTTCGAGGAGATGGGATATGCGAAGCTTGACACGCATCGTGAAATCCGAAGCGGGTTTCCGGAGGTGATTTTCTGTGCGCGGAAGGCGGATGAACATCTGCTGAAGATTTTTACGCGCCTGTATGAGCAGGACGGCGAGGTTTTCGGAACGAGAGCCAGTGAGCACCAGTATGAGCTGATCCGGGAAAAGTTCCCGGAAGTGGTTTATGATCCGCTGTCGCATATTTTAAAAATAGAGAAGAAAGACAAAAAGCGAATCGGCAAAATTGCTGTCTGTACGGCGGGAACCGCAGACATTTCCGTTGCTGAGGAAGCGGCGCAGACGGCAGAATACTTCGGAGCAAACGTCGAGCGAATTTATGATGTCGGCGTGAGTGGTATCCACCGTCTGCTGTCACGCCTCGATACGATTCAGAGTGCCAACTGTGTTGTAGCCGTTGCCGGTATGGAAGGAGCGCTGGCAAGCGTGCTCGGCGGCCTGGTGGATAAGCCGGTCATCGCAGTTCCGACCTCTGTGGGCTACGGGGCCAGCATGAACGGTCTTTCGGCGCTGCTTACGATGATTAATTCCTGTGCGAACGGAATTGCTGTCGTAAACATCGACAACGGTTATGGGGCCGGATATATTGCAACGCAGATTAACAGAATGGGAGTGCATAAAGATGAGTAAAAGTTTATATCTGGAGTGCGGGAGCGGAATCAGCGGGGATATGACCGTTGCGGCTCTGCTCGATCTGGGAGCAGACCAGGAGGTACTGGAGAAGGCACTGGCAAGCCTTCAGCTGCCGGGATACAAAACTGCCGTTACGAGAGTGAAAAAATCGGGGCTGGATGCCTGCGACTTCAATGTCATTCTGGATGCGGAGCATGAGAACCACGATCATGATATGGCGTATCTGCATGGGGATATGGCGAAAGCGCATGCACATGGAGAGGAGCATGTACACCATCATGAGCATACGCACGATCATGAGCATGTACACAAGCACGATCATACGCACGATCATGAGCATGTACATGACCAGAAACATACACACAGCCATGACCAGGAACACGCAGGAGAGCATCAGCACCATCATGAGCACCGCGGCCTGCCGGAGATTCTTGCCATCATCCGCCGCGGTGATCTGACACCGGGAGCGAGAGCTCGGGCAGAGCGGATTTTCCAGATTCTTGCAGAAGCAGAAGCAAAAGCGCACGGTGTGCCGCTCGATCAGGTGCATTTTCACGAGGTAGGAGCGGTCGATTCCATCGTAGATATTGTTGCCGCCGCCGTCTGCCTGGACAACCTGGCGCCGGACGAGGTGATTGTGACGGGGCTCTGCGAGGGAAGCGGTTTTATCCGATGCCAGCATGGACTGATCCCGGTTCCGGTACCGGCCGTTTTAAATATCGTGCAGACGCACGGCCTGACGCTTATTCCAACCGGAATCAAGGGCGAGCTTGTTACACCGACCGGTGCAGCTATTGTTGCTGCTATCCGAACAAAAGAGAAACTTCCGTCCTCATTTAAATGCACGAAAACAGGTCTTGGAGCCGGAAAACGGACGTATGAGCGGCCGTCACTTTTGCGGGCTATGATGCTGGAAACCGAGGAAAATGACGAAAAAGATACGATCTGGAAGCTGGAATGCAATATCGACGACTGCACCGGTGAGACGCTTGGCTACTGTATGGGAAAACTGCTGCAGGCAGGTGCAAGGGATGTTCATTATATTCCGGTCTATATGAAGAAAAACCGTCCGGCATATCAGCTGGATGTGATCTGCGAGGAAGAAAAGCGGGAAACACTGGAGAATATTATTTTCACGGAGACAACCACGATCGGAATCCGTCGCTGCCAGATGGAGCGTACCGTGATGAAACGCGAATTTGCAACGATCACGACCGAATACGGGGATGCCGCTGTCAAGATCTGCCGTCATGGAGAGATAGAAAAAGTTTACCCGGAGTACGAGAGTGCCGCACTCATTGCTGAAAAAAGCGGTATGCCGGTTGGTGAGGCCGGTGCGTGGATCGTGCAGAAATATAAAGAAGGAAAGTAAAAAACATGAGATATTTGAAACCACATTTTTACGATCAGTTTACATGCACAGCAGGAGATTGTCCGGATACCTGCTGCGCCGGCTGGCAGATTGTGATTGACGAGGATTCTCTGGAGCGGTACGGAAAGGAGCAGGGCGAGTTTGGAAAACGTCTGCGCAATTCCATCGACTGGGAAGAGGAGTGTTTCTATCAGAAGAACCGCCGCTGTGCTTTTTTGAATGATGAGAATCTCTGTGACCTCTACAAGGCACTGGGCCCGGATGCGCTTTGCGATACGTGCCGTCTGTACCCGAGACATACGGAAGAATATGAGGGACTGCGGGAGCTTTCCCTGTCCCTTTCCTGCCCGGAGGCGGCGCGAATCATTCTGTCCTGCCAGGAGCCGGTGCGCTTCCTTGCGGAGGAGACCGACGAGGAGGATGATTTCGAAGAGTTCGATTTCATGATGTTCTCGCAGCTGGAAGATACCAGAGATGTTCTGTTCAAAATTCTGCAGAACCGTACGATGCCGCTGCAGGAGCGCATGAGGGCGGCGGAACAGCTTGCCGAACAGTATCAGATCTGCATGGAAGAACAGCGGGAATACGATATTGATGATCTGCTTCGGAAATATGAGAAGCATTTGGAAGAGGGAACCTTAAGCGAGTGCGCGGCGGAAAGTCTGGCCCAAAAAGGTGTGGACGCTGCGGGATTCCACGTATGGGAACGTCAGAGAAAAGAACTGGCTGTTCTCCGAAGCCTCGAGCGCCTGCGCCCGGAATGGGATGAGGTGCTTGACGGTACAGAAAAAGTGCTGTACCAGAACGGCGAATCTGCTTACCAGGCCATCTGTGAAGAATTTCACCGCACCTGGGGAGCGAAAAGCAGCCGTCGTGCCGAGTGGGAAAACATAGGCGAGCAGCTTCTGATGTTCTTCGTCTACACCTATTTCTGCGGTGCCGTCTACGATGATATGGTCTGTTCCAAAATGGAACTTGCCCTTTTCTCCGTTCGCTGGATCCAGGAAATCCTGCTTGCGCGGTGGCTGGAAAACGGAAAAACACTTTCCATGCATGACGTTGAGGAGCTTTCCTGGCGTTACGCACGCGAGGTTGAGCATTCCGACGATAACCTGAATGCGCTCGAGGACTGGCTGTTTGAGACTTACGCGCCGGAAGGATGTGTACTGGAAGAAGAACAGGAATAGAAGAGGAAGAAAAATCATGCAGGAAAAGCAAAAGAAATAGATGCTGCGTATTGCGCTTTATCTGGTTGGAATTATTGTGCTGGCACTTGGCATCACATTGAATACAAAGACGAACCTCGGCGTGTCGCCCATTATCTCCATGCCGTACGCTGTGGCACAGATTTTTGGCTATGAAACAGGAACGGCAGTCTTTGTGGCGTATCTGATCTTTATCGTATTGCGGATTGTGCTGCTGAAAGGAAAATTTCGACCGTTCCAGCTCTTACAGGTTGCGGCCAGCTACCTGACCAGCGCCTTTATTACCATCTTTGACCGGGTTCTCCCGGTACCTGAACAGATGGGAAGCCGGCTTCTTGTCCTTGCCCTTGCTATCGGAATGATCGGTGCAGGACGACCGGTGGGAATCGGAATCGGCACTGTTGTAGCCATGGTCTGCACGGGAAGAGTGATCGCGCTGTTTAACCATTTTGGAAAGAAGAAATAGAAGAAATCACAATCGCATAGCACGCCAATACCCCTGTCGAAAAACCTTGAGTTTTCGGTAGGGGTTTGTTATAATGAAAGACAGCGAAAGAAAAATTTTTTGATTTGTCATAAGGCGTTTGTTTGCGTTATGAGAAGTGCGAAGGAGGAAGTGGCAAATGAACTTAGTTATTACGATGAGCCGCCGGTTTGGCACAGGGGCGAGTATTATTGCAAAAGAACTTTCCGAGAGACTGCATATCCCGGTATATGATAAGGACGATGTAGAGCACGGCATGCGTGAAAATGCCTTTGAATCTGAGGCGGATGCGATCCGCGAACTGGCAAAACAGCCGTGTATTATTATTGGACGGTGCGCTTCGGAGTTTCTGAAAAATAAGAGCAACGTCATTAATATTTACGTTTGCGCGGACAAAGAGGATCGCATCAATCGTATCATGAAGTTGTTTTCTCTGACAAGAGAAGCTGCTGAGGTGATGCTGGAAGAGACCGATAAGCAGCGTGCCGAGTATTATTACAAGAATACCGGAAAAACATGGGGAGATGTGAATAACTATCATATGATCCTGAATACATCGGATCTTGGCATCGAGAACTGCGCAGATATTCTGATGCGGTATTTTGAAATGAAAGATTATATCTAAACGAGATACAGAAAAAGTAAGAGATTATAAAAAATCAGGTGTTTCCCAAAAAGAGAAGCACCTGATTTTTTGATCCCATTTAGTAAGTCTGATACGTATTGCTGTAACTGCGGCCAGAGAAGTAATTCTGTTTCAGAATCAGAAACAGTTCGGCATCGGTTGCGTACTCATACGGATTCGCATAGAAGAGACCGACAAGACCGCAGGTGATGGAAGAGAGAATCTTCCATCCGATAAAGGAAAGATCCAGGATGAAGGCATTCATTTTTTCACCATCCATCATTTCACGGCTGATCCGAAATGCGTCCTCTGTGGAAAGATCCGGGCAGTCGGCTAAAAGATACGGTACCATACGGTATTCATAAGATTTTACAATTCCAGGAATAATAAGAAGCAGCGACCAGAGGAAAGTGTAAAGCTTCATCAAAAACAGAGTCCAGACTGTTTTTCCGTAGGCGCCATTCTGGAATCCAGACAGCATATAGCCAAGTCCCGCTTTTTCCATTGAGTTTTCGATGAAAAACCTTGCGCCTCCGACTTCGAAGGGAGCCAGGATAAAAATGTCGATGAGAATAAATGCAAGTCCGATGATAAGAAGCACAATACCACCGAAAACAGAAAAAACAAATTTAACCGGACCAAGCGGGGTGAATCTTTCAGCAAAAGATGCAACATTAAGGTTATCGGAAGAAATGGTAAATCCGGATATACTGGACGTATTGTGCTGATTTCCATTATTGGAATTTCCGGAATTGGAAGTACCGCTTCCGACCAGCAGCGTCAGAATCAGGGCTGCTACCACACAGATCCAGTAATTGCGTAAAAATGCGGCTTTTCCGCGGGTTTTCAGTTGCTCTCGTGTCCACATAAAAAGACCTCCCTCTTAATGTAAGTGTAAACAGCAGACAATTCTGCCAAGTCACGATTATCTTACCATGGGGCAGGTGAAACATCAAGACAGCTTAAGGAAAGTTTAAGAAATTGGCAGAAAGATTAAAGTGGAAATGTGCATTCTTAAATAAAGATTTTACTTGTGAAGCGGGGATGAATGTGCTATAATCTCTCCGGTACGTCAGAACGCAGCGGGGCCGGGTTTCTCCGGGGTGCGTTCTGAAAAAAAGAAACCTGTACGTTGAATTGACAAAGAGAGCGAGGAATCTACGTGTATCTGACAAAGGGCGAGTTTCTGCAGAAATTTGGGATTCTGCCGCAGGAATTTGAAGAGGCAGATATTTCCTGGGAAGAACTGCTGGAAATTGCGGATGATTATGAACGGCGCCGGCCGACGCTGGAAAAGATCCGAAAAGAATTCGTAGCAGAATTTCTGCAGGACAAGGAAAAAGAGATCGGACTGCAGTCGTACCACAGCCGCCTGAAGGACACTGAACATCTGGTGGAAAAGCTGGTGCGCAAGCGTCTGGAAAATTATGCAAAATACCGGAAAATGGATGCGACAAACTACATGCGTTATGTGACAGACCTGATCGGAATCCGGGGACTCTTGCTGTATCGGGAGGACTGGGTAAACTTCCATAAATACATTATCCACTGGTTTAAAAACGATCCGGAAAAATACATCCGTGATTACGGCCGTGACTACGACCAGAACGCATCGGGCTATATGGCAGAGCCGCCGAAAGTCCATACAAGACTTGGCGATTACGCCGACATCTATGTGAACTGGATTCCGGAGGAGAACATTCTGGACCGGAAACATTACCGTGCGGTGCATTACATTGTCGTTTACCGCGGCGTCTACATTGAAATTCAGATTAAGACGCTGTTCGAGGAGGGCTGGGGAGAGATTGACCACAGCATTCTTTATCCGCGGCGCAAGGGAAACGCCATGCTGACCGAGTTTTCCGAGCTGCTGAACCGTCTGGCGGGCATGGGAGATGAGATGGGATCGTTCTACCGCCGTCTCCAGGTTGTGCCGGATGAGAAGTTCCAGAGCAAGGAAACGATCGTGCGCAAGCGTGAATTAAAACCGCAGGTCAAGGCAGCGGTGGAAAAACGCGATCTGAACGAAATTCATACGATGGATGATGCCGTCTGGAGCATACTGAAAGAATAAAACTGCTTTTCAGAAATGGGAAAGGATAAAAAATGGATGGAAGAAACACGGGCCGTATGGGATTCTCCCATGCAGCGGAGAATTCTGCGGAGAATATGATGGCGGCAGTCAAAGCCGGAAAAATCCGAAAACATCTGATGGGAAATACTTCGCCGATCCGCTACGGAACAATGGAAAAACGCGAGATGACCGAATATACCGACTTTGTCCGAACGAAACTCTGTTATGAAATTCTGAATCTGCCCGGGGAGGAAAAATGAATACAATAGAAAAAATATATACAAACTACGACGGACTCCTGGAAGAATTTTCTGAGGAAGTGATTCAGAGCCGTTATGCCGTTTTTTATGAAGAGATCGAAGAATTTGCCAAAAGTCTCGGCATCCGCGAGAAAATCCAGATCAGCGAGTCGCTGTTAAGCCATGCGGTGCTGGACTATTTCACGGATATTTCCCGCCTGAAACATTTTCACCAGGCGAAACATATCAATTCATTGAAAGTGATCTCCTATGAGACCTACTGGCTGCTGCGGAGAAAACCGATCCAGATCCTGGTGGAGGATGAGACATCGGATGCGATGGCATTTCTGAACGAAAAGTTCGTCTTTTCCCGGATTGCCAAATATCTGATGGGCGACGGAAAACGGGTGATTTTAAGTCCGGAGACGAAAAAAGGCTTTTTGAATTATCTCGATTCGCTGTTTTATTACCTGAAATACCGCAATTACGATGCAGAAATGCTCGAGATGATGCTGATGGGCTTCAAAGCGGGTGTTCTCGTGGCGGATGATTTAAAGGAGCAGGAGTCCTGAAAAACGGGCGGAAGCGGAATACAACAAAATAAGATGAAGATCGAAAGAACCGGACGGGCCGTAAGGCTGCTGTCGGGTTCTTTTTTTGTGCGGTGCTGCATAAAGTGCAGAGAAAACATTGCGATGCATGGACAGAAAACCGTTTAACAATGGAGGGACGGGAACTGCTTTCCTTTGGAACTTTGTACAGGGAGGAATGGATATGGCCACGCTCGAAAAAATCAATGCATTTCTAAAAGCGGTGAATGCAGCCGCCTGGGGACCGCCGCTTCTTTTTCTGCTGCTTGGGACAGGCATTTTTCTGACCATCCAGCTTCGCGCGCTACCCATTCGACGATTGTTCTTTGCGCTTCGTACAGCATTCGGCCGTGAGGCGAGGTACAGCGGGGAGAAAACAGAAGCGGGAGTTTCGCCGTTCGCATCGCTGATGACAGAACTTGCGGCGGAGATCGGGACGGGCAATATCGTGGGGGTTGCCTCCGCAATGGCGCTTGGAGGACCGGGAGCACTGGGATGGATGATGCTGGCGGCGGTTGTGGGACTTGCTTTGAAATTTTCTGAGAGTTTTCTCTCGGTGCAGTACCGGATGCAAAGAAAAGACGGAACATACTGCGGCGGTCCGATGGTGACGCTGACCAGAGCATTTCCGGGGGAGCGGCTGGCGAAGATGCTGGCTGTGTTTTTTGCCGGAAGCACCGTGCTGGTATCTCTCGGAATGGGCAATATGACGCAGGCAAACTCGATTGCGCTGGCGATGCAGGATACGTTTGGCGTGGCAAGAGAAAAAAGCGCGTTGGTGCTGACGATTCTTCTTCTGCTCGTGGTGACAGGCGGACTGCGTTCCATTGCAAAAGCGGCGGAGGTGCTGGTACCGGGAATGGCACTCTTTTATCTGGGCGGGGCAGGAATGGTAATCGGTCTGCATGCCGGAGAGCTTCCGCGGACGCTGTTTGCGATAGTACGGGACGCGTTTTCTTTCCGGGCGGCATCGGGAGGAGCGGTGGGTGCGGGAATTTCCCTGCTGCCGCCGGCCTTACGGTATGGAATTTCCCGCGGTGTGTTTTCGAATGAAGCAGGGCTTGGAGCAGGCGGAATCAGTGCTGCGGCGGCACAGACCGACGATCCCGTGCGGCAGGGGTACATCAGCATGACAGGTGTGTTCGTTGATACCATGGTGATCTGTCTTGTGACCGGCCTTGCCGTTGGAGTGACCGGGGCGGCAGAGGGGATACTGGAGGCGGAAAAAGCGGATGGAGCGGCGATGGTAATTCAGGCCTTTGAAAGTGTGTTCGGACCGGCGGGAGGCTATGTTGTCGCGGTCGGGATTCTGCTGTTCGCATTTGCAACGATGGCCGGCTGGGCATACCAGGGGGAGCAGGCGTTTCTCTGGCTGGTGAAAAAGGATAGCTTCGGAATGGTTTACCGTGTTTTCTTCTGCTTTGCAGCGTTTGCCGGGTGCGTCTGCATGGCGGAAACGGTCTGGAATTTTGCGGAGCTTGCCAATGCCTGCATGGCGGTGCCGAACCTGCTCTGTGTGCTGCGGCTCTGGAAGGAAGTAAAAGAGGAGGCATTTCGGTTTGAAAGCAGGATAAAAAAAGCGGAACAAAAGAAAGATAGAAATACATGAGAAACCGTATTTCCGGTCCTCAGGCAGATTTCGATGCGAGCTGATCGAGAGAGCCGAAAGAATATCCCATTTCTTCCCATTTCGTCAGCAGCTCATCGAGAATCTCCGCGTTGGTGGATGAGGTATTATGAAGCAGGACGATGGCACCGGGATGAATGCGTCCGGTCAACTTTTTGAAAGCCTCCTCGTGGGTTGGCTGCTGATCCTGGTACCAGTCTACATAGGCGAGACTCCAGAAAAACGTCTGGTATCCGAGGTCCTTTGCCATCTGCAGGTTCTGTGTGCTGTATTTTCCCTGCGGCGGCCGGTAAAATTTCACCATTTCCTGGCCGGTGGTTTCCTGATAAAGTGTGGAGACTCGGTTCAGTTCTTCGGAGAAGGCTTCCTGCGTGGAGATTTTGGACATATCCGGGTGCGACCAGGTGTGGTTTCCGACGATATGGCCTTCCGCTGCCATACGTTTGACAAGATCCGGCTGATCGGAGAGAAAATTGCCGACGACAAAGAACGTTGCGGGAGCCTGATGCTTCTGGAGCGCATCAAGAATCGTTGGTGTATTGCCGTTTTCATAGCCGCAGTCAAACGTCAGATAGATGATGTTTTCTTCCGGTGAAGCGGCAAACCAGGCGTTGTAGGCGGCAAGTTCTTCGGATGTAGCATTGCCGACGGGAGTCTTCCCTTTTTCCGGGAAGGAGAGCCCCCAGTTTTCGGCAGCAGAGGAGAGGACGGGCATCGAAACGGAAGAAACAGGTGTCTCCGGCGCAGCAGAGAGAAAAACTGGGGCTGCCTTTCGGAGCGCGCGGCAGGTAAAGTGGGACAGAACAGAGCCAAAAAGGAAAGCGGAGCAGAAAAAAGCGGCGGCGATACCGGCTTTTTTCAGGATCCGGCGGGAAAGGGGTGAAAGAGAACGCATAAAATCCCCCTCCAGGACTTTTTGAGACAATATATGTATGAATGAAAGAAAACATGCGGCACACATCTGTTTGACTTTACCTGCAATCTATGTCACAATGGCGGTAGAGTGGATGGAAAGGGCAGAGAAAAACAAGATGACAAAATATGAGGTTTTAAAAAAGTACTTCGGTTACGACTCCTTCCGGGAGGGACAGGAAATGCTGGTGGATGCACTTCTTTCCGGGCAGGATGTGCTCGGCATCATGCCGACCGGCGCGGGAAAATCGCTGTGCTATCAGATTCCGGCACTTCTGCTGCCGGGGATTACGCTGGTAGTATCTCCTTTGATTTCCCTGATGAAGGATCAGGTATCCACCCTGAACCAGGCGGGAGTTCACGCTGCATTTCTGAACAGCTCGTTGAGTGCAGCGCAGTACCGGAAAGCACTTGGATTCGCCATGGAGGGCAGATACAAGATTATCTATGTCGCTCCGGAGCGCCTTCTGACACCGGAGTTTCTGTACGCGGTGCAGTCGATGGAGATTTCGATGATCAGCGTGGATGAGGCACACTGTATCTCCCAGTGGGGACAGGATTTCCGCCCAAGTTACTTGAAAATCACAGAGTTTGTAGATCAGCTTCCCACGCGTCCGGTGATCGGAGCCTTTACGGCAACGGCAACAAAAGAGGTGCGGGACGATATTGAGGCACTGCTGTCGCTGCGTGACCCGGTACGTCTGGTAACGGGTTTTGACCGGAAGAATCTGAAATTTACGGTACAGCAGCCGAAAGACAAATTTGCGGCTGCAGAGTCCTTTCTTGCGGAGCATGAGGCAGACTGCGGCATTATTTACTGTCTGACCAGAAAAAATGTGGAGGAGGTCTGTGAAAAGCTCGAACAGAAAGGGTATTCTGTCACAAGATATCACGCGGGCCTTTCCGATCTGGAACGGAAAGAAAACCAGGAAGACTTTATTTACGACCGGAAGCAGATCATGGTAGCGACAAACGCCTTCGGCATGGGAATCGATAAATCGAATGTGCGGTACGTCATCCATTATAATATGCCGAAAAACATGGAAAGCTATTATCAGGAGGCCGGACGAGCAGGCAGGGACGGCCTTCCGGCGGAATGTATTCTGCTGTATGCGGGACAGGATGTGATCACAAACCAGTTCTTTATCGAAAATATGGCACAGGAGAGTGAAGATCCCGAGACGACAGCGCTGATCCGCCAGAGGGAGGAGAAACGCCTGAAAAAGATGACATTCTACTGCTTCACGCACGAGTGTCTGAGAGACTATATCCTGCGGTATTTCGGAGAATACGGTTCCAACTACTGCGGAAACTGTTCCAACTGCCTCTCGGAATTTGAGACAGTGGATGTAACAGTGGCGGCAAAAGCAATTCTGGGCTGTGTGCGGGAATGCCGACAGCGCTACGGCACGACGGTGATTCTCGATACCCTGCACGGCGCAAACACTGCGAAAATCCGTCAGTACCACATGGATGAAAATTCCCATTACGGGGAGCTGTCAAAAGAGCCGGTTTACCGTCTGCGCCAGATCTTAAACGAGCTGCAGGTACGGGAATATCTCTATGTAACAGCCGACACCTACAGTATTGTGCGTCTTCTACCCAAAGCATCGGAGCTGCTGGATGAGGACGGCACGATGCTGATGAAGATGGCGAAAGAAGAAAAACGGATTCCGAAAGCCGCAAAAGAGAAGACAAAGACAAAAACCTCGGCAGCGGCAAAGGATCTTTCCAACGAGGAGGCCGCGGTATTCGAAAAACTGCGGGCACTCCGGATGGAGCTTGCAAAGGAGCATAAAGTGCCTCCGTATATTATCTTCTCGGATAAAACACTGATCCAGATGGCGATGGAGAAACCGTCCAACAAAGAGGAAATGCTGGCGGTCTCTGGTGTCGGCGAGAGCAAATTTGAAAAGTACGGGGAACCGTTTCTTGCATGTCTTGCAGAAAGATAAAACAAGTCGTGTAAAAAAAACGGGAAAACAACAGGAAAGGAAGAATACGCTTATGAAAAAAGAAAACGCAGTTATTTTTGGAGTGACCGGTGTTGTATTTGCCGCCGCGCTGATTGGAGGCGGAATCTATATGAAAACGGAACGGGACCGAAATCTGAATGCAGATACAGCAAGTACCGCAGCGGACAGCAATAGGGCAGAAGAAGTACAGAAAGCCGTATTTCTTGCAGAAGATTCCGGGTTATGGTACCTGGGAGATCTGGAACACGGAAACATCTATGTGACACATACACCGTCCGACACACTTTACGATGAAAATGGAAATGCCATTGATCCGTCCGAGATCAAAAAAGGAGATTTTCTTCAAGTGGAGGGCGACGGTATTATGCTGAACTCCTATCCGGGACAATATCCGGGCATCAGCCGTATTATGAGAATCAGCGGCGGTACGGAGGCGGATGCAGAAAAATTTGATGAGGAACTTTCCCAGATTCTGCCGGAAAAGGATCCATCGGAAATTCCGTTTCTGAGTCTGTGCTACACACAGCCAAATGCCCAGGTGACAGCTATGGCAACACAGGGAGGTTATACCTGGTCTTATGTTGATGAGGACGGCAATGGTCAGAACGTCGTTGCGGACAGTGCGTTCATTCTGGAATGGACGGAACTGAGTGATCTGCATACAGCAAATGACGAAGGAAAAACCGATCTGGAGCTTGTCTTCTCGGAGGAGCCGGATTCTGTCACAGCAGAAAGATGGCCGACCGAAGACCGGGGGCAGAACTTTGGCAATGGTTACCCGGAGGGAGAAAGCGTTTCTGTGGAGCATGCGGAGAGCTGGAGCATTCCGGGAGCCGAGGCCGGCTACATCTACGAAGTGGACGCGGTATTCGAAAATGGAACCGTGTCATACGGATTTGAAGTGAAAAAGTAAAAAAAGACTTTCTTTTTCTGTGACATTATGCTATTTTTACTGTGAAAACAGAAAAATGCAATGTGCCATACGGCATAAGCAGCTGACTTTTCAAAAATCAGAATCCGTTTGACCGGAGGATGCGAGGAGGAATTTGTATGAAGTTAATTGTTGCTGTATTACGGAAAGAGGACGAGGTAGACACTATTGCCGAGTTGAACAAAAAAGGCTTTTTTGTGACGGAACTTGCCACGACCGGCGGTTTCCTGAAGGAGAAGAACACAACACTGCTGATCGGAACCGATGATCATAAGCTCGACGCTGTGCTTGCGATCTTAAAACAGGAAGCAGGGCTTCGGAAAACAGTTACCTATGCGGCCACCCCGATGGAAAGCGGAAACTTCTGCCCGGGCGGAAATTACTCTGTTCCGATTGATACCCAGACAGGAGGCTGTACTGTGTTTGTGCTGAACATGGAACAGCTGGAAAAATTCTAAGACTCTAAGGATTTTTAAATTCCGGCATATGATCCCGGTAGTGGAGCGGCAGATGCGTACGCTGACAGTCGGGATTGGAACGCTCTTTGATGGCAATTGCGGTGAAAAATCCTTTCCAGAGTTCTTCGTAAGGATCCGAAGTGGATTCCGTGAGGGAAAGGCGTTCTATTTCATCCGGAGAAAGACGGGTCAGATAAAAGGGCCGGTCAGCGGGATGCACGACGGCAAGCTGCCGGTTATCATCGAGAATCATCCAGTTTTCTGAGGGAAGCCGGTCAGAAAAATGGGGAGCGACCAGGGTCAGCACATTGGCTTTCGGGGAAATATGCGAGACCAGGATCGGAAAACCGGAGGAAATATTTGTAAAACGGATAAATTCCCGGAACGAATGCGCTTCATTTGTGACCTGACGGGAAACTTCAAAAGCGTGGAATACCGCCGGTTCCTGCAGCATATGCAGGGTATCCTTTCCATAGGAAAAGCCGTAGAGCAGAAAACGATAAATGATGTCGGGAGCGTCGCTTCTCTCGGACATTGCACAGAGATAGACGAGCCGCCAGGCTGCTGCGCCGATCTTCTTTTGAATGGATCGCGTGACGCTGGCGGCTTTTTCTGTGTCCGGCTCAACATGGCAGTAATCGCAGAACAGCTCCAGATTGCCGACTGGTTCCGTCATCAGCCGTACATTGCGGTAGCCGAGACGGGAATTCCAGGCTTCATAGATGCAGGTCAGGATCGACGCAAGATCCGGGCTGCAGGTGTAAACAGTCATAATAAAATCCTTTCTGAAATCAATTGATACAGACAACAGCCTTCTGCAAAAAGCGCAGATACAGCAAAAAGGCTTTTCCGTGAGAAGAACGCCCGGGATTATATATGCCCAGGTACGGCAGCATCAAACAGAGAAAGCTGCTGATACTGTTCCGGATGGGAAACCTCCCAGTTGGAGGCGGCTTCCTCTCCCGTGAGCTGCCGGGTCAGAAATTGCTGTTCCAGCCGCATGTGATACATCATTTTTCCCTCGCAGGTGATAAAATATTTGGCGCGTTTCAGCACCACACCGATCTTTTTCAGGTGCTCAAATGAAAGATGGGAGCTTCTGCGGCTCTTTACAATCCGCATGGCCGATTTCGGCCCGATGCCGGGAACGCGCAGAAGGTCGGTATACTCAGCCGTGTTGATCTCCACCGGAAACAGCTCCATATGGCGCAGCGCCCAGTCGCATTTCGGGTCGAGCTGTGCATGAAAGTTCGGGTGGGCTTCATCGAGCAGTTCATCCGCCTGAAAACCGTAGAAGCGGAGCAGCCAGTCTGCCTGATAAAGGCGGTGTTCCCGAAGAAGCGGCGGCTTGGTTTCACGTGAGGGCAGGGCGGAATCCTCGTTGACCGGAATGTAGGCGGAGTAAAAGACGCGCTTCAGGTCATACTGCTGGTAGAGAAGCTGTGAGGTGGAGAGAAGCTGGTAATCGTTTTCCTTTGTCGCACCGATGATCATCTGCGTGCTCTGGCCGGCAGGAACGAAGGGAGCAGAGCGTTCCTTTTCCGGCAGTGACCGCGCGGAGGAGGAAGAGATCCAGCCCAGATCGGCAGCGGAGGCGGAAATCTGCTTTCGTGTATCGAAAATGGAGTGGGAGAGATAGCGGTTTCCCGAGGAACGCTCTAAAAAAGCGCTTTTCCCTGCGGTCAGCCGGTAATCTACAATACCGGACTGGATCTGGCGCATGGGTTTTAAAATCGCTTTCTGTGTCTTCTGCGGGGCCAGTTTCTGCAGCCCTTCTCCGGTCGGGAGTTCCAGATTGACGCTCATGCGGTCGGCGAGATAGCCGGTCTTTTCGATCAGCTCGACGGGTGCGCCCGGGATAGCTTTGACGTGGATGTAGCCGTTAAAGCGGTAACGATTACGTAAAAGATGCAGAGTGCGGTACATGAGCTCCATCGTATGGGCAGGATTTTTGTAGACGGCGGAACTTAAAAAGAGTCCCTCAATATAGTTTCGGCGATAAAATTCCGTGACGAGTGTACAGACCTCCTCCGGTGTAAACGTGGCGCGCTGCCGGTCATTCCCGGCGCGGTTGACGCAGTATTTACAGTCGTAGATACAGTCGTTGCTCTGCAGAATTTTCAACAGAGAGATACAGCGTCCGTCGGAAGAAAAGCTGTGGCAGATACCGCAGGAGACCGAATTGCCGAGATGTCCCTGTTTTCCGGCACGGTTCACACCGCTGGAAGTGCACGCAACGTCGTATTTGGCCGCGTCAGCGAGAAGATTCAGCTTCTCGGAGAGAGAAAGTGTTTGTGATGATAACTGCATGGCAGAAAAATTCCTTTCTATGTCCAAATGAATACGAATAAAAGTAAAACAATAAGATAACAGGTATTTTATGAAGAGAACAACTGTTCGATAAAAGAAGTGTAACACAAATCGAACGAATGTTCAAGAGGAAAAATGAAAATAGTACAAGAAAATACTGGAAGAAAAGAAACAGAATTCGATCCGGAAAAACGTGAACAGGAAACAGCAGGGAAAATTTCTGTTAGAAAAAAGTTATACAAAAACAGCCGCACAGATCGGAAAAACAAATCTGTGCGGCTGTAAGCCAAATTTTATGGAATTGAAACGGAAGCAGAGCCGTTTACGTCAGAAGCGCCCCAATTGCCCCGAATACGCCGGAACTTGCAAGCAGCATGATGACGCTTGCGAGGAGAACACCGCCCATGACGGCGAGAACGCTGGTCTTAAAGTCCATATCGAGGATACTTGCGGCCAGTGTGCCGGTCCATGCGCCGGTTCCCGGGAGCGGGATGCCGACGAAGAGCAGCAGGGCGAGCGGAAGTCCGCGGCCGGCTTTTGCTTTCAATTTTTCCCCGCCTTTTTCGCCTTTTTCCAGACACCAGGTGAAGAACTTTCCGATATACTTTTTATCACATCCCCAGACAAGAACCTTTCGAGCGAACAGGAAAATAATCGGAACCGGAAGCATATTTCCGATGACGGCGATCAGATAGGCAGGAAGCGTCGGAATATGGAAAGCTACCGCGTACGGAATCGCACCACGCAGCTCGATGAGCGGAACCATGGAAATCAAAAATACAATCAGATATTTGGTAATCATATACACCTCTCGTTTTTTACAAAATGTTATCGTTTCTTAGTGCAACGCTCTTATTGTAGCGTGATGCCCGCCATTTGTCCAGTATAAAAAGAAAGAAAAGAGCGGGAGTAAAAGAAATCTTAAGAATTAGATTGCTGTTTTTCACCCTGTATTTTCCTTGTTTTGCGTTATCTTTTTCTTTCGTTTTTGTCTTTTGATGCTCTCTGTTCCTATTTTTGCAACTTTCTATTACCAACTCATTACCAGGCATCCAGGGCGACCCGCTCCGTGCTGCTGGTCCATGTATAGTTAAACGTGTTCACGCCAGTTCCCTGCATGGCGCTGTTCCTTATCCGGTCATCATCAGCGAAGAATGGGAGCAGGTAACGCCGTCGGCTGGGTTGCCGAAGCTCCCGCAGCGCTTTGTTCTCTGTCTGGCGCACAGATTCCGGCGTGGTTCCCAACGTCTCCCCGATCTGCCGCAGTGTATAACCGTTTTCGTATCTCATCCGGATAACAGGCCCTTGCTTGCCCGGCAGAGCGTCAACAATAGGCCAGATGACCGCTTTGAGCTGCTCCCCCTGTATTTTATCGAGTACCTCAGAAAAGCCGTTTTCTGGCGCCGGTACAAGCTCTGCAATGGTTGTCCCCTCTTCATCGCCTACCGTTTTATCAAGGCTGACCACCTGCGTGCGGTGCTGATCGGCTTTCGTCTGCTCCAATACCGCCATACTGACACCCAGCAGGCGCGCCGCTTCCCAGTCCTGCGGATCACGCCCCAGTTTTGCCCGATACTGCTGACAGATCCGGTTATATTTCCCGATCCGCTCCCGCTGACCCACCGGAATGCGTACCGTATACCCGCAGTCGTCAATATACCGCCGCATTCCCTGTTTGATCCAGAACACGGCATAATGCAGGAAGGAAGCCCCGGCATCTGGCTGCCATGCATCCACGGCGTTGCATAGGCCTATAAAACCCTCCTGCATAAGATCTTCTATCTCGGCTTTGTTCCGGTACTGCTGGGCGAGCTTCCAGATCATGCCCCGGTTCTGCTCCCACAGCTTCTGCATATTGTCGGCGGTGTTCTCGCCCGCCTGGATCAGCTCAACAAGAATTTCATTTGTCATGCTTCGGCAACCTCCATACACTCTGAATATGTCAAAAGCCCGCGGGGATCATTCCACGGGCTTCTCACACTTTAAGGGGGATCGCAAACAAAAAGGGCGCGGGAGCAGTTGAAAAAATGCCATGCACTGACATTCTCAACCATTCCCACGCCCTCAAAAATCGGCTTCCCGCAGGACAAGCAGAAGGATGAAAGAAACCTGCAGGGGTACTTTTGTTTGCTGGTTTGCATTATACCACCTGTCCCCGGTCCCTCGCAATAATAAGTTTTCAAGGTTAGCATTTGTTAACATTTCTTATAAGTGTGCAGGTCTGCATTTGTCAGCATATTCTATACCCCAAACCTTAACTTTTCTTAACTGCTCTTATAGATTTCAACCCCTAATACTTTTGGACTTCTTCGCCGTTTTGCTGTCGGTTAATTGCCACTTCTACGTATGCGCGTCTATATGCCCCATTCTGGCACTTTGCCACCTTATACGAAGAAGTTACCGGGTGGAGCAGTCGCAGCACCTCTTCCAGCTCGTCCGGTGTCTCATAGGATATTTTAATCTTTACCATGGTTGGCTCCTCTCTGTATCTCTTTTTGCACCATTGTTTACAACCGTAGGTTTGCCTACGCTTTGATAATCCTTGTAAAACCTTGTCATTTCCGCTCGCTTCATGTACAAGCGTGAAAAGTTCCACGGTTGCAATAAACTTTGAGAATGTAGTATTTTCTAGTATTTACGACTCTGAGCATTTCTGCGCATTCGTGGTTTTCTGATTGCTTCCGAACGTTCGCTTTCGCTCGCAACGTTTGCCGTATTCGTTTCGTTTTCAACTGTTTCATTTCTGGAAAGAGTTGGAAGACTATATAACCGGCGCAATGTTGGGTTTTGACAGGTTCCGGCCGTATGGCTTTGATATTGGCGTATCGCTCCCATAAGGGCCAGAACGTAGCTTTTCAAGGCTCTGTTGCTCCAATGCTGAACTGGTATCATTCTGGGGAATGTTGTGGAGCAGGGCGGCTCCGGTCGTCCGGTTCTGGTGTTGGTAGCACCGTTTCCGGAAGGACTGGAAAGCCCGGCAGAACCCGAAAAGCCTATTATACGCGCATACCGTGTTATATAACTTCTTCGTGCGCGCGTTCTCGTGTACATAAATTGCGCCGGCGCAACGGCTGCCGTCTGGATCCAGTGCACCAACACCTTCCCCAGAAGGGCAACAAGCGTACTATCGGGTACGGTTGTAAAGCAGGCAAGCGGTAGGCATTTGTTGACATCTGCCGCCTTTACTTAGTCAATTATCAACTGACTTTTGCAGTAATCGCAGGAAAAAGTATTGGTTTTCTCATAATCGCCGACCGGCCGCATGATTCCTTTCCTGCATTTCTTGCATAAAACCTGCTCGCCTTTTCTCAAAAGCTTTATTCTCTCATGCGGCGGCATGTTTAACGTATCTTTCATAAAATCCAACCCCTTTCTTCGTGTATTGAGCATACACCTATTTTCTACCAGGCACAACTGTACATCAAGTACACTTGTCTTTTTAGGGACTGCGAAATCTGCGGCAACGTGTGCCATGTACCTGCAGGTACACCCCTGCAAAGGATGCCCCTAAAATGTCCGCCCCTTTGAAGGTGTCGCCGAAGCAATGCCCCCTTTTTTAGGGTGTCGGAAATGTCGGTATGTGGAGCAGGCGTTTCTGATCCGGCAGCGCCGCACCTGCTCCCAACACTGACAGAACAATTCGTTCGGTCAGCAAAACCTGAAAAAACCTGAAATCTGAATCATCCTTTCAGTGATCCGGTGCGGATCCACGCCGCAAAGGCACGGCTCCGGCGTTCTTCTTCCCACTCTTCCTGCTCCTCGCGGCGTTCTGCGATGCGGTCGCTGATCTTCTTGAGCACAAACGCAAGAACCACGATGGCAACGCTCAGCACCGCGCGGCTCCATCTGTCCTGCTCCACGCTGGCCATATACAGCCACATACCTGCAGCACCGATCACAAGCGCCGCTCTATCTAAAATCTTCATTCTGTCCACCTCTCTACTTTTCTTGTGGGAGCAGGACTGCACCCGCTCCCGGTTTCCGTCGCGTTTCGCTACGTTAAGCAATCAAATTCTTGACCAACGTATAAACAAAGCGCAACTTTCTTTCGTCCGCACAATCGAGCATTTCCACGATGCTGCTTTTGAGGTCCGCTTGTGGCTGTGATGCACGTTTTTTCTTTTTGGCGCGCTCTGTTCGCTTTCCCTGCGCGATCCCGCACACAAACGCCGTTCGCATATCAAAAATATCAAACGCCATTCTGTTATTTACCAGATGTAAAAACACGTCTCCTTCTGCGGCTGTAAGGTCTGTTACTTCTGCTTGAAAGCACAGTGCATCTCTTCTCCGCAGATCATACAGCGATTCTATTATTTCAACTGTTGACTTTATACTTTCGGGTGCTGGATCTTCAATGTGCCCCCCGCTCAAGATGCTTTCGGCAATGCACAGATAGCCTTCGAACGCGGCGCTGTCCTTGTTCAGAACGAGCCAGCCGTACCATTCACCGAATTTTTTCTTGCTGGTGCACGCAAACGCTGTGAGACTCCGCAGGCTGGCCGATGGCTCCCAATAAAAAGATTTTACGACATCTGCCGGAAGATCCAGCACATTACAGGATGCGATTTTCAGTTCTTCGTTGATAATTTTAAAATTCATCGTTTTTCACTTTGCCTTTCCGCCAGAAACCTGCTATACTACAAACTGTTTCGAGGTTGGTAGTATAGCAGCTATCCAGCTTTCCCTTACTGGTGTTGGTAGCATCGGTAAGGGGTTTTTTATTATTCTGTTACTGTATGTACCTGCGATGCTCCAAAGAAGCTCGCTTTATATGTGGCTCCGTCGCCCTTGCTTCCCCAGATGAGGGAGCAGTTGAACAGCGCTTTTGTACCGTGCAGCACTTCGAAGCCTTTCTGTTTCCAGCCCGCCCAGGTGTTTACCTCTTCGGCAATGCCTGCGGCCGCTTTGCTCTGCTGGATCCGTTTTTCGTTGATCTCCTCGGCTTTTGCTGAAAGCCATGCTCTGTGGAGTGCTTCTGCAAAGCTGATCCCTTTTGTCTTCCGGAAGGTCTTCCAGGCCTTCAACATGATCTTTCTAAGATTGTACTTCATACCCTGTATCGTCCTTTCTTTTCTCTTTCAAAGGTTCCCCAGCCCCGGCAGGCTTTAAGGCTATCGTAGGCTTTTGGCCGTCTCATTCTCTTCTTATCCTTTCCCGGTGTTGTGTTGGTGTCTCCGGTACGCTTGCGCCCCATCGTTTTCACCCTTCGCTGTTTTGTTTTCCTTTGATGATTATATTATAAACGTTTTTGAGTATGCTGTCAACACTTTTTAGAGTATTTTTTAAATGTTTTTGATTATGTTTTGCTTGACCAGTGACTTTTTCCATGTTATCATATAATCAAAGAATAAATGAAAGAAGGTGACAACATGGCAGTTACGGAAAAGATCAAAGCGTTGCTTTCCATCAAAGGAAAAAAGAACGTCGAACTTGCCGCTTATCTTGGAATTTCCCCACAATCTCTGCAGAACAAATTTAATAGGGGAAGCTTTTCTGCAGAAGATCTGATAAAAGTATCTGACTTTCTGGAGTGTACCCTTGCCTTTGAAATTGACGAGACACAGAAGATCATCTTAGATAAATCAGATATCAGAGAATAACATCTAAGAAGGAGATGAAACCTCAAACATGACGAATGATTTTTTTACCAATATTCCAGACTATAGCGGGATCGGAATATATGCTTTAATCAATAATCGCACCGGAAAAATGTATATAGGCGCATCACAAAATATACATCAACGCATTATGCAACATAAATACCATCCCCTAAGGGCTATCAAAGATGATATTGAACTTGGTGACACCTTTCGAGTAGAAATACTGGAAAAGCTTCCATCTGGTTCAAATCAGTTTGATATGTTCGGAAGAGAAAAGTATTTTATTGATTTATACGACGTAATCAAGCACGGATACAATAAGGCCCCTACTACCTGCTGCCCTAAAGAAGATCTTTTGAAAACTCTTGAGCATTGCACACCAAATACCCAAATGGCAACGTATGTTTCGAATATAATAGATAAACGTGAACGCCCCATTTATACTCATAGTGTTGACGATGATTCTACCGACGATATTCCTTCAAAAAGTGCTAGAAAAGCAAAGTATGATATTCAATATGCAAAATCAAGGCTAAAGCGCATCCCGTTGGATGTTCAGCAAGGAAAGTATATAGAAATCAAAACTGCGGCAGAAGCGGCGGGCGAGTCAGTAAACGGCTATATCAAAAAGGCCGTTGAACAGCGAATGCAGCGCGATGCCGAGTAGCAGCCCTGCTCCCAACGCTCCGCTTGCCCTGTCCGCCGGTTCCGTGCTATAATGCGGTCGGAGAAACGAATACCTTTCGAAGTGCCCCTGTGCTGCCGATTTCCTGCACAGGGGACTTTTTTATTCACTGCACAAATATTCCGCGATTGCTTCCAGAGAGTCCGCGATCCGCTCCAAATAGGTCCCCATTCCCTCAAACGCCCGCCCGTCTAGTTCCGGCGTGTGTGCTGGCAGATCAGCAGTAAAGCGCACATTGCGCTCTCCAAAGCTTTCGATCAGTGGAACCCTTGCTTCATCCGCATCTAATTTATAAATGTTTGATAAAAGAATCGGGTTTCTGCTCACACCCTCGTTTTCGTGGACATACACCGGCACCTTTCCCCACATGCGTTCGTCCTCTGTGAACAGCTCAACAATGCGCTGCTGCACTTCTTCGATCTTCCGGTTGAAAATATGAATTTCTGTTACCATGTCCTGCTCCTTCCTATCGTGCTTACTGGTTCCTTACTGGACACCCTCCCTTATATACAGTGGCGAAATGATGCAGTAAGGCGGAAAGCCTTTATTTATGCGGCTTCCGCTTACTGAACACTTGTGTTCAATAAATAGCTCTTTACTCGACACTTTATTGCTTACTGAACACTTGTGTTCAATAAATGAAACCCTTATAAATACTGAGTTTTTTATTTACTGAATCACTTATTCACTGGCTGTAGAGGGGGTGTCCAGTAAAGAGATATAAAACTTCTTGCCTTGTCCGTAGCCAGATGACCACGTCTTTATTTTTCCATCCTGCCGGAGCTGCGTCTTTGCTCTCTTCAATGTACCTTTACCGATGCTCATAGCCGCGGCCATGTCATCCAGTTCGGAAATCTCTTTTTCTCCATCCTGCAGAAATTCCAGAATAAAGTTTTCAGCTTCTTCCCGCTGTGGTGCCTGCCTGGTTGAATAGTCAACGGCCGTAACGAAATCTTTGTCTTTCCGATCCGTCCGCCCTTTATACCGAATCACTTCTTCGTCAATGGCGTAAAGGATAGAGCTTGCCGTGGGTCCGTAGTTTGATTTCTCGTGTGATAAGTACCGGATTCCCTTTTCGTTGGTTTCGCCTGCCATGATAACAGATCGGCTGATGTCCCAAATATCGGCGCTGTCTGCAATCCGCTTTCGTCCCCAGACACCAGACTGTTTATTTGCATGTTCAACGATTAAAAACGTCGTGCCGTACTTCTCACCGTATCCGATCAGCGGCGCAAGGCAGTTTCTCATTGCGTTTCGATCGCCCATGTGGATTTCTGGCGGTACAAATGCCTGGATTGGGTCGAAGATGCAAAGCGCCGGCCTGTACTCCTTTAAAAGTGCTTCAAGAAATGGACTGTTGAATTTCACGAGTTTAAACCGGTCGTCTGCTATGTCGATGGAAAGAATGTTCTGCAGGTTTGCTCCATTCTTCCGAAGTCTGCGCCGCAAGGTGTACTCTGCGGAATCCTCCGCTGAAAAGAACATAACCTTTTCTGGTTTGGCCGCTCCGAAGTCTTCCGGAACCATTTCTTCGGTCAAGAATGAGCTGCTCCCGCTGCTGATCGCTGCCGCCAGGGCACACCACACCGTTGTTTTTCCACTGCCGCCATCACCTGCAAGCGAAGTTATTTGATAGCGTGGGATGTAATTCGTTATAAGCCAGTCCGGCTCTTTTTCTTCTACGTTGTCAATCGTCGTCATTTTGACGTTCGGCGCCTGCACTGTATGCAATTTGCCGTTTTCACTGGTGACTGTCTCTTGCACTGGCTCGATTTCCGCAAGATTCCGCCTTTGCTTCTCAAAGAAAAGATCAACAATCTCTTTGTAATCGCCGGTGAGTTTGTCCATCCTGTGGAGCAGTGCGCTTAAAACGTCCTGTTCTATGTATTCATTGAGAGAATCAAAGTTATCTAGGATCAGTAGCAGATTATCTTCGACCAGCGGAGCGGGCACCATTTTACTTTCCTCAAACTCCGCCGTGACTTCGTTTGCAAATTCTTTAATTGTCAAGATATGCCCTCCTGCTTCTGCACTGCTCCCGGCTCCGCTTCGAAGCCAAAGTATTTCTTTTCAAAGAACTTGATTGGAACTTTCCCGGACACCGTAAGATAGCCCGCGTCCTGCAGCTCTTTGTTCATGCCCCGGATCAGCTCGTAGGCCTTACCGAGTGAAACGCCCATCGTTTCTGCGACCTCTGCGGCCGTCATAAATTGTTTGTGCATCTCTGCCCCTCCTTTCTCTTCTGGTGTTCCTGCTCTACCAGTGGGCGGAGTTCTGAAAGTTCGCGGTCTATTTTCTCCAGCTCCGCGCCATATTCGGGCTTCCAGTGGATTCCACTATAGCGGCTGTAGATTTCAGCCTTGCGCGCCACAAGTGCCGTATATCGGCAAATTTGCTTGTCTGTCATGCTTCTACCTCCTTCTTTCATTCTTAAGCCACCGCCCCCGGCGCTTCAGTTTAGTTTTCAGTTTCGAGAATTTCGGTTACATCAACCCCAAGCGCGGCGGCGATCTTTTCGCCCACAGCATCCGAACAGCTCCGGCCCGCTTTGATGCCGTTTACTGTTACTCGCGAAACGCCTGCAAGTTCTGCAAGTCGTGTTTGGGTCATGTCGCGCTTTGTCATTGCTGCAACAAACTTTACTCTGTCAATTCGCATTGTCTCTTTCTCCTTTCTTTTGTAAATCTTTTTGATTGATTCAAATGTGATAATAAATCTTTTTGATTGATCTGTCAATACTATTTCTAAATCTTTTTGATTTACTTTTGATTTACTGTATGGTATTATTTGAATGAAAGAAGGTGAAAAAATGAGCTTTGCAACCCGATTAAAAGAAGCACGTTCTAAAGCAGGGCTTTCCCAGAAAGATCTCGCTTTAAAATTGGGAACCAGTCCACAAAATTTAGCACAGTATGAAAACGGAAAAAGAAACCCCAAAAAAGAAACACTTGTCAAGATAGCAAACGCTTTAGATATGGGCGTTACGTATTCGCAAAATGGAGAAGCTTATTTCTTCTGCTTTGTTGATCCAGAAGAACCTCGAAATAGTGAGAATAATCTATTTAATGATTCACAATTAAAAGATGCAAGCGATGTTTCGCCATCTTCTCAATATAACGAACCTATAACAATAGCCGCACACTTCGAAGGCGATAACTTCACACCGGAAGAGTTGAAACAGATAGAGCAGTTTGCAGAGTTTATAAAAAGCAAACGTACCCCGAAAGAAGAGACATTTCTAAACGCCGCCCACGATATGGGAGCAACGCCGGAACAGCGGCGGAACGCTGACGACATTATGCAGGATGATTCCGAATGGGATGACATACCGGCACCAAAGCGGGCAACTGCTCCCGCCAAGCGGCACGAAGAGGAGCTTCTGGCGGCACATGCCCGCATCGATGTGGAGTCAACGCCGGAGGGGCTGCAGCATGATCTTGATATTATGAACGATGATTCACAATGGGATGATTGATAGATTCCCGCCCTTTCTGCTCCTGCCAGTAAGGGAGTAGAAAACATCGACGCCCTTCTTGATCCAGGCGGCACAACGACCACCGTACCAACGAGTACGCAGGTTGAGGACTCCCCCAAAACAGGGGATTGCTATAAACTACCGTTTCGGTACTGAGCATATAGAAGCCGTACAAAATTGTACGCCTTACGCTACCCCATGGGGTCCAGAATCGGGACTACACCAAGCCACCCATGAAGACACGAAGCGTTACTTGCACCATTGTTTACAACCGTAGGTTTGCCTACGCAAGCCACCCCATGGAGTCACGAAACGTTACTGCAGCAAGCCCCCGGGAGCAGCTCAGCAGCAATGCGGCGGTGAGTCGTCCTGCAGGAAGAGTGAACCGTTTTCTATTTTCTTAGAAATCACTTTCGCTCTTTTTTTAGCTAAAGCCGCGCAACCTGCTCATTTTTGAGCAAGTTGGTAAACAAGGTTTGCAAACAAGATTGGTTTTTCATTTCGGGAATACCAATACCGGAACCGGTGGAGCAGTTCGCTTCCCAAAAACGGGAAGCAATATTGGTTGCTCATTTTTGAGCAGGCAATATCAGAAGCAGGCGCTTTCCAAAAATGGAAAGCAAGTTTTACTCATTTTTGAGTATATCCCACATTTGAGGTTTTTCCCAAAAATGGGATAAATTGCCCGTGCCGGGGTTCGTCTCGATGACGTGGGGTTTCTTCCAGAAATGAAAAAAACTCTTAGTCAGAAATGACTGACAGCCCCGCAGGACTGCAGAAAACAGCAGGGTGTAAAGTTCTTTGCACCCAACTACTCCAGAAAACCCCAGTTTTACACCGTCCAATTTTCGACACCTGCAGACGGTGAACGACTCGTTCAGCGTTTTGATAGTTCAGAAGTATCTAACGTATGTTCGGCAAACTGGAAATCGCAAGGGATGTCCGAAACGTTCACCCCTCTTTTATCTAACATATGTTCGTTTGAAACTCAAAAAAAGAACGGTTCCCCGCCCGATCAGTGGGAGCAGAACCGCTCAACTATACAACCAGCCTTTCATTTTTAAGCCACCGCCCCCGGCCAGAATGGAAGGAAGGATTTTATGCCGTCATATTACGACAATAAAACAAAAAACTGGTATTGCATTTTCTACTATACCGACTGGACCGGAACCAGAAAGCAGAAGAAAAAGCGCGGATTCGAGCGCAAGAAGGATGCACAGGAATGGGAACGGGACTTTCTGCAGCGGCAGGCAGCACAACCAGACATGCCGTTTTCTACGCTCTCTGAGCTGTATCTGAAGGACAAGGAGCAGAATACAAAGTTTGCAACCTATCGAGTGCATAAGATGCGGGTTGATACCTGGCTGCTCCCTGTATTCGGAAATCGCCCCATCAATGCCATCATGCCGGTTGATGTAAGGAATTGGCAAGGGTACCTTAAAACAGCCATCAGCGCCCAGAATAAGCCGCTCTCAGATGGCTATAGGCATGATCTCTTTGTCGAGTTATCCGGCGTGTTTAATTTTGCTATGCGCTTTTATGGGTTGTCAGTGAATCCTTGTAAGGTTGTGGGCAATACGCCCGTAAAGCACAAGAAGAAGCTGAACTTCTGGACGAAAGAAGAATTTGACCGTTTTCTTTCAACCTTTGACGCGGCTGATCCGTTCCGGATGGCGTATCTCACCCTGTACTATACCGGAATGAGAATCGGGGAGCTGCAAGCGCTCACTGCTTCAGACGTCGACACCGAAGCGGGCACTATTACCATTTCGAAAACGTATCATAGAAAATATGGCGTTGAGATGATAACGACGCCAAAGACCCCAAAAGCAAACCGAACAATAACGATACCGAAGTTCCTTTGTGCGGCTCTTCAAGAATACATCAACAAAATATACCAGCCGGACGCAGACACAAGAATTTTCCCTTACTCACATTCCTGCTATACAGATGCCTTTCGGTCCCACACAAAGAAAGCAGGTGTAAAGCCTATTCGCTTGCACGGCCTGCGCCATTCCCATGCGTCCCTGTTGATCGAGCTTGGTTTCTCCGTCCTGCTGATCTCGGAGCGTCTGGGGCATGAGAATGTTTCTACCACGCTCAACATTTACGCGCACCTGTTCCCGTCAAAGCAAAGCGAGGTTGCGGAAAAACTTGACCTTTTGCAGACGAAATAACGCCATTTATTACCAAAATCTTACCACGGAGCAGAGAAAAACCCCGGAAACGCCTATAAATAAAGCATTTCCGGGGTTCTCTATAGAAATCTTAAGAATTTCTGTATTTTTGTATAATTTTATAACCTTCAAAATTTGAATTTTAGAAAACTGTATGTTAGAATGAAGTGTACTGTTTGCAAAAGAACAGCAGAGATGCCCCCAATGACAGGGGCGTGGACTGAAATAACAAACGAGGAGGACCCACCTATGATTGCACTGATCGACTATGATGCCGGAAATATAAAAAGCGTGGAAAAAGCCTTTCAAAGCCTTGGAAAAGAGGTCGTACTGACCAGGGATCCAGAAGTATTAAAGCGCGCAGATCACGTCGTTCTGCCGGGTGTCGGCAGTTTTGGAGATGCGATGGAAAATCTGAACCGCTATCATCTGGTACCGGTCATTCATGAAATCGTAGAAAAAGGGACTCCGTTTCTTGGAATCTGTCTCGGACTGCAGATCCTGTTTGAACGCAGCGAGGAGAGCCCGGGCGTGGAAGGCCTTGGCTTGTTAAAAGGAGAAATCCTTCGGATTCCGGACAAAGAGGGCTTAAAGATTCCGCACATGGGCTGGAATTCCATCCATCTGCAGAACGAGGGACGCTTATTCAAAGGCATCTCGCAGGAGTCTTACGTCTACTTTGTCCACTCCTACTATCTGAAAGCAGAAGAGGAGGAAATTATAAAAGCAACGACAGAGTACAGTACACACATCCATGCATCCGTGGAAAAAGGAAATCTGTTTGCCTGCCAGTTCCACCCGGAAAAGAGTTCAGATCTTGGACTTGCCATTCTGAAAAACTTTGCGGAAATTGGAGAGGAGGACTAAGCGATGTTTACAAAACGAATTATCCCATGTCTGGATGTAAAAAACGGAAGAGTCGTAAAAGGCGTTAATTTCGTCGATTTAAAAGATGCCGGAGACCCGGTGGAGATTGCAAAAGCGTACGACAAGGCAGGAGCCGATGAAGTTGTGTTCCTCGACATCACCGCCTCCTCCGACCAGAGAGGAACGGTCATCGATATGGTGCGCAAAGTAGCAGCAAACGTCTTCATCCCATTCACCGTCGGCGGCGGAATCCGTACCGTAGACGATTTCAAGATGCTGCTCCGCGAGGGAGCCGACAAAATTTCGATCAACTCCTCCGCAATCAACAATCCGCAGCTGATCCACGATGCGGCGCAGAAATTTGGCAGCCAGTGCGTGGTCGTTGCGATCGATGCGAAGAAGAGAGCTGACGGAAGCGGCTGGAATATCTACAAAAACGGCGGCCGGATCGATGTCGGCATCGACGCCGTCGAGTGGGCGAAAAAAGCCGAGAGCCTCGGAGCCGGAGAAATTCTGCTCACCAGCATGGACTGCGACGGAACAAAGGCGGGATACGATATCGAGCTGACAAGAACGATCGCAGAGAGCGTCGGCATCCCGGTCATCGCATCCGGCGGCGCAGGAACGCTGGAGCATTTTTATGATGCCTTAACCGAAGGAAAAGCCGATGCAGCCCTCGCCGCATCCCTGTTCCACTACAAAGAACTGGAAATTCGTGAAGTCAAAGAATATCTGGCAGGCCGTAATGTGCCGGTCCGCCTGTAAAAGGAAGGAAGAAAACGATATGCCGCCTCTTAGCGGAAGCTGGGCAAATGCCCTGAAAGGAGAATTCTCCAAAGATTATTATAAAAAACTGTTTCAGACGGTGGGAGCGGAGTACAAAACCCACACGATTTACCCACCGGCTGATGATATTTTCAATGCGTTCCACTTTACCCCGCTTGAGCAGGTAAAAGTGGTCATCCTGGGCCAGGATCCGTACCATGAGCCGGGACAGGCGCACGGGCTCTGCTTTTCTGTAAAACCAGAGGTAAGTATTCCGCCGTCCCTGGTCAACATTTACAAGGAACTTGAGGACGATCTGGGATGCTATATCCCGAACAACGGATATCTCGAAAAATGGGCACGGCAGGGTGTTTTAATGCTGAATACAGTGCTGACTGTACGTGCACATCAGGCAAATTCCCACAAGGAAATCGGCTGGGAGCAGTTCACCGACGCGGCAATCAAAGTGCTCGCCGAGCAGGACCGCCCGATGGTATTTATACTCTGGGGAAGACCGGCACAGCGCAAAAAAGAGATGATCCACAATCCGAAGCATCTGGTGCTGATGTCCGCTCATCCGAGCCCGCTTTCTGCATACCGCGGATTTTTCGGCAGCCACCCGTTTTCCAGAACGAATGAATATCTGGAGGAAAACGGTCTTGCGCCGATTGACTGGCAGATCGAAAATGTAATCCGGGGAGCGAAAGAATGAGTAAAAAGAAAAATACGTTACTGAGAAATACTTCTATTTTAATGGCCGCAACGATTATCTCGCGTGTGATCGGCCTGCTGTACCGGTCACCGCTCGGCGAAACCATTGGAAATGAGGGACTTGGCTATTACAGTACAGCGAGCAATCTGTACACGATCCTGCTGCTGATCTCGTCCTACAGTATTCCGATGGCAGTGTCGAAAATCGTATCCGAGCGCCTGGCCTTAAAAGAGTACCGCAACGCACACCGCGTCTTCCACGGTGCCCTGATTTATGCGGTAATTGTCGGCGGAATCGCTGCACTGGTGGCATTTTTCGGCGGAAAATTCCTTCTGCCGTATAACCAGCAGAATGCACTCCTTGCCTTACGCGTACTGGCGCCGACCATCTTTTTCTCGGCTGTTCTCGGCGTTCTGCGCGGTTATTTCCAGGCCCACAGCACGATGATGCCGACCTCGATCTCACAGATCATCGAGCAGGTATTCAACGCCGCATTCAGTATTGGCGCCGCCTGGTTCTTCATCCAGCAGTTCGCGACAAACGATACCGAACATGCCAAATTCGGTGCCGCCGGCGGAACCCTCGGAACAGGAGCCGGTGTCCTGGCAGGCCTCTGCTTTATGCTGATCGTTTACGGCGTAAACCGGAAAACAATTCTGCGGAAAGCTGCCAAAGACACACATCACCGTGAAGAATCCTACCGTGAAATTTTCCAGGTCCTTTTCCTGATGGTAACGCCGGTCATCTTTACGACCTTTATTTACAACTGCAACGCTTACCTGGACAACTACCTGTTCTTCACCATCCTCGGATGGCACGGTGAAAACCAGAAAGCACTGAACGCTGCATACGGAGAGTTCTCCAACTACTACGTCACCCTGATCAACGTTCCGCTTGCCATGGCAAGTGCATCTGCATCCGCCATGATGCCGGAGGTGTCCTCCTGCTATGCAACCGGTGACCTTGATGAGGCAAACGACAAAATCCTCGAGACCATCCGCCTGACGATGTTCATCTCCATCCCGGCAGCCGTCGGCCTTGGCGTACTCGCATTCCCGATCACAGGAGTCTTGTTCCCGTCAAGCTCCAGCCTTTCCGGAAAACTGCTGATGATGGGCGCCGTTTCGGTCGTATTCTCGGCCCTGTCCACCATCACCAACAGCGTCCTGCAGTCCATCGGCCAGCAGAAAAAAGCCCTGCATAACGCAGCCATTTCCCTCGGAATGGACCTCATCGTCCTGGCTCTGATCCTCGCAGTCTTCCCGAAGACAAACATCTATGCCGTTGTCTTCGCAGGAATCCTGTTCTCGCTGAGCATGTGCGTATTGAATAACCTTTCGATCCGCAAACACCTGAACTTCCGCAACGAGTTCAAAAACACCTACGTAAAACCATTGATCGCAGCCGCCATCATGGGAGTCGTAACCTGGGTTGTTTACTACGGCCTCTTTGCCATCACCAAACGCCCGTCCATCAGCATGCTGATCGCGATTCTGATCGCCATTGTCGTCTACCTGATCGCCTTCGTCGTCGTAACCGGCACAACCGAAGCCGAAATGCGCCGCATGCCAATGGGAACCAAACTGGTAAAAGTCCTGCGTATTCTGCGGATTTACCGTTAAAAACAACAAAACAAAAGTAAAACGAATCCCCGGCCGGAAAGCCTTGATAACAGCTTTCCGGCCGGGGATTTATTTTGATGTTCAGAAAATATATTATGTAATTTTACGCGTCTTTCTCGCCATTTGGCTCCTGCTTCAGGTTTTTATTCGCAGTAGAAAGCATCAGCTTAATACGATTGAGCTGGTTAACCTCCGAAGCGCCCGGATCGTAGTCAACCGCCACAATATTCGCCTTCGGATACTCCTTGCGGATCGCCTTAATAACACCCTTGCCGACAATATGGTTCGGCAGGCACGCGAACGGTTGGATGCAGACGATATTGTAAACATCGCTGTGGATCAGCTCCATCATCTCGCCGGTCAGGAACCATCCCTCACCAGTCTGGTTGCCGCAGGAGACGATCGGAGAAGCATATTTGGCCAGATCCCGTACGTCAGCCGGCGGATCAAAATGCTCACTCTTCTTGAACTCTGCAACAGCCGCACTCCGTAGCCAGTTGATCAGCTTGATACCCGTATTTCCGAGCATCGAAGAACTCTTCTTGAAGCCAAGGTGCTCCACCTTGAAATTCGTATTGTAGAAGCAGTAGCAGAAGAAATCAATCAGATCCGGCACAACCGGCTCCGCACCTTCACTTTCGAGCAGCTCCGCCAGATGGTTATTCGCCGCCGGAAGGAACTTAACGAGAATCTCGCCGACAATACCAACGCGAGGTTTCTTCTCATCCGTAATCGGAATATGGTCAAAGTCGCGGATCATCGTGCGGCAGATCTGTTTAAAGCGGGTATGGCTTAAATGTTTTGCCGAAACAAAATCAATACAGATCTTCTCCCATTTCTTGTGAATCCGGTCTGTCGTGCCCTTTTTCTGCTCATAAGGACGCATCCGGTAAATACATTTCATCATGATATCGCCGAATTCTGCTGCATAGCAGAGACGAATCGCAAGATCCGGCGTGATCTTGAAGCCCGGATTTTCCTCCAGACCGCTCAAGTTAATCGAGATGACCGGAATCTGCGTCATATCGGCCTTCTCCAGCGCACGGCGGATAAATCCGATGTAGTTCGAAGCACGGCAGCCGCCGCCGGTCTGGCTCATGATGACAGCCACTTTGTTCAGGTCATACTTGCCGGAGAGCAGCGCCTGCATAATCTGTCCGACTACCATCAGAGACGGATAGCAGGCATCGTTGTTGACGTATTTCAGTCCGACATCGACCGCCTCTTTGTTGTCGTTCGGAAGCACTTCCAGATTGTATCCGGCTGCGTTGAACGCCGGCTGCAGAAGCGAGAAGTGGATCGGTGACATCTGCGGGCAGAGGATGGTGTAGTCTTTCCGCATTTCTTTCGTGAAGACCGGTTTCTGGATCGAGGACGGAAGAATCTCGCGTACCGCCTGTTTCCGGTCATGTGCACGGAGGGCAGCGAGCAGAGAGCGGACACGGATTCTGGCAGCGCCGAGGTTGTTGACCTCATCGATCTTCAGGCAGGTATAAATCTTGCCGCTTCTGGTCAGAATCTCATAAACCTCATCGGTGGTAACGGCGTCGAGACCGCAGCCGAACGAGTTCAGCTGAATCAGGTCAAGATCGTCGCGTGTCTTTACATAGTTTGCAGCTGCATACAGACGGGTGTGGTACATCCACTGGTCATTGACACGGAGCGGACGCTCGAGCGGTGCCAGATGGGAAACAGAGTCCTCCGTCAGCACGCACAGTCCGTAGGAGTTGATCATATCCGGGATACCGTGATGGATTTCCGGATCGATGTGGTATGGACGGCCGGCAAGCACGATGCCTCTGCGTCCGGTTTCTTTCATATACTGAAGCGTTTCCTCGCCTTTTTTCTGCATATCGCGTCTTGCAGCACCAAGCTCTTCCCATCCGGCATGAACAGCAGCACGGACTTCATCCTCCGGCAGACCGGAGAACTCTTTGACAAGACCATCGGCAAGCACCTTTTCACTCGTAAACGCAAGGAACGGATTGCGGAACGTAATGGAATCGTCCTGCAGCTCGTCCACGTTGTTTTTGATATTTTCCGCATACGAGGTAACGATCGGGCAGTTGTAGTGGTTGATGGCTTCCGGGAACTCGGTGCGCTCGTACGGGATACACGGGTAGAAGATGAACTTCACACCGTGGCGTAAGAGCCAGGTCACATGGCCGTGCGCCAGTTTGGCCGGATAGCACTCGGATTCACTTGGAATCGACTCAATACCGAGCTCGTAGATCTTGCGGCTCGAGGTCGGAGAGAGTACCACGCGGTATTTCAGCTGCGTAAAGAAGGTGTACCAGAACGGATAATTCTCAAACATATTGAGGACTCTCGGAATGCCGACCTCTCCGCGGATCGCTTCATCCTGCGGCAGCGGCTGGTAGCCGAAGATCCGTTTGTATTTGTATTCGAACAGGTTCGGAATATGATCTTTGTTTTTCTCTTTTCCGATACCGCGCTCGCAGCGGTTTCCGCTGATGTACTGACGGCCGCCGGAGAATTTGTTGATGGTCAGACGGCAGCTGTTCGTACATCCCTTACAGTTTGCCATCGTGGTCGAATATTTCAGCTCGTTGATCTTTTCAATGGAGAGCATCGTGGTCTCCTGATCGGCGGAGTAGCGCTCTCTTGCGATCAGTGCCGCACCGAACGCACCCATGATGCCGGCGATGTCCGGGCGGATGGCTTCGCAGTTGGCGATCCGCTCAAAGCTTCGGAGAACAGCGTCGTTGTAGAACGTACCGCCCTGTACGACGATGTGGCGTCCCAGCTCGGTGGCATCCGAAACTTTAATTACCTTATATAATGCGTTTTTAATAACGGAGCAGGCAAGTCCGGCAGAAATATCGGCGACGGATGCGCCCTCTTTCTGCGCCTGTTTTACCTTGGAATTCATAAATACGGTACAGCGGGTACCAAGATCGATCGGGTGTTTTGCAAACAGCGCCTCATGCGCGAAATCCTGCACGCTGTAGTTCAGGGACTGCGCGAACGTCTCGATGAAGGAACCGCAGCCGGAGGAACATGCCTCGTTCAGCTGTACGCTGTCTACGGTGCCGTTTTTGATCTTGATGCACTTCATATCCTGGCCGCCGATGTCGAGAATACAGTCGACTTCCGGATCGAAGAATGCGGCAGCGTAATAATGGGAAATCGTCTCTACCTCACCCTCGTCCAGCATCAGTGCAGCTTTGATGAGCGCCTCGCCGTAACCGGTCGAACAGGACCAGGCGATCTGTGCGGAATCCGGCAGTTTGGAGTAGATCTCCTGGATCGCGCGGATCGATGTGCCGAGCGGATTTCCGTGGTTGTTGCTGTAGAAGGAATAGAGAAGAGCACCGTCTTCGCCGACGAGTGCAGCTTTGGTCGTCGTGGAACCGGCATCAATACCGAGATAGCAGTTTCCTTCGTAGGTGGAAAGATCGGCGGTCACGACGTTGTTGACACTCTGGCGCGCCAGAAATTCGTCATACTCGGCCTGATCTTTAAACAGCGGCTCAAGACGGGCAACCTCAAAATCGATAGCAACTTTCTCTTCGAGCCGTTTTTTCAGTGCGAGAAGGGAAATCTCGGTTTTTCCGTCTGCATTCATCGCAGAACCGATGGCTGCAAACAGGTGGGAGTTGTCCGGTACGATTGTATGCTCGTCATCCAGTTTTAAGGTACGGACGAATGCTGTCTTTAATTCCGAGAGGAAGTGCAGCGGGCCGCCGAGAAAGGCAACGTGGCCGCGGATCGGTTTACCGCAGGCAAGACCAGAAATGGTCTGGTTGACAACTGCCTGGAAAATGGAAGCGGAAAGATCCTCTTTTGTTGCACCGTCGTTGATGAGCGGCTGGATATCGGTTTTTGCGAATACACCGCAGCGTGCTGCGATCGGATAAATCGCCTGGTAATGCTTCGCGTATTCGTTGAGTCCGGTTGCATCGGTCTGCAGAAGAGAAGCCATCTGGTCGATGAAAGAACCGGTGCCGCCGGCGCAGATACCGTTCATACGCTGCTCCACATTGCCGCCCTCAAAATAGATGATCTTGGCATCCTCACCGCCGAGCTCGATGGCAACGTCGGTCTGCGGAGCGAGTGCTTTTAACGAAGTGGAAACCGCGATAACTTCCTGCGTGAACGGGATGCCGAGGTGGTTGGCAAGCGCAAGTCCGCCGGAACCGGTGATGACCGGCTGCAGGGTCAGTTCGCCCAGCTTTTCGTGTGCTTCCCCGAGCAGGTGGGCAAGGGTTTCCTGAATGTTTGCAAAATGGCGCTCGTAATCGGCAAAGAGAAGCTGGTTCTCTTCGTCGAGGATCGCAATTTTAACAGTGGTGGAACCGATGTCGATTCCGAGAGTATATTTTTTATCAGTCATGAATCAAACTCCTTTTATAATAAGAAACAATCTCAACACATTATACGACAAAAAATAAGGAAATACAATTGGAAAAAGGGCGATGTCTTACGAAAAAAGTATAAAGTCCTTGTGAAAAATGGAGAAACCAGGAGGGAAAAAGGCAGAAAAAAGAAAATTCAGGCATTGTCAAAAACGGGTTTTGCCTGTATACTAAAAATAGTATGCCCTGCATGAAAAACAGGCGGCAGGGATCATGAGAAAGGATGAAAAGCGTTATGTATAAAATTCTGAAAATGGAAGGAAGAGCGAAGCGCGCCCACATGGAAACCGTGCACGGCAATATCGAGACGCCGGTATTCATGAATGTCGGAACCGCGGCAGCGATCAAGGGAGCTGTTTCCACTGAGGATCTCCAGCAGATCGGCACGCAGGTAGAGCTCTCCAACACGTACCACCTCCACGTGCGTCCGGGCGACGAGGTTGTAAAGAAGATGGGCGGACTCCACAAGTTTATGGTCTGGGATAAACCGATCCTGACCGACTCCGGCGGATTCCAGGTATTCTCTCTTGCAGGCCTTCGGAAAATCAAGGAGGAGGGTGTCTATTTCCACTCCCACGTAGACGGAAGAAAGATCTTCATGGGACCGGAGGAGAGTATGCAGATCCAGTCCAATCTGGCATCCACGATTGCGATGGCCTTCGACGAGTGCCCATCGAGTGTGGCAGACCGCCGTTATGTGCAGAATTCCGTGGACCGTACGGCAAGATGGCTGCAGCGATGCAAGGATAAAATGCAGGAACTGAACCAGAGAGAGGATACCATCAACAAGCACCAGCTGCTGTTTGGTATCAATCAGGGAGCAATCTATGAAGATATCCGTATCGATCATGCAAAACGGATTTCCGAGATGGATCTTGACGGATATGCCGTCGGCGGTCTTGCGGTAGGAGAGACACACGAGGAGATGTATCATATTCTCGATGAAGTGGTCCCGTATCTGCCAAAAGAAAAACCGACATATCTGATGGGTGTCGGAACACCGGCCAATATTCTCGAGGGTGTAGAGCGCGGCGTTGATTTCTTCGACTGTGTATATCCGAGCCGGAACGGACGTCACGGTCACGTTTATACAAATCATGGAAAAATGAATTTGTTCAACCAGAAATACGAATTGGATCCGCGCCCGATCGAGGAAGGCTGCCAGTGTCCGGCATGCCGCCATTACAGCAGAGCTTATATCCGTCATCTGCTGAAAGCGAAAGAGATGCTCGGCATGCGTCTCTGTGTTCTGCACAATCTGTATTTCTACAACAATATGATGACAGAAATCCGAAACGCACTCGATGAGGGCAATTTTGCCTCCTACAAACGTGCGAAGCTTGCCGGATTTGAGGAATACGACAAAAAGTAAGCTCTGTTCAAGGCCATGCGAAATGCGAGAAGCCATATTGAGATGTGGCGCAGTGCAATCGAGACGGGGGTCGGAATTGTAATATATGAAATCTTTGGAAAATAGGGAAAATATCCAAAAAAGACTTGCCCATCGGTTCCAGATTGTGTATTATGATAGGTGTGTCTAAAGAACGGGATGTACTCTCGAATAACAGGAGGAAAGAAAATGTTTTTAGCAACAACAACAGCAGCAAACAGCGGTGTGATGAGCACTGGTATGTTAATTATGTGGCTGGTCATCATGTTTGGTATGATGTATTTCTTAATGATCCGTCCGCAGAAGAAAGAACAGAAAAAACTGCAGGCAATGCTGAATGACCTTGCAGTCGGAGATGCAGTCGTAACGACAAGCGGTTTCTACGGCGTAGTCATCGATATCACAGATGACGATGTCATCGTAGAGTTCGGAAACAACAAAAACTGCCGTATCCCGATGCGCAAAACAGCGATCACAGAGGTTGAAAAACCGGAAACAGCAGTCGTTGAAGAGAAAACAGAGAAGAAAAAATAAACATGATCTAGGTATGTAAAAAGCGCAGGTATTCAAAAAAGGATGAGTACCTGCGTCTTTTTTGCCCATTAGAGATTTTATGGAATTTTCCTGTAGAGTAAAAAGCCTTCCGGACCGGATTGCCCCTGCGGCGAGACCGGGGGAAAAGAGGGAAAAATGCCGCGTAATTTTCTTTTAAACAGCAAAAAAGCAAAAAGATTATTGCGTTTCGTTAGGGATAAAGAAATTTCGTGTTGAAATTACGGCGATAATAGCGTATAATTTAGAAATGCTATAGACACAGAGAAAATAGAACGGTTTTTCAGCCGGAAGAAAAGAGGGAGAAAGATATGGAATACCGTATTGGATTAATTCACGGTGACGGAATCGGACCGGAAATTGTAGATGAGGCAAAAAAGGTTCTGGACGCCGTCTGCGAGAAATATGGACATAAGTTTGAATATACCAACCTTCTGCTGGGCGGAGCCTCCATCGATGTGCACGGCGTGCCGCTGACAGATGAAACCATAGAAGAAGCAAAAAAATGTGACGCTGTTCTGATGGGCTCCATCGGAGGAGATGCCAAGACCTCCCCATGGTACAAATTAAGCCCGGATAAGCGCCCGGAGGCCGGACTTTTAAAAATCCGGAAATCGTTAGGCCTGTTTGCAAACCTGCGCCCGGCGTACCTGTATCAGGAATTAAAGGATGCCTGCCCGTTAAAAGAAGAAATTATCGGTGAGGGCTTTGACATGCTGATCATGCGTGAGCTGACCGGCGGCCTGTATTTCGGAGAGCGCAGCACCGTAGAAGAGAACGGCATCAAAAAAGCAACGGATACCCTGACTTACAGCGAGCCTGAAATCCGCCGTATTGCAATCCGTGCCTTCGACATCGCCAGAAAGAGAAAGAAAAAAGTAACAAGTGTAGATAAAGCAAATGTTCTCGACTCCTCCCGTCTGTGGAGAGCTGTTGTGGAGGATGTTGCAAAAGATTATCCGGACGTTACGTTAGAGCATATGCTGGTTGATAACTGTGCAATGCAGATTGTTCACAATCCGTGCCAGTTTGACGTGGTTCTGACGGAAAACATGTTCGGAGATATCCTTTCCGATGAGGCAAGTATGGTGGCAGGTTCCATCGGAATGCTTTCTTCCGCCAGCCTGAATGAGACAAAATTCGGTCTGTACGAGCCAAGCCACGGCTCCGCACCGGATATCGCAGGAAAAAACATTGCAAACCCGATTGCAACGGTTCTGTCCGCGGCCATGATGCTCCGCTACTCTCTGGATCTCGATAAAGAGGCAGAGGCAGTAGAAAATGCTGTACAGAAAATCTTAAAAGACGGATACCGCACCGTAGACATCATGTCCGAGGGATGCAAAAAAGTATCCACCTCCGAAATGGGAGATCTGCTGGTAAAAGCACTGGAGTGAGGCTGAAAAAGGCTTTTCGTAAGTTGCGAGTCCCAGTTTGTGGGAGATTTTGTCCGAATGAGGGCGGCGTAGCGGGCTA
>ENA-ORNZ01000384-ORNZ01000384.1-human-gut-metagenome-genome-assembly--contig:-NODE-384-length-63917-cov-4.221556_pt1 | contig 63917 bp, 49 predicted proteins | sample MGYA00242124_ERZ509040 | MGnify/ENA primary metagenome ERZ509040 (study PRJEB26280, sample SAMEA2338733) | human gut metagenome | biome: human gut; feature: human-associated habitat; material: faeces... | reverse complement strand
AGCTTGTGGTTGCAGCGGCAGCCGCTTGTTTCCCGGATGTTGGCGCTGTATCGGTGAATGCCGGACAGGTCGTCAATAACAGGAAAGTAACCGATCATCACGCTATCATCCCTACGAAAGAATTGCAGAAATGCACTTTATCAGGACTTCCGAAAGGGGAAGCGGAGGTTTTAAAGCTGATTGTTCAGCGCCTTCTGACAGCTGTAAGTGAGCCATGCAAAACAGCGGAAACTACAGCTGAGATTCTTTGCGGCAATGCCGTTTTCAAAGCGAAGGGGAAAACGGTTCTTTCTGCCGGATGGAAGGGGATTGAAGAGAAATGCAGTCATAAAAAGAAAAAAGAGAAGGAGAACGTCCTGCCATCCATGAAGGATAACTGTACTCTTCCGCTGCTTTCCGCAGAGATAAAGGAAGGGAAGACCGTTCCGCCAAAGCATTTTACAGAAGATACGCTTCTGCAGAGCATGGAGACGGCTGGTACGAATGAAATGCCGGATGAGGCAGAGCGTAAAGGACTGGGAACTCCGGCTACCCGCGCTGGAATTATTGAAAAACTGGTACAGAAGGGATTTCTGGAGCGGCAGGGAGACAAGAAGACCAGATATCTGATTCCCACGCAGAAAGGAGCCTCTCTCGTAAAAATTCTGCCGGAGCAGATTCGGTCTCCTGCGATGACGGCGAATTGGGAAGAAAAACTTCTTCTGGTTGAACGCGGCGATTACCAGGCGGAAGACTTTATGAAGGAAATCTGTGAAATGATACGGGAACTGGTAGACACTTATGAGGTTGTGAAAGGAGCCGATGTACTGATGCAGAAAAACGAAGTGATTGGAACCTGCCCTCACTGTGGGGAGGAAGTTGTCGGCCGAAGTAAAGGCTGGTTCTGCTCCAACCGCGAGTGCCGTTTTGTCCTTTGGGCGGATAACGCCTATTTCAACAAAATCGGCAAGCGGATGACGAAGCAGACCGCAGAAAAGCTGGTACGGGACGGACGTGTGAAGTTAAAGGACTGCAAGAGCCAGAAGACGGGAAAGACCTATAACGCCTCGGTATTACTGGAAACAGAAAATGACGGCAGGCCGCGCTTTAAAATGGAATTTGAAAACGGGGGACAGAAATGAGTGAAGAAAAGAGGAAAACGGAAGCAGCTTTCCTGATTGATGATAAATCTTTTCTGCACTTGCAGGAAATTGAGGAAGGCTATTATTTTGCATTTTATGATAAAGCCAGTTATGAGAAACAGTATGATGGAGATATTTCCAGAGAAGACCTGCACTGCTGTCCCGTTAAAAATTCCATGGCTGCGGCCAGAATCCTGGCAGTGGAGGTCGCAGGATTTGACGGGCTGAGGGCAGAAAGAGTGTCTCTCCGTATGCTGGAACCCTGCCTGGAATCGGGAATTCGCAGGCGAAGCCTCTGGGAGCCGGAAACTCTGCCGAAACGGGATATCCGGTTCATTACTTCGGATTATAAAGAGAAGTTTCGTATTCCGGACGGCGGCACGATTGAAGTAGTGTATCCGGACAGGTCTTTCACAGCCAGGTGCCGGTTCCTTGATGAGTATCATCTCACAGTATCCGGCTCCATCTATCATATCTGTGAATATGCAGAAAAACTCAAGCTGGCAGGTGGAAGCTGCAGGCCGGAGGCAGAGCTGGACGCAGACAAAGGCTGCTGGAAAATAGGAAATGACCGTTATCTTGCCGTTCAATATTGCGATGACGGCTGGAATTATCTCCTGTGGAATGGTCAGTATTGTGAAATGGAAAAAGGCAAGCTGGAGAAGCCTGAATCCTCTCTCATTGAAGCGCGAGAGGAAGTTCTGGACAGCGTCGGCTTGGCTGATAAGACGCGTTACCGGGCTGTATATGACGTGATTCTGGACAGAGCTGCAGAAATCAGGGAAAGAAATAGCACAGAGAAAAGAGAATCGGCGGTGGAAAAACTCAACAGCATGAAAAGAACCGGAGCAGAGTACTATTCTTCCGGTATAAAGCGCCGGGAGGAATCACGATGAGCCGCCGCTATCATCTGACACTGGCGGAACAGGAAACGGTGATCCTGTGGGATAATGAGCTGGATACCGCCAGCGTTTACACTCATGACCAGCGTCTGATCAACAAGCTGAAAGCCCTCTCCGATAAATATCCGGATCAGTACAGACTGGAACGGCGCGGGCCGCAGCGGGCTGTGACCTATACCGTTCCGAAAAAGAGTATCGGGATACGGCCTCCTTATGGGGAAAGCCGACGCCAGCGTGACATTGAAAATGCGAGGAAAAATGGGCTTCCTTTTATGAAGCCGTTACGGGAGAAGAACGATGTCGAGGGATAAAATAGAAAAATGGGATGAGGTGAACGGGATTACTGCTCCGGAAAGAAAGCTTGAAGCCTTTCTTGAGAGCAGTACGGACACCTATGCGATTTTGCAGCTGAGAGACAGCGAAGATACGAGAACCGAAAGATTTGTGTCTTACAGCGCATTACAGAGGCAGGAAGAGGAACCGGAGATTGACCATTATGAGGTGGTTTATATGGCTCCTCTCCCACCCTTTCAGGACAAAAACGCTATGCTGGAGCAGATATATGTGAAATTCAATATTAACCACCCGGCGGATTTCAAAGGCCACAGTCTCTCCGTCAGCGATATCGTGGCGCTCAACACTGGCGGAGAGGTATCCTGTCATTACGTGGATTCGGTCGGATTCGTGGAGCTTCCGGGCTTCTTTTCCGGGAAAAATCATCTGCGGTCTGCCGAAGACAGTCTGGAGCAGAATGACAACAGCTTGGATGGAGTGATAAACAATCTGCCTGACGGACAGGCAGGCCGCAGCAGCGCAGAGGAAAGGCCTTCCGTATTGGAACAGCTGAAAAGCCTGCAGCCGCTTGGACGGATGATGGCTCCATACCAGCTGACAGAACGAAGCAGGGAGTGAAAAGGTGGATTTTACAGGCGAAGAAAAAATACTGATGATGCTTTACAGCCCCGGAGACCGTCCGGGGCTGTATCGAACCCTTGGAGAAATGTGCGCACAGCTGGAACATGACGAACAGGAACTGAGGGATTTGACGGATCGGGTAATGAAAAAGCTGGAACGGATAACGGACGAGGATTTTGACCAGCTGGATCTTTATCCAGATATCTGAAGACAGGGAGGAGGATGAGAATGGGAATCAAGGCGCGGCGTTATGCAGACATTCTGGCAGGCGCACCGGAATATGTGACAGGGCGGCAGGAGGAGTGGAAAGCCTTTCTGGCTACGGCTGCCCGAAACTACAAATATCCTTATTATGACCAGCTGATGATTTACCTGCAGCGGCCCGAAGCAACCGCCTGCGCAGAATATGATTTCTGGTTTGATACTATGCACAGGTATGTGAAACGAGGAGCAAAGGGAATCGCTCTGGTGGACAATGAAGGGGATTCACCGAGACTGCGGTATGTTTTTGATGTGGCAGATACCGGAGCAAGAAGGAATTCCCGCCCGGTCTGGCTCTGGCAAATGAAAGAAGAATACCGGAATCCGGTTATGGCTGCCCTGGAACGCGCCTATGGCATCAGCGGAGAAAATCAGTCCCTGGAAGCACAGCTGGAACAAGTGGCTGGCCGTCTGGCCGCCGATTACTGGCTGGATTACGGCAGGCAGATTCGCGGTATCGTTGCGGACAGCTTTCTGGAAGAGTATGATGAATTTAACATAGGAACTGTATTTCGGAAGGCGGCGCAGGCCAGCATTGCCTATACCCTCTCTGTCAGATGCACAGAGGAAGGGGAAAACCTGTTTGAGCCGGAGGATTTCAGGGATGTTTCTGATTTCAACACCCGTCAGACTGCCGCCGCGCTGGGAACTGCCGTCAGCAGTATTTCCAGAGAAGTGTTCCGTGAAATAGAGAGGGCCATCCGGGATTATGAACGGACTAAAGCCCAGGAAAGGAGCCAGAATTATGCAGAAAGAAATAACATACAGGCAGGAAGGGGATTATCTTCTGCCGGAGATCGAGTTGAGCGTGACCACAGAGAAACCTCTGGGCAAATACGGGAGAATGCGCAGGGCATATCTGAAGGAGAACAATCCGATACTTTACAGCGATCTGGTACTGGCGGAGAAGTTATTTCCCCATCTTCAGGAGATAGACGAGACAGCGCACCGGAGGCTGGATCAGCTGATGAAGGAACTTCTGGAGAAGAATCCAGCGCCGGACAAAAAGTTGAACCAGATGGGTTGGGTACGCCACATAAACAGTCTGAAAGCACAGGCGGAAGAGATAATACTGGCGGAACTTATCAACAATTAAGTCTGTTTCCTTCGGAAGCGGATCAGATAGAGGCCATAGACCACTTAGAACCAGCGGAGAGCATGAAGCCCTCCGCTTTTTCTGTGCCTGAAGAAGAAATTGAGAGGATGCTGTCACAGGGAACCATGTTAAAAGGCGGGAAGCTGCGGATCAGTGCGATTTATGCCAGAGAAACGGAACCGAAGGAACGGGTGAACCTGATTAAAGCAGAATATGGCATAAGCGGTCACAGTTATCATTTTCTTGACGGAACGAGAGGCTTTGTGGACGCAGATGGAAAAGGAATCCGGCTCAGGAATTATGAGTATGACAGTGAAAGGCTGTTTCGTTGGACAGAGGTAGAACAGCGCCTTGGCAGAATGATACGAGAGAACCGGTATCTCACTGCTGAGGAACAGGAATCTTTACAGCCCGTTTCCGGTACGGAACCAGCGCAAATGTCCAGGAAACTTCCGGAAGAATCGCTTGAAGGCAGTGCTGTGCCGCCAATGTCCGAAGATGAAATTCCTCTTGCACCTGTGACAGAGATTCCTGCCCAGAACTACCGGATCACAAACGAGCATCTGGGGGAAGGAGGGCCGAAGGCAAAGTATGAGCACAATGTGGCGGCTATCCGTACCCTTTTCACATTGGAACAGGAAAATCGGAACGCCACGCCCGAAGAACAGTCTGTTCTTGCTCAGTATGTGGGCTGGGGCGGTCTGCCGGATGCCTTTGAACCGGAGAAAGCAGGCTGGGTGCGGGAATATCAAGAACTGAAAGATCTTCTGTCTGATCAGGAATATGAGATGGCAAGGGCCAGCACATTGAATGCTCACTACACCAGCCCGACTGTGATCAAAGCGATTTATGAGGCGGTTGGCGGCATGGGCTTCACCTCCGGAAATATCCTGGAGCCATCTATGGGTGTAGGAAATTTCTTCGGCCTCCTTCCGGATGAAATGAGCGGCAGCCGTCTGTACGGTGTGGAGCTGGATTCCATCAGCGGGCGGATCGCGCAGAAGCTCTATCCCAATGCGGAAATTACCGTAGCCGGATTTGAGACTACGGACCGCAGGGACTTCTATGATCTGGCTGTCGGAAATGTCCCTTTTGGGAATTACCGGGTATCAGATAAGCCTTATGACAAGCTGGGATTTTCCATCCACAACTATTTCTTTGCCAAAGCGCTGGATCAGGTCCGTCCTGGCGGTATCGTGGCTTTTGTGACCAGCCGCTACACGATGGATTCCAAAAATCCGGACGCAAGGCGTTATCTGGCACAGCGGGCGGAACTGCTGGGAGCGATCCGACTTCCCAATAGTGCCTTTAAAGCCAACGCAGGGACAGAGGTAGTCTCTGACATTATTTTTCTGCAGAAGCGGGAACATCCCATTGATATGGAACCGGAGTGGGTGCATCTGGGATTTTCGCCGGAAGGATTCCAGCTGAACAGCTATTTTGCGGAGCATCCGGAAATGATCCTAGGAAAGCTGTCAGTGGAAAATACGCAGTACGGCCGGGAAGAATGTACCGTTGAGCCGATTCCCGGCGCAGACCTGGCGGAGCAGCTGCATCAGGCGGTATCCCGGATTCACGGGCAGTATCAGGCCGTCGAGACGGTGCTTGCGGAAGGGGAAGACACTCAGCAGGTTATCCCGGCCGATCCCAATGTGAAGAACTACTCTTATACCGTTGTGGACGGCGAGGTGTATTTCCGGGAAAATTCCGTCATGCGCCCGGTGGAATTAAACGAAACGGCCAAAGGACGGATACGGGGACTGGTGGAGCTTCGCCAGACGGTAAATGAGCTGATTGATTACCAGATGGAGGACTATCCGGAGGAAGATATCCGCGCAAAACAGCAGGAACTGGATGCGCTTTATGATAAGTTTACTGCGGAGTACGGCCTGATCAATTCCCGCAGCAACGCTCAGGCATTTGCAGACGATTCTTCCTATTATCTGCTCTGTTCTCTGGAGAATATCAATGAGAACGGCGAGCTGGAAAGCAAGGCGGATATGTTTACGAAACGCACCATCCGCCCGGAGCACCATGTCACCCGTGTGGACACGCCCAGCGAAGCCCTGGCTGTCTCCATCGGAGAACGGGGCAAGGTGGATCTGCCGTTTATGGCAAAGCTTCTTGGTACACCCGGCGAGTATGAGGCTATCACGGAAGAATTAAAGGGAGTCATCTTCAAAGATCCGTTGTCTTCTGAACAGCCGGAAGCGGGCTGGCAGACTGCAGATGAGTATCTTTCCGGGAATGTCCGTGAGAAACTGCGGATTGCTCAGACAGCTGCCAAAAGTGACAGCGCCTTTGCAGTCAATGTAGAGGCGCTGACGAAGGCGCAGCCAAAGGATCTGGACGCTTCTGAGATTGACGTTCGTCTGGGCGCTACCTGGATTGAACCGGACGATATCCAGCAATTTATGCAGGAAACCTTTGAGACGCCCTTCTATCTGCTCCGTTCCATCGAGGTGCGTTACTCTCCTATCACCGCAGAGTGGCAGATAAGCGGGAAAAGCGCGGTCAGCCGGAACAATGTGGCGGCCTATACCACTTATGGCACAGAACGGGCCAATGCCTACCGGATTCTGGAGGAAACGCTGAACCTGAAGGATATCCGGATTTATGACACAGTAGAAGATCTGGACGGTAAACAAAAGCGTGTCCTGAATAAGAAAGAGACAACACTGGCCCAGCAGAAACAGCAGGCTATCAAGGATGCGTTTCAGGATTGGATCTGGCGGGAGCCGGAGCGTCGGGAGCGGCTGTGTAACCGTTATAACGAACTGTTCAATTCCACAAGGCCGCGGGAATATGACGGCAGCCATATCCATTTCGTCGGCATGAATCCCGATATTAAACTCCGGCCTCACCAGCGCAATGCCATCGCTCATGTGCTTTACGGGGGAAATGTTCTGCTGGCCCATGAGGTCGGCGCAGGAAAGACCTTTGAAATGGCTGCGTCCGCCATGGAATCCAAACGGCTGGGGCTTTGCCAGAAGTCTCTCTTTGTGGTGTCAAACCATCTGACGCTCCAGTGGGCCAATGAATTCCTCCGGCTATATCCCAGCGCGAAACTGCTGGTAGCGTCCAAAAAGGATTTTGAGACAGCGAACCGGAAGAAATTCTGCGCCCGGATTGCTACTGGGGACTATGACGCGGTGATTATAGGCCATTCCCAGTTTGAGAAAATTCCCATCAGCGCAGAACGCCAGGAACGGCTTCTCCGGGAGCAGATTGACGAGATTACCAATGCGTTGAGCGAGTTAAAATTCCAGAGAGGCGACAGCTTTACCATTAAGCAGATGGAAAAGACCAGAAAATCCCTGCAGACGAGGCTGGATAAATTATTGGGTGCCGACAGAAAGGACGATGTGATTACCTTCGAGCAGCTAGGTGTGGACAGGCTGTTTGTGGATGAGAGTCATGCGTTTAAGAACCTTTTCCTTTTTACAAAAATGCGTAATGTAGCGGGGCTTTCGACCTCCGAGGCGCAGAAATCACAGGATATGTTCCTGAAATGCCGCTATATGGACGAACTGACCGGAGGGCGCGGCGTGGTATTTGCCACAGGAACGCCTGTCAGCAACTCCATGACGGAGCTTTATACGGTCATGCGCTATCTTCAATACGGAACTCTTCAACAGAAAGGTCTGACTCATTTTGACTGCTGGGCCTCCACCTTTGGAGAGACGACTACGGCTATCGAGCTGGCCCCGGAGGGAACCGGATACCGGGCGAGGACGAGGTTTGCGAAGTTTTTTAATCTCCCGGAACTGATGGCCATGTTTAAGGAAGTGGCAGATATTAAAACCAGCGACCAACTGAACCTGCCAGTACCGGAGGCAAAATTTGAGACTGTGGTGGTTCAGCCTTCGGAGCACCAGCAGGCCATGGTGGCGGAACTGTCGGAACGGGCTGTGGCAGTCCACAGCGGTATGGTGGATTCTACCGTGGACAATATGCTTAAAATCACCTCTGACGGCAGGAAGCTGGGACTGGATCAGCGGCTGATGAATCCGCTGCTTCCGGATGATCCCGGAAGTAAAGTCAACGCCTGTGTTTCCAATGTACTGCGGATCTGGGAGGAGGGAACAGAGGAACGGCTGACACAGCTTCTCTTCTGTGATCTCTCCACGCCGAAGAATGACGGCACCTTCAATGTCTATGACGATATCCGCTCCAAACTGATTGCGGCGGGTGTGCCGGAGCAGGAAGTGGCCTTTATCCATACGGCAGATACCGAAGCGAAAAAGAAAGAATTATTCGCCAAGGTGCGAAGCGGCCAGGTCCGAATTCTCATGGGCAGCACACAGAAAATGGGGGCCGGAACCAATGTGCAGGACAGGCTGATCGCCGTCCATCATCTGGATGTGGGCTGGCGGCCTTCCGATATGACCCAACGTAATGGCCGTATCATCCGGCAGGGAAACCAGAATAAAGAAGTGCAGATCTATCAGTATGTGACGGAGAAAACTTTTGACGCTTATCTCTTTCAGACTCTTGAAAATAAGCAGAAATTTATCAGCCAAATCATGACGTCCAAATCTCCGGCCCGTTCCTGCGACGACGTGGATGAGCAGGCACTCTCCTATGCCGAGATAAAAGCCTTATGCGCCGGAGATCCGCAGATTAAAGAAAAAATGGATCTGGATATTGAAGTGGCCCGGCTGAAGGTGCTGAAAGCAGACCACATGAGCCAGCATTTCCGGCTGGAAGACCGTCTGCTGAAATACTTTCCGGCGGAGATTGAAAAGAGCCAAGAAATAATCCGGGGACTGATTGCGGATATCCAGACTGCCGCGTCTCATCCCCATCCGGCAGACGGCTTTGCGGGTGTGAAAATCGGCGATGCAGTCTTTACGGAAAAAACCGATGCCGGGAAAACAATCATTGAGGCGTGCCGGAACCTGAAAGGTGACGGGCCGGTTCCTCTGGGGGAGTATCGAGGATTTTCCATGGAGCTTTGTTTTAATGCCTTTTCTAAGGAATTTGAAGTGATCCTGAAGGGAACCTTAAGCCACAAAGTAACTCTTGGAGAAGACGCGAGGGGCAATCTCATCCGGATGGACAATGCTTTGTCCGGGCTTTCGGGCAGACTGGAACGGGTGCAAAATGAGCTGATGAATCTGGAAAACCAGCAGAATGCCGCCAGGGAAGAACTGCAGAAGCCCTTTCCACAGGAACGGGAGCTTGCGGAGAAATCAGCCAGACTGGCGGAGCTGGACGCGGCGCTGAATATGGATGATTCCCATCCAGAAGCCGAACACATTTCAGATGAGCAGGAGCTAGTGAGACGGCCATCTGTGCTTGCAGATTTAAAGTCTAGGGCGGGATATTCTCCGATACCGAAGCGAGAAACAGAAAGGGAGGAGGCTGTGCTGTAATGGAGAAAAAGGATCAGGAGCTGCATTTCTTTGTGACGAAAAGCGATCAGGAACGAATCCATCAGAAAATGGCTGAGATGGGGATACACAGTAAAAGCGCGTATCTCCGAAAAATGGCACTGGACGGTTACTGCGTGAAGCTGGATCTGCAGGATGTGAAGGAACTGGTTTCTCTCCTGCGCCGCTGCAGCAACAACCTGAACCAATATGCGAAGCGGGCGAATGAGACAGGAAGCATTTATCAGGAAGACATCCGGGATCTGCAGGCGCGGCTGGATGAAATCTGGCAGTGCGCCAGGGAACTGCTTTCCCGTCTCGCATCGATCCGATAACCTCTTTTGTAAACTTGGCAGGCGGGAAGCACTCCTGTATAATGAGGGTACGAAATGATTTCACGAAAGAAAGGACGTTGAATATGTGGCTTTTAAAACTTCCCTTTAAGATACTTGCGCTTCCCGTCATTCTTCTGCTGGGCGTTTTCTGGGTGCTGGGCAAGATCATGACAAACCTGTCCGCCTTTGTGGTGGGAATCTTCATGCTGTTCATTTTTCTGGTAGGTATCTTCTGTGCTTTTCAGGGCCAGTGGGGCAACGTGGCGTTTCTCATCGGCGTGGAAGTGGCCTGCCTGGTTCTGCAGTATGGGGCCATGATGATTGTAGATATCTCCGGCTCCATCAACGGCGCACTGGTACGGTTTCTTCATTTCTGAAAGGAGCTGTGATGGACAAAGAATTTATTCGGAAATACTGCGAAAGCGTTTATCCGGAATTGGAAGTGACAGCTGTAAAGTGCAACGAAAAATATCAGCATCTGAAGGAAATCTTTAAGAAACATGAGGACGAATTTGAAAAAGCCATTGGTGACCGGAAGCTGTTTATGATGTATGAAGAACTGCTGGCTGACTATATGGATATGGAACATGAAATGGCCGTGAGCGTATATCTTCTCGGAGCCGAAGATCGCGAAAAGATGCTGCGGTAAAAGTCAAAGGGGCTGTCTTAAGGGCGGCTCCTTTTCTGATGGGAAGGAGGCGAAGGAATGGCGGCATGCAGACTGATTGCGCTCCATATCAATAAGGGAAAAACTATCGCTCAGTGTCTGGCAGATAGAACGGACTATTCACAGAATGCAGAGAAAACCAACGGTGGCGAATATATCAGCTCCTACGAGTGTGACCCTGAGACTGCCGATCAGGAATTCCTTCTCTCCAAACGCCAGTATCTGCAGATGACCGGACGAACGCAGGAGCATGATGTGATTGCCTACCAGATCCGCCAGTCCTTCAAACCGGGGGAAATTACGCCGGAGGAAGCCAATGAAATCGGCTACGAGCTGGCCATGCGTTTTACCAAGGGGAAGCACGCATTTCTGGTGGCGACTCACATAGATAAGGCCCATATCCATAATCACATCATATATAATTCCACGACCCTGGACTGCCTGCACAAATTCCGGGATTTCCGGCGTTCCGGTCTGGCGGTGCAGCGGCTCAGCGATATGATCTGTCTGGAGCATGGGAAATCCGTGATCAAGCCGAGGCCATACAAGGAGCGAACAAAGAGGACAGGTTATCCCAGACGCCCCTGCCATCGTGATGATATCCGGCTGGCAATCGACCGGGCACTTCTGAAAAAACCGAAGGACTTTGAAGAACTGATTCGACTTCTTGTGGAGGCAGGATTCGAATATAAAGACGGGAAACAGCCATCGCTCCGTGGTAAGGACAGCGGGCGTTTTCTGCGCTTCCGCTCTCTCGGAGAAGGCTATACCGTTGAAGATCTGAAAGCAGCATTGGCTGGCAAAGGAAGACATCCGGTTAAAAGCGGTAAACCGCAGAATCACAGGCGCACGCTGGATCTTCCCATTAACATTCAGGAGAAACTGGCCGCCGGAAAAGGCGCAGGATATGAGCGGTGGGCGAAGGTGTATAATCTGAAAGCGGCGGCAAAAGCGATCCTGTTTCTGCAGGAAAAGGATATCCACACTATGGAGCAGCTCCGGAAAACAACGGAGGATATCACTCATCATAGCCACGAACTCTTGGATTCTGTGAAACAGTCTGAGAAAAGACTGACGGAGATAGCGATCCTGCGGAAGCATATCGTCAATTATGCAAAGACCAGAGAGACTTATATCGCATACCGCAAGGCAGGTTACAGCCGGAAATTCTATGAGGCGCATCGAGAGGCACTGACGCTTCACAAGGCGGCAAAGGAAGCTTTTGATCAGCTGGGAATCAAAAAGATTCCGAAAGTGAAAGAATTGAATGCGGAGTATGCGAAAGTTCTGGAAAGCAAGAAGAAAACCTATGCAGAGTACAGGAAGGTACGGGCTGAAATGCAGGATTATCAGATTGCACTGAAAGTGGCTGAGGCGTGTGTAGGTGAAGAGGCCGAGAAGGAAATGCTTCAGAAGGAACAGGAGCAGAGTCAGGAACGGTAGTGTATAGAAGATTCCCCGGTGCAGTGGATCACAGAATGGTGGTCTGCTGTGCCGGGGATTTTTGCTGTTTTGCGACTCTTGCTATGTGATAGATTTGGCTTTGACGTCTATGCCGTAAAGCGTCCAATAGGACGCGCAGCCATCACCTGTGGTGATGATCTCAAGGGGATTGGGGATATGCCCCAACAAGCCGTTTGAAGAGGTTTGCGCGGAGGCGGAAATCTCGAAAACGAGCATTCCTGGACAGGAATGCCCTGCTTGCGGAAGATTGTTTTCAGGCGGTTGTATGCCACTGCATAACTTGATTTTATGCGCTATTTCGAATATAATAAACGTTGTAATGTTGTAGCCATTTACGGGGCAGGAGGCGAGTTATGAAGTATCTTTCAATTAAGGAAACTGCAGTGCGCTGGGGAATTTCTGAACGGCGGATTCAGGTGTTGTGTAAACAAAATAGGATTCCTGGCATTATTACGATTGGACGGACATGGGGGATACCTGATGATGCCCAAAAGCCTGCTGACGCAAGAGTCAAAAGCGGAAAATATGTGAAACGGAAAGAGGCGAAGAAGAGTGATGTTGTCAACATTGCGGAGTTCGCCCTAGAGTCACAGCCAGAAATACCAGACTTAACAAGCGGGGAATAAACAGTACCTTCCATCTTAAAATGACGAATGACGAGGAAACTATATGCCAAATATAGATACACAATATAGCTACAATTTTATTGATCTTTTTGCAGGGGCTGGTGGACTCTCGGAAGGGTTTCTTCAGGCTGGATTCAAACCTGTAGCCCATGTTGAAATGAATAGATTTGCAGCTAAAACTCTTGAAACAAGAAGTGCTTATTACTATTTGAAAGGCACAAACAATCTTAGCTTATATAAAAACTATGTATCCGGGAAAATTTCTCGTGATGATTTTATGAAACAAATTCCTGCTTCAATAACAAAAACCGTCATAAATGAGACAATGTCGGATGAGACACTCCCTTCGATTTTCAAAACCATTGATGGGATTATGAAAATACGAGGTATTACTAAAATTGATGTTATTGTAGGAGGCCCTCCCTGCCAAGCTTATTCGCTTGTCGGTAGAGCGCAAAGTAGTCGTATGGAAGTGCCAATGGAGGAAGACCCGCGTAACTATTTGTATAAACTGTATGCTCGTTTCTTAAAACGCTATCAGCCCCGTATGTTCGTATTTGAGAATGTTACGGGAATCGAATCGGCTAATGGCGGGGCAATCTGGAAAAATATTCAAAAATATCTCAAACGAGTTGGATATGAAATTGAATGCCGTGAGCAAAACGCATACAAATTTGGAGTTCTTCAAAATAGACGTCGGATGATTATAGTAGGTTGGCTAAAGAAAAGCGGGCTGAAATATCCTGAATTTCTTGAAATTAAAACGGATGCCATTGTGAATGATCTTTTTACTGATCTTCCCAAGCTGCATCCTGGCGAAAGTGCAAATGAATACGCAGAATCAAAAGCTAGCAGTTATATCACAGAGTCGAGAATACGAACAAAAGATGACGTGCTGACTCATCACATTTGCCGACCGAATATAGATCGGGATATCAAGATTTATAGGCGAGCAGTTGAGCTTTGGAATGACGGTCATAAGCGCTTAAATTATAACGATCTTCCAGATGAATTGAAAACGCACAAAAACAGACATTCATTCACTGATAGATTTAAAGTTGTCGAAGGGGATGAAGCGTGTTGTCATACTATTTTAGCGCACCTTTCAAAGGACGGACACTACTTCATTCATCCAGACATAGAACAGAATCGTTCTATTACTGTTCGTGAAGCAGCAAGAATACAGTCGTTCCCTGACAGCTATTTCTTTGAGGGATCGAGGTCATCGCAGTTCGTACAGATAGGCAATGCTGTCCCACCGATGATGGCAAAAGGAATTGCTATGGGTATTTTTGAACAGTTATACAAAGGAGATTCAGATGGAAGGTAACCTACTGCTTGAACAATTCAGCAGATATAAGAAGTTGGAACTTGAGGCTTCTCCGTTTCACTTCCTTTTAGATGCCAATATAGAACTGAATCCGCATCAGATTAATGCGTTTTGTGCTGCTATCCAAGCATTGAAAACAGGCGGTATCATATTGGCTGATGAGGTCGGTCTTGGAAAAACCATTGAAGCCGGACTTGTGCTGAAATATGTACTTGAGTCTGGGGCAAAACGTGTATTGATTGCGCTTCCTGCATCTTTGAGAAAACAGTGGGAACTGGAACTTGATGATAAATTTGGCTTGCAATCAGTGATCCTAGACAGACTAACGGTAGAAAAAGAAAGTTCAGGCTGGTGCAAAAGGCTTACAGATAATCAGTCTGTCAGTATAGTGATTACTTCCTATGACTATTCATCGAAGTTAATGAAACGATTTCCGGAGGTCAAGTGGGATTTCATCATTATTGATGAGGCCCACAACCTCAGAAATGTATTTCACGGAACAAAGCGTGCTAAAAATCTGTATGAAATGTCAAAGGGCATACCGAAAATTTTGTTGACTGCTACGCCTCTTCAGAATTCGTTGACAGACCTACATGGACTGGTTTCCTTTATCGATGAGCGGATTTTTGGAAGTGAGAAGGTCTTTAATAAGCGTTATATCGAAGGGGAGGATTACTCTGACCTAAAGCGTGAGCTTTCACCAGTCCTATATCGAACGCTCCGCAAAGACGTGGCAAAATATATGAATTTCAAAAAGAGAACCTGCAAGACGGTGGACTTTGCCCTTTCACAAGATGAAATTGAATTATATCAGCGAGTAAATGATTTTTTGAAACGTGAATTGCTATATTCCATCCCGACATCAAACCGCGGGCTGATCATCCTTGTTATCAGAAAACTACTCGCTTCTTCAAGTTTTGCTTTGATTGAGACTTTTGAGATCCTAAAGAACAGGCTTGAAAAGCTATACGAAGGTAGCAAGTCTGCAAATGCCCAAGAGGGTTTTGAACTTTTCTGGAGTTATGTTGAGGATGAAATTGATGAATCCGGATTTGATGAGACAGAGGATGAAGATACGATTGTTCAAAAACAATTCATTCAAGCTGAACTGGATGAGATAAATACCATTATTGATGTGGCAAAGCGCATCAAGTCAAATGCTAAAATTACTGCACTGAAGACCGCTATACAGATTGCCTTTGACTATCAGCAGGAGCAAGGCATCCTGCAGAAGGTTGTAATTTTCACAGAATCGAAGCGTACTCAGAAATACATAGCTTCAGAGCTACGCAAGACGGGATTCGAAGATGAAGATATACTTCTTTTCAATGGTGATTTTGATGATACTATGACGAAGAAAATATATAGAGCATGGCAGATTAGGAATTATGGTAAGGTAAACTATGGACGTAGTGTGGAATACAAGCACGCTATCGTAGATTACTTTCAGCATAATGCAAAGATTCTGATTTGTACGGATGCTGGTTCCGAAGGTTTAAACCTTCAATTCTGCAATACGATAATCAATTATGACTTACCATGGAATCCGATGAAGATTGAGCAACGTATTGGCCGTTGCCACCGTTATGGTCAGAAACATGATGTTGTGGCAATCAATCTATTGAATACCCAGAACGCTGCCGATCAGCGTGTCTATGACATTCTTTCAAAGAAGTTTGAACTGTTCGAAGGGGTGTTTGGCGCATCGGATATTGCGCTTGGCGCATTAGAGTCTGGCGCGAGTTTTGAAAAAATGGTATTGCAGATTTACCAGACTTGCAATACCACAGCGGAGTTCAAGAAAGCTTTTGATAAACTGGATCGAAAGCTGAATGCAAAACGCGATAAGAAGGCAAGAGAACTGCGTTCTCTTCTGCTCATGGAAAGTAGCGGAGCAAAGGAACAGGCACTTGATGCTACAAAGTCTGACATTGCAAGATATCTACATGATGTGGAATATTGGAATGCCTTTGATGAACCGGAGGCTGACGGCAGCCTTCATTATTGGACGGTTGAAAATTGGGGAGAAAAAGTTTTTGGAGCACATGGGACTTTATTTATTGGTGCGTTCTGTGATTCCTCAAAGCTGATTTTTCCTGTTTTGTTGCTTTGTGATGAAAGTGGAAATTACATAGATTTTGATGAGGTGGATCTTGTTTCAGCACTTGAACACATAGATGATATGGATGTACGGTATTTTACGCCAACTGAGTCTGAACTGACATTTTTCCAGAGTGTCTATGACAATCTGACTACAGAGATGGTAAAGCGATATCAGAAACAATCGGAACCAATCAAGAGTTATAACCGCAGAAAGATTGAAAACTGGGAACGCATTCAAATGGAACAGCTTATAGCAACATATCAGGAAATGAATGCTGAAATCTATGCCTTAAAGGAAGAGGAACGAGCTTCGGACAACTTCTACGAGAAGATAGATATACGAAAAAAGATAACTGAACAATCCAAGGCGCTTGAAAAGTTACAGGAGTCCTTTCATGCGAAAGGCACTGGCTTCAGGGTCGAGGGGGAACGGGAAATCGCGGAGTTTGAAAAACAGTTTGATATTAATCCCATTTTGCTGGTTAATATCGTACTGAAGTTTTAGGAGAGATTAATATGCAGAAAATAGGAAGACTTGAATTGACATGGACAGGAAAGTATGAAGATCATGAAATAGAACCAAGAATCCTTGTTGAAGATAAAACCAAGTCGTATGGAGATCCGAATAGCAAAAATATGCTTATTCATGGGGATAATCTAATTGCTTTGAGATCACTTGAGGCTGATTTCACAGGAAAAGTAAAGTGCATTTATATTGATCCTCCGTTTAATACTGGACAGGCATTTGAACACTATGATGATGATGTAGAGCATTCCATTTGGTTGGACTTAATGGCAAAAAGGCTAAGGATCCTCTATAGGCTTTTAGAAGAAAATGGATTGCTATGGATACATTTGGATGATACGGAGGTGCATTATTGTAAAATAATCCTTGATGAGATTTTTATGCGACGCAATTTTGTGTCTCATATTACATATGAACGTTCTGCTGTAGCGGGTATTGGACAAGGTGGGTATTTGGTAAATACTACGGAACATATTTTGCTTTATAAAAAAGGCTCTCTCCCCGAAAAAAATAATCAGAGTTACGAAGAACTCGGCATGAACATAATGAAAAGATATAACAAATATGTATCGGATTTTGGCAGTAGAGAGTTAGTAAGAGAATTTGTTGCAAAGTCAAATGGGAAAACGGTTCGAATTTATAAACATACGGGGTTTAAAATTCAAAGTATATCTTTAAAGAATGCATCAGAGCGTGAACCGGAACTACGAACTGAATTTGCTTCTCATTTAGACACCCTTTTTCGTGGAAATAGGGTCCAAAAAGAAAATGAGTTTCAAAATGATATAATCTCAGAACTTGAGAAAAATGGCTTTTATTCCATGGACTATATTCCGAGCCGCGGTAAAAATGAAGGTCAACAGACAACCCTCTATTATTATAACTGTGAATTGCTATCTTGGTTACGAGACACAACTTCGGTTAACGAAGAGGGGATGCTGACAAAATCAACTAAAATGACAACTCTATGGAAACATAGTGAAATTCCAAAGGCTGACATAGCTAATGAGGGAGGGGTTTATTTCCCAAGGGGCAAAAAGCCAGAACAATTATTAAAGAGAATTATTGAAATGTCTACGGAACCAGGCGATATCGTTCTAGATTCATTTCTTGGCTCAGGGACAACAGCTGCAACGGCACATAAACTTGGACGTCAATGGATCGGTATCGAAATGGGTGAACAGGCATATACACATTGCAAACAGAGACTAGACTCTGTAATTGATGGTACGGATCAATTGGGGATATCTAAAACTATAGGTTGGAAAGGTGGTGGTGGCTACCACTTTTATGAGTTGGCTCCAAGCCTTCTCGTAAAGAGTGATAAGCTACCTATTTATCGGATCAATCCATCCTATACTTTTGAGATGTTGTGCGAAGCTATCTGTAAGATCGAGGGCTTCCGTTATAAACCGCAGGATGTTTTCCACGGCCATTCTTCAGAGAAACGGTTTATTCATATTACTACAGAGTTCATAAACGCTGGGTATATAAAATCACTGTCCGCGCGGCTTGCCGAAGGTCAGTCTCTCGTGGTTTATGGCACGAAGATACAGTCGGATATGATCTTGCCCGACAACATTGAGGTCAAGCGGATTCCGAAAGACCTTTTGGAAAAGTGCGATTTTGAAAGCGAGGTACGGTAAATGTCAGAAATAGTCAATAAGATTAAATACGCAATGAGCCTAAGAACTCCACAGGAGGAGGCTCTCTCTTACCTCGATGCCATCAGTTCGCACTGTGATTACAAGAAGGACAACAAGGAAATCATTGAGGCGGTAGCATCGGAATACTGCGAGAAGCAGCGCAAGGTTAAATCCGGGTTTGATTTCCCATCCTTTTGTTATGCGATGGCTACAGGAGTTGGAAAAACTCGTTTAATGGGTGCCTGCATCTATTATCTGTATAAAACGAAGGGATATAAGCACTTCTTTATTCTTGCGCCCGGAAACACGATTTATGACAAGTTGCGTAAAGAGTCCAATCCGAACCATCCGAAGTATATCTTCAAGGGACTTGAATCGGAAATGGGCAGACCGAAGGTATATGACGGCGAGAATTATGATACCTATCCTGTGAAGTTTGAACAGATGTCTCTTCACGTTGAGAAGTCATCGGAGATTCAGCTTTTCATCTTTAACATCGGTAAAATCTTCAACAGCAAGACGGACACACAGTTCAACTTCCATAAGTTCAAGGAAACGCTGGGTGCTTCCTTTGCGGACGTCTTGGCGCAGTTTGACGATCTCGTAATCTGCATGGACGAAGCGCATCGCTACTATGCTCCGGCTTCGATGAAGGCTATTAACTATCTTAAGCCCGTTCTCGGTCTGGAATTTACTGCCACGCCGAAGCGTACATCGAATATCATCTACGCATATGACTTGGCTCGTGGCGCAGTTGAGGGATATTTAAAAATTCCTGTTGTTATGGGACGTTCTAACATGGCCGGCTATAACCAAAACGATATCGAGGAAATGAAAATCCGAGACGGACTTACGCTCCATGAGCATCGTAAGGCTGTATTGCGTGAGTATTGCAATGAAAAGGATCTCGACTATGTAAAACCGATTGTTCTTATTGCCTGCAAGGATACAGACCATGCCAAGAAAATTCGTGTATTGATTGATAGCGATGATTTTCAGAACGGAAAGTATAAAGGCAAAGTTATAGAAATACATTCAAAGCAGACTGGTGAAGAGTCAGAAGAGAATATCCGTCTTTTGCTTTCTATAGAGACTGCGTCTAATCCGGTTGAAATCGTTCTGCATGTTTATAAGTTGAAAGAAGGATGGGATGTCAATAATCTGTTTACAATTATTCCGCTGAACGCCGCGAAGAGTGATATCCTTGCTATGCAGACGATTGGTCGTGGTTTAAGGCTTCCGTTTGGAGAACAGACTGGTAACGAAGACCTTGATTCTCTTGATATCGTTGCTCATGACCACTATAGAGAACTTGTGGATGAAATTAAGAGCAGTGATATCTTCCGTTATCATGATCTCGATAAAATGGCAGTTGAGCCTTCTGAGCCGGTGGGTGTATCTGCTGGCGTAGACGATGGTCAGCTCTCTTTATTGGATTTTGCGATTACAGCATCTGGCGTGAAGTCTTTTGCCGAAGTAAGCAATCCTAAAACACAGCTTGAGATTTATCAGGAATATGTGAAGAACTTTATGGTTGCACAGAAGAAGGACAAAAACGAAGACATAGGTCAGATAACGCTCTTTGACCTTCATCCCGAAATGATTTCTGATGATTCTGCTGAAGCTGCTGCACCTACGCAGGAACAGCAACAGGCACCGACTGGTGGGAAATCTGGCAAGCAGCCTCTTACTAAGGACGAATTTGTGAAGATGGCATCGGAGTATTCTACAAAAGCTATCTCTGTTCCGAAAATTCTCGTGCAGACTACTTCTAAGGTGAAATTCAATCGTTTTGAGGTAAAATGTACGATAGCTGATTTTGAAGTGGCAATGGCTAAGATTGAGCGTTTTGACGCTATCAACCAGCAGCTTCTTTCTGTCGTGGATGCGCAGGTTCTCGAAGTGAATGACGCCATGAATACGCTTGCTTGTATGCTCCTTGATTCCATCAGTGAGTTGTCTTATGACGATGCAGATTTTGTTATTGATGTGGTGGAGCAGTACCTTAGTCAGATACCCGGAGATGAAGAAAACAAGAGAAGAATTGTCCGCCGTTATGCGTCTTTGATTGTGGCTGACATCCGCAAGCAGATTTATGAACATATGGAGAGGAAAACGCAGGATGTTCATATCATTCAGAAAGATCTTATCCTGTTCCGTAAATTCGTAAAGAGTGTCAAAGAGAATGGAAAGGTTAAATATGACAAGCCGTTCTCGGACAAGAGCAATATCAAGAAGTATCTCTTTACTGGATACAAGAAATCATATTATCCTGCGAATGCTTTTGACAGTGATACAGAGCGTTTGTTCTCTATTATTTTGGAGGAAGATCCGGATGTTATCCGTTGGATTAAGCCTCCACTTAATCAGCTTGGCTTGTTCTGGAAAGCAGGTCAGCAGTATAACCCGGATTTTCTCATAGAGACAACTGACAGAAAATTTATGGTAGAGATTAAGGCGTTGAAGGAAGTGGCTTCCGATGAGGTTGTTTCTAAGGCAAGAGAAGGTATTAAGTGGTGTCGTTTTGCTTCAACGGCAGATCCAGATCATAAGTCTTGGGAATATAAACTGATATCGGATGACAATATTCATCTTGGAAATACCTGTAAATACACACTCGGTACAGCTCACGCCGTGAAGGAGGAGACATAATGGCTGACAGATTTAAGTATTCAGAGGTCAGGCAGAAAATTATTGATGCTATAAGAATTGATCTTATCGGTCCGAAGGAAGAGGAGGAAATTCTTGAAGAGAATCCACGTTATGCCTATCTCGTGGGTATGCTTGACATTCAGAGTGATGACGAAGATTACTCCGGCGCAGGAGAACAGGAAGTTGATGCTGATATGGCGTTTGAGGACGGTGAAGATTTTACGGCTGGCGAGGATGATGACAACGAGCCTATATCCACCACGCATTTTCAGTTACCTTCCTCTATCGGTATCAGTTTCTACGTTCAAAGCGATATCGAGAGTGTCAATCTGGATGTGACTTGGGGAGACTATGTGAAATCTTCTGAAAAATATACTGGCAAGGACGAAAAAGAACATAGTCGAGCTATATATAAGCGACGGCCCATGAAGGAAACCGTTCATATTCAATTCAAGGATTTTACGCGGACGAAAGACTACCAGCTCGTCTGTGACTCCAATATCCATGTGTACATATCACGAATCCCTTTGAAAGGAGGCTATTCTCTTGTAACGGCATATGTTATTAACAAGAGAAAAAATTCCGTCAACAGTGCAGAGACCATTATGTTCCAGGTGGAAATTAAGGCTTATGTGGAGGATGGTTCGGCTGTGTTTGTCGCTGAACACATTTGCAGGAAAATTCTCGCCCCTGATGAGTTCTATTTTGAACAGCGTCCAATCATGGGACGTGGCCGAGGCTGTGCGGCAGTATGGGATAAGCCGATTGATGGTAGAACAGCATATGTAAAATCAGCGTTTATACCTGAATATGAATTTCCAGGTGTTAGCGCTGCTTTGGATGGCTTTGATAGGTACTTTTTCTCAACATTTACAATGTCAGTAAAATCGAAGAAGGCAGAAACCATTGGCAAGCTTAATACACTTGCGAAATCCTATGAAAATTGGATCAACACTAAGCTTCGTAAGAATGAAAGGATGAGCAATCCTGACTTTAAAGAGAAAATTGGTAACAAAGTTATTGAACGCTGCCAAGATGCTCTGAAGCGTATTCGTGAAGGTATTAGTATTATCGAAAATGACAATATCTCATTTGAAGCTTTCTGTTTTATGAACCGTGTAATATTCTTGCAGAACAGTATTAAGGGCTATGCAAAGAAACACGGAACTGGAATACAGTGCAATTTCCAGGATTTTGTTAATCCCAAGAATCCTGATAACAATTTCGGATGGCGTCCCTTCCAGATTGCGTTTATTCTGATGAATCTTGCGGGAATTGTAGATCCAAAGCATAAAGACCGTGAGATTGTTGACTTGCTCTACTTTCCCACAGGCGGTGGTAAGACGGAAGCCTATCTTGGTCTTATGGCCTTTGTTATTGCCAACAGGAGACTCAGAGTGTCTGATGGTGAAGAATACAATCGTGATGGCGGTGTAACCGTTATGCTTCGATACACGCTTCGCTTACTTACGACGCAGCAAAGAGATCGTATTACAAAAATGGTGCTTGCAGCCGAAATGATCCGGCGGCAGGCATATCCGCAGTTCGGGAAAGAGCCTATCAGTATCGGATTTTGGGTTGGAGGAGGAGTCACGCCAAATAAATTTGAAGAATTTATTGAAAAGGCAGATAATCCGCAGGCGGCAAGAAGTGCAAGGAATCATGTTTACAAACAGCTTCTTACCTGTCCGTTTTGTGGAAAGCCCCTCAAAGAAGAGAACTTTAATATTGACATCGACAGGAAATCAATCGAGATTTACTGCTCTGATCGGGATTGCCAATTCTATAGATATAAAAACAACAGGATGCCTATTCCGGTTTACCTTGTTGACGAAGAAATATACGCCAAGTGTCCGACCATTATTTTATCGACAGTTGATAAATTTGCACGTCTTCCTTGGGATGTAAATACAAATGCTTTATTTGGAAGAGTGGATAGAAAGTGTAGCCGAGACGGGTATGTCGCAATAGGAGCGGAACACGGTCGTCATAATAAAACGCCCTCGTTGCCTACATCAACGATGGTCAATATCAGACCGTTCCTGCCGCCTGAACTAATTATTCAAGACGAACTTCACCTTATTACGGGACCTCTTGGCACTATTTATGGTGCATATGAAACGATTATTGAGGATATGTGTATTCATGATGGCATTAAGCCAAAGTACGTTGTTTCAACGGCAACAATTAAGAATGCAGAAGCACAAACCAGATGCCTTTATGCAAGAAAGAATACAACTCAGTTTCCACCGAATGGATTTGAAATTGGCGACAGTTTCTTTATTAAAGAAATATCTGTAGATGATGATCCGTTTCGAAAATATGTGGGTGTTTGTGCGCCGGGTCAGTCCGTCAAGACGGCGTTGCTTCGTGTTTACGCCATTATTCTGCAGGCAGTTTATACCTATTCCTTGCAGGAAGAATACAAGGATGTAATTGATCCATATTATTCTTTGGTAGGCTACTTTAATAGTATTCGAGAACTTGGCGGTGCAGTTAGACTTTTGCAGGATGACATTCCGAAGAGAATCTATCGCATTAAGAATAAATACGGTTTAGATAAGCAACGGTATCTGAACCACAACGTGGAAATTACCTCCCGTATGTCATCGTATAAGATACCCGAAAAACTGAATCAGCTTGAAACGACATGTACGTCAAAAGACTGTTTGGACACGGCTATAGCAACAAATATGATAGCGGTTGGTATGGATGTTGACCGCCTTGGTCTGATGGTAGTGAGTGGCCAGCCGAAACAAAATTCGGAATATATACAGGCAACAAGCCGTATCGGTCGTGCATTCCCTGGACTTGTAGTTACGCTTTATAATGCGTATCGTCCTCGTGATTTGTCACATTACGAAAATTTTACCGGATATCATTCACAGCTTTATAGATTTGTCGAGGGGACAACGGCAACGCCGTTCTCTGCTAGAGCAAGAGATCGTGTTATGCATGCGCTTATAATATCTGCTATAAGACTTAAATTCCCGAATATGGCAAATAACCGGGATGCAGCGGCGATAGGTTCTTTGACTAATGAGCAACTGGATTCTGTGAAGAAACTGATAATCGACCGTCTCAATATCATTAAGCCATCAGCAAGGGCAGATACAGAGGAAGAAATAGATCGCTTTTTTGACTGGTGGAAGCTACAGGCGGCTCAGACGAAACCATTGCGCTATTACGTTGTTGGAACTGAACACTATAATAGGCTAATGAATCCGTATGACCAGCCACATGATGAGAATGAAAAAGCTACGCTTCGTTCTATGCGTGAGGTCGAGAGTTCTGCAAATATGTTCTATTACACGGAGGATTGACATGGCTTTTGATAATAATAAACTTGGAGAATTACGTCCAAATCAGATTATAACCACTTTCGGCCCTGGATCTGTAGTCGATGCGGTAAAGGATTCGGTTACAATTCTTGATATTTCCTATTGGAAACAGAAGGGACAAAAAATAATCGATGGCAGGCTTGCGTCATATTTAGGTGTCGATTGCTTCTATATGCCTCGTACAAGTTTTTCGGGCGATGTTCCGGTTGTGACATTCCCATACTGGCATGTGTGCTCTAATTTAAAATGTGGAAAACTGTTTGATGCGAGAAAATACTTTGATTTGAATAAGTATCTTAGGTATGGAGTGACTTGTCCTGAATGCCATCGTCCGGCTTATCCGTCTCGTTTCATTACGATTTGTGAAGATGGTCATATGTCGGACTTTCCTTGGAAATGGTGGGTACATAGAGGCGAGTCTGATTGTAAGGGTACCTTAAAGATGTATTCGACAGGCAACACCTCCACTCTTGCAGATATGTGGGTCGAATGCTCCTGCGGTGCTAAACGCAGCATGAGTGGTGCAACACAGAGAGATAATTTCGAGGGTTTTGCCTGCTCTGGGCACCATCCGTTCAGACCGAATGTGAAAAACCGTAAATGCGATAAGCCCATTATTCCATCTCAGCGTGGCGCATCCAATGTCTACTTTGCTGTGAGCAGGAGTGCAATTTCTATTCCTCCGTGGATTAATCCATTGTACAACCTGATTGATGAGCATCTACGTGATATAGAGTTGGCAAAGCAGCTTATGGGAGCCGATGGGATAACCAAAATATACGAAATGTTTTTTTCTGCATATACAAGAGTTGAATTTGATGAGGCGCTTGAACGCCGTATGAGCAATATCAAAGAGTTCACAGAAATCAAACAAATGGAATACAATGCTATTACTCACCATAATGATCCTGCATACGAGTCAAATAAAAAACATTTTAAGGCTGAAGAGGACAACTTACCTGGATATTTGCAGAAATATTTTAACCGTATTATACGAGTGACTAGGCTTAGAGAAGTCCGGGTTCTTCTTGGATTTACAAGAGTAGATGCCCCCGATCCGGACGCAGATGAGCAGCCGAATGTTGTGGCTTTAAGCAAAGGAAAGCAGGAACGCTGGCTCCCCGCGGCTGAAGTAAACGGCGAAGGCATCTTTATCGAGTTCAATAAAGATAACCTTGCAGCATGGATTAATTTACCTGCTGTAAAAGAATTATCAGAAAAGTACTCAGCTTCATACAGAGAATTCTGTGAGTCAAAAAGGTGGACAATTACGGTTGTGAAAAATGCGGTTTATGTTTTAATGCATACATTTGCCCATTTAATGATAAAACAGATGTCTATGTCATCAGGGTATTCTTCATCGGCAATCAGAGAAAGAATTTATTTTGGTGATAATATGGCAGGTATTCTGCTATACACAGGAAGTTCCGACAAAGAGGGGTCGCTTGGAGGTTTGGTAGAACTTGGCAGTATTGAGCAGATGACAAATCTCATGCGGGATGCATTCCAAGAAGCTCTCGTTTGTACAAATGATCCAGAATGTATGAGCAATTTACCAGCGGGAAAAAATTCAAACGGTGCAGCCTGCCATTCGTGTTGCATGATATCTGAAACAGCATGTGAGAACGGAAATAGGATGCTTGACAGAGGTCTGGTTGTACCTATTTTAGGACGAGAGGATTGCTCATATTTTAAGGAGTTGGTAAGTGGATTATGCCAAGTGGAAATTTAAATAAAGAGCTCATTTTGAATACAGTAAAAAGCGATGTTGCAAATGGAACGAATAACGCCAAGGCGATGCTAAAAAGAAACTGTCCTGAATTATCCGACACACACTGCGAGGATATTATAGGTTCGATTATCGGCGCTATGAATATGACGAAAGCAGATAAGGTTTCGCTTGTAGTCACAGCACCACCGTCTTTTTCTATTAATGCAAGAACTACGATGAATGTAGTTCAATCCATGATAAACGGCGCAGAAAGGAATATCTTAATCACGGGATACTCCTTATCCTCATACTTTTCAGAACTGATTGATACAATTATTTTAAAAAGCCAGCGTGGGGTATTCGTAAAATTCTTCGTGAATGATATTGATAAGCAGTCCGGATTTGACAAGATACTTCGGTACAAAGGACGATTCTTGAAAATTTATAATTATCATCAAGAAGATGATAAGATGGCTGCGCTTCATGCAAAGGTCATATCAATTGATCAGCGGCAGAGTTTAATAACTTCTGCAAACCTTTCCTATCACGGTCAGCAGGGTAATATAGAACTCGGCACTCTGATAGAATCAAAACAGATAGCAAAGCAGATAGACGATATCTTCACTAAGCTAATTTTTTTAAAAGTGTTCAGCGAAGTAGTGAATAGATGATTCAATTCACATAATTTCGGCGAACACTAGAAATCTCAGCAATAGGCAGAATTTGAAATGTAAATGGCCTGGTCAGCAGTTATATACTGCTAATCAGGCCAGCCAGAGCCTATGTCTACCATCTACAGTTCCTGCCATACGCCAATTTAGTGTAAGACATAGCTGGTACTAGCCCACAGCTTTTCAGGGCAGATATGTTAATCTTTTACGGCAACTAATCAAATCGCATCTTCCCCAAACTCCTCTCTGATACGGGCACAGAGCTTCTCCCATGATGCCTGCTGTTCTTCCGGCGTCATTTCCGGAAGCTCCACATCCGGATACTGTTCCTCCAGTTTCTTTTCGATTTTTGCTCCGTAAACGCCTGTCAGATCTGGGTATTCCTTTAAGAGCCGATAAAAGATTTTGTCAGCGTCAGAGCCGAGTTCGTTGCAGCGTTCGATTATGGATTCAAACAGCTTCTGCGTCATGGGGATTTGCTTATCCATAGCGTCATTCTGCTCTTCGGTAAATGCGAATGTTTCGAGCAGAAAACTTTTCAGATTCTCCATCTGTTCTTTGGTGAGTTCCATAAGACACCTTCCTTATCGTGCTGGGTGGCAGTTATCCTGATACGGACGAAACTGCCCTGAAGACACAAAATAAGGAGCAGTTTATCCGATTGGCTCATCAGAAACTACTCCTATTGAAAAGTGCGTATGATTTTCATCAGTCTTTCACGTTCTTCCGGGTTCAGCCCGTTCCACGTTTCAATGATTTCTTTTTGTTCGGCAGTCAGATCCGGAGGATTTTCATCTTTTGCAAAGAATTGTGCCAGCGATATATTCAAGGCCGAGCATATTTTTTCAATGGTCTGAATCGTTGGTACATTTTCTCCCTTCATGATTCGTGACAGTACAGTCTGCGTCACTCCGGTCATTTGTGAGAGGCGGTATTTGGTGATCTGCTGCTTATCGCACAGTTCTTTTATTCTTGGCCCAATATAATCAGCGGCGGACACCTGAGAATTCTCCGGTATTGTTGGATTTTCAAGTTCGCCTGACAAGTACAATCACCTTCCTTCTGCTTATACTGGTCTTATTTTACCTGTAAAGCAGAAGAATTATTAGACTGATTAGAAGGGATTGTATAGTATCTAATTAGATAGTATTTGGGGAAAATAAAAGGGGTACAGTAGTTCCGATGCCCTTAATCTATATTCTACTATTATCCCCCAGATATTTGCAACAAAATTCAATCGCAAAATTCGCTCTTTTTCGCAGATAGCAGTTAAATAGTAGTGAGCAGAGGCCAGATTTACTTCTCTACTGCTCGGAAATCAATTCCTGCCTTCATAGCCTGTGTCAGCTGATCCTTCCGGTCAATCTGATAAATCCGGTTTCCCCGTTTAAATTTTGCTCCAGTCTGCTTGAAATGAAAGCTGACATTATATTCCACGCACTGCATCATAGTGTTCAGAATCCAGGCATAATCGCAGATTCTGGCTTCTTCGCCGGATTCTCCGCCGCAGGTCACTTCTTCTATGCAGTCATGGTACTGTGCCAGATAGGGACGGATATTGATGGATTCCAGCATCGGCTCGTGGATAATGGATTTGTGGCGGATTGGCAGTTCCAGAAACAGCGGCAGCCGTTTATCTGCCATAAGCTGGTTCTCACAGGTACAGCAGATATGTACGTTTTCATAGCCATCGCCCCAGTCATCCGGCAAACTGACAGAGAAGCGCTCCGGGCGTTTGGTTACAAAAAAGAAATCTAAGTCGGCCCTCTCTTTCATCATCGCCCAGGCTTCCATACGCCATTCGTCAGCTGCTGGATGGAAAAAATCGGAGGTAAAGCAGGTATATACATAATCGCCGTCTGGCTGGAGTTTATACTCTCCCTTTCGGTTCTTTTTTACGGGCAGATTGAAAGAGGCTGTCTTGGAAATGACAGAAGCATCCTTGCCAAACTCGGCATCTCGCCGATATACATAGCAATGATAACAGCCGGAGCTGATCTTCGTGCAGCCATGCCAGGGATTCCATGTAGCCATACCAAAAGCCCCCTTTCAATCAAATGCTGGGACACCAGTCCGCTGTTCCAGATTTTTCAGGAAATCTCCGTTTGCCGTTATGGGTGATTCTACTTTGTAACCGCGCCGCTTCAGGATGCGGAATTTAAAATCCAGCAGTTCGGAGGGAACGTATAATGCCTTCGCTGCCTGAAAGAAAAACATATCGTCATTCAACACTTCCAATACAGCTTCATCCGGGAGAAGCAGTTCTGAGGCGAAGACATTGGCTTCGTATTCCTTTTGGTCTGCCGTATCAAAGAGAATGACCTCATGGAAGGCCGCGCTGGAAGAACCGGAATGCAGGACGCAGTGTCCCAGCTCATGGGCCAGCACCACTTTCTGAAGGACATCTGGCAGATCACCATTGATGGTAATGTGTTTTTTCCGCCTGTGAACCAGAAAAAAGCCCTTGCAGCAGCCTTCAAACAGCCCCATTGGTTCCCGTGATACAAGGATTTTCATCTGTTCAGCCAGCCTTTCCGGATTTGTCTCATCATATTTTTTCTTTAATTGCTTTGCAGCGTCTGAAATTTGTTCTATGGTCAATCGAAATCACATCCTCCCCATATACAAGCGCCTGTTGACAGGCATTTTAAACAGCCTGCTTGATAAGCTGTTCCAGTAACCGGATCACTGCCTGTCGGGAGCCGTCTTTTTCTTTCGTCCATAGGTTTCTTTGGCCGCCTCTTTACATTCGAGGTATGCTTTCATCACTGCCTGGAAGTAGGCGTCCTTTGCCTCCTCGCTGATAGTCCCTCCGGCGAAAAGCGCCTGATTTTCCCGGAGCATTTCCTCCAGATCAAGGGATTCGCGCCGTCCGCCTTTTTGCCGCATTTCCTCTACATAGTCCATGCGATCCATGCCGTAACTGGGATCTTCAATCTCGTCATTCTTCAGATACTCGGTGGAAACGCCGAGAGCCTTTGCCAGCTTGTACAGCTGTGCGGCCTGGGGGAAACGCTTGCCGCATTCATAGTAGGTGAGCGTGCGCACTCCGATCCCTGCTTTGTCTGCAAGCTCCTGCTGGCTGAGCCCCAGCTGTCCGCGGTGTTCCCTGACTTTTTCCGTAAAGGGTTTCATGCGATTGCCTCCATTCTGTAAAATATTGTGCGTATTCTTGCGGATTAGATATTGACAATCCGGCTGATTCTTGCTAGAATACGAATCAAATAAAACGTATGTTCTAGCAACTATATGCACATTATAGATGTTGAAAGCAAGGATGTCAAGTAATAATCGTGCTGAAAATTGCGGAATTATGCGGAAAGATACGAGAAAGAGGTGGAAGAATGGACAGGGTGATACTCCACTCAGATATGAATAACTGTTATGCCAGTATTGAACTTCTTCATCATCCGGAGCTGCGCGGCAGGCCTCTTGCTGTCGGGGGAGATCCGGAAGCCAGACACGGTATTGTACTTGCGAAGGATCAGCTGGCGAAAAAAGCAGGAGTAAAGACTGGCATGGCGCTCTGGCAGGCCAGGGAGGTCTGCCCGGAGATTCAGTTTGTTCCGCCACGTATGGATTTGTATCTACGGTTTTCCCGGCTGGCACATGAAATCTACGGAGAATATACAGATAAGCAGGAGGCCTTTGGGGTGGACGAGAGCTGGCTGGATGTGACAGACAGCTGTTCCCTGAAGGGCGATGGTATGACGATCGCAGCGGAAATCAGCCGCCGGATCAAGTTTGAACTGGGAATTACCGTCAGTATCGGCGTTTCCTGGAACAAGATATTTGCCAAACTCGGTTCCGACTATAAGAAACCGGATGCCATTACCGAGATCAGCAAGCAAAACTACAGGCATATTGTCTGGCCCCTTCCGGCGGAAGATCTGCTTTTTGTCGGTCCGGCCACAAAGAGAAAGCTGCACGATTATGGAATCCGCACCATCGGGCATCTGGCTGAGGCAGATCCGGGCATTCTGAGCCGCAGACTTGGAAAAGTGGCTTATCTACTTCATGCGTTTGCCAATGGCGAGGATCAGACTCCAGTCAGCAGGGAAAATACCTCCGCTCCCATTAAGAGTATTGGAAACAGTACCACCACGCCCAGAGATCTGGTAAATGAATCGGATGTGGCGATTGTTGTATATCTCCTGGCAGAGAGTGTCGCAGCTCGGCTCCGTGATAATCATTTTAAAGGTGATGTGGTGGAAATCTCCGTCCGGGATAAAGATTTGTACAGTTTTACCCGCCAGCATAAAATTTCAATGCCCACTAATATTACCAGTGAGATTGCCGCTGCAGCTATGAGGCTGTTCCAGGAAAACTATCAATGGGAGAAGCCGATCCGGAGCATGGGCGTCCGTGTGTCGGATCTGGTTCTGGAGGACTGCCCGGTGCAGCTTGACCTGTTCATCAGCCAGGAGCAGCGCGAGAAACAGCACCGTGTGGATGTGGCGGTGGACACGGTCCGGAGAAGGTTTGGATTCTATGCGATTCAGCGGGGGTTGATGTACACAGACCGCAAATTAGCCGCATTGAACGCGAAGGATGATAATATCGTCCATCCTCACGGATATATGGAAAGAGGAAACAGAACTGGCGCATATGCCGGATAACTGTACCAGAAACGAGGTGTAAGTGATGGAGGAACAGAAAAGCTGCAAAGTATATGTAGATGTAGGGGTAGAGTTTACTGCAGAAGGAAAGATGCGCCCTTCCTGGATACGCTGGACGGACGGACATATATTTCAGATTGACCGGATAAAACAGATCTGCAGAGCGGCCAGCCGGAAGGCAGGCGGCGTGGGACTGCGGTATACGGTAATTATCAGCGGGCAGGAGTCTCAGCTGTATTATGAAGAAAACTATAAATGGTTTGTGGAAGCTAAACATCCGCAGTGAAGATGAATGAGATTATTTTCTAACGCTGTCTTGGGAAGCAAAGGCAGCCGATACAGATAGAGAACCGGCAGCGCAGCTTCGCGCGACGGAACTTGCTGGTTACATACTGCGTGTCCCCCGATTTCCTTTCCCTTTATCGGGCCAGCACGCTTAGAAAGGATTTTATAAGATGAACGAATGATGAAGGGAGATTGAAAAATGAGCCGCAAAAATACACAGACATTAAACAGCATCCGGAGGCTGTGCCGGATGCAGGAGCTGGATGAAAAAACACTGTATGACCGTTCCAAACTGATTTTATCCGCATACCGGGATATCTGCTGGTCAACGGCGGGACGGGCTGACCAGGTGCGGGAGGATCTTATTTGCTACTGCGGTTCCCAGCTGGATGACGCATTGATTTATCTGGAAACCTTCGCGCCGGATGAAGCCAAGGAACATTTTGAGGAACGGATAAAGACTCTGTTTGAGACACGCTGGATGATCGAACTGGTGGAAGATACTATGGTGCGGGTCAGAGACTATCCCTGCAACGGGAATTTGTACTGCGAGATTCTTTCCAAATGCTATCTGACCTGCTTTAAATACAGGGAGCCGGAACTTTTGGAAATTTTAAACATGGAACGCAGTACCTTTTACGACAAGAAAAAAGAAGCGATACTGGTATTTGGACTGTCTCTGTGGGGTACGTCCATACCAAAGCTAAAAGGATTTCTTGAACATACAGATGAAGAAGCGGAGTTTTGTGAAAGCGGCTATGAATACAACTGCATAGAAGAATCAGGCCGATAAAAGTCCGACTTTTTCCCGATAAATACCCGATGAAAGTCCGATGGAATCCCTACTGAAAGTCCGACTTTGGTTCTGCTATGATTGCTATGCTGGCAGAAGTACGGTATAGCAGTCAGGATAATTGAATAGATAAATTTCAGCCTTGTGCCTTTGATGGGTGCAGGGCTTTTTTATGCCGTCTGCCAGACATTCGGCACAGATGAGAGTCAGAGGTGAATAAGCCTCCGGCTCTTTTTTTGTGCCTGCGAAGGAGGGCTGGCAGGTGCAGGAACGGCGCTGGTATAACGCCAGATATCCGTGATCTCCGGTTTTGAACCAACCATTCAGAACCACAGAAAGGAGATCGCGGATATGGCGAAAACAATTTATCTGGTGAAAAAGAACCCGGAAAGTAAAAAAGAAAACACAGAGTGGATGCAGATGAGCGGAGAAGAATTTTATCGGTTTACCCATTCGGAGGAAGGGAAAGGAAGATATTTCATTCATTTGACGGATGACGTTGGATATGAGGCAGATGAGATTTACATTGAGGCGGGATATGAAGAATATCAGGATTGGTATAAAGAGGCTCGCCGCCATCGGTATCTTTCCGACTGTGCAAAAGACACCATGATTATCTCATCAGACGTTCCGGTGAGCGGAGGAGAAGAACTGCTACTGATTGATACAATTCAGGATGAAAGTATTTCAATAGATGAAATGATAGAGAAAAAAGAGATGCTTAAAAAGTTACGTGAAGCACTGGCTTCATTGTCATCTGATGAAGTGGCAATTATTCAAACTTTGTATTTTTCAGGGTGTATCATAACCGAAGCGGAAGCTGGAAAACATCTTGGAATATCACAGCAGACTTTCCATTATCGGAAAAAGAAAATTTTTTCTAAATTAGCAAAATTTCTTTTTGTTAAATCTTAAAAAGTTGCCCAATAGGAGGGGTGAAGGGACAAACTTCACTTCTCCAGGCCCAGGGCCTGATGAACGTAGTTGTTCTTTCAATGCAGATTGAAAAGAAAATACGCATTCATCAGGTACAGTCCTGTGATGGGAAGCCACATCCAGTGGTACGCCATGATCCTGCAAAGGGGAGCGGTTAATGCCAGCTGGTAAGTGCCGGATAGCTTCCGGCATGGCGATGATTCACCACAGGGATAATGAGACTTCCGTCCAGCCACAGCCCCGCAGGAAGCGGGATCACGCAATGGGGACGGCCCGGCGAGAACCGCGGGGAGGTTAGATGCCTATGGAGCCGGAAGCATCCGGCCGCCTGGTGATTTCCCATGTATCGGGGTGCCGGGGACAAATAGATACAGACGCAAAAATATCTTTAAGAAGCGGAGACTGGCTTTATGTCAGCCTCCGCTTTTACATACAGCGAAGGAGGATAAAGAATATGAGATACGAAGATTTGGTTTATCACAAAGGCGATATATACATTGCGGAGCTGGGCGAGAATTTCGGCCATGAACAGAGCGGCACGCGTCCGGTGATCATCATGCAGAATGATGTGGGAAACTACTTTTCTCCCACGGTGACGATTGTTCCATTGACCTCGAAGGACAAGAAGCCCGGTCAGCCTACCCATTATCGGCTGGATATGAAAAAATATCCGTTTCTCACATCGTCTTCCACGGCTCTTTGTGAATCGCCCAGGACGCTGGATAAGCGGCTGTTAAAGAGATTTCTGGGAAGGATTGATAAAGCGGATCTGGCGAAGGTGGATGAAGCCCTGGCGGCGCATATCGGATACCGGATTCCGGAGGCTGTGGATGCACCCTGAGCCGCTGGCATATTTTCCGAAACTTAACAATAGTTATGAGATAAGAGAATGAAGGTGGTGTATGGGGTTGAGAATGGAGGAAAGGAAAACTGCTGCTGTTCAGGCAGTGGACAAGGCTGAACTGACAGAACTGTCCTCTGTCAGAGTACGGGAGGATAGCCAGAAACAGCCGGATCTGGAGGCTTTAAAGAGGCAGACCAAGAATTTGTACCGCTATCGTGTAGGAAATGTGGTTGTGGAATTTGATTACCTCCATAACGGCAGAACGGTCAATGACCTGTTTGCGCTGATGGTTCAGGCCGGGATGTGACATCCTTGAGTGAAAGCGGAATCCCCAATATACTGTAAGTGACCTGAAAACAGGCACCAGCGGCGGCTGCCTGCCCGCAGCTGCCGCCCACAGTATTTCCCTGATAATTTGAGAAAGGAGCAGATGTTATATGTTACAGAAACGGCTGGAACGATACGACACGGCTCTTTACCTGAGATTATCGAAGGAAGACGGAGATGTGGCGTCAGGTTCCAAAAATGAAAGCAACAGTATTGCAAATCAGAAAAGCCTGATTATGGATTATTTGCAGTCCAGGCCGGAATTCCGGGTTGTATCCATTCGCGAAGACGATGGTTTCTCGGGTACGGATTTCAATCGCCCGGCATTTCAGGCCATGATGGAGGACGTAAAGAAGGGAGTGATTAACTGCATTATCGTAAAGGATCTGTCCAGGTTTGGCAGGAATTACATTGAGGTAGGACGCTATCTGGAAAAGCTGTTTCCCATGCTGGGGATTCGCTTTATTGCTGTAAATGATAATTATGACAGTTTGGAGGCGGACACGGCACACGATATTGTCGTCCCCTTTAAGAACCTGATCAATGATTCCTACTGCCGGGATTTATCCGTAAAGATCAGAAGTCACCTGGCAATTAAAAGAAAGAACGGCGAATTTATCGGAGCGTTCGCCTGCTACGGCTATCTGAAAGACGAGAACAACCGGAATCAGCTGGTTGTGGATACATACGCAGGACAAGTCGTACAGGACATCTTTCGTATGAAAATCAATGGCATGAGCCAGTACCGGATTGCGGACGCGCTGAATGAGCAGGGTATTCTTTCACCCATAGAGTACAAAAAGTATCTGGGGAGTCATTTTGAATCTTCCTTCAAGGTGAATCCCAAGGCTGTCTGGACGGCAAAGGCAGTAACCAGAATCCTGACCAATGAGATTTATACCGGAGTGCTGGTGCAGGGAAAACAGACGACGCCGAACCACAAGGTTAAGGTACGCCAGGAGGTCGATGAGGCTGACTGGATTCGGGTTGAGAATGCCCATGAAAGTCTGATCGATCGTGTTTTGTTCGATATCGTCCAGAACCTGATGGGTCGGGATACCCGGACTTCTCCTAATGAAACACAGGTGTTTCCCCTTTCCGGCCTTGTCTATTGCGGCGATTGCGGACATCCTATGGTTCGTAAGATCAGCCGTTATACCAAAAAGAAGAAAGGGGATGACGCACAGACTTATGGGTATTTCCTTTGCTCTGAGAAGTGCGGGAAAGGCGGATGCAGCTGGCACAGAATCAGCGAGGACGACTTGATGGAAGCGGTTCTCGGAGCGGTAAACCTGCATATTCAGAAGGTACTGGATGTGCAGGAAGCGCTGAAGCAGATTGAAAAGGCTCCGTCACGGCAGCTGATGATACAAAAGTATCTGGAGCGGCTGTCCAGGAAGGAAGAAGAACGCAAAAAAGCGGAACGGTTGAAAATTGGGATTTATGAAGACTTAAAAGACGACCTTCTGGATAAGGAAGAATACCAGAAGCTGAAAGCGGAGTTTGACAGCCGGATTACTGAGGCGGATGCCGCAGTGAAAGAACTGAAACGGCAGATTACAGAGCTGGAGGAAAGCCACTGCGCCACTGCGGCCTGGATGAATTACTTTCAGCAGTTTGGCCGTCTGGAGCAGCTGACGCGCTGGGCAGCCGCTATCATCATCAATAAGATTTTGGTCTACGAAGATAACCGGATAAAAATCACATTCAATTTCCAGGCGGATCTGAATCGGATTCAGGAGATATTGTCCGCAGCGGAGGAACATAAGAAGGAGGCAATCTGATGGCACGAAAGAAGAGGCTGGACGTTAATGAGGTACTGGACCGGGAACGCACTGGATTCGGGCTTCAGGAAGAACAAAATATTTATCACACGGCGGGTTATATCCGGCTTTCCATAGAAGACAGCGGAAAGACGGACGGTTACAGCCTGGAAAATCAGGAAAAGCTGGTGCGGGACTATATCGCGGATCAGCAGGATATGCGGCTGTATCGGCTGTATATTGATAACGGCGCTACGGGAACGGTATTTCAACGTCTGGCGTTTGATGAAATGATGCAGGATATGAAAGCTGGGAAAATCAACTGCATTGTGGTCAAGGATCTTTCTCGCCTTGGCAGAAATTATCTGGAAGCCGGAAACTATCTGGAACAGATTTTTCCGTTTTTCCGGGTGCGCTTTATCTCCATCACAGACGGCTATGACAGCAATTCCCCTGATGTGACGGATGAATCTTTGATTATCCCGCTGAAAAACATTATCAACGAAGGATATGCAAAGGATATTTCCCTGAAGATTACTACTTCCTTTGAGTCACGCAAAAAACAGGGACAGTTTATGGGACGTTATCCGGTGTACGGTTATCTGAAAGATCCGGAAAACAAGAATCATCTGATTGTCAATCCGGAAACCTGCGGGATAGTGAAACGGATTTTTCAGATGCGGGATTCCGGTGTGGCGCTGGGAGCAATCGCCAGCCAGCTGAATGAGGAAGGTATCCCCTCTCCCGCCCGTTACCTCTGGCTGAAAGGACTTTCCAAAGAAGAAAGACACAGGGATTCCTATTGGGACAGAACCAATGTGAAACGGCTGCTGACGAATAAAATGTATCTGGGAATGCTGGTCTATGGAAAAGAAAGGACATCCTTTGCCAAAGGAATCAAGCGGCAGCGTGTCCCGGAATCGGAATGGAAATACGTTCCCAATGCACATGAGGCAATCATTGATCAGGAATTATTTGATTCTGTTCAGAGAAAGCTGGAAAGAGCAAAACAGGATTTCCTTAACATGACGGGAATCAACGAAGATTATCAGCCGGAAAATCTCTTCCGTGGCCGGATTCACTGCTCTGATTGCGGCAGAGCCATGAAAATGACGAAATTTGTAGCAACCAGAAAGGACGGGAGCATAGACCGTTATGCGGTATATGAGTGCTGCCGGAGAAAGCAGCTGTATGATCTCTCCTGCCCGCAGAGGAGTATTCGTAAAGCCATCGTTGATAAAACGGTGGAAGAAGCTATTCGCTTCCACATTCGTACTTTTCTCGACACAGAGCAGGTAATAGCTAAATTAAACCGTTCCCCAAAAGGCAGGGCTGCCGCTTCCAATATACAGAACCGTATCCGGGAAAAACAGCGCCGTATAACCAAAATTGAACGGCTCAGCACAGGGAGCTATGAAGACTATCGGGAAGGGATTCTGAACGAAGAGGAATATCTGGCGATTCGGAGGCAGTACGGAGCAGAAAAAGAAGAGCTGCTGAAAGAAGTGGATGCGCTTATGCAGGCGGAGACGGAGCATGAGGCTGACTATCACAGTACCGGCTCTCTGGCGGATATCGTCAGAAAATATGCGGAGTTTCAGGAATTAAACCGTGAGATTGTGGAAGCCTTTATTGCCGATATCCAGGTACATACTGACTCTCATCTGGCCATTACCTTCGCCTTTGAGGATGAGTTTCAGCGGCTGATAGATATGGCAGAGCAACGCAGAAGGGAGACAGTATGAGACAAAAGACACTGGCGCTCTATATCCGGCTTTCAAAAGAAGACGATGATGTGGGGCTTTCCTCTGAAAAAGAGGAAAGCAACAGCATTACCAACCAGAGAATGCTTCTGTATGATTATCTGAAATCCCATCCGGAATTTCAGGATTACCGGATTATAGAAAAATGCGACGACGGCTACAGCGGAAAAAAGTTTGACCGCCCTCAGTTCGTCGAGCTGATGGAGCTGGTAAGGCAGCGGGAAGTGGATTGTATTCTTGTAAAGGATTTTTCCAGATTTGGCAGAGACTATATTGAAATCGGGGATTATCTGGAACAGCTCTTCCCCTTCCTGGGAGTACGGTTCATTGCGGTGAACGACAGGTATGACAGCCAGGAAGGCGGGAAACAGACTGCAGGACTGGAAGTGGCGTTCAAAAACTTTATCTATGACTTTTACAGCCGGGATACTTCCAAAAAGATACGGAATGTCCGAAACAAGATGGCAAAGGCAGGCCAGTTCGCCAGCGCAAATGCACCTTACGGCTACCTGAAATCAGCGGAGGATAAGCATAAGCTAGTGATCGACGAGGAAGCGGCTGTTGTGGTTCGGGAGATTTTCCAGCTGCGGCTCTCTGGTCTTTCCGGAAACAAAATCGCTGCCATCCTGAACGAAAGGGCAATTCCCTCTCCGGCTCAATACGCTCTGAATCATAGACGTGGAATGGACTGGAGGCGGGTGAACCAGAAAACCGCATGGGATCCGGCTAAAGTGCTGGCAATTTTAAGGGATGAGCGGTATGCTGGAAACATGGTATCTCTCCGCAGAACACTGAACGGGATCTACGGAGTGGATACTCCGGTGGAAAAGGAAGAATGGATTCGGGTAGAGAATACACATGAAGCCATTGTATCCTATGAGGATTTCATAAGGGTTCAGGACACTTTCCTGATATACCGGAAAAGCCAGCCGGATGTTATACAGAAGTATAATGCTTTTACCTGCGCTTACTGTGGAAGGAAGCTGTCATACAGCAGAGACAGGAAAAAACTGATTTGCCGATATGGGGAGACCAATCCGGCGGCGTCCTGTTATAAGGCGGCTTATCCGGAAGCACAGCTGAGAGGCGCAGTGCTGGACAGCCTGAAATGGCATTTTGAACACTTTGTCAGATGGGAAGAACTGAAAGCCCATGCTGATCAGCGAGAGCAGGCTAAGTTGGATACCTCCGGGCTGGAAAAGCAAATTGACACACAGGAAAAGGTAAAGACAATCCTCTATGAAAAGTATCGGGACGGCAGGTTAAGCCGTGAGGAATACATTGTAGAGAGAAACCGGGTGAATCTTCTGCTGGAAGAATACAGGGGACGGCTGGAGCAGATTCGGCTGGAGCGGGAAGCCAGAGAAAGCGGAGAGACAAAACTCAGTGAATTTTCCTGCCTGGTTCAGAAGTACAGATATGCGGAAACGCTGACCAAAGAGTTGGAACAGAGATTTGTAGAGAAGGTTCTGGTATTTGACACGGAACACATCAAGATAACCTGGAAATTTGAGGATGTGTTCGCCGCAATCGAGGCGATGGAGTAACAGCCCAAAGTGCTGATACTCCGGAACCTCAAAATTTTTTATTCCTAATGAGACACCAGCAGACTGCACGGAGAGACTGATCTCCATCAATCCGGTTCTCGCCGCCCAGACAAGAGTGGTCCTGGATCTGAACAAATCCGAGCGTCATATCCGGGGTGGGATGGCTACAAAGGAGAAATATCAATACCAGCATCGACTTGCCATCTGCAGTCGGGAAGAGAAGTAACGTTTATTTTTGTAATAAGATAGGGTTCAGCCATCTGCCGCCTGCAGGACCTCTTTCAGCGTATCTTTAAATGCAAGAGCCGCTTTGGAATGGTATCTGCCAGGCGGCAGTGCTATTCCCAGATCAATAAAAGCACTTTCTGCACCCAGAGATAAAAACTCTGCATTTCTGAAATAATGTCTGGAACTGTAATAGGTAAATGCAAGTCCCAGTCCTGCTGCTCCCATAGCTGCTGACATAAGGGCTGACAGCTTGTGATTGCTGGCAATCGGTTGTATTCCATTCTTATTAAATATCTGCCTTGCTTCCCGGCCCAGGATCGTATCATAATCGCTGAGAAGATATTCATAGGAAAGTGTATCTTTTAAATTCACATACTGTGGTATCCTGGAGTCCGGATTATCCTCATTATTTCTTGCAAACTCCATGACCGGGTAGGTATGGCTGGTAATAAGGCATATCTCATCTTTCAAGACCCACTCTATATTCAGTCTGGGATCTGCCTCAGACATAACTAAAAGGGCAATATCGATCTCGCCGGACAACAGCTGCTGCTCTAATACCATGGAATTTTGCTCCACGATCTCCACTTTCACATCCGGATGCTCCAGGCGGAATGCATTTAACACTGGTGGAAGAAGATAAGAACCTCTGAAACTGCTGACCCCCATGATCACACGACCGCTTTTTAACTGTTTCATATCTTTGATCTCGTTTTGTACAGACCGGTATTCTGCCAGTGTCTTATATGCATACTGGAGCATCAGTTCCCCTTCCTGGGTCAGACGCACTCCCCGGGAAGTACGGATAAACAGCTTACTCCCTACATTATTTTCCAATATGCTTAAAAACTGACTGAGGCTGGACTGGGCCATAAACAGCCGCTCTGCCGCTTTTGAAATACTCTTTTCTTCTGCTATGGCAATAAAATAATCCAGTTCTTTCATTTCCATGATCTGTATTTCCCCCTTTGTTTCGCTGATCCCTGCTGACCAATCTGTGTTTTCTTTATAGCTATCGGTTTTTCCGATATATATTATAGCATATTTTGTATTTTTTCGTTGGCAAAAGTAGATTATTATAATTACATAAGCGATAGAAACAGATCAATAAAATATTCTCTCAAATTGGAGGTTTATTATGGGAAAGATTTCCATGAAAGGTGTGTGCGATATGCACGTACATACAAATCCAGACTTAAGGCTGCGTGCTTATGATGACTTTGAACTGGCAGATGCAGCAGTCAGAGTCGGCGCCAGAGCCATTGTCATCAAAACTCATCTGGGCTTTACAGTAAACCGTGCTTATCTCACCAATCAGTACGTGAAAAAAGTATACGGTGAAAATACCGGTTTCACCATGTACGGCGGCGTTGTTATGAACAAGGTCATCGGCGGTATCAACCCGGAAGCCGTAGAAAAAGGCTTAAAGCTGGGTGCAAAAGAGATCTGGCTTCCTACCCAGTCTGCAAAACGCCATTTAGAGAAAATGGGCCAGGATCCGGCTAAAGGCATCGAATTAATGCGGGATGGGAAGGTAGTTCCAGAACTTGTGGATGTATTTAAACTGATCCGTGACTATGACGTAGTCCTTGGAACAGCCCATGTTTCCCCAGAAGAAGCATTTGTAGTGGTAGAAGCTGCAAAAGATGCCGGCGTTAAAAAGATCGTTATCACTCATCCGGAATGGTGGGTAGTGGATATGAGCATAGATGACCAGATCCGCCTGGTAAAAGATTATGACGTGATCCTGGAACGGTGTTACGCACAGAATATGGGCGGCGGTGCTTACAAGAGCAATCTCCCAGACAATCTGGAGCTTATTAAGGCCGTTGGTTATGAACACGTTATGGTAGATACAGACGGCGGACAGACTGAAAATCCGCACTGGGAGCTGGCTTTAGAGGAATATATGCAATATCTGGCTGATCATGGTATCCCGGAAGAACATATTTACCACATGACAAAAACAATTCCTTACAAGCTTCTTGGAATTGAATAAGAAGCTTGCTGAATAAAAGCTTCAGTAAAATATAACATATATCAGGAGGGGAACATATGTTAAGTATCATTATTATTCTTTCAATCGCACTGGCGATTTTTCTTGGATACAGGACCAAGATCAACACCGGTCTTTTCTGCATCGTATTTGCCTACATCATTGGCTGTTTTGTTATGGGATTAAAACCAAAACAGGTCATCGCTTTCTGGCCTACAAACACCATGTTTGTTATCTTGTCCGTTTCGTTATTTTATAATTTTGCTGCTATCAACGGAACTCTGGAGAAAATGTCCGGCGCCCTGTTATACGCCTGTCGCAATTTTCCGGGATTGCTTCCTTATGCACTGTTTGCAGTAGCTGTCATCCTTTCTGTTATGGGTGCTACTTATTTTACAGTTCTTGCATTCCTGGCTCCTATCACCCTGGTGATCTGCGATGAGTCCAGAATGGACAAATTAACCGGTGCTGTTGCCATTAACTGTGGTGCCTTAGCAGGTGGCAATTTTCCAACTTCCAATCTTGGGGTCGTTTTCCGCGGTCTGGCTGATACAGCCTATGAGGCTTCTCCTGATATCGCAGCCGTAGATTCCTTCAATATGGAAATGAAGATCTTTATCTTTGCTATCATCTTCTCCCTGATCCTCATTACCATTTTCCGCTTTGGTTTTAAGGAAAACAGAAATATTGGAAAAGGCGTTACTTTTAAAAAACCTGAAGCTTTTACAAAAGATCAGAAGACCACTCTCACTTTAATGTTAGCCATGATGGCTGTAGTTCTGATCTTCCCACTGTTAAACATCCTTATGTCAGGAAATACTGCTGTTAAATATATCAGTGGAAAAGTAGATGTCGGTCTGGTTGCCATTATCTTTACTGTGATCGCCCTTTTATTAAAACTGGCTCCACAGAAAGAAGCCATTGCAAAAGTTCCGTGGAATACCATTATCATGATCGCAGGTGCCGGTATGCTGATCGCTGTTGCAGTAGAAGCCGGAACCATTGAAGCACTTTCTACCTGGATCGGTTCCAATGTACCAAAGCCTCTGGTTCCTATTGCTTTCTGCCTGGTAGGTGCCACCATGAGTTTCTTCAGTTCCACTACAGGAGTGGTTGCTCCGGCATTGTTCCCGCTGATCCCGAATCTGGCTGCTTCTGTAGGTTTAAGCGCGCCGGTATTATTTGCCTGCACGATCCTTGGTGCCCAGTCCAGCGCTATCAGTCCATTTTCTTCCGGCGGTTCCCTGATCCTTGGTTCCACCCCGAAAGAGGAAGAACGCAATGAGCTGTTTAACCGTCTTCTCATGGTAGCTGTTCCCATCAGCGTGATCACCTGCACTATTTATAACTTTGTGATTGCTATGGTTCTGTAAATATAATCGTGTTTCATTCAAACGGGTTTTCTGTCTTTCTTTGCAGAAGACCCGTTTTTATGTATAATGGATACAGAGTACATAAACAAAAACGGAGGAACCTCCCATGGCAAAAAAATCCACCCGCAACACCAGAGGCCGCATTGTAAGCGCAGCCTGGAAGCTATTTTATGAGCAGGGCTATGAAGATACGACAGTAGAAGAGATCATCGAGCTTTCCGGCACTTCCAAAGGCTCTTTTTACCACTATTTTGACGGCAAAGATGCCCTTCTTTCTACTTTAAGCTCTCTTTTTGATGAGAAATATGAGGAACTTACCGGACTTCTGACACCAGAAATGACTGCTATGGAACAGCTGCTGTTTTTAAACAGGGAACTTTTTCATATGATCGAGGACAGCATTTCCCTGGACCTGTTAGCAAGGCTTTATTCTACCCAGCTGACTACCAATGGGGAAAAACATCTGTTAGACCACAACCGGATTTACTATAAACTGCTGCGAAAGATCATCGCCAAAGGTCAGGCTGAAGGCCAGTTAAGCAGCCGTTCCAATGTAAATGAAATGGTAAAGCTGTATGCTCTCTGCGAACGGGCCCTTCTTTATGACTGGTGTCTTTGTGCAGGCGAATATGCCCTGACGGAATACAGCGCAAAGGTCCTTCCGGGTTTTTTAAGCAGCTTTCTTCCTTAAAAATGTACAACCTGCTGTGGATATTATTTTAATTCTTATTTTTTGTATATGTTTTATTTATTATAATCGTACAGTTATTTTTTCTATATAAACACTGGGTTTTTGTCACATTTCATTAATATTCGTACAGTATTTATTCTATACTTCATTCTGTATTGTAGTCTATTTTTATGTATGTTATAATCGTCCTCAATATTATGTTCTCCCGAAATCATTCTGCGCATGAAAGACTAGGGAGATCATTATTTCGAGGAGGAATAAGATTATGATTTCAGGACAGGCTGGTATCCTGGCAGCCATTGTGATCTATCTGCTTGCAATGGTGTATGTAGGATTTTATTTCAGCAAGAAAGGCAGCGGTGATTCCGCAGATGATTTCTATTTAGGCGGCAGAAAGCTTGGTCCCTTTGTAACAGCTATGAGTGCGGAAGCCTCTGATATGAGCAGCTGGCTGTTGATGGGTCTGCCAGGCGTTGCTTATCTCACCGGTATTGCAGACGCAGGCTGGACCGCCATCGGCCTTGGCATTGGTACTTATTTAAACTGGCTGATCGTAGCACAGCGTCTGCGCCGTTACTCGATCGTATGCAATGCCATCACCATTCCGGACTTCTTCTCCCGTCGTTTTAAAGATGACAAAAATATCCTGATGTGCATTTCCGCCATCATCATCCTTGTTTTCTTTATTCCTTATACTGCTTCCGGATTTAAAGCCATCGGAACCTTATTCTCCAGCCTTTTCGGTACCGATTATCACATTGCAATGATCGTTGGTGCAGTTGTTATCGTAGGTTATACCGTTATGGGCGGCTTCATGGCAGTTTCCACTACAGACCTGATCCAGAGCGTGGTTATGTCCATTTCCCTGGTCGTCATCGTATTTTATGGCATCCATATGGCCGGTGGCTGGAGCGAAGTTGTAAACAACGCTACTTCTCTAGCCGGTTACCTCTCCATAACCCAGCTTCATGACAGGGCAACTGCTTCTGCTGCACCTTACGGCCTGCTTTCTATTGTATCTACCGTAGCATGGGGCCTTGGCTACTTCGGTATGCCTCATATCCTCCTTCGTTTCATGGCTATCGAAGAGGAGAAAAAACTGGTACTTTCCCGCCGGATCGCAACTGTATGGGTACTGATCTCCATGTGCGTTGCCATTCTTATCGGTATCATCGGATATGGCGCTTCTGTAGCAGGTTCTATCCCAATGTTTACCACCAGCTCCCAGTCTGAGACTGTTATCATCCAGTTTGCACATCTTCTTGGACAGAATGGTTTCTTACTGTCACTGGTCGCAGGCGTTGTACTTGCAGGTATCCTGGCATGTACCATGTCAACTGCTGATTCCCAGCTTTTAACTGCTGCTTCCGGTGTATCCCAGAACCTGCTCCAGGACTTTTTAAAGATCAAAATGAGCACTGCCGCTTCCATGAATGCAGCCCGTCTTACGGTTATGGGAATTGCCATTGTAGCCGTTTTCCTGGCATGGAACCCGGACAGCTCTGTATTCACCATCGTATCCTTTGCATGGGCCGGTTTTGGAGCATCCTTCGGACCGCTGGTGCTGTTCGCCCTCTTCTGGCGCCGTACCAATATGCAGGGCGCACTGGCCGGTATGCTTACAGGCGGCGTTATGGTCTTTGTATGGAAGTATCTGGTACGCCCATTAGGCGGAAACTTCAATATTTATGAACTGCTTCCTGCATTTGTCCTTTCCTGCCTTGCTATTGTCATTGTTTCCCTTCTTACAAAGGAGCCTTCAAAAGAAATTTATGATGAATTTGATTCTGTTGGAAAATAAATCTTAAGCTATAAATCAAAGCTTCTTTATATAATAAATCTTCTCTTGACAAATCTTCTTATGTGTCATACCTTAGATTGGTATTAATGATAATTTTTATCAACAAAATTACCCCTGGTATATCCTTTTCTATAATATACCAGGGACAAAGGAGCCTAGTATGACACTTCGCGATCTACCCATTGGAAAAACTGCAACGATTTTGTCTGTTGGCGGAGAAGGAGCTTTGCGCCAGCACTTTTTAGACATGGGCCTTATCCCCAAAGGAGAGGTGACCATGGTGAAATATGCCCCTATGGGCGACCCTATGGAGCTGCGCATCCACAGCTATGAGCTGACCTTGCGCCTTGCAGATGCAGAAAAAATAGAAATTACAGATGTAAGGGACGGCGTTCTTCCCCGCCCCCAGAATCCGGACTTAAGCACCATTGAACAGTCCAAGCCTCATCCAGGCCTTGGTGAAGGCGGAAAATACCATATTAAAGCAACGGAAAATCCACTGCCGGATACAGAGCTGCTTACCTTTGCCCTTGCAGGAAACCAGAATTGCGGCAAGACCACACTGTTTAACCAGCTTACCGGTTCCAACCAGCATGTAGGTAACTTCCCTGGCGTTACCGTAGACCGGAAAGACGGTATGATCCGCGGAAAGAGCAATACCCTTGTAACAGACCTTCCTGGTATCTACTCCATGTCCCCTTATTCCAGTGAAGAGCTGGTAACCCGAAACTTTCTTTTAGATGAGCATCCAAAGGGCATCATCAACATTGTAGATGCCACCAACATTGAGCGAAACCTGTATCTGACCATGCAGTTAATGGAACTGGATATCCCTATGGTCCTTGCATTAAATATGATGGATGAAGTGCGGGATAACGGCGGTTCTATTATGGTCAACCAGATGGAGGAAATGCTTGGTATCCCGGTCATTCCTATTTCTGCTGCCAAAAATGAGGGCATCGACGAGCTGGTAGAACATGCCATCCACGTTGCCAAATATCAGGAACCTCCAAGAACCATGGACCTTTGTGATGTAAATGATGACGGCGGTGCTGTCCATCGTTGTCTTCACGCCATTATGCACCTGATTGAGGACCATGCAAAAGCCGCCGGTATCCCACTGCGTTTTGCTGCCTCCAAGCTGGCGGAGGGAGATTCCCTTATTATAAACAGCTTGAACCTGGATGAGAACGAGAAACAGACCTTAGAGCATATCATTACCCAGATGGAAGCAGAGCGCGGCCTGGACCGTGCAGCAGCCATTGCACATATGCGCTTTGATTTTATTGCAAAAACCTGTGATGCTTCCGTTATCAAGCCAAGAGAAAGCAAGGAACATCTGCGCAGCGTGAAAATGGATAAGATACTTACCGGAAAATATACCGCTATACCCTGTTTTGCAGGTATTATGGGACTGGTATTCTACCTTACCTTCGGCGTGATCGGAAGTTTCTTATCTGACCTCCTTGACAGCTGCATTTCCGCTCTTTCCACGCTGGTAGACCATTTCCTGATCCTTTGGAATGTAAACCCGGTGATCCATTCCCTTGTTATGGACGGTATTTTCAACGGTGTGGGAAGTGTATTAAGCTTCCTGCCGATCATTGTTACACTGTTCTTCTTCCTGTCTTTGCTGGAAGACAGCGGATATATGGCAAGAGTAGCCTTTGTTATGGATAAGCTGCTGCGAAAGATCGGTCTTTCCGGCCGCAGCATCGTGCCTATGCTTATCGGCTTTGGCTGTACCGTTCCGGGCGTTATGGCAAGCCGTACTCTTCCATCGGAACGTGACCGTAAAATGACCATTTTGCTGACCCCGTTTATGAGCTGTTCCGCAAAGCTGCCTATCTACGCCTTTTTTACCGCAGCATTCTTCCCGGAGCATGGCACCCTTGTGATGATAGCCCTGTATTTTGGCGGTATTATCATGGGTATTTTAATGGCACTTATTTTACGTGGAACTTTATTTAACGGAGAAGCTGTTCCTTTTGTTATGGAGCTGCCAAATTACCGTATGCCAGGTGCCAAAAACGTTGGTCTGCTGTTATGGGATAAGGCAAAGGATTTCCTTCAGAGAGCCTTTACCGTTATCTTCATGGCAACCCTTGCTATCTGGTTCTTACAGACCTTCAGCCTGCGTTTAAACATTGTTACAGACTCTAAGGACAGTATCCTTGCTATGATCTCCGGCCTGATCGCCCCATTAATGCATCCAATGGGACTGGGAGACTGGCGGATCGCCACTGCCCTTATTACAGGATTTTTAGCAAAGGAAAGCGTTGTTTCCACGCTGTCTATCCTCTTTGGAAAAACCAGCACACTGGTATCCAGTATGACTTCTCTGTCCGCTGCCAGCCTGTTAGTTTTCTGTCTGCTGTATACACCATGTGTGGCTGCCATTGCTTCTATTAAGAGAGAGCTGGGTGGAAAATGGGCACTGACCGTTGTGATCTTACAGTGTGTGGTTGCATGGATCGCAGCTTATATTGTTTATCTGATCGGAGGATTTTTCTTTTAAATATATTTTGGTCCGGCTTACCGGATCATCTCATTCACTGCACAAAAAAGCAGCCGCTCTGCCGGTTCCATTTATAGGGCCTGCAGCAGAGTGGCTGCTTTTTATATGCATATATATGTTTTTCCTGGACTGTTAACGAAGGTTCAGCCTGCGTTTATGATAATTTCTTATATAATAAGTTTCCTACACTCTGGATCACCTGCACAAAGATGATCAGCACAATACTGGTACTTATCAGATACGGCATTTTATAGGCCTGGTATCCATAACGGATGGCCACATCGCCCAGACCGCCGGCACCAATGGCACCGCCCATTGCGCTGTAACCGATCAGGCTGATCATAGTCAGTGTGATACCGGAAAGGATAGCCGGAAGAGCTTCTTTTAAGTATACGCGGAAGATGATCTGCAGGTCTCCTGCGCCGAAAGAACGGGCTGCTTCGATGAGACCATGGTCTACACTGCGAAGAGCAGACTCAATCACTCTGGCTACAAAAGGAATGGCAGAAATGGTTAAAGGCACTAAAGCTGCCTTTGTACCAATGGCCTTTCCTGCGATCATACGGGTAAACGGGATAACAATAACCATTAAAATGATAAATGGGAAGCTGCGGAATACATTTACAAGGATATCCAGGATACCGTAAATGATCTTGTTAGGCCGCAGGCCGTCCGGTGCTGTCACTGTAAGCACGATGGCCGGGATAAAACCTAAGATCACGGAAAAAATGGTAGAACCGATGACCATATATACAGTCTGCCCGAAGGCTTTCATAATTACATCATACATTTTCAAGCACCTCCCATAAAATACCTCTGTCTGTAAGCCATGCAGTTACACGCTCTCTGTCTGCTTCTGTTACATTGATCACCAGGCTTCCCATAATGGTTCCGCGGAAGTTCTCCAGCTTGCCCTGGCAGATACCAAAATTGATTCCCAGTTCATGCGCCAGGTGAGTAATAGCACTGTCGCTGGCAGTTTCATCGTTAAAGAACAGACGGACATTGACGCCGTCTTTTGGAAGGAACTCTACGCTGTCACCTACGAACTCCTGAACGTCCTTATTTGGCGCTACGAACAGTTCTTCCGGCTTTCCGGTAGCGATCATTTTACCATGCTTTAAGAACGCAACTTTGTTGCAGATCTCTTTTACAACTTCCATCTGGTGGGTTACCACAACAATGGTGATCCCCAGCTCTTTGTTGATCTTTAAAAGCAGTGCCAGAATACCTTTTGTGATCTGCGGATCCAATGCAGAGGTTGCCTCATCACAAAGGAGGATCTTTGGATTTAATACAAGGGCTCTTGCAATCGCCACTCTCTGTTTCTGACCGCCGGAAAGCTGTTTGGGATAGCTGTTTACCTTATCCTTTAAGCCGACCAGATCTAACAGTTCCATAATACGGTCATGATTTTCCTTGCTGTTCTTATTCTGTCCCCAGAATTGAAGAGGAAGGGCAATGTTATCATACACATTCAGACGGCCTAACAGATTGAAGTTCTGAAAGATCATTCCCATGTCCTTGCGCACCAACTGAAGTTCTTTCTGGCTGAGACCTGCGATCTCCTTTCCTTCTACTGTAATAGAGCCGCCGTTGTACTTTTCCAGTCCGTTGATGCAGCGCAGCAATGTGGATTTACCGGCGCCGCTCTGTCCGATGATCCCAAAGATATCTCCCTGGTCGATATTAATGGAAATATCCTCCAGCACCTGAAGGCTACCAAATTGTTTGCTTACGTGTTCAATATTGATCATAAATTTCTCCTTCTAAACAGATATTGAAACAGATATAAAACGGGCAAACAGCTGCTGCAAAATTTCCTGTTTTTCAGGTTTTTACAGCAGCCTCTGCCATCTCATAATCTCATATCAGGTAACATTCAGAAGTGGGGGATTTCCGGATGTTTCTGTCTGTTGCTATTGTATACAGGGAACGGTAACTGTATCCTAGAATGCCGGGATAACGGAACCGCTGTACTTCTCTTCGATGTAGTTCTTTACATCATCATTCTGTAATGCTGCGATCAGAGCCTTAGTCTTAGTGCTTTCTTCATTTCCCTCTTTAACAACCAGATAGTTAATGTACTTGTAGCTTTCGTCACTGTCTGCAAGCTCTGCTGCTAAAGCATCCTTCTCAGGATTTAAGTTTGCTTCCAGTGCGTAGTTTCCATTGATAACTGCTGCGTCTACATCGTCCAGGGATCTTGGCAGGTTTGCTGCATCCAGCTCAGTGATCTCGAAATTATGTGGATTTTCTGCAATGCTGGTCAGGTTGTAAAGATCCTCTGTTTCAGCCAGAGTGATCAGTCCATTGTCTGCTAACAGCTTAATAGCTCTGGATTCATTGGATCCATCGTTTGGTACTGCAATAGTTGCTCCGTCAGGAAGCTCTTCCAGGCTCTTGTAATTCTTGGAATAGATACCCATTGGCTCTAAGTGGATGCCTGCAACTTCTACTAAATGAAGTCCTCTTTCCTTGTTCTGCTCTTCCAGATAACGGATAGTCTGGAAATAGTTTGCATCGATCTCGCCATCTTCCAGGCTGGTATTTGGCTGAACATAATCATTAAATTCAACTACTTCTACATCCCAGCCAGCTGCTTCCAGCTTTGGAACTACTACATCATTTACGATCTCAGCATGTGGAACCGGTGTAACACCGATAGAAATCTTGTTGTCATCGCCTTCCGGAGCAGGAATTTCGCCTTCAGCTGCTGCCTCTGCCTTGGTCTCTTCTGCGCTGCTTTCAGCTGCTTCAGAAGAAGCTGCTTCGGTGGTTGCTGCCTCAGTTGCTGCTGCGGTAGTCTCTGCTGCCTTGCTGCCGCATCCTGCAAGAACGGTAATTGCTGCTGTTGCTGCTACTGCTAATGATAACCATCTTTTCTTCATAATATTTGTCTCCTCTCTTATCAGGCCCCGGTGGTCTGATCTCCCTTGTTTGTGTTTGTTGCTTGTTGTCTGTGTTTCTTTTGATAGTCTGAATTCTAACACATCCCCCTTGGTCTGTCTATTTCATAAAATCTTTATCTGGCTATAGGTAAAACCTATAACAGGCAATTTCTGATTATGCTATACTCTAATAAATATACCTATAAAAGAAAGGCATACCCCCCATGAGCGAAACAAAGATCATTCCCACAACCGGGCGGAATAACTGCGGCGGCCGCTGCATCATCTACGCCCACGTCTGTGACGGAGTTATTGAAAAACTTTCCACTGAAACAAAAGGAACACCGGAGCATCCTGTTCCCTTATGCGCCTGCGCCAAAGGCTTAAACTACCATAAAACATTTTTAGGCGAAGACCGGCTTCGCTGGCCTATGAAACGGGTCGGTGAACGTGGAGAAGGGAAATTTGCCCGGATCAGCTGGGAGGAAGCCCTGGATATCCTTACATCTGAATACATCCGCATCCGGGATACTTACGGTCCCGGTTCCCGCTATGTCAATGACGGCTGCGGCATCAGCGCTGTTATGCGTGGCGACCGTATGATGCAGCGCCTGCTGGCATTAGACGGCGGTTATCTTGGCTGCTATAACTCCTACAGCTCTGCCTGCATCCGCAATGCAACGGATATTACCTATGGAACCAGCGAGACCGGCACCCATCCTTCCGACTGGTTAAACAGCCATCTGATCATCCTGTGGGGTCATAATCCTGCAGAGACAAAATTTGACAGCAGCACCATGTTTTACTTAAAAAAGGCAAAAGCCGCCGGTATTCCCATTATTGTCATTGATCCCCGAAAAAATGATACTGCTGTTGCCTTAAATGCCCAGTGGATCCCCATCCGTCCTGCTACAGACAGCGCTTTGGCGGATGCCATGGCCTACGTTATTATAAAAGAAGGGCTTCAGGATCAGGAATTCTTAGATAAATGCTGTCTTGGCTTTGACGCAGCCCATATGCCGGAAGGCGCAGATCCATCCCTTAACTGCCTTTCCTATTTAATGGGCGAAACAGACAGTATTCCAAAGACACCTGAATGGGGTGAAAAGATCACCGGTATCCCAGCTGACACCATCCGTGAGCTGGCGATCCGCTATGCCACCACAAAACCGGCTGCCATTATCCAGGGATATGGCGCCCAGAGAAATGCATATGGGGAGCAAAGTGCCCGTGGCGCTATCCTTCTTGCCTGTCTTACAGGAAATGTAGGCATCAGCGGTGGTTCTGCAGCCGGTGCCGGTGACTGTTCCACCCATGAACTGCCGGGATTTCCGGTCCTTGATAATCCTTATAACAGAGCACTGCCAGTTTTCCTCTGGACTGATGCAGTGGATCATGGTAAAGGCATGAACGAATATGACGGCATCCGTACCTGCGATCAGGGGATCTTTGATGATCCAAAGGATATTACACTGAATTCCAATATAAAAATGATCTTCAACCTGGCAAGCAACACCCTTGTAAACCAGCATGGGGACATCAACCGCACTGCCAAACTTTTAAAAGACACTTCCAAGTGCGAATTCATCGTCTGCTCCGACTTATTTATGACCGCCAGCGCCAAATTTGCAGACCTGCTCCTTCCAGGAGTTTCCATGTTTGAGGAGGAAAATATTACAAAGCCGTGGAAATTTACGGAATTTCTGGGATTTAACAATAAGGTCATTGAACCTCTTTATGAATGTAAAACAGAATATGAATGGATCCGGGAACTGGCAAAGCGGATCGACTTAGAAGAAGAATTTACAGAAGGCCGTGATTACAGCCAGTGGATGCGCTATATTTACGATGACCTGCGCACCAGAGAACCGGAACTGCCGGAATATGATGAATTCCGTGAAAAGGGTATTTATAAATTTGAAGAAGGTCATTATCCTATTTCCTTTGAAAAAGAGGTAAAAGACCCGGAGCATCATCCATTCCCGACTCCAAGTGGGAAGATCGAGCTGTTTTCTACTAAATTGTGGAAAACTCCTATGAAAGACTTTATGCCGCCAATCCCCCGGTACGTAGCCCCGCCGGAAGGTCCGGAGGACCCGCTGACAAAGCGCTTTCCGTTGCAGTTATCCGGCTGGCACAGCAAATGCCGCACCCATACGGTCCATGACAATAACCTGGGGCTTCGCAGACTGGACCCACAAAAACTCTGGATCCACCCGGAAGATGCCGCCGCCCGTAGCATCCATGACGGTGATATGGTTCTTGTATACAATGACCGGGGGCAAGTAAAGATCCCTGCTAAGATCACCGACCGGGTAGCCAAAGGTGTCGCCACTCTTTCCCAGGGCACCTGGTATACGCCAGACGAAAACGGCGTAGATACACGAGGCTCCATCAACGTACTCACCTCCCAGAGACCGACTCCATTTGCAAGAGGGAACGGACAGCATACGAACCTGGTGGAAGTGAAAAAATTATAACAATATACGAAAAACAGGAGTTATCCGCAAAATATCAGTTCGGACAACTCCTGCTTTTAACTGAGTGCTCAATAAATATTATCTGTTTTATAATTACTGTTCAAGACGTAAGATTTCTTCACCTTTCACAGCAAACTCTTTTTCCAACAGCGTAAACATTGCTCCGCTTGAAAATACAACCGGTGATACCAGAGATTTTCCTGCGCCTGTCACCTGGTCCAGATCAACCTTTACCAGCACCTGTCCCTGTTTTACCTGATCCCCCTGTTTTACTTTTACATCAAATCCAGAACCATTTAATTCTACTGTATCCAAACCAATATGGATCAAACATTCTAAACCGTCTTCACGTTTTAAACCATAGGCATGTCCTGTAGGAAATGCAGCCGTCACTTCGCCGTCAAATGGAGCAATTACTTCACCATCTGTAAGTTCCACAGCAAAACCATCTCCTAGGATTTTAGAAGCAAATGTCTCATCTTCTACCTGATCGACCGGAATAATTTTTCCTGTAGCCGGAGATACAAATTCTGCTTTTTTAATCTCTGGTGCTTTTTTCAGCCAGCCAAATAATCCCATACGCACCTCCTGATCACTTTAATTCAGGCCAGTAATCCTTGTTTGCTTCAATCAGATCATCCAGGATCTGTTTTGCTACAGAAGCACTTGGAACTGTCTTTGATAAAGTAAGCGCCTGCCACAGTTTTAAATAGCTGTGTTCTACATATGCCTGTACAACCAGTTTTTCAACTGCAAGCTGTTCCTGCATCATACCTCTTTCAAAGGTTGGGATTTCTCCCTGGCACATTGGCTCCGGACCATTAAAACCTACAACACAAGGAACCTCTACCATAGCGTCATCATCAAAATTGCTGATGGCACCCTTATTTTCCACAATACACAGCATGATCTCATGTGTATTATAAGCCAGCGCTCTTGCCAGTGATACGATAAAAGCCGCATGATTATCAACAGTAAACTCACCGCCTGTAGCAGTTCCTTTGCGGATGATCTCTCTTGCTGCGCCAAATACTTCTTTCTCCCTGCCTTCAATAACCTCATCTGCACGGGTGTGGTTTGGATCTGTATGTTCTACTACATAATCCGGATACATATAGTACTTTAAGTATGTATTTGGTAAAAACTGTGGATCCAGGGCCAGAAGATCTTTCGCTTTTCTGTGTGTCGCCTGCCAGCTTGCATCCATATGCTGTGTTTCGATTGCTTTCTGGGTAAGATAACCGTTTTCAGCAACATATTTTATTAATTTAGGCATATAATCTTCGCCCGTTGTTTTATCCTTTACACTGGTCCACCAGCCAAAGTGATTTAAACCAAAATAGCGAACATCCAGATCATCGTACTCTTTTCCTACAATGTATGCCATTCTTCTTCTGGTACCTACCGGCATATCACAGATATTGATCACCTTTGCCTTTGGTCTTAATACACGGCAGGCCTCCGCAACGATGGATGCAGGATTAGAGTAATTGAGCATCCAGCAATCCGGAGAATATTTTTCCATATAATCAATAATCTCCAGCATACCGGTAATGCTTCTCATTCCATAAGCAATACCGCCCGGGCCACAGGTTTCCTGTCCAACAACGCCATATTTCATTGGGATCCGCTCATCCAACCTGCGCATTGCATATTTTCCTACACGGATATGTGCCATACAGAAATCCTTTCCTGTAAACGCTGTTTCTGGGTCGGTCGTATATGCGAAATGAATCTGTGGAGCCTCTTCTTTCATTAATATTTCAAGTGCTTCACCTATAACAGCCTGACGCTCTGCATCATTATCATAAAGTGTTACTGAATTCAGCGGAAAGTCTTCCTGATGTTCCAGCATCATTTTTACAATTCCTGGTGTGTAAGTACTGCCGCCTCCGGCAATCACTACATTAAACTTTTTTCCGTCCATTTTTATGATCTCCCTTCTATTACTGATCCAAGCCCAGTTCCTTGTCTACTGCCTTTCTTACCTGATTGATCTGAAGACCGTAAACTACCTGAACTGTCTCATTTTTCTTAAATACGCCTGCTGCTCCTGTTTTCTGCTTTAAAACCTCATCCTTAACAATTGAACTGTCTTTTACGATCAGACGTAAACGTGTAAAACAGTTATCTACTTTTTCAATGTTATCCGGACCACCTAATGCCTCTACGATCAGCTTTGCATTGATCTCCCCTTTTTCAGATGCTGCCGTTTTTTCTGTAGATGCTTTTGCAGTCTTTTCCTTATATTCTGCTTTTGTATGAAGTTTCATTTCCATGCCCTCATCTTCACGTCCAAGGGTCTTTAAATTCAGCTTCGTGATCAGGAAACGGAATAACAGATAATAAATGACAAATTCGGCAACTCCTATTAAAAGATATGTTGGCCAGTGTGTTTTCCCAATCCCCAGCGGAATATTATAAAGAAGAAAATCAATAAATCCATTTGGGCCAATGGCACGACAGTTTAATATATTAAATGCCACCATACCAAGTCCGCTTAATGCTGCATGCGCTACAAACAGGATCGGTGCTACAAACAGGAATGAGAATTCAATTGGTTCTGTTACACCTGCAATAAAAGATGTAAATGCAGCCGGGATCAGGATTGCTTTGATCTTCTGACGGTTTTCGGGTCTTGCTGTGTGATACATTGCAAGGCATGCGCCAACCAGACCAAACATTTTTGAAAGTCCTCTTGCATCCCATACTACAGAAGAGGATAAGATCGGGATAGACGGATCTGCCATTTCCGCATAGTAAATATTTCGGCAGCCTTCGTATACCTGACCTGCAATCTGCTCTGTACCACCCAGTTTTGTGTAAAGAAACGGGGTGTAAACCAGATGATGAAGTCCTGTAGGGATCAGAAGCCGTTCTAGTGCTCCGTAAATAAAAATACCAAAGTTTCCGGTTCTGTTGATAAAATATCCCAGACTGTCGATCACCATCTGTACAGGAGGCCATACATAAGTAAGAACAACTGCAAGAATGATGATAACCGGGATCAGTACAATAAATACAAATCTTGCACCTCCATAGATCTGGAATGCATTGTTAAATTCCGTATCAATGAAACGGTTATGCACATATGCACTTACACATCCAAGAATAATTCCCAGGAATACGCCCATATCCAGGATCTGAATTCCCAGAACTACTGCCTGGCCGCTTCCTCTCAATGCGTCTGCATCCACTAACATTCCTCTTAATCCCATGAATTTATTCATGGCATTGATAAATACCAGGAATGCAAGAAGTGCTGTAAATCCGGCTTCCGCTTTTTTCTTCTTTGCAAGTCCGATTGCAATACCGGTACAGAAGATCAGTCCCAGGTTATTCAGTATCGCTACCAGTGCGCCTGAAAGGATTGTTCCAAATCCCTTTGTTACCGGATTGTCAAGAAACGGTAAGATTTCCATCAGTCTCGCATTTGTCAAAACATTTCCCACGGCGATCAGAAGGCCTGCAATAGGAAGGATCAGCACAGGCATGAACATAGCCTTTGAAAAGGCCTGCATAGCACTCATTACTTTTTCTTTCATTTTACCTCTCTCCATTTTCCAACATAATATTCACTGTCTGTAAAAGATTATGTTTTTTATTCCACGTGGTGATATTTGGAATTATACAGCTTACTGAGAAAAAGTACAGATTTTCAGATCAAAAGAAAACGTGTTACCCAATTGCGTAACACGTTTCACAGAATTATATAAAATTGTATAAATACGCTCTTATTTTATAGAAATGCGATAATATTCATAGATCAAAAGTTCGATCATCATCATTGTTTTTGCAAAATAAAGGGTAGGTTTCATATTCCTGTCATCTAAAGGATTATCATCTTCTACCTCGATCACACAATCACTGTGTTCTTTCAACGGACTGTCTCCCGCATGGGTAAATCCTACTGTAAAAATAGAGTTTTCTTCTGCTGTCTTTACCCGGTTCAACACATAAGGTGAACGCCCCGATCTGGAAAACGCAATAAAAACACCTATGGACTCCATGTTATTTTCAAAAATACCAATAGAATCTGCCCCATCTGATAAAATACATTTAATACCCAAAACCAGAAGTTTTTTTCCCAGATAATTTGCCATCATAGAGGAAAAGCCCATACCATAAATAAATACAGTATCCGGCGTTGCGCAGATTTTTTCTGCCGCCCTGCGCAGGTTCTGGTAGTTTTCCAAAGATACAGCTTCCTTTCCTGCAAAATGGCTGACAAAATCTTCATTTACCTCATAACCACGGCTGACACCGCCCACTGCTCCCAGAAGTTTATAATACATCTCAATAAAACCATTATAACCCAGTTTACGTGAAAGTCTCATAACTGTGGATGTAGACGTAAAGTTTTCCCGGGCCACTCCCCGTACCCCTAATTTTAAAGCCTGATCAAGATGAGTCAGCAGATATTCCAATACATTCCGCTCTATATCTGTCAACTGTATTCCACAAGTCAGTTTCTCAATGTCAATCTCCATATACACAGCACCTCTTCATCTTCATTGCATTGTTCCTGAGTAAGCTAATTATTGTAGTATACCATTTTCATTTTGATTTTACAAATTCCACCAGTCGCTGTATACTTTTATTTTGAATAAACTGAATTTGTTGATTGAATATTGTAAAGGACATGTTGATTATGAAACCTTTTGTAGATACCTGTATCCGCTTTTTTAAAAAAGAAACTGTATTATGTGTTGCCGGAATTTTAGCCTTTATTTCCGCATTCTTTGTACATCCCTCTGCCGCTTATATAGGGTATATCGACTTCCGGGTCCTTTCCCTGCTTTTCTGTCTTATGCTGGTGGTGGCTGGATTTCAGAGTATTGGTCTTTTTCATTTTCTCGGCTCTGCACTGCTTACAAAAGTACGGACTACACGGCAATTAATACTGGTGCTTTCCCTGCTGTGCTTCTTTTCCAGCATGTTCATCACCAATGATGTATCGCTGCTTACATTCGTGCCTTTTGGCATTATGATCCTGACTATGACCGGACAGCAAAAACTGTTGATCTCCACCATTGTTTTGCAGACTATCGGAGCAAATTTAGGAAGCATGTTCACACCTGTAGGTAATCCCCAGAACCTGTATCTGGCCTCTGCCTTTTCTGTTTCCACAGGGACTTTCTTGATGCGTATGCTTCCCCTTACAGCCCTTTCTCTGATTTTGCTGGTTGCGGCAGCCTGCATGCTTCCCTCTGCATCTGTAGACATAGCTTCCCAACCAGTAGAAGAACAACCAGAACAGAAAAAGCTGGCTGTTTACCTGGCTCTTTTTGTGGTCTGTCTGGGATGCGTATCCCACCTGATCCCATATCCTGTTATGCTGATTCTCGTCCTCGTAACTTTGCTTTTTACCAACCGGGCATTGTTCCATAAAGCAGATTACTTTCTGCTTTTAACGTTTGTTTTCTTTTTTCTGTTCATCGGAAATGTGCAGAACATCCCGGCAGTATCTGACCTGCTCCACAAACTGATCCGGGGACGTGAACTGGGCGCTGGGATCCTTTTAAGCCAGTGCATCAGCAATGTACCTGCTGCCATCCTGCTTTCAGGCTTTACAGACAAGGTCACACCTCTGCTGTACGGGGTCAATATCGGCGGCCTTGGAACTCTGATCGCATCCTTAGCCAGTCTGATCTCCTATCGTTTTTATGTGGGGACAGAAAATGCGTATACCGGGCGCTATATGAAGATATTTACACTTTATAATGTGATCTTTCTGGTCATCCTGGCTTTGGTGGCATGGAAAATTCTTTAAAATATACAGCAAAAATCCCCGTCTGATCCGACGGGGATAACTGGCAGATTTTTACTTTTTAATCCGCTTTAAACAATGTCATTACAAAGCTGCAGATTTTTTCACTGGTTTCCTGGCAGACCGCCTGAACTTCCTCACTGTCTGCTTCCGGGTCTTCCCCGCATACATCCACACCAATAAGCGTTTTATCCGGTGTCTGCTGCATATACGCATCTATAAAATGTAAAACCTGATTTGAAGCCACATTTCCCTGATCCCAGTTGGTCTTTCCTTCAGACTCTGATAAAATATCTTTATCAATGGAAATATACAGTGGCAATGGATCCTTTTCATCGGCTCCTAAATCATTTTCTTTGCACTGTCCACAAAGTTTCTTTATTCCATCCGGCTTTTCCACATTTTGAAGAAATTCTTCCTCAGAGATCCAGGTTACTTTCCTGATCAATTCTTCCCCGTCTTCCAAAAGCTCCCTTTTTGTTTCTTCCATGGCAGTTTCCGGTGGTCCCACCAGAATTACATGTTTTAAATTTTCATTGGTCTCCAGTGCTTCCCGGATCCAGCCACCGCAGGATAAAATGCCGCCAAAGGCCGGTCTCTGCATATCCGTATGGTGGTCAAATACTAACAGTTCAAAAGGTTCCTTTACCAATTCCAGCCACAGTTTTGTCAGATAATGGTAATTGCCGGAGTCTAAAAAATGCAGTCCTTCCGGACCAAATGGGACAATTCTCTTTCCGATCTCTTCCTCTGCCAGGCTATCACAATAGCAGTTAGTCCCCGGAATGTCCTGGCAGTCCAACTGGGAAATAATATGATTATTTGTTTTTCCTGCCTCCAGCACTGCCTTTAGGCCCTGCACTTCGTAAACTCCACTGAAATTCATGATCACAATGTTATTCTTCATATTTAAAACCTCTCCGTACCTGATAAATGGCCTTGCACCGCTTTCCGTTCTGCTCCAAACGCTTCACAGCCTGCAACGCGCCCCCGGGCGCGTTTCCCACTTCCATTTTAAGCGAAAAAAAGCTGCAGCTTCTAAGAAACTGCAGCCATTTTTATTTCACAACTATTACTTATTTCTCAGCGATTGCTTCGATCTCGCAAAGAACGCCCTTTGGAAGAGACTTAACTGCTACGCAGCTTCTAGCTGGCTTAGAAGTAAAGTACTTAGCGTATACTTCGTTGAATGCTGCGAAATCGCCCATATCTGCTAAGAAGCAGGTGGTCTTGATAACTTTGTCATAGCCGCTTCCTGCTGCTTCCAGGATAGCTCCTACGTTCTTGCAGCTCTGCTCAGCCTGTGCAGCGATGCCTTCTGGTACAGTGCCGTCAGCTGGATTTACCGGGATCTGACCGGAAGTATAAACAATACCGTTTACTTCAAAACCCTGAGAATAAGGTCCGATTGCGCCTGGTGCTTTTTCTGTGTTGATTAATTTCATTTTCAAATCCTCCTTTGAACTGTGATGTTCACATCATGTATCCAATATTATAGCCAACCTTTGTAAATATTGCAATGTTTTTATACACATACATCATTAAAATTAAGTAAAAACATACATGATTATTTTTTATTAACCTAAATAATTTTGTAAAACATAGTAACAAATAAATTTAAAAGCTGACTATTTATCTATAAATATACTCTGTGCTATTTTGCAAATCTATTAACTGTTTTATACTTTTAACATTCCAAGAAGGTATTCTCTGCTGTTCTTCTCCGGCTCTTCCAAAACCAGTTCCAGAAAATGATGCAATGTCTGCCCCACTTCTTTTCCCGGCTTCATTCCGGCTTTTATCAGGTCATTTCCGGTAACAGCAAGCATTTTTAAGGAAATGCAGTCACCGTCTGCGCGGATCTCATCCCGCAATGCACAGATCCGCTCTAACTGCCTTACCGCCACACTTTCGCTATCCTTGTCTTTTGCTGCCTCTTTTGCCAGACACAGCTTAATATTTAACAGATCATCAAATAATTCCGGTTCCATCTGGCTCATGACTTTACGGATCTGAGGCTTGCTTTCGATACCTGGCATAAATTCCAGTTCTGCTGCCGTTTCCAGCGTACACATTTCATCTGTTTTTCCATCTGGAAGAGCGATCTCCCCGCAAATGGATCTTTCGATCCAACCAGTCAGCACCTTTACCTGGTAAATAGTATCATTATCCAGTTTCAGATCCCGTAAAATGCGCACTGACTGCTCCGGTGTTCCTTTTCTTAAAAATAAAGCCCAACGAAGGGCCTTTTTTGCAGGAACAGTAATCGGCATATCTGCAAGCATTTCTCCCATTTTGTGAAATGTTTCAGAAACATAGGGGCTGATGCCTGTTTCATATACCAGCTTCATAGTCTGTGGCCGGTCACTTAAAAGCAGCTTGGTCAGTTCCACCTGGATACGTTCTTTGCTTACGTGGATCAGATTTGGAGCGATTTCTGTGATCGCCTGCCGTGTGGCATCTTCGATCTCAAATCCCAGCTGGGCAGAAAAACGGATAGCCCGCAGGATACGCAGGGCATCTTCTGTAAAACGTTCCGTTGGATTTCCAACGCAGCGGATCACTTTACGGTCAATGTCTTCCCTGCCGCCGAAAATATCCACCAGGCCTGTATTGTGATTATAAGCCATGGCGTTAATAGTAAAGTCACGGCGCTTTAAATCTTCTTCAAGAGAAGGGGTAAAAGTAACAGTATCCGGGTGTCGGCCATCTGTATAATCGCCGTCCACCCGGAATGTAGTTACCTCATATCCCTCTTTTCCAACCATAATGGTCACAGTGCCATGCTGTATGCCTGTATCCAGTGTCCTGGTAAAGAGAGCCTTGACCTGCTCCGGTCTGGCACTGGTGGTAATATCCCAGTCTCCCGGCTCTCTTTTCAGGATCATGTCCCGGACACAGCCGCCTACTACATAGGCCTCGTAACCATGTTCATTTAACCTGTCAATGATCTTTCTTGCAGGTTCCGGGATATTCATTTTCATATTAATATGCACGTCCCCAGTAAACCATCTTCTTAGCTGGCTTTCCGCAGCATACACACTTGTCAGACAGAGTTTCCTGCTCAAATGGCATGCATCTGGAAGTTGCGCCGGTTACTTCCTTGATCTTGTCTTCGCATTCCTGGCATCCGCACCACATAGCCTTTACGAAACCTGGCTTTGTGTTAATGGTCTCAACGAACTCATCCCAGCCTAAAGCGGTATAAGTGTGGGCATCTCTGTGCTTTCTTGCCTTCTCTAACATGTCATGCTGGATGGTATCAAGCAGTTCTGCTGCCTTTGCTTCTAACTCGTCCAGGGAAACAACGGTCTTTTCGTGGGTATCGCGGCGTACCAGAACAGCCTGGTTGTTTTCCATATCCTTTGGTCCGATCTCTACTCTTAACGGGATACCACGCATCTCGCAGTCAGCAAACTTCCAGCCCGGGCTCTTGTCGCTGTCGTCTACCTTTACAGAGAAGCCGGACTTGATCAGACGGTCTCTTAACTCGAATGCCTTGTCTAATACGCCTTCCTTCTTCTGCTGGATCGGAACTACCATGATCTGTACAGGAGCAATTCTTGGAGGCAGTACCAGACCATTGTCATCACCATGTACCATGATGATAGCGCCGATCATACGGGTTGTCATACCCCAGGAAGTCTGGTAAACATGCTTTAATGTATTGTCTTTATCAGTAAACTGGATATCAAATGCCTTTGCAAAGCCGTCACCGAAGTTGTGGCTGGTACCGGACTGTAATGCCTTACCATCATGCATCAGGGACTCGATGGTGTAAGTAGCCTCTGCACCTGCAAATTTCTCCTTATCAGTCTTCTGTCCCTTGATAACCGGGATCGCTAAAACCTGCTCGCAGAAATCAGCGTATACATTTAACATCTGGATGGTACGTTCCTCTGCCTCTTCAGCAGTTGCATGAGCAGTATGTCCTTCCTGCCATAAGAACTCTCTGGAACGAAGGAATGGACGGGTTGTCTTCTCCCAACGAACAACAGAGCACCACTGGTTGTATACCTTTGGAAGGTCACGGTAAGAATGAATGTCTCTTGCATAGAAATCGCAGAACAGAGTCTCAGAAGTAGGTCTTACGCAAAGTCTCTCCTGAAGTGGCTCTAATCCGCCATGAGTTACCCATGCAACTTCCGGTGCGAAACCTTCTACATGGTCTTTTTCCTTCTCTAACAGGCTTTCCGGAATGAAAATAGGCATGTATACGTTCTGTACACCTGTCTCTTTAAATCTACGGTCCAGTTCTTTCTGGATGTTCTCCCAGATCGCATATCCAGCTGGCTTGATGACCATACAGCCCTTTACGCTTGCATAATCGCACAGCTCTGCTTTTTTAACCACATCGGTATACCACTGGGCAAAGTCAGTGTCCATGGATGTGATCGCTTCTACCATTTTTTTGTTGTCTGCCATGATTTTTCTCCTTTTTATTTCTTTCTTTTTAAACCATGTACTCTCGGAACCTTTTTGTACTTGATTTTGCGAGAAGATTTTTTGTCAGTTGTGCCCAAATTTCTGAGGCGTACGCGGTGCGTACG
>ENA-ORNZ01000369-ORNZ01000369.1-human-gut-metagenome-genome-assembly--contig:-NODE-369-length-66101-cov-6.054947_pt1 | contig 66101 bp, 51 predicted proteins | sample MGYA00242124_ERZ509040 | MGnify/ENA primary metagenome ERZ509040 (study PRJEB26280, sample SAMEA2338733) | human gut metagenome | biome: human gut; feature: human-associated habitat; material: faeces... | reverse complement strand
TTTGAAATAATAATATAGTTTATGCTAATATCTGTTCATGCTTTTGGAAAGTCTGAATAGGCTCTCCGCAGCCAGATAGATTGGTAAAGAATGCTCCGGAGATATATCAAAGGTGCTATCGGAGAGTTTTTTTATATGCATTTTGGTTGTTTGCTCTTTTTTCTTTAAATTGCCATTGTTTATCAATTGGATGGAATAAATTTCTATTCATAGAAGATTGTCAAAGATCGGGAAAGTAATTATTAATAAATGAACCGGGTCAATCAAAAACTAACTTCTTAACAATAAAAAATGATGAGTGAATCGATTTGCCAAAGTTGTGGAATGGATATGAAATCCGCAGAAGAATTCGGTACTAATGCCGATTTGTCACAAAACGCAGAATATTGCACCTACTGTTTTAAGGATGAGGTGTTCACCAGAAATGTGACGATGGAAGCAAGTGATGATCTATTTCCCTTTTTCTTTGAATAACAAACCGGATAAATAGTATCCCACTTCTACCATCAGAATTCCAATGATAGCGCCGCCTACCACATCACTCAACCAATGCCTGTTGTTCAATTGACGGCTAAGCCCTGTGATGAATGCAGGCAAAAAGGCTGCTACACCTATCCATGAACTCTTAGGACCATACTCTTTGTATAGAAGGCAGGCCGAGGTAAAAGCCGTTGCTGTGTGTCCGGAAGGAAAGGATAGGAAGTCGGAACCATCGGGTCTGAGTACACCTGTCAATGATTTGATAGAGCAGATAGTGATGCCCATAAGTGCAAATGAAAAAACGGTGGATATCAACATCGGCTTCCATTGGCTCCGGCTTTTTATTCCCGCCAATTTCATTCCGAACATGATCACTACCGGAATATAGGGCAAAAAATCATCATAGCGATAGGCAAAGGAGGGAAAATGTGTGTTACGCAAATTATAGATATATTGGTTGGCATCTGCCACATTTAACCCGAAACCATGCGTGTTTTCCGGAACCACTTCTGCAATTTCCTGTACAAATACCTTCAGTTCGCCCACATTATGATAATTTTCTTTGATCTTACTGTTCTGGGAAAACTGCAGCACCGTTCCTGTACTCATGGCAAGCACTGCGGCTGCACAGGCAAGTCCCAGTGTACCGTTCACGACTCCCGCCAGATCCATCTCTTCCCAGTGTTTCCATTTTCTTTCCTTAACAAATGTCATTCCCCTCTGCCCCAGATATGCCAGCAGGATCACTGCCGACAGGCTGACGCAGTCGAGATTATGATAGGATGGTCGATTGACATAATATGTCATTCTTCCCAGTGCACTGATACTCAGAAAAAAGAGCAACTGCACCTGTCCTTCATTTTTCTGTTTCGGATAAAACCAGGTACTGATTCCCATTACTGTCCCGATCAAAAACAGGACGATCACACCCATATAGGCGCTCGGATACATCGGCAGATCCAGATGCAGGATGTCCACCATATAAGAATCCGACAATAACGGAATCAGGAATTCGCCCAGTGTATTGGCCGGACTGTGTTTGGACAGATTATAGAGATTCACGAGTCCATAGGCTCCGAAAAATGATGCCGTCACACAGACCGCGTGTACCGGGACAGTTCGGATCAGACGCCCGATCCTCCATTCTCCCCCGGCAAGACACCGTGAAATATAAAGTGCCATCCATGCCACGGCGAGAATCACGCCGGTTTCCGTGTTCCAGAGGATCGCCAGCAGACAGATCAGATATCCGACCAGACCGGTCCGCCTATTCCACCACTGTTTTTTCATTAAAATCGCCGCATACAACAGAAGGATCATCGGAAAGATCATCCGATGCGGCCATACCTGCCAGTAATAACCGCCCCGCATCCCGAGTACCGGAAATGCCGCAGCAACTGCGCCAAGTGCCCGGAGGATCCGGCTTTCCACCGTCAGTTCCAACACCAGAAATGCACAGACGTGTGCCAGTGTTCCAAGTGCCGCGATCATCAGCACGAACATCCGGAAATCTCCGCCCACCAGTTTCATCGGTATCTTAAATAACAGCCCATAATGCCCATAGATACTCGTCATTGTATCTGTATAAGGCAAGCCCTGATATACATTGTATACAGAGTTATAATACGCGTGAGCGTGAAAATGATCCCCCGCCTCCGAGCGCCCGAAAATATTCGGCGTATCCATGCAATAAAATATCAGAATCGTCAAAACTGCATATATAAGCCATACCATCCAGTCATTCTTTTCTTCTCTGATCTGTATGTTTGCATACACCCGGAAAAATACAACCAGTTCTGCCAGAAACAGCAGAATCATCAGTGGCAACGGTTGTGTGTGCCAGCCATATTTTTCCGATACACTTCCTACCTGACCGGTTTCCATGGATACTCCGATGGCGTAAAAGATCATCTGCGATAAAATCAATACTGCAAATACCAGTTCATTGACTTTTTTATTTTTTCTGCTTAGCCATGTGCCTGTCTCCCACCGTTCTGTCAGAAGCATGCCCCCCAGAAATACCAGGCAGAATATTAATAACATGGCAGCATAAACAAGCAGATTTCCATTGCCCAGTCGGTTGATGTGATCCGACAGTTCCGATATCAGAAAAGATGCTCCAAAGAATCCTGCTGACACCAGCAAAGCTGCCGCCCCGCACAGAATCTTTCGATTATTATTCATATTTTTCTTCCTTTTTCACATTTATCCTTTTCTATTTTCTTTCCTGTAAAGTAAAATATTTTCGGATCTGTTCATCCGTAAATGCTTCCATATCTTTTCCCTCAAGCCATGCCTGATACCACACGGCTGTCTCTTTCACTGCCTGCGCCACCTGCCAGTGCGGTTTCCAGCCAAAGGCCGTACGGATCTTCGAGCAATCCAGTTTCAGGAAATTCGCCTCGTGCGGCCCTCCCTGATACAGATTTTCCCACGCTGCCTCCCCTCCCCAGGAGTTACAGAACAGGTCTGCCAGCTGACCGGTGGTGATACAGTCCTCATCTCCCGGTCCAACGTTATAGGAACCGGCACACGCCGGATTTTCATACTGTGCCTGCGCGATCATCAGATACGCACCAAGCGGTTCCAGCACATGCTGATACGGTCTTGTGGAATGTGGATTCCGTACCGCTATTTTTTCCCCTTTTGCGACTGCCCGCACGCAGTCCGGGATGATCCGGTCCGGAGCGAAATCGCCGCCGCCGATCACATTGCCCGCTCTCGCCGTGGACACCGCCACACCGGCTTCTTTTAAGAAGGATTTTTCATAGCTGTGGGTCACCAGTTCGGAACAGGACTTGCTGTTGGAATAGGGATCGTACCCATCCAACTCATCGATTTCCCGATAGCCCCACTCCCACTCGTTGTTTTTATAGACTTTATCCGTTGTCACATTCAGGAACGATTTTACACTTTTTGTCTGGCGCACCGCTTCCAGAATATTTACTGTTCCCATTACATTTGTCTCATACGTTCCCACCGGATCTTTATACGATTCCCGCACGATCGGCTGCGCTGCCAGATGAAACACGATCTCCGGCTGTGCTTCCTGCATGGTACGGATCAGTTTTTCCCGGTCGCGGATATCTCCGATCACGGAGTGCATATTTTTTTCCAGATGTAAGGTATCAAAAAGTTTCGCCTCCACCGGTGCTTCCAGCGCATATCCGGTCACCTCGGCTCCCGAAAGAATCAGGATCCGGGAAAGCCAGGATCCCTTGAATCCGGTATGTCCGGTGAGAAATACTTTTTTTCCTTTAAAAAATGCCAGGTTATTCATGTCTCTTACTCCCACACTTTCCATGGAGCATTTCCGCTTCTCCACATTTCTTCCAGTTTCTTCTTCTCATTCATTGTATCCATGCACTGCCAGAACCCATTATGCCGATATGCATCCAGCTGTCCTCTTCTGGCTGCCTCTTCCAGAGGATATTTCTCAAATACAGTCGCGTCTCCTTCGATCAGATCCAGGATCTCCGGTTCCAGTACCATAAATCCGGCATTGATCCATCCGCTGTCTTCCTGTTTTTTCTCTTTGAAGTTTGTGATTTCTCCATCTTCCCGCAGATCCAGCGCGCCGAATCGTCCCATTGGCTGTACGGAAGTCAATGTTGCCATGCGCCCGCCTTCCTGATGGAATTTTAACAGTTCAGCAATGTTGATATCTGCCACACCGTCCCCATAGGTCAGGAAGAATGGTTCTCCGTTCAGATGTTCTCTGACCCGTTTGATTCTTCCGCCGGTCATTGTGTTTAATCCGGTATCTACCAGGGTTACTTTCCATGGTTCGGAGATGTTGTTGTGCACAGTCATCTTATTTTCCCGGGTAAAATCAAATGTCACGTCGCAGCTGTGCAGATAATAGTCTGCAAACCATTCTTTGATCATATGTTGTTTGTATCCACAGCAGATCACGAATTCGTTGTATCCATAATGGGAATAAAGTTTCATGATATGCCAGAGAATCGGTTTGTCACCGATTTCTACCATGGGCTTTGGTTTCAGTACACTTTCTTCGCTGATGCGGGTGCCGAAACCACCTGCAAGTATTACTACTTTCATGTTTTTTCTCCTTGTTTGTTCCGATTAAAGGGCATAAAAAGCCTTATTTTATTTATTGTATCAAAAAGGATGTATATTTACAAGTAGGAGGAAAATGCATCCGGACGCCCGGAGAAGCCGGATGGCAGGACAGTCAGAAGGTGGCAACGTGGGCAGAGTCGTTTTGAGCTAGCCACCAACTCCGACTAATATTCACGAGTGTCAGCTGACACTCGCGAAAGTCTACGTAGGTGTCGGATCTCAAAATCGCCTCTAACCGCCCACAAAGTGTTGCTCGCCTTTCTGACCGTCCTGTCATCCGGCTTCTTCGAGCTGTGTATTGGAACACGAAAAGGTACGCTGCATGGTAATATAATAATAAAATTTCTTTCCTCAAATGTAACTGTTCAGTACCTTCACAGTTACGAGCAAAAATGCATTTAAAATCACCTTCGGTGATGGCATTTTTGCTTGTATGTCTCGGGATTTTGGCATATTTATGCCAAAACACCTCGCGGGATAATGGCTACTGAATAGTTATCCTCGAATAAACAAATCGACCATCGAAAGATAAATTTTCAGTGATCGACTTGTAAAAGTATTTTTGTTTTTACTTTAACAGACAATTTTATCCAAGATACCTTTTAATTGAGCGATTGCTACACCGTAGTTGGTCATGGCTACGCCCTGGTCTTTTGCCTGTTGGATGCGGTGGAGGACGTATTTGCGGTTGAACATGCAGGCGCCGCACTGGATGATCAGATCATATGAGGTCAGGTCTTTGGGGTAGTCGGTGCCGCTTACGACGGTTACTTTCAGGGTTTCGCCGTATTTTTTCTTCAGCATCCGCGGAATCTTTTCTCTGCCGATGTCTTCTTTCAGTGGTGCATGGGTGCAGCATTCGGCGATCAGGACCCGGGAATCGGAGGAGAGGTTCATCAGTTTTTTGGCTCCCTCTTTGTAGTAGTCCAGGTCGCCTTTGTAGTCGGCGAAGAGGACAGAGAAAGAGGTGAGCAGGCTTTCTGTAGGTTTGTGATCATAGACGTAGTCGAAGACCTGAGAATCGGTGATGATCAGTTTTGGGGGATTTTTCAGCTGATCCAGGGCTTCCACCAGTTTGTCGGTGGTGGTACTTAAAACAATACATTTTTTATCCAGCAGTTCCCGCATCGTCTGTACCTGTGGGAGGATCAGGCGACCTTTGGGTGCCTGGATGTCCTGGGGCATTACCAGGAGGACAACCTCTCCCTCGGATACCAGATCCCCGGTGATCGTCCGGCCGCCGAAGCCTTCGGGAACCATACGGATCATCCACTCTTTCAGTTCTGCGATTCCCGCACCGGTTTTTGCGCTCACGATGCAGACTTTCTCTTTCGTCTGTTCTCTGAGTTTTTCTGCAAATTCCTGATTTTCTTCATCTGAACGAAGATCGCTTTTACTTACCACCGGAATCACCGGTGTCTTTTTTTCCTGAAAATACCGAAACCACTCCAGTTCCTTTTCCATGTCTTCGGATGCAAATACTATCAGTGCCAGTTCCGTTTTCTGTGCAGCCAGCGCCGTCTTTTCCATCCGCATGGCTCCCAGTTCTCCCTCGTCGTCAAATCCCGCCGTATCGATCAACACGCACGGACCAAGCGGTGCGATCTCCATCGCCTTGTAGACCGGATCGGTGGTGGTTCCCTTTACGTCTGCCACGATGGAGACAGACTGTCCGGAAAATGCATTGATAAAGGCAGACTTTCCGCTGTTTGTTTTTCCAAATATACCTATATGAAGCCGGTTGCCGGAAGGCGTTTCCTGTAATGTTGTACCCATATAATCCCCTCCCTTGATTTTATGTAAACCAATTCTATTCTAATCATCTGAGTTTTACTCATTGTTTCCGTAACCTAACAGACACAACAGACAACCCCTGCGCCTTTGCAGGTGTTGTCCGCTGTGTCACTTCTTTCGACTGTATTTTCCTCTTGTCTCAGTACTCCAACAGTCGCTTTTTATTGTCAGAACCGAAAATCTCTCTGTCCGTTTTCGATATCCCGCAGATGCTCTTCTGCGACTTTACGGACTTTTTCATTTGGAATATTGTCCAGTTCTTTTTCGATCAGTTTCATACCGATTTCTTTTGTCTTTGGTGAAGCATAATCCTGGAGATACTCCATCAATGTCATCAGTGCATTCGGATGACAGCAGTTGAGGATCTGTTTGCTCTTGCACAGGGACATAAAACGGTCGCCGGTTCTTCCGGCGCGGTAGCAGGCAGTACAGAAACTCGGGATATCTCCCATCTCCATTAACCACCGTACGATCTCATCCAGTGTCCTCTGGTCACTGACATCAAACTGTGCGGAAGTCACTTCATCTTCCGTCTCCGGTGTATCATATCCACCAACACTCGTCTTTGACGCACCACTGATCTGAGAGACACCCAACGGAAGTACTTTTTCACGAACTGCCTGACTCTCTCTGGTAGAGATGATCATACCGGTATACGGCACTGCGATACGGATCAGCGCGCAGATTTTTGCAAAAATGTCATCACTGATACTGTTATCAAATACCGTTGGATCGATATCGTCCGCATGTTTGATACGTGGTACACTGATCGTATGCGGTCCCACACCGTGTACAGCTTCCAGATGTTCTGCGTGCATCAAAAGCCCCGCAAATTCATAACGATAAAGCTCCAGTCCAAACAGCACACCAAGACCCACATCATCGATACCACCTTCCATCGCACGATCCATAGCTTCGGTATGATATGCATAGTTGTGTTTCGGTCCCTTCGGATGCAGTTCTTCGTAGCTCTTTTTGTGATATGTTTCCTGGAACAGAATATAAGTTCCGATTCCGGCTTCTTTTAATTTTCGATAATTTTCCACGGTGGTCGCCGCAATATTTACGTTCACACGGCGGATGGCTCCGTTTTTATGTTTGATACTGTAAATCGTTTTGATAGATTCCAGAATATATTCAATCGGATTGTTTTCCGGATCTTCTCCTGCCTCGATCGCCAGTCGTTTATGTCCCATATCCTGCAGAGCTGTCACTTCTTTTACAATCTCTTTCTGGGTCAGTTTTTTCCGGGCGATATGTGTATTCTTTTTATGATACGGACAGTATACACAGCCGTTGATACAGTAATTGGACAGATACAACGGTGCAAAAAGCACGATCCGGTTTCCGTAAAATTCTTTTTTAATCTCTGCCGCAAGTTCATACATTTCCTGAATCTTGTCCGGCATCTCACACGCCAGCAGCACAGAAGCCTCTCTGTGTGTCAGGCCTTTACATTCCTTTGCTTTCGCAAGGATCTGGTCGATCAGTTCTATATTATCTTTATTTGCATCTGCATAAGCCAGGGTCTCTCTGATCTCTTCATCTGAGATAAATTCCTCGGCTTTTAACGATTTCGGATTATACATAACGTCTCTCTTCCTTTCTTTTTGGTCAGGCTGCCGGGTCTTCTGTGATTCCATTCGGATCCCGCAGACAGATTTCCGCAATCTTCCCAATTAGTATTTCTTTCTTGTTTTTCATCGGCACATTGCACTGTCTCCGCGATCTGTCACACACTGATAACCAATCGCAGCTATGCGCCGTTCCAGACAGCCGCGGCACTCTGCCGCTTCTTCGCCCGTACAGATTTTATTGTCATACAGCTGGTATTTGTCTCTCACCTGAATCGGTGACAGGTTTGGCATCACCACGTTGGCTCCTGCCAGAATACCCTTTTCTCTTCCCATCGGATGGATCGTTCCGAGTGCTGTGGTGGATGGCAACAGTACCATCGGATGAATCAGCCGGATGATTGCCAGAAGCCGTAAGGTATCTTCCAGCGTTCCTGCCTTTTCTTCTGCAAAGGGGGTATCCTGATGGGGAATAAACGGTCCGATTCCCACCATCTCCGGTTGGAGTTCTTTGATAAACACCAGATCCTCATATAAGGTATCCAGCGTCTGTCCCGGCGATCCTACCATAAAACCACACCCTGTCTGATATCCGATCTCCTTCAGTTCCCTCAGACACTCTTTTCTGTGTGCCAGCGACATCTGTGACGGATGAAGTTTCTGATAATGCACTTCATCTGCCGTCTCATGTCGAAGCAGATACCGGTCAGCCCCCGCGTCAAAATACGCCTGATAGCTTGCCCGTTCTTTCTCTCCGATCGATAACGTCACCGCACAGTCCGGATATCGTTTCTTGATTTCTTTTGTGATCGTACAGATCCGCTCATCGGTATAATAAGGATCTTCTCCTCCCTGGAGTACAAAGGTCCGAAAACCCAGTTCCCATCCGCTTTCACAGCACGAAAGGATCTGATCCATGGTCAGCCGATATCTCTGTGCTTTTTCATTGCCACAGCGGATCCCACAGTAATAACAGTTATTTTTGCAATAATTGGTAAATTCGATCAGCCCTCTCAGGTAGATCTCTTTTCCATAATATTTCCCGGCTGTCGCTCTCGCCCGCCGGTACAGTTCCTCGATCAGTTCCTGATCGGTTGTCGTCAGCAGTTCTTCCAGCTCCTCACGGCTGATCATCTGCTCTTGTTCGATCTTACTCAGTATGTCTCTGTTCATGCATGTCTCCTATTTCGAGTAAACTGCTTTTGCCGAGATTCCTTCCAGTCTTCCGATCTTGCCGGTCAGGGCATTGATCGTATCCTGTGGCGCATCCATCGCGATGCTGATCACATGAATCTTTCTCTCCCGGTAGGGAATCCCCATTCTTCCTATAATATAACTTCCATATTCATGAAGCAGCTGGTTGAGTTTCTCGACTTCCTGTGGTTCTTCCACGATAATTCCAATCACGGCAATTCTGTTCATGTTCCACTCACTCCCTTATATCTGCACTTTCTGTGCCTGCTTCTTTTCAATACAGAGAGCAGAAAATTCTGCTCTCTGTAGCTGTAGTATCTGTATGTTATTCCACATCAAACTTTTCCAGACTCTCCAGTCTTGACTGATATTTGGAGTCGGAAGATTCTGTAAAGGACGCTTCACCTTTCATCTTTTCCAGCGCTGCTGCTGCTTTCTTTACCACCTGCAGCGTACCTGCTCCGGCCACACATCCTCCAGGACATGCCATTCCTTCCAGCAGATAGCCATTGTACTTACCGGCTTTCGCCATCTGGAGCATCTTCTTGCAGTTCTGCAGACCTTCTGCATTGACCACTTTGACTTCCCGTTCCGGATCGATCCGTTTTACCGCATGTACGACAGCCTGTGCAACCCCTCCGCTGACTGCAAAACCGCGTCCATCTGCACTTGCACGGAATAAAGGTTCGCCTTCCGGAATATTCTTCCAGTCCACACCTTTCGCATCAAACATTCCGGCAACTTCCTCAAATGTCAGTACAAAATCCACATAACTGCGGATACTCTTCCGGCTTGCCTCCAGTTTTTTCGCTGCACACGGACCAACAAAGACGATCTTGCAGTCCGGTTCTTTCTGTTTGATCAGTCGCGCAGTCAGAACCATCGGTGTCAGCGCCATGGAAATGCATTTTGCCTGTTCCGGGAACAGTTTTTTCGCCATCATAGACCAGGACGGGCAACAGGATGTTGCCATGAACGGCAGTTTTTCCGGAACTTCTTCCAGAAAATCCTTTGCTTCTTCCACCGTACACAGATCCGCTCCGATCGCAACTTCTCTCACATCGGTAAATCCCAGTGCCTGAAAAGCGCCACGGATCTTTGTATTTTTCATATCCTGGAACTGACCTGCGATCGCCGGCGCAAGAATCGCATAAACCGGTGTCTCGCTCTTTATCGCCATGATCGTCTGAAAAATCTGCCCCTTATCCACAATGGCACTGAACGGACAGCTTACCAGACACTGACCGCAGGATACACATTTCTCCTGACCGATCTCCGCTCTTCCATATTCATCGGAACCAATCGCATTCATTCCGCATGCTTTTGTACATGGACGCTCCTGTTTGATGATCGCATTATACGGACAGGCTTCCACGCACTTTCCACATTTGATACATGAAGACTCATCAATATGGGATCTTCCACCTTCCATATGGACAGCCTTTTTCGGACAGACCTCCACGCATGGATGTTCCAGACAGCCCTGACATCCTTCTGTTGTCATGACTCTCTTCTCCGGACAGGCATTACAGGCGAATTTGATCACATTGATAAGCGGCGGTTCGTAATATTTTTCTTCTATAATACTGGGTTCCACACCTTTGGAGATTGGCGCATGCTCTGTGATTTTTCTCAGCGACATTCCCATTGCCACACGCAGACGCTCACCAACGACTGCCCGCTCCAGAAAAATACTGTCTCTGTAAGTTGCAACCTCTCCCGGGATGATTTTATATGGAAGTTCTTCCAATACCTCCTCCGGAGATTGCTCTTCGTATGCCATACGGGCAATCTCCGTGAATATTTTGTGTCTGATTTCAGTCTTGGATGAATACAGTCCTCTCATTTTTCCTCCTGATTTTCCGTTATACATTTTTCATAGTTTTTCTTTTTGATAGTACTTTTTAAAAATGATAACATCCGCTCTGTCAGAATTCAACAGTTCCGATCGCATCTACCTATGCAAATACGGAATAGTTCCAGGAGTTATATGATTTTAAAATTTATTCATAACTTTCGTTATGTAACAGTTCATGCTCTTTACCTTTTAATAATCCGGCGTACAGTTCCTGAACCAGCGGGTTCTCATCGGATTTCTTGATGATCGTTGTATTATCTGCGTTGTACAGACCTTTCGCCCGGAGTGATTTTGTTCTGTCACCGGCTCTGGTCGGCTGTCCGCCTCCCATGATACAACCACGACGACAGGCCATGATTTCAATCAGATGATATTCTTTTTCTCCGTTCTTTACCTGATCCATAACTTTTCTCGCATTGGCAAGACCACTGGCTACACAGATCTTGATTTCGGTTCCCTGATAATCTACCGAGAACTCTTTAATACCTTCTTCGCCTCGAACACCACTCTCTGCGATCTCATGCATCGCTTCTTTGCTGTGATCGTTGGTCAGACGACGAAGCACCGCTTCCGTTACACCACCTGTTACACCGAAGATCACTCCACCGCCGGAGCCAAATCCAAATGGCATATCACATGCTTCCGGTTCAAGAACTGCGAAATCAAGGCCGAAGTTGTCGATCATACGAAGCAGCTCTGTGGTTGTGATAACGATATCTGTATCCTGTTCTCCCTTGGTAAAACTATTCGGACGAACAGCTTCCGCCTTCTTCGCAGTACATGGCATGATGGAAACCATAACAGTTTTCTTCCCCTTTGCATGCTCCGGATCACGGAAATACTCTTTGATGACTGCGGAAAGCATTCCCTGCGGAGAACGGCAGGTGGACAGGTTCGGAATATAATCTTTGTACTGATCGGTTACGAATTTGACCCATGCCGGACAGCAGGAAGTCAGTAACGGAAGTTTTTCTCCTTTTTTGATTCTGTCAAGGAACTCCGCACTCTCTTCCATGATCGTCAGATCCGCACTGAAAGAAGTATCGTATACTTCATCAAATCCCATCAGGTGTAGGGCATTGACGATCTTGCCCATCACGCTTTTTCCTTTGGTCAGACCATAATGATCTCCCACTGCAACACGGACAGCCGGTGCTACCTGAGCTACCACGCGCACATTCGGATCTGCCAGAGCTTCCCACACTTCATCCATATTGGTTCGGATAGAAATAGCTCCGGTCGGACAGAATACTCTACACTGACCACAGTTTACACAGTCCGTTGTGGAAATCTTCCGGTCAAATGCCGGCATAACCATCGCTTCGGTACCACGGAATGCAAATCCAAGAGCACCGATACCCTGCAGTTCTTCACAGGCGCGGACACAGTTTCCACAAAGGATACATTTATTCGGATCTCTCACCAGAGACGGGGAACTCAGATCCAGTTCTCTCTGTTCTCTCGTATTCTGAAACCGGACATTTTCAACCCCCAGACGATGTGCCAGTTCCTGCAGAACACATTCTCCACTCTTTACACAGGTGGTACAGTCACGGCAGTGCGCTGCCAGAAGCAGTTCCACGATGAGTTTTCTGTATTTTCTGATACGTCCGGAATTGGTATGGATCACCATGCCGTCTCTCGGCTCTTCCGAACAGGATGCAAACATCTTTCCTCTGTCATCTTCCACGGTACACAGACGACAGGCACCAAATGTGGAAAGCTCGGAGTGGTAACACAGTGTCGGGATATTGATACCCGCCTTTCGGATCACTGACAGGACATTTTTCTCATCCGTAAATTCAACTTTTCTTCCATCGATGATCATATGACTCATAAGACACCCTCCTTCCTACATTTCCACATATACTGCATTAAAGTTACAGTTATCTTTACAGGCACCACACTTGATACACAGATTATTGTCGATCTGATGCGGATGCTTGATAGCTCCGGTAATCGCTCCCGCCGGACAGTTCTTCGCACATTTTCCACAGCCGATACAGAACTCGGAATTGATATGGAACTGACGCAGAGCCGTACATACTTTTGCGTGGCACTTTTTATCACGGATATGTTCAACGTATTCGTCGCGGAACCGGTTCAGGGTACTGATGACCGGAAGCGGTGCACTCTTTCCAAGACCGCACAGAGCCATACTCTGTACCATGTGCGCCAGTTCTTCCAGCTCATCGAGATCTGACATCTCACCCTTGCCGTCTACGATCCGCTCCAGGATCTCCAGCATACGTTTGGTTCCCTCTCGGCACGGAACACATTTTCCACAGCTTTCACGCTGGGTAAAGTTCATAAAGAAACGGGCTACTTCTACCATACAGGTGTTTTCATCCATGACTACCAGTCCACCGGATCCCATGATGGCATCCAGTTTCTTTACCGAATCAAAGTCCAGAGGCGCATCCAGCTGATCCAGGATCAGACATCCGCCGGACGGTCCGCCGATCTGTACGCCCTTGAAAGCAGCACCACTCTTGAGTCCGCCGCCGATATCATAAATAATATGACGAAGTGTTGTTCCCATAGGTACTTCGATCAAACCGGTATTTTCAATGGCACCGGTCAGAGAGAATGTCTTTGTTCCTGGGCTTCCCTCGGTACCGATGGTACGGAACCAGTCTGCACCTTCCAGAATGATCTTCGGTACATTGGCATATGTTTCTACGTTATTCAGCACGGTCGGTTTTTCCCACAGACCTTTTTCAACGGTACGCGGTGGTTTTACACGCGGCATACCTCTGTTTCCTTCGATGGATGCCGTCAGAGCCGATCCCTCACCACATACAAAAGCACCTGCACCACGGTTGATATGCAGATGGAAGTTCACATCCGAACCAAGGATATGATCACCTAACAGACCATTTGCCTCTGCCTGTTCGATCGCCATGCGCAGACGTTTTACGGATAATGGATACTCTGCACGCACGTAGATATATCCGTCTTCTGCACCTACTGCATAAGCGGCGATGGTCATACCTTCGATCATCTTATACGGATCACCTTCCATTACAGAGCCATCCATGAACGCACCCGGATCACCCTCATCACCGTTACACACCACATATCGTACTTTTTCTTTCTGACGGGCTACCTGTGACCATTTTTTTCCTGCAGGGAATCCCGCACCGCCACGTCCGCGAAGTCCTGATTTTGTAACTTCTTCGATAACATCCTGCGGGGTCATGGAGCCAAGTGCTTTGGCCAGTGCCTGATATCCACCGGCTGCGATATATTCGTCAATCGACTCTGCGTCGATCTTTCCACAGTTTTCCAGAACGATACGTGTCTGCTGATTCAGGAACGGAATATCGTCCGGATGCGGACAGACGGTCTCATGATCACGGTAGAACAGTCTCTCTACCGGCTGTCCTTCCAGGATCGTGCGCTCCACGATCTCTTTACAGTCTTCCGGCTGTACATGTACATACTGATAGTTATATGGTTCGATACGCATTAGAGGTCCTAGTTCACACAGACCCTGACAACCGGTTTTGATCACACCGATATGCGGAACATCTTTCTGCATCTCTACGGTAACACCATCGATATCCCGACACAGAATTTCCATTTCTTCATAAATTTTCTGAGCACCGGATGCGATACAGCCGGTACCGGAACAGACAAGAACGCGACAGGTATACGATTTGATTTCTTCATTTACCTTTGCCTGTCTGTTCAACAGATCTTCACGGCAATTTATACTCATACGCTTTCTCCTCTCAATTCATTTAACAGCTCGATAGCTTTTTCCGGCGTCATCTTAGGATGTACTTCATCATTGACCGTCAGAGTCGGCGCCAGTCCACAGGCTCCCAGACAGGATACGGTCTCTACGGTAAATAACATATCATCCGTTGTGTGTTTCTTATTACTGAGTCCCAGCTCTTTCATCAGAGCTTCTTTTACCGGCATGGATTTTCTTACATGGCAGGCAGTTCCGTCGCAGACTTTGATCACATACTTTCCTTTCGGTTCAAAGGAAAAGTTTTCATAGAATGTTGCCACGCTGTAGGCTTTTGCCTCTTTGACTCCGATCTCTTTCGCCACATAAGTAAGCAGTTCTCCCGGCAGATAACGATATTCTGCCTGAATATCCTGCATGATCGGAATCAGGGAAGCTGCCTTGCGGCCGTAGTGTTCGATAATCTCATCCGTTTTCTGGTAATAAGATTGATCCAGCATGTAGTTTCCTCCTTTCACTTCATTGCCCTTTTCTTTTTTGATTTCGATAACTTTCCGTACCTGTTCAGTTTCCCCTCTGAACAGTTTTGCGCAAACCGCAGTTTCAACCTCCATATTGCTGCCGTTCACTTTTGCATTTTATACAGATGTCATTATCACCATTATACTTTATTTTATCATTTTGCACAATAAATATTTTATTTTAGTGCTATTTGTCGTTATTTTAACGAACTTTTCTCATGTAACAATATTTTTTATCAACATATCGTGTTTCATCTTTCTATGTCACTACATCTGGTATACCTGATGTGACTACTTAATAACAAAGAAAAGGCCTTTTTCCTGCCAATTCAAAAAGCGCCATTGCTCTCTGTGATGTTCTTCACATAAAAGCAATGACGTCTCTTTTTCAGGGGCAAAATACCTTTTGACTGCAGCATCTGAAACCGCGCTCTGCCCACACATAAGGAATTCCTTGGAATATAAACTTCATCATAGCGAAGTACTTTGCGGATACTTTTTCTTACTTCCAGTATTTTTCTGTCTATATCATTCTCTGATCGCTCACTATTATGTAACTTTTCCACAAACAGGTTACTTATCTTATTTCACTCGTTTCATCTGACTGCAGATCCCACACATAACAGGTTGTGCCGATGGAATAATACGGCGTTCCGTCTTCGTAGACAAAATGATAGATATTTGCCACACGGATCGGTCCGTGATTTTCCTCGCTCGCCGGTGTTACCTGAAATTTCCCGGTGAGCACTTCCCCGTCTATCGCGCTCCCTGTCACTTCGAATGTATATAATTCCACGAAAGACGGCATATATCTCACTTTGTACACACCTTCTCCGTCATAAAATCCGTCCACAGTTACTGTCTCATGTTTTCCTGTAAAGATTCCTTGAATCTCATAATCTACAAATGGGTTCTTATCAGAATGACCTTCTACAGTCACTTCCAGAACATCCCATTTTTCCACCTGTTTTTCATAATTGTATCTTCTCATATTCTTTCTCTTTTATTTAAATTTATGTTTATTTTATTTATTTTTTGTTTATATTTTAAACTTTTTTATTTTTATTTTCAACTTTTTCTGTAAATATGTGTTTTTGCTCATTGTCCATAGAACTAAGAACGTGCCTCGGTACATCCTTGCGGAGCGTTTCTTACTTTACAGGAAAGCAATTTCCTGTAAAGTAAGAAAAAAGTTCAGCGTCCCACACGGAATCTGAACTTTTTCACTTACTGTTCTCTTTTATCTTTTCTTAACTGTTTCACCATCTACAAACACACAATTTGTATACAACTTACATTTTTCTTTTACCGGGTGTTCTATTTCCTTCAATAACAACTGTATTGCCCAGTATGCTCTTTCTGTATGGGGGACACGGATACTTGTCATATCAATGCCTCCGGTGAGAAAACTTGGCAGAGCATCAATACCGATCAGACTCACATCTTCCGGAATACGAATATTCAATTCATGCATTGCCATAATCGTTCCCATGGAAACATGATAACTCTCCATAATATATGCCTGAGGCAGCTTTGCTGTTTTTAGATACTCTCGCATCATCTGATGAACTTCTTCTATACTGCTTCCCGTATTGATGATACGATCAGAAGCATCTCCCAGCCCCTTCTGTTTCATAATTTCCTGAAAACCTCTGCGCCGGCTCAGATAATTATACATCGGTAATGGATTACACAGATACTGAATATCTGTATTTCCTTTCGCCAGAAGTTCGTTCACCGCAAGTTCTACTCCCTGACGGTTATCGATCAGAATCACCGGATATTTTTCAATGTCCGGCGCCGCATCGTAAATCACCAGCGGTTTTCGGATTCCGTCAAGCAACGGACTGTTTTCCTGTTTTAATTCCGTTCCGAAAATAATTACACCCGCCACATCATCCGCATTACATTCGGCAATCATGCGGGACTGATCTTCCTCCCTGAAATCTGCATACAGTAATCCAAGCGAATATCCATTTGCTTGCAGATTTTTCTCAAATACCTGATTCACATCTGTCCAGAGATCCAGCTCAGCTCCCTGTATATTTTTCATTCCATTTGTAATTTTGACAATCTTGATCTGCTGTCTTTTTCTTTGTTCCGGCTGTCTCGAAAACATTCCCGGCGGCACTGCCCCATGCTCTTCCAGCTGTTTCTTACATGCGAGGACTTCCTGCCGTGTCTGTTCACTCACGCCCGGTTTTCCATTCAATGCCAGAGATACAGTGGATTTAGAGATGCCAAGTGCCCTGGCGATATCTATGGATTTTACATTCATGTAGAAGCCCCCTGTCTGTTCTTCGTAACTGTTTTAACAGTTCAATTTGTAATGGTTTATTTTAAACCTTTTAAACATTTTATCTCAAATCCGGTTTCTGCGCAAGGATATAATAATCAAAATTAATCCACTGGACCAATTTTTGATATGCATTGCAACACAAAAGGAAAGTTGTGCCATAGATAATACTATCAACAACTTTCCTTTCTTCAATTTAAATCTTTATACTTTACCACACCAGATCCTTCACACCAACCACATACAGCTCACACGCACATCCATCTTTCATCTGCGGCCAGTGCTCCAGGAATTTTGAGGCACCTTCTTTCAGTGGATAAATCTTTACCTGCAGTTCTTCCGGAAAATCAAAGTAGCGAAGGCTGATCTGTACCGGCTCGCCGGTATAGTAGCTATCGGTGAGCATCTCCCCATTCCGGAAAATCTCGATTTTGTCCCCACCGAAGTCCAGAGATAGAATCGTGTCCCGCCAGGTTCCCGGTGAAATTATTTTCAGGTTGTAGATCCGTAAATCCTCATTCCTGTTTTCTTCCATCACTGTTACCCTGGTATCCTCCGCTTTTTTGCTTCTTCGATACAGGGTAAACTCCTGATCCGCACCACACGCTTCGAATCCCTCCGGAAGAACCGAAAGGTCCTTCAATTTTGGATAACACCGGATCACCGTCTCTTTCTCTCCTTCTATGTGCAGTTTTCCATCTTTCTCCCACACATAGTCATCCGAAAGTATCAGATAATCCCGATCCAGCGTCACTTTCCATGCCTGCAGTGCACGTTCCCAATCCAGATGAAGCACCGGAAAATGATTTTCATCCTTCCATACAAATGCCGGATCCCAGTCACTATAAAATACCACACACGATGTTCCGTCTTTTCCCTGCAGTCTGCAAAGCGGTGTCGCATTTGTCGAGAGCAGCTCACCGTCTCCTTCTTGGAAATGATACGGGAAAAATCCATAGCTTCCAGACGGAAGATCCAGCTTCGGAAACTCCACCGATGCTTCCCTGCATCTGCCTTCCAGTGTCACACCATTATGTACATCCATCCGGCGTTTTCTCTGATAATTATTAAAGAACACGTATCCATGATCATCATCATGCCGCCAGGACAGACGCAGCGTGTGCATATCTTCTGGATCCACACCCACCGGATCAATTTCCGCAGGAAGTGCCGCCAGATCCTCTCCGAAATCTTTCACAAACAGTGACAGAAGTTTAATCTCTTTATACGTATCTGAAATCTGTCCGAACTGCCGAATCGGCGCCCGGAAATCGTAACTCAATACCGATACATTATTCGGATATCCACTCTCTTTGCTCTCTTCCAGCGTGGAGAATTTTCCTTTTGGATTTGTTCCACCGTGATACATATAGTACCCAAGCATCGCCACCCCGGAACCGAGTTTCGTCAGTGACATAGCCCCAATATCAGTTCCCACAGGAACCGGTCGGCGGTGATCCGTAGGCTGCAGTCCGCCTCCAAGTTCTGCTGTAAGATAAGGAAATTCTGCCGGATCAAAGGTCAGCTGTTCCGAAACATGATGGTCATTTGCCACCAGTGTATCGTTCCGATTACCGGTGAATACATAGTTCTCATTTGCTTCCAGCTCCGTCAACCTGCTGTCCCACGGTGCTTCACAGTACCCTGCTATCACCGGCAGCATACCGCCTGTCACTGCACCGCCCCAGCCGGTCGCTGTATACAACGGCACACGGAAACCAATCTCTTTTGCCATCTTCTGTAAGGTCCGCATATGCTGCTCACCGACTTCACCGGTCTGACCGCCCACATGACCATATTCATTCTCAATCTGAATCCCGATGACCGATCCGCCGACCTCATACATCTCCCCTTTTACCTGCTGATACAGCATCTCCCAGTACCGTCTCGCCAACACCAGATACGCCGGATCATCGCAGCGAAGCGGAATCTGCTTTTCCAGCAGCCAGTCCGGAAATCCACCATTTCGCACTTCTCCATGACACCATGGACCGATCCGCAGGAATACCGGAAGATCCAGTTTTTTACAGATATTCAGGAATTTCCCGATATTCCGACATCCGTTAAAATCATACACACCTTCCTCTTCCTCGTGATGGATCCAGAATGCATAAGTTGACACCACGGTGACTCCGCCTGCTTTCATTTTCCGCAAAGATTCCTCCCACAGATCATCCCGGTAACGACTATAGTGAAACTCTCCCATGACCGGGAACCAGGGTTTTTCGTCCCTCATCAGATATTCTTTATTATATGTATATTTCATACAGATACCTCCTGTCTGACTGTTTTTCTTTTCTTTCACTATACAGGATCCCCCTTCTGAAAAGAAATATGCGATTTCTATTTTTATAAGATGCTTCATTACTGAACTTCTGCATCTGTGTTCCCCGGTCTACCGTTGCAAGGGACTGATCAAAGAATTTTTCGCCTTTCAATTCTTCCTGAATTCGCTTAAAAGTCGCCTCATCACTTTCCACCTTATTGATCAGCTGCTCACATTTTGTAGTGTCAAACATGTTTTCATATTTTTCTACTTCATCTTTCATACTGCCCGGATTGGAAAGAGCATCTGTTTTTTCTTTCCAGATGGCATGTTTTTCTGCCGCATTCTCCAGTTTCTCTTTTACTATGTTCAGTGCATCTTTTGCATTTTTTGCTCGGATCTCTCCGCTCTGTGCACTTGTCCAATAGTTGTTCAGCGTGTCACCCCATTTATAAACATTGGTTCTTACATACTGATCCATAGACTGCTTATAACCGGGCATAATGGCATCTCTTTTGTTTTTATAATCTGTAATGCTGTCGGAAAGGTCTTTTCTTGCCTGATCTTCTCCATCGGAAGAACTGTCTTCCTCATCGCTTTCTTCGTCCTCTGCCGGTGTATTCAGTTCATCGTACCAGGTCAGCAGATTGTCTTCTCCGCCAAGTGCATCAATCGTATTTTTATAATACATTGCTGCCATGAACTGGTTATACGATGTTTCATCCAGAGGATTCCCCAGAGATACCTGTTTTGCCGCATTGATAAAGCTTGTCATTGCACCGTTCAACAGATCAAATTTCTGCTGTGTCGTCGATGCATTCTGTACACCGATCTTATTATAATCGTTATAATGACCGATTGCCGCACGAATCATAAACGCCATACTCAAACCACGTTTATACTCCATTTCCGTACTGTCCAGATCCTAGTTGATTTTGGAATCGTACGGGAAATATTTCAGCTGTTCATTCAGTTCATCCAGCTTGTTCTTGGCATCTTCAAATGCATCCTGGCATTCTTCCATAGCTTCTGCGAAGTCTGCCTCTGCCTCCATAGCTTCCATCATCTTTTTATTATCTTTGATCTGATCAATTTTGTCCAGTACCATATCGGCCATACACACCGGCGCGCGGTATTTCATGTATTCCAGGATCTGCTGTTTTTCTACCTCGGTCTTATAGACCTTGGATGCTTCCACATCGATCACTTCAAAGCTCTGTTCCATCAGATCCAGCACCTGCTTGTAATTCCCGGAATTACTCAGTCCGTCTCCATGCTCCTGCCCGTTTTCTTGCTTTTGTCTGTGATGTTTTATTTCTGTTTGTCTTTTTTGCGTTTTACCAGCACGATAATCAGAACAACGATGGCAACAAAAATTACGATCACGCTGATCAACAATGGTGTGTTGTTGATGAACTGTACGAAGCTGTTCTGTGTTACCAGGACTTTATAAGAAGCAGGTACCTGTTCGTTTGTTTCCGGATCGTATACTTCTTTGGAAATATTACCGGCTTTGTCGCAGGATACCAGTTCAATGGTCTGGTACTGGTTGCTGCTGGCGATATCCACCAGAAGCTCACCATTCAGCTGTGCGATCTCATCTTCTTCAAAGCGTTTGAACAGTTCACCGTCCAGATAAACTTCCACATAAGCCAGATAAATATTATCTTTTACATTCAATGTGAACTCATGGGTGTTCTCTTTGTAGCGTCCTCTGTCTGCCAGGTTGGATACAACCATGGTAGGAGCCGTCTTATCTACGGTAAATTCAATCGTTTTTGCTTTTGTTTTGTTCGTTGTGGAGTTATGTGCCGCATCTTCAGAGTAGATGTTGATCACATAGTTTCCTTCTTTTTCAAAACAGGAAGCTTTGATCTTATATACGTATTTCTTCCACTGTCCGTCTTCACCGGATTTTGTGATAGTGTAATCCTCGCCCTCTTTCAGAGTAACGACTTTTCCATCCAGACTGTAGGTGATCTCAATCGTTGTCAGATCATCCACGTTAATCTCCGTGATTTCCAGATCCTGTGGTTTATTTGTATATTTCTTATCGATCAGGGCTTTTGTACTGCTTCCGATCTCATACGTAGAACCATCACGGTTTACAGAGAAGGTGATCGAAGAGGTTGTTTCATTTCCTGCTTTGTCGGTTACTTTCGCAGTTAAGGTATAGATATCATCCATGCCTTCCGGGAAGTCCTTAAAGATCACGTTCATACCGGTTGCACTGCTTGTGATGTTTGCCAGAGAATCGATCTTCACATCTCCTCTGTTGGCACCCTTCAGTGTAACTTTCACACCACTCGCAATAAAGTTTGTATCAGAGATGCTGATATGTGGTGCTACAGTACCGTTATTTGCAGATTTATCTTTGACACCGGTGATCTTCACTTCCGGATTCTTCTGATCCACTGTGAACTTATCCTGTGCATAATCTGCCGCTTTGTTTTCCGCAAGGTCAAATCCACTGACTGTAAAGGTGTAATCTGCATCATGGTTGAAGACTACATTTGCCGTATGGGTATCTCCGTTGTTGGACCATCCGCTCACGCCAGGTGCTCCGCCTGCGGAAGCCGTTGTGGATACCGTGATCTTGGACGGATCAAAGTTATGCTCGGTTACGGTGATCGTTGCTGTTCTTGCTGCTTTGTAGTAATTGCCGTTCAGTGCGCTGTTATTATTATAGGAAACTTTAATAACCGGAACGGTCTTATCTACAGTGAACTCTTCCAGGTTTTCCGTATTGGATTTGTTTCCTGCAAGATCATAGCAGTCATAACTTACGGTGTAATCACTGTCACCGGAGAAGGTAACGGTTGCCGTATGGATCTCTCCGTTATGGCTCCATCCGCTGATGCTGTATCCGCCACCTGTAGTGGAAGTTACTCTCGGCAGGTAAGACGGATCAAAGTTTCTCTCGTCTACGGTGATCGTCAGTGTCTTATCATTTTTGTAATATTTTCCATTATGTACGTCGCTCTTATCGAAGCTGAAGCTTACGATCGGCGCTTTGTTGTCGACTTTCAGTGTTGCAGTCTGAGAAGTCGCACTGTTGGTGGACCAGTCTTCCGCGTATACACTTACCTGTACATCGTTGGAGTAGAACTGGTTCGGGTTGATATTTACATGTCCGGTCCGTATCTGCTGATGGGTTTCTTGGGCTAAGTTAGCCAGTGTACCGCTCTCTGTATAGCCGGTGGTTCCGTTTACAATACGGTAGGTGATGGTTTTCAGTCCCGAATATGCATCATTCACTACCGGATCTTCCACACGCACATCAAATCCAGGATTGTCCCCTGCGCTGTACACTCCTTTACCCCACGCCGGAGTGGTCGGTGTGATTGTTACCGTCGGTGTCGGGTTCGTGTTATCCACGATGATTCCATCCGTGCTGAAGAACTCGATATTTCCTGCTTTATCCGCAACTTTTTCGTATACCACCAGATGCTGATTTGCTGCCAGAGAAATCTTAGCAGAATATCCGGTCCAGTCGGTCCGTTTTTCCAGATCTGCGCGACTCAATGCTTTCTGAGATACCAGATACTGGGTTGTTGCAACACCCGCGGTCTCATCTTCACCCGTCATGGATGCGCGTACACTGTTTTTACCGAAGTATCCAAATGTGATGGTATTTAACAGTTTGTTCCATACATGAGATATAGAACCATTTACCAGATCTTCTACGGTAACAGTTCCTTCCGGTCTTACACGGTCAAGAGTTACTGCCTGTTTTACAGTCGCTTTTAACGGATTACCTGCCAGGTCGGTGTAATCGTAAGTGAAATCGTAATTTGCATCGATACTAATTACCGGGAGGGTAATTGTATATCTGTGGCGATTGTCGGAACCGCTTACCTCTCCAAGATCATTCCATTTGTTTTTAATCGCTGCTGCATAGTCAGCAACAGACACATCTGCATTTTGACTGTTTACTGCTTTGACAACTGCAACCACATTTTCTGCAGAGAAGTTTCTCTCTGTCATAACTGCTGTTGCTGTTACATAATCTACTGCTTCGTTTGTATAAGCACGTCCTTTAGACGGATCCAGTAAAGAAGTGGTCTGATTTTTGTTGTATGCAGTATAAGTTACTTCCAGTTCCGGTTCCACGGTATCAATGGTAAATTCAAATTCGTCATCACTTTTGGTATTGGCTGCCGCATCAGTTGCTGTTGTTTTTACTTTGTAATCACCATCTTTATCAAAGATCAGAGTAAATTTGTACAGCGTACTGTCGGTTGTCTTTGTAATATCAGCTGTTGCATCTTTCTTGATTGTTCCGATACCCAGTGTATCTTTCTGTGCTTCCAGCTGCTCCAGAGTATAATCTTTATCGTTAATGGTTACAATCAGATCTTTCAGGAAACGTTCCTGTACGGTAACTTCATAAGTTACATTGCTGTTTGCATATTTTCCATGGCGGAATTCTTTGTTGTTATTCACCTGCGCCCAGGAAGATGTTACTACAGGGCTTACAGAGTCAAGTACCAGAGTATGTACTGCATCGGTATCCATAGTGTTGCCCGCATTGTCTTTTGTATCTGCTGCTGCAGCGGTAACTGTGATTACCTGTGAGCGTTTCGGATCATTTGTAAATTGCAGATCTTTTGTGATCGTGCAGTATTCCTGCAGTTTTCCCAGTGATACTTTATCCGGATATTCATTCTTTACAACTTCCTGATCTTTGGTTTCTTTGCTTCCGTCTCCGTATGCATAAGATACCTGATATCCCATCTGTTCCAGTCCGGAATAGAATTTCGGATCTGCTGCGTTCTCTTCCGCTTTCAGGTTCAGGTCCGCATTACCGGAATAATAGGTAATACCATCTGTCCACGTGTTTCTGTTTACTGTTCCGTCTGCCGATTCTGTATAAGTTACAGAAATATCATGCAGGTTCTCCAGAACGATACCGTTGGATCCATAAATTCTTACATTTCCTATATTGTCTTTTGCTTTCACAAAGACGATGTAGTTATTGGACTCAATTGTTTCTCCATCTTTCAGTTTGCCGATATTTTTTATCGTCCATGTATTGTTTTCGTCTGGTTTTCCGGCATCCGTAAAGTGCTCTTTTGCCAGTGTTTCTGCATAATCAACTCCTGTCAGCAGTTCTTTATAGTTTTTGTCTGTAGCAGTGTTAGCTACAAAGTAAGACATTCCGTTGACACCGGATCTGTCATCGCTGAGTGTTACGGTTGCTTCGATGGTATGGTTTTTATAAATACCAAAAGTAATCGCCTGTTCCAGATTGGAAACTACGCCACCCTGATTACCAAATGCAATCTGATTACAGTTTGGAGCTGTTTCGTCATATAAGAAATGGAGTCTGAACACCTGTGTTTTCGCGATGGTTGCTCCATTTACTTCATTGGTCAGGTAGAAGTAACGATCAATATCTTTTGTTTCACCGATCAGGCTCAGACCAGATTCACTGATATTATTCGCATTCTGACCGTTTTCATCGCAGGAATAGATAACATTATAATCACCTGTCAGCGCAAACTTGACATTCGCATCTTTTCCATAGTAACGTGTGCTATCCTCTGCTTCATATGTATGTATGCTGTCTGTTCTGACAGACACATAGCCTTCAACATTTTTTTCTTCTGTGATTTCTACATTTCCGCTTGTATAACCAATCAGATCAAACTTATAGTTATTTGTCGGATTTGTCTGATCATCCGCCTGTAATTTTAAAGCACCTGTGTGCACACCATAACTTGCACTATCTTTTGTTTTCACATTTTCTGCACTCAGATCCGTGGCTGTTGTATCTACTACGTTCGGGAATTTGAATCCTTTTAAATCAGTTCCTTCCCCTGTAACAAATCCTGTTTCTCCCGTAGTTGCGTTCACGGAAACCAGTTTATCCAGTGCTCTTGTATAATCCAGATCACGGAAACCACGACTTGTGTTGCCCACGGAAAGTTCCAGAACTCTTTTCTGAATTGTTAATTCTTTTTCAATTGATGGACGTTTATCCTGAATCTTATAGTTATTTGTAAAAGTTGCAATGCCTGTATCACTTGCACTGACAAATTCTACATTGTTGTTAAGAGTTTCCGGTTTGAAGTACATCTTCTGTGCAACTTCGTTTTCCGCAACATTTTTCAGCTTACTGTCATAATTTTTGAAAATAACTTCTTTATAAGCATCAATTTCACCTTTAGCAGCATCCGTTGGTATATATTTATCGTCTTCTACCGCTTCCAGTGTGGCTTTTACATCTACTTTCGTTGTACCATCGTAGATTTTTTCGCCTTCAACCGCTCCTTCCACATTTACTTTTCCCGGAGCAAACACATGCACGCTGTCTTCTTTGATCTTCAGTGGATATGGATCTACCTGTACATAAATATCTCTTGAAAATTTATAGTTTGTTGTCTGACCGGTAATTGTTACTTTTACAGGCTGGGTAAATGCTCTCTTCGGAGTAATGGTTACCGTTTTGGTTGTTTTATCTGCTGAAACAGTTACAAGTGCAGAATTATCAGAAACTGCATCCACTGTTTCCACACTCTCATTCTCGTCTTTCTCTACGCTCTGCCCGTTTGTATCACACAGTGTAATCGGAAGTTCCGTGTCCTTTGTTCCATATGTCACTACCAGCGGGTTCTCAGAAGAATATTTATTAGGATTTGTTTCTCTTTCAAACAGAATTTTTCCGGTATATTTATTTAATGCATATCTTCCCTGAATATCTGCCGGTTCATATATATTATCTCCATCAAATTTTCCTGTTATTGCAAGATCTTTCTGCCATTTTTTCAGTTTAACTGTATGTGTAGCTTCACCATTTTTATTTGTCACACAGTCGAATGTTGTTGTTCCCTTATTTTCCGGGTAGTTTCCTCTAATAGTTCGATCTCCTACCAAAGTATCGCCCGATTTTAAAGTGAATGTAAATGTTACTTCTTTACTGAACAGCCATCCATTCTCTTCTCCGGAACTTACACTTAAACTTGTCGGTCTTCTTTTTACCGTAACCAGTTTGCTTGCAATCTCCTGTGCACCGACTTTTGCCACAATTGTAAACGCTGTCTGAGTTCCGTTTTGGATTCCTCTGGCAGTTGTTACCTTACAGTTTTTCCCATTTTCTTCTATTGTTGCACCGGAAGTATCGTCACTGATTTCCCAGATATCAATATAATTTGCCCAGGTTCCATCTACAGAAAATGAATTTTCATCTGCTGCATATACCGTATCATCTGCTGCTCCTGAAATACTGTTATCGTCTGTTTTCACACTGAGTCCTGTAATTGTGATCATCAATGTTTTGCTTGCTTCATCGATTCCTGTCTCAGCTGTCACGTTATATAATCCATTGGTATCACTGATTACCGCATCATAAGTACCGGCTACAACTTCATCATAAGAAATATCTGTGTTTACCGTTTCACCTATCTGATCTTTTCCGATCGTAAGTGATGCTTCGGTTCCGTTATTATACGTAAGTTTCAGATTAACATCACTCAGACCCGGTCCAATATCTATCGATGCATTGTTCACCACCTTCACCGAAAGCTTCTCGGCAACCGTTCCTCCCTGATCCGGTGTCGTGCCGCCTCCTGTTTCTTCTTCACCGCTTCCTGTCTGACCGGCTTCTGTCGCCTGTACCGTATACGGACCGGCCGTCATACAGGTCGAGAAAGCGAAGACCACGGCCAGAAGAAATGCCAGTGCTCTTTTAATTCCCTTCTTTTTCACTTTTCTTTTCCTTCCTTTCACTCATTGTCATATATCTGTAAACTCTGCCATTTACTATCATGTACAGATAAAAAGTAAATAACATGATCGCCATAACTGCCAGAAGAACACCTTCCGGGATGCTTCTCGTCAGGTTTCCCACGATAGTAAGGGCGAAGGATACCAGCAGAATCGGATCCATGATCCGTGCCGGCGGTGTTCGGAAGAATCCAAACACACCAATAACTTTCTTTTGTTTCCACTCCTGATAACCAGAAGTTTTGGAAATGATTTCCCGGCAGGCTCCAAAAAGAACTGCTCCAGCTAGAAGTGTTACCCAGAAGAGTACTCCCAGGTTATATCCTCCGGCTGCCATCTTATTCTCACTGTTTACTGCGAAGGGTTCCAGGAAAATCGAACATGCATGAAGCCCGAAACACACAATGGATAATCCCAGATATTTCAGGGCTTTCTGTTTTCTCTTTTTCATCGTTCGATCACCTCATCTGTATGGATCTCCACGATACTTCGTACTACCACGAAATCTACTTTCTCAGGTATAACCTGTATTTCCGGCATTTGCAGGATATCAGTTTCCGCTTCCGCAGCTCCAAGAACCGTCGTTTCGGATTCTTGTGTTCCGGCACCAATTACTTCCGTCTCGGCTTCCGTCATTCCTGTACCAAGCACTTCTGTCTCGGTCTCTGTTATTCCCGCGCCAAGCACCTCCGTCTCACCTTCGCTGCGGATACTGGTTTCTTCCTCTCTCCTTGGCATCAGCGTCGGTGTCGGTATATCATCGTGTGTAACCAGACGAACCGGTGTGTCATTTTCCCCGATCAGATCACTGTAAACCTGTTTTTTCGGTGGTGTTCCGTTTGCCGGTTTTTTCGTTTCTTTCTTTCCTTTGGACTTTTTATCTGTCTTTTTCTTTATAGTCGGTGTTCCGCCACTTGCCATTTCTTCCACAGCTTTTCTTGCCGTTCTTCCGGTCAGTTCACCGAATACCTGTGGGATCTTTAATACGAAGAATAAAATGATGGCAATTGCCAGAAAAACCAGAGCTGCGATTCCACAGTACAGAAAAATATTTCTGTAAAATGTATATCTCTCTTCAAATCCCTGTACAGCTGTTGCTACTACTGTCATCATTCCTCACCTCCTTCAGAAGGTGTATCTTCTGATGTCACTGCATTTGCTGCAAACATCGCCTGAATCTGCTTTTCTCCGATAGCCGCGGCATCCAGAATATTGTCCTTCAGTTCTTTCGCTACCTGATTATCCGTCACATCAGCCGCATTTACCGCCGTTGTGATCCGATTCAGTGCTTCTTTCATTTCTTCCTGAGTAAGCCCTGCCTCCTGGAACGCATCATAGTGGGTACAGATCTGATATACAATCTCATTATACAGACGAAGTTCTGTGATAACGTTGTCCTGACCTGCGATATTATCACTCATCAGCCCCATCAGATCATCCCAGTAATCCTTATAGGAAACCTGTGCGTCTCCCGCCTGATTCGTCTGTCCGATCTTACTGTTGTAAGCACTGATCTTGCCCAGAATATCTGAACGTGTCTTCCAGGCTGTCTTTTTGTCCTCATCTTCTCCAAGATCCAGATTGTTCATATCTGCTTTACTCACGATGTCAAACCAGCCTCCGGCCGAAGCTTTATTCTGTCCCGTTCCTTCGGTGTAGTAATAAAGCATCCCCATGTTATAAGCAAACCGCACATACCCGGCTTCGTTTTTCTGGAATAATGTTTTATTATCTTTCGATCTGCCGTTATCCCTGGAACTTAATATAGAAAGAATGTAGCTGTCCTCTTCGGAGGTAAATTCATTATCTTCCCCCACAGCGTTCACCAAACCAAGCCATGCATCTTCCGCTTCCGGATTCAGCGCGATTGCCTTCTTATAATAAGTAATTTTATCCTGCATAGATGCTGTCTGAGCACTTTCCACATAATAATCATACCCTGATGTCTCTGTTTTCTTAGCCAGGACCGCACCAGTCAGAGAACCAACACCCATAACAACTGCAAGTCCGACACTCACAGAGAATGCAAGCATCTTATTTTTTAACTTTCGCCGGTACGGCAGTCCCAGTTCTTCCGGATGCTCTAGATCATACTGTAACTGCGCACAGCTTCGATACCTCTGTTCCGGTTCCTGCTGTGTACATTTGGTAAGAATCATCTCCAAACCAAGCAGTTCGTTTCGAAACTCTCGCGGTGTCTCTTCTAACAATGTTGTTCTGCACTGCGTGATCGGCGGAAAATTAAACGGCGTTGCTGCCGGATTCCGTCCGGTGATCAGATGATGCAGCGTCGCTCCCAGACAGTAAATATCACTCTCCGGGCGTGCCTTTCCTTTGTGATCCTGGCTTCCGTACTGTTCCGGCGCCGCATAGCCAGGTGTACCAAGACTTGTCGTATCTTCAATATTTCCTATCTTAAATTCTCTTGCGGTACCAAAGTCGATCAGTGTGATCTCCCCGTTCGGCCGCAACATGATATTCGATGGTTTCAGATCTCGATATACAATTGGTTTCTCCCGGGTATGCAGATAATTCAGTACATCGCACAACTGGATACCCCAGGAAAGTACATCCTCGATTCCAATCGGCAGTCCCGTCTGTTCCATACTTTCTTTCAGAACTTTATTCAGGGATTTTCCCTCGATATAGTCCATAACAATCAAGAATGTATCTTCATCGTCAATTACGTCAATGATACTCGGCAGATATTTGTGATTCAGTCTTTTTAACATATCGGTTTCGGCAATCAACCCCTGTTTGACCGTGGCAAAATCCTGTACACCATCTTTTCTGACCTCTTTGATCGCCCATGTCTTATTGGCACGTTCATTCAGAGCCAGGTATACGACACTCATTCCGCCTTTACCGATCTGGTTCAGTATCTTATATTTTCCATCTATGACGGATCCTATCTCCAGCATCTTTATCCCTCCTGCACAGTTTTCATCACAACAGCAGAGATATTATCCATCTCCATTCTGGACTTCACCAGTTCTGTCAGATATACAAGCCGTTCTTTCATCATTTCTTCCGTTGTCAATATAGAAGGTTGTAACTGCATATACAGTTCCTGTTCACTGATCTCATGACGGAACCCGTCACTGCACAAAAGGAAAAGACTTCCCGGAAATACCGTTCCTCTGTAAAAGTCCGGAAGTACTTCTTCCGATGCTCCAATACACTGCAACAGCACATTTCGCTGCGGATGTCTCTCTGCATCCTCCGGACGAACCAATCCTAGGTCAATCTGCTGCTGCACCAGACTCTGATCCTTCGTCAGCTGATAAACCTGATTACTGAGGGCATAAGCTCTTGAATCCCCTACATTCATAATAAAATACTGATCTTTGATCAGAAGCAGTGCAACAATCGTTGTTCCCATCCGGTTTCCGGTTCCTTCAACATACCAGGCCAGCTGCACATTCAGTTCGTTGGCAATTACGTGCCAGTCATTTTTTACCTTTTCCAACACTTCCTCTGCATCCGTTGTATGCACAAGTAATTGAGGAAAGTCTGTCTCAAACCACTGTTCCATCGCCCGTATCACGGTCGCACTGGCCAGCTCTCCATTTGACAAGCCACCCATACCATCACACAAAACGCCAAAAAAGATTCGTCCCATTCTGGTCTGTGCTTCCTTAATCATATAAGAATCCTCATTCGTCTTCTTTTTTATTCCCACATCGGTATGGTCTGCAATAAGATATCTCATATTCTTATCCTCTGTACGCAGCTTTTTCCTATTCCTTTTCTTTCAGAAAAAAGCTTCGACTTTTTATACTTTTTTAATAACATTACACGCGATGTGTCTTGTTTAATCAATCAATTTTTCGTTTGTATCAGGTTAAATGCATTATTTTAAGTGTGTTTTTTCTCATTTATGTAAAGCCGATATTTTATTCTTTTTTTATATTTATAAAAAATAAACAAATAAATATCCTGTCTAATAAATGATTATTTCATTAATGTACTATCAAATCTGATATTTGGCATTTTATATGGTGTAAAATATAGCTAATTACCTGCAATCATCGGATATTTGCTTATTTAATCTGATATTTATCGTATCAGACACTACGCTTACTTTAGGATTACATATGGAGGTGATACACTGGGATGCAGGAAGAAGACTTTGCCAAACGACTTTGCAAACTCCGTCAGAAAAAAGGAGCCTCCGCCAGGGATATGAGTCTTTCCCTTGGACAAAATGCCGGATACATCAACAATATTGAAAACGGAAATAACTTACCCTCTATGACAGTCTTTTTCTATATCTGTGAATACCTGGAAATTACTCCAAAAGAATTTTTTGATTATGACAACGAATCACCGGATACTACCCGACAACTGTTGGAAGCATTGACGAAAATAGATAAAGAGACCCTGGTCCATCTGACCGCTATTGTTATGGTTCTCTCAAAAAAGTGAATATTTTTTATACCGGAACCGGAACAGCTATTGCTTATTCCGGTTCCTTTTTATCTTTTCAATATAGCAGATTATTCCCAGAACACATATGTGCCCGGTTCCACCTTTATTTCTTTTTTTCCGATCACAATCTGCGCCGGAACCGGTGTTACAATCTCGTACCGAATCGCGCCGTCTGTGTGCGTCCACCGGGAACTGATCTTTCCGTGTCTGGTCTCAATCGATGCTCCAAGCCACTCCAACTGTGTTCCCGGTTTCGGATGGATCCGCACTTTTTCAAATCCCGGATATTCTTCCACCACCCGGATACCTGCTGCCTGTTCATAGATCCAGTCTGCCACGGATCCGTATGCGTAGTGGTTAAATGAATTCATATCAGTACTCCAGAACTCTCCGTTTTCCATGATGCCGTCCCAATGTTCCCAGATCGTTGTTGCGCCTTTTCCCACCGCATACAGCCAGGACGGATATTCTTTCCTGCATAACAGCGTATAGGCAAGATCCGTATATCCGTAATTACTCAGTACATGCAGGATATACGGCGTTCCGACGAATCCGGTACGCATCTGGCAGCCATCGTTTCGAATCATCTGTGCCAGTGCATCCGCTGTTTTCTGACAGTCTTCTGCCAGTCCAAACTGAACCGCCAGAATATGTTCCGTCTGTGTCCCGTACTCCGGATATGTGTTTCTGAAAGTCTCCACGATTTTTTCATGAAGTGCCTCGTACGCCTTCACATCTTCCCCGATCACACGTCCTGCCTTTATTACAAGTTCTGTCGAATGTGCATAAAATGCAGACGCAATAAAATCTTCTCTGCTTGATCCCTTATAGCTTCCCTGCGGCGCATCCAGACCGAGCCAGTCACCGAAGTGTTCTCCACCGGTCCACAGATATGGGGTAGTTGTGTGATTTGTCACATAATCTACCCATTTTTTCATACTGGCAAACTGATCTTTTAAGATCTGCGGATTGCCGTACGTCTGATAGATCTGCCACGGACAGATCGTCGCCGCATCTGCCCAGGCGGCACTGGCATTTCCGCCAACCAGATAGTCCGGAACTACATGACCTACTGCACCGTTCTCCATCTGATCCGCTGCCAGATCGTGAAGCCATTTCGCAAAGAACCGCTCCACATCAAAATTATAGCTTGCAGTTTTAGTAAATACCTGTGCATCCCCGGTCCAGCCAAGCCGTTCGTCACGCTGCGGGCAGTCTGTCGGCACATCAAGGAAGTTGCCTCTTTGTCCCCAGAAGATATTGGAGATCAGCTGATTCAGAACCGGATCCGAAGTCCGGATTTCACCGGTTTTTCGGATGTTGGAATATACTGCGATTCCCCGGAACTGTTCCGGCGTTGCTGCTCCCGGAAATTCGTCCAGCAAAAGGTATCGGAAACCAAAGAACGTCAGCGCAGGATGCCAGGTCTGTGTTCCCTCGCTGCAGATATAATTTATCTCCGCTTTTGCACTTCTGTAATTTGCATTGTAGAAATTTCCTTCTGCATCCAGAACTTCTCCATGAAGGATATGGATCCTGTCACCTGCATGAGCGTCCACGGTAAACTCCACATATCCGGTGATTTCCTGCCCGAAATCAACGACCATTTCTCCTGCCGGTGTGCGGAAAACAGATTTTGCTGTCACCACTTCCTGCTCCCGGATCTCTTCCCCTTCCTGCGGAATCAGAATCTCTTTTGACCATGCGAATTCTTTTACTGTATTCCACTCTTTCGTCACAAAAGTGTCATCACAGAACTCCCCGTCGTAAACCTCACTGAAACGAATCCTGCTTTCTCCCCATACCCAGCTCTGATCCGTTACGATTACTTCTTCACTTCCATCCATGTATACAATATGCACTTCTCCAAGAATACCTCCCGGACGCCCCATTCTTTGCAGCTTGTCAGGTGTGTCCTGCCATCCGGGCATCGGGGAGCGAAACCACCCTTTCCCAAGTGTTACGGTAAGTTCATTTTCCTTTCCCACCAGATCTGTAATGTCATATTCCTGGTACTGCAATCTTTTATCATAAGCCGTCCACCCCGGTGCCAGCACATAATTTCCAACTCTTTTTCCATTCAGATGTGCCTCATACACTCCCAGCGCCGTCAGATATAAAGTCGCACGTTCTACCTTCTTTTCCGTCTTCCATCCCTTTCGAAAAACCGGACACACCCCACCGGTATCTTCCGAAGTCCGGATCCATTTTGCCTGAAACTCCATAGTTCTACCTCCCACCAACTACTGCATTTATACAGTTTCTCTTATAACTTAGTGTACAACTTTTTCGCCATAACAGGAATATCTTTCATGACCTTTTATCCACTTTTTCCATCTCTTTTACAAATTTTTCTTCCGTCATGTGCATTCGCGAAGCTGCTTCTTTCACGGAGAGCAAACCATCCTTTATAAGACCTGCATATGCCTTAATGAAGCCTTCCATTCTTCCTTCTTCTCTTCCGTCTTCGATCATTTCATCTACTGCCTGACACATATCAATTTCCTCCTCTTCTGATATTGTAATCGGTGTATTTGTTATCACTTTTATTACCTGCGCCGCCGCATTTTCCATATACATTCGAGTATTTTCTGTTATATATTCCTTTAATCGTTCTTTATCTTTTGCATATTTTATACATCCCAGTACTTCCCGGAGACTCGTCTGAAACAACTCCAGCTGCTCTTTTGTCAAACGTGCGGGATCGATCAGATGAATTCGATAATCCGGAATATAATTCAGTATTTTTTTATCATTTACACGCAGCATTTCATGTAATGATTCCGGTCCGTCCCATAACTCCGTACCGAAATGAATCACCAGCGTGATTACCGGCGTGAGCTTGTCTTCTTTATAAAAACCAGATAAATACTCTCCACCTGATCTTTTCTTTCCTGTCTTTCGGTTTTCTGCCGCAATATCACTTACCTGTTTTCCATACTGAAGTGCATCATAAATCATATTTCTTACCGGCATCGCATAATGGATATCTGTCTGATTTTCAACACCAAGCAGAAGATACACCGCCTCTCCATCCTCTTTCACTACGGTTTTCTTCAATATATCTCTATATTTTTGTACAGTTTCCGAATCCTGATGTTTCTGATCACCACCCTGCAGAATCGCCATTTCTGTTGTGTCGATTTCCCTCAGTTTTTCCGGTTGAATCATCTGCTGCCCATTGTACAGTAAATAATTGAAGGCATCCGCGAAAACCCTGTTCTCCTTCATGTAATTTTTGGTTATGGTATCCTTTTTTCCCACCAATCTCCTCCTTTTTGTTTTTGCGCAGGAGATCTTTTTCACATAAGATGAATGTCTTCTGATTATCTGTCCATGAAGCAATCTCGCTGCTGATTTTTGAAAATATAAAAGCATTGAGACTTCTCCGAATATGGCATCAAGATATGTTTTTAGAAATGATAATTGAATTCCTCAATGAATGGAAATAGTATGCTTTGCAGTTATATTAACACCTGCTGATTTTTTTGTCTATCTCATTTTTCAAGAGGCGATGGATTTTTTTCCACCGCCTCTTTTCACACCCTTATTTCAGTACTCTTACCTCAAACGGTTTCAGCACAACCGTACCGCTCACTTTTTCACCTGTATACAGATCCGTCATCTCTTCTTTGACCTGGATCTCGGCTTCTGCGTCTTTGTAGTTCAGAACGAAGCAATACTCGGTATCGTCTTTCTTTCTTACAGCCAGTTCGCAGGTTTCCGGGATCTCCAGTTTTGCTTTGTATGGATCTTTCACACCCAGTTTCTCCAGAAATACTTCTGCTGTTTCTTCTGAGAATGCTGCGCCGAAGTAATATACGGTTCCTTCTCCGTAAGTATTCTTGATCAGTCCAGGTTCTCCTGCATAATAGCAGTTCTCGTATCTTCCAAGAACTTCTGCATATTCACCCACTGCTGCCAGCTGATCGTTAAATACAGCAGCTTCCAGCTTCGTGCCATCCCAGTCGATCACGATATCTTTGTTGTCCGGGGATACCAGTGTGTATTCCGGAATATCCACACCACTCATCTCGGCAAATTTGCCCGGCAGTTTGTCCATGACACAACGGCCGTACATATCTTTGTATCCGCTTCTGCAGCCCAGAACCAGGCAGCCGCCATTCTTTACATACTCTTCCAGTACGGCTTTTCTCTCCTCTGAGATCAGTACCGGATGCGGGTAGAACAGTACGCTATATGGTTTCAGGTCTTCTGCGGTTACATCATCGCGCAGATAGATATAATCCATCGGTGTATGGGTTCTCTGTGCAGCTTCGAAGATGCCAAGCTGGCTCTTCCACTCTACTTTTTCATGCCATACATCCAGCTGGCTGTCCCATGCGTTGTCATAGTCTTTCAGGAAACCAACTTTTGCTTCATACTTGGAGCCTGCAAGCTCAGACAGTTTCTGGAATTTCTCATGAACCGATTTGACTTCTGCCAGTCTGCGGTTGTCTCTTCCGGAATAATCCAGGATACCATGCCAGTAAATCTCGGTACCGTAAGTACAGGTTCTCCAGCGGAAATAGCTGACATAGTCTGCACCATGTGCCACACTCTGCATGGTCCACAGGGTCATCTGTCCCGGCTTCGGAGTCGGAGCTGCCATACCGGTATTCCATCCGTTGGCTCCGGACTGCTGTTCCATGATACCGAAGTTTTTGGATACCGCACGAACCTCAGACAGGTTACGGCTCCACATACGATCTTTCAGGAAGTTATCCTTGTTGTACGCATCCAGACAATAAGCAAAGTTCGGATAAGAATCATATGTGATGAAATCCAGACTCTCGTTTGTCATTCTCTGATTGTCCAGGTTGCCGAACAGACCGTTGGTGGTGATAAAATCACCCGGTTTGATGTATTTGCGGATGATATCGCTCTGCAGTTTTGCGAATTTGCATGCGCTGTCAGATACGAATCTGGTATAATCCAATACTTCATGAGGGTTTGTGTTGTTGCTCAGAGTGGTTCTCGGCACATACACTTCCTCAAAGCTGTTGTATGTCTGATTCCAGAAGTTCGTTCCCCATGCTTCGTTCAGTGCATCAATGCTTCCGTATTTTTCCATCAGAAATTTGCGGAAAGCGATGGTATCACTCTCAGAATAGAACTCATTTTTCTCACAGTTAAGCTCATTATCAATCTGCCATCCGATGATTGCCGGATGTTTTGCATAATGAGATGCAGATTTTTCCACAATAATTCTGGTCAGTTCCTGATATTTCGGAGAGTTGTAGTTGTAATGTCTTCTTCCGCCATGGCGGTACAGAACACCGTCCATGTTTGCATTCAGAACTTCCGGATATTTCTCAGTCAGCCAGGCCGGCGGCGTAGCCGTAGGGGTACAAAAGATCACTTTCATACCCATATCAGCAGCTACATCCAGAAATCTGTCAAAGAAATCATAGTTGAATACACCTTCGTACCGCTCGATCTTGCTCCATGCAAATTCTGCAATTCGGATTACTTCGATGCCGTTTTCCAGCATTCTTTTCAGGTCGTCACGCCAGAGACTTTCATCCCAGTGTTCCGGATAATAACAGGTTCCCAATACCAGTCTTTCGCCATTTATAATCTCCATCGTGTTCTTCTCCTTTATATATGTGCACTATTTACATTAACAGAATTTTTATCTTGCTCCGCTATGGTTTTCATACAAGCTTCTTTAACACCTGTGCCAGTTCCATGCTGTTTTTCACATCCTCATCTATCACAAAATCCACCAGTCCCACCTGAGGAATCTCATGGCAGTCGCTTCCCCGGGTTATGATCAGGTGCTCTCTTCCCGGTTCCTTCAGCCATGCGTCCAGTTTTTCATTATGGTTGTCATGTCCGGAATTAAAGTTTCTCTCCACACCATGCAGATACTTCGGATTCTGTATCTGACAGTATTCCCGGAAAGGATGAGCCTGTATCAGGACACATCCGTTTTCCTCACAGATCTCATATAATTCCTGCAGACTGCAGCCACAGATGTCCATATGCTCCCGGATAAAATCCTTTGTCACGCCGTATACCAGATAATCCTCCGGTCCGCATTCCAGACGGATCTCCATACCGAGGATCACCCTCAGACCTACACGTTCTCCCTCTTCTTTTGCCAGCTCATACCCGCGAAGATAAGTCTGATAATGCTCCTCTGTCGTCTCACCCCACAGGTGCATGATCCCCTTGTCAAAATGATTGGTGATCACGATTCCGTCATATCCGGCCTCTTTATATCCATCTACCAGTTCCTTTGCTTTAATCACCGCACACGGGCTGACTTCACAGTCATGTGCATGCATCTCTAATCTCATACTTTTATTTTCCTTTCTGTTTTTTATAACCTGTTATCGCCGGTTCTTTATCTTCAGCACAATCGCCCTGATTCCAAGAATCACCATCCAGATGATAGATTCGAACCAAACCATTACCGCAAGAAAAATTCCGGTGTCTGCATCCCAAAACAAATTGTCGGATATTGTCGTAATCAATCCCAGAAACGACAGCCAGAACAGGATCCCGGCAATCCAGATCTGAGAAATTCCCACGCTGTAATGTGTTCGAAGACCAGCGTATAATATTCCCAGTCCCAGAATCACAACGATCAGCATAAGCATGGTCGAAAAAGAGGACTTCCACTCTTCTCCACAGATTCCCTGTAACTGACCGATTCCAATCGCAGCAAATGCCGCCGCACCCCATACATTTGGAGTCTCTTTTTTATTCTTCTGTTCCAGATAACGAATCAGCACCTTCGCTGACTCTGCACCGGATCCGGAATAAATCTTTTGCAGCGTCAGGTACACTTTCCTCTTCACCGGATATTTTTCCAGAAGATCAATCAGTCCGCTGACATATGCTTCCCGCAGCATCACTGCCTTGTTTTCTCTACGAAAGAAGAACGGTTCATACAGTTCCGTCCGATTTCTTCGCCTTTTATCTTCAAGGATCAGTTCCAGTTCATACAGCGAATCCCGGATTGCCCGGCGGGTCTGCTCCTGCAATTTTTCCTGTTCTCTCTGCCAGTCCATTTTTCTTCGCTGTGTTTCCGCTTCCCGTTTCCACTGTTCCCGGCGCTCCGCTTCTTCAAACGCATCAAACCGGAATTCCCAGTGACTGATATCCTGATATCCCTCTGTATTTTTTCTCTCCTGTTCAAGAGTTTCTTTTTTCTGCTGAGCCTCCGACTTCTCATTTTCCTGTAGATCTTCTGCGTCTTTTTCTGTCCTTTTCCAGGATTCTTCTGTTGCATCACTCTCTTCAAAATCCTCGTCAAACGCTTCTTCCGACTCTTCGCTTTCTTCCTGTTCTTCTTCCTCTTTCCACCATGTATCAGATTCACACGTTTCTTCTGATTCCCATTCAGATTCCGTCTTTTCTCCGTCTGAAAACCAGTCATCCACCGCATCTGACGACCAGTTTTCCCCCCGGCCGGTCAGAAGCTGATAGGCTTCCTGAATCTGGTTAAATTCCTTCGGATGTTCTTCCGGGTGATATTCCTTCGCCAGTCGTGCATACGCTTCCCGAATTTCTCTTCTTGTGCTTCCCGGCATCAGTTGTAAGATCCGGTATGCTGTCAGCTGGTCCACGAATGATCATCCCCTTCCTTTTTCCAGAACTCCTCCTCGTCCGTTTCTTCATTGTCCGGATCCTGTGCTTCCTCTTCGTCCCACAGATCCCAGTCAGACTCCGATGCATCGAATTCTTCCTCAAACGGATCATAATATTCCAGCACACTGACCGCTTTCTCCAGATACCTTCGGTATCCCTGGATCTGTCTTGGATTCTGTCCGTCCAGAAATTCCTCAAACGTACGGATCATCTGCTGCACCTGTTCTTTCTGTTCCGGATATACTTCCTGGTACAACGCTTCCAGCCGTTCCATCATCTGCTGATTCTCCGACAGATCCCGCGGATGCACCTTCAGTTTCTCCAGCTCCCGGACACGTTCTTCCAGTTCTGCTTCCGGAATTTTCTGAGAAATAATATGTGTTTTTACAACACCGGTAGATACCACCCGGGTATCCACCACCAGAATCCCGTTGATATCATAGGTAAACCGGACATCCACCGCTTCTTTTCCCTTTGGTTTTGGCGGAACCGATATCTCGATTTTCCCAAGAAGCAGATTATCCTGCACGTAAGTATTTTCTCCCTGACGTACCTCCACAACTACATAATCCTGCTGATCCGATGCCGTATAGAATCTGCGTACTCTCGAACACGGCAGTACCGTATTGCGATTGATGATATTTGCCATATATGCCCGGTCCGGGTCTGCTTCATTTATCGTGGCAACGCCGAGAGAAAACGGGCAGATATCCGTCAGAATATAATCTTTTATCTCTTCTTTTCTCTCTTTCACACCACACACAAGCCCAAGTCCCAGCGCGATCAGCTCGTCACAGTTTCCCTGCACCATAGGTGCTTTATGGAACAGATGGCGGATATACTTCTGAATCAGCGGCATTTTGCTGGATCCTCCTGCCATGACCACCAGATCCACATCATGAATCGTCATTTTCCCGTCTTTCAATGCTCTTCCGATGACCTGACGGATCTCTTTTAACAAAGCTTTACTCTCCTCAAACAACCGGTCCATCGTATAGGTACTCTCATAAACCTGCTCCCCCACCATCGCATGCATCACGACCTCTTCCTGCTCGGAAAGCAGCTTTTTGCATCGTTCCGCCTGTTTGAGAAGCACCGCGTATTCCTGCGCACGCAGCTGCTGCCTTGCAACTCCATGTTCCCGTAGAAAATGCTCCGCAATCAATCGGTCAAAATCATCCCCTCCCAGTCGGTTATTTCCCGCCACAGACACAATTTCTACCATTGTATCAAAGCAATCCACCAGTGACACATCCAGCGTTCCTCCACCAAAGTCAAACACCAGCATATTCTGTTCTTCATTTGCTGTAAAATAAGATGCCAGTGCCGCTGCACTTGGCTCATTGACGATCCGTTCCACATGGATCCCTGCAAGTGCTCCGGCACGTTTTACCGCCACCCTCTGTTCATCATGAAAATACGCCGGAACCGAGATCACCGCTTCCTCAATCTCTTCGCCCAGATAATTCTGTGCGTCTTCCACGATTGACCGGATCACCAGACTGCTCAGTTCTTCCGGAAGAAAACTTTTTTCTCCAGGCTTCCAGCTGCGCCCGGTTCCCATATCTTTCTTAAAAGAAGAAACTGTCCGTTCCGGATGGGTGATCAGCCGGTCTTTCGCCGGTTGTCCCACAATCAGTTTTCCGTCCTCCGTCATACTGACCACACTCGGTGTAAGATAAGAGCCGTATGCGTTCGGTATCAATTCCGCTTTTCCGTTTCGGTAGACACAACCAAGCGAATTGGTTGTTCCAAGATCAATTCCTATGACTGCCATCTTCTTTTTCCCTCGTATTACCAATACTGTCTGCTGAATAGTTACCCTGTATCTTTATTATTTTCCCGAACCATTCTTTCCCACCTGCGGCTCTTCCAGAAATGCAAAAATCCGTTTCCAGTATCCCCGCAGGATTCGGCTTCCGGATCCGTAGATTTCATGCTTTGTCCCCGGTACAATGATCATAGTTCCCGAGGTCAGTCCCCGTCTGGCAAGTTTTACCACAAACCGTACCTGTTCCGGCTTTGACACCAGATGATCCTCTGCCGACTGGAAGATCAGCACAGGAGCCTGGATCTGCTTCCACGCTTTCCGTTGCAGATACCTGTTCAACCGCCCTGCCTGGTACAACCAGCTGTATGACGCCCCGTTTGTCTGAAACAACGGTTCTTTCTCTTTTTTATCCTGATAATATTCAAACCGCACCTTGCAGGTAGAAGAACTGGTTTCAAAATTTTCCCGTCCCTCATACGGATGCTGTCCGACTACATATTCCGCTCCTTTTCCCTGCTGGCACGCACCGAAAGCGATCTGTTTTGCCACCGGCCACAGGATATTTCCGGTTGCAGGACGAATCATCGGAGAGGAAAGCACCACTTTCGCGAAAAGCTCCGGCTCCTGCGCTGCCTCCGCTACCGCAAGACCTCCACCCATGGAATGTCCATATAAAAATACCGGAAGTCCAGGGTTTTCTTTTGCTGCCATCTTTGCCACATACAGAAAATCGTTCACATACCGCTGATAATCGTCCACATAAATCAGCGAACTATCCGGTATCAGCCGATAACTTCTTCCATGCCCGCAGTACTCTGGCAGATACACATGATACTGTTTTTTCACAAAATAATAAATCACTTCTTTATATTTTTCCGCAGTTTCCGTAAACCCATGGGAAATCATCACCACACCCTTCGGACTGTCCGCCAGATACCTCTCACAGTAGATTTTCTTCCCCTCTTCCCGTTCCGGCCACAGCACAGATTTCCGGATATCCAGATACGGCTCCACGACATTTTCCATCTGTTCCCGGTAGTCCTGTTCATTCAAGATCAATCTTTCCACGTTATTCCTCCCGTTTTTTCGATTGTTGTATACAATCTATTATAATGGAATTCACAGATCTGTCCATACTAAAAAGCCGCCACCATGCTTTCACAGTGACGACTTTTCCCATAAGCAGTAAAATAAATTGCATCCCTTATTCTTTTATCCGTATTCCTCTTGCCCCTGGAATTTTCTTTCCCTGCAGCAGCCTCTCTTTTGCCTTTTTTTGCAGAGTTGTATCACCCGGATACTCCCCGGGATCGTCCAGCAATTCTCCGCCAAAGATTCTCTCCTCCGCCTGTCTGTCCTCCCACAGGATCTCATACACCATATAATCCTGCTGGAAGCGGATAATATTGGAATCCTCCGGCAACAGTTCTTTTAACACCGGAGACAGCAGCCAAGATTCGCAGACAAATACAGGATCTTTCTTTCCAAAAAACTGCTCTGCTTTCCGATAGGCTTCCGTACAGACTTCATAGTTCAGCGGTTCTCCCGCCGGAATATGAACATTGATCACCTCACAGCCCTTCTTCCACTCCCGGTTTTCTCTCTGTACCGTCTGCTCCAGACAATACCGTTCAAATTCCAGTCTGCCAATCCTTACCACCGTAGTATCCAGAATCTTACCGAGAAACCAGTGATGCTCATCTGCGATCCCATAATATCCGTGCCTTCTTTTACAGTCTTCGGCCCAGAGCACGATATCCCGGCATCCCTCCGCATAGAATCCCTTTTTTACAATATCCATATCTTTTCCATCTTTATACAGATACTCATAGGCCACTCTTGCATAAAAACTCAGAATATAAAATTCTGCATGCTCCAGTGCAAGAAGATTTTCATAACATGTTTCAATATCGTTCCAGAAAAGTGTTTTGTATTCGTTATACATATTTTCAGGAAAAGGATAGTTTGCCACTATCCTTCTCCCTTCTGCATTCATTCCAAGTTCGGTCAGCCAGTTACTGATCTCTGTTTGCAAGATATTCATCTACCTGTCTTTGTACCTCCGCTACATACTCATCGATTCCTGCATCTTTCAGTTTCTGGATCGCATTGTCATAATTTTCTTCAAAATCAACAAATCCACATTCCACGGATAACAGATCTGACTGCATCACCTCATTGATGGCGGTTTCAATATCTGCCACTTTGGAATTGTCAAAATGGAAGGCGATCATATCGGACTGTTTTGCATCATCGTCCCAGTGTTTGTATTCCTCAATATATTCATCACTTGTTCCAACCGGGAATACCTGATAATTCTGATTTCTGAACATCCACTCATAGAAGAAGTCATTAGCAGAAAGAACATTGATTTTTCCATCTACCATCTCATAATCTGTTCCCTCTTCTCCATACAGTGCCAGCAGATAATTCTCCTGAGAAGAATATAACCAGTTCAGGAACTTCATAGCTCCTGCTGGATTCTTTGCAGAATACGGTACACAAAGTGCTTCTCCACCGGTAGCTACGATATATTTATCTTTTTCCGGTGCCAGAAGATAATCTTTCAGCTTCGCTTCCGGTGCATTGGCTTTTACGGTATCGATGATTTCATTGGATTTGCCCAGGGAACCTTCTACCCACAGATATAAGCCCTGCTGCATTCTGCTGTCACGTTCATTGTAATTAGTTGTCAGTTCATCCTTATAAAGCCCTGCTTCGTACATGGACCGGTTGAACTTTGCCACTTCCTGAAATGCAGTGGTTTCATAATAATCATACGCTTTTTTCGTATCTTCTCCATACACAACGGAATCAGAGAATGCGATCCATGTATATGGCTCTTCCTGATAATATCTGGTCAGCGGTTTGAAAATAATGTCCGCCGGGCCTTTCATTTCCGGATACTGTTCTTTTACTTTTGTTGCAAACTCTTTCAGATCCTCCGGTGTCTCGATATTATCCATTCCTACATTTTCCAGCATATCCTCTCTTACACAGACTTCCTGATACATTGCAGAACTCGGTGCGTAAGCAGATGGAATCGCATAGGTCTTGTCACCGATTTTTCCTCCATCCAGCTGAGACTGCGGAATTACTTTTTTCAGATCCGGACAGTACTCATCGATCAGTTCATCCAGTGGCTGACACTGCTTTTTATTGACCATGGTGGACAGATCCGGCAAGCCGTCCCAGTAAAGATCCACGTCCTCTTTTGCTGCAAGCATAATATCTTTCTGCTCCCAGTACTGATCCCACGGAACATATACCATTTCCACCTGGATACCAGCCTCTTCTTTTAAACGCGGATTAATCGTATCAGCCAGAAGTTCTTCCATCCGTTCGCTTTCTTCTCCCGGATATAAGATTACCACTTTCTCATCATCGGATTTCTTTCCACACCCTGCAAGGGCCACGGCTGACATAGCCAGAAGTGCGGTTGCTGCTGCCATTTTTTTCAGTTTCATTTGGTTTCCTCCTTTTTCTTTCGTTTTAACTTTCTATTCTTTTACCGCTCCGGTCATAACACCATTCACAAAATATTTCTGAATAAACGGATACAGAAAAATAATCGGACCGATGGTAATCACAGTAACTGCCATTTTGATTGTCTCCGTAGGCAGTGCAATCTTCGCCGCCGCTCCCGTCGGTACCCGTCCCGAACTGACTGCATTTACATTTGATAAAATATTGTACAGATAGTACTGTAATGGATACAGCTTTTTGTCTGTAATAAAGATCAGCGCATTCCACCAGTCATTCCAGTACTGCAGTGCATACATCAGACCAACGGTAAGGATTCCGGTCTTACAAAGCGGCATTGCGATACTGCGGTAGATTTTAAAGTATCCGGCACCATCAATCCTGGCTGCCTCATACAGTGACATCGGAATCGCTGAAAAGTAGGTTCTCAGCAAAAACATATTCCAGACACTGAACATACTCGGCAGGATCAGCGCCAGCAGGGAATCTTTCAGATGGTATACATTGACACACACCACATACCACGGAATCAGTCCCGCTGAGAAAATAATGGTAAAATTACACAGAAACGAGAGTACATTCCGGTATTTTAATACTTTCATGGATAACGCATAGGCCAGCATACTCGTTACCAGCATGGAACCCAGAGTTCCCACCACCGTAATAAAAATGGTCACCCCATAAGAGCGTAAAATTGCCTTTCCACTGTTTGCAAAGATATAAATATACGTATCCAGTGTAAAATGTTTCGGGATCACTGAATATCCTGTCATGGCAATATCGCTTTCTTTTGAAAAGGAAACGCCCAGAACCAGTACCAGCGGATAAAAACACATCAACGCGATGCATCCGATAAACAGATAGGCAAACAGGGTTTCTATTTTATCACTCATGGAATGATGTATTTTTCTTTTTGTTTTCATCAGAACAGCCCCTCCCCATCGTTTATTTTTTTTGCAAAATGATTCGAAACCGTTACCAGAATCAGTCCCATCAGTGACTGAAACAGTCCGATTGCCGTTGTATAAGAGAATCCAAGGGTACGCATCGCCGAATATACATATGTGTCAATGATAGTAACCTCATCGTATAAAACCGGATTGTTTCCTACGATACCGTATACCATACCGAAATCACCATAAAAGATTCTTCCGATGCTCATCAGTGTCAGGATGACCATAGTCGGTTTCAGTAACGGAAGCGTTACGTGAAGAATTCTCTGGAACTTGTTGGCTCCGTCTACCTGCGCCGCTTCATAAAGTGTCGCATCAAAGCTGGCCATCGCAGCCATATATACAATTGAGTTATACCCACACCATTTCCACACATCCGCGAAGATAATGATTCCCTTCCAGTACTTCGGTTCCGCATACCATCTCACGGTATCCAGTCCAACAGCCTGCAGAATATGGTTGACCACACCAATATCTGACGCAAACAATCCGTAGATAATGGCTCCAACTACTACCCAGGATAAAAAATATGGAAAAAACATCATACTCTGCGTAATCTTTTTAAAGATCCTTCCACGGATCTCATTAAAGAAGATCGCGATACTGACCGGAAAAATCAGTCCCAGTACCAGACCCCAAAGATTGATAAACAGCGTATTATAAATAACTTTCAGTCCCATCTTACTGGTAAAAAAGTATTTAAAATTCTGAAGCCCCACAAACGGACTTCCGAAGATACCGTCAACCACGTTATAGTCTGTAAAGGCCATCCAGATTCCCGCCAGTGGAATATAACAAAACATCACCAGAAGGATCAGACCCGGAACACACATCAGGTACAGTTCTCTGTTGTTATGAAGTTCTTTTCTTATACCATTTTTCTTTTTCATAAACTACATATCCTCCTTCCATCGTGTTCCAATCACCTGTTCTAGTTCTTCCAGATCTCCGTTTCCGATATACATACAGGACCGTCCGACTCTTCCTATATCTTCTTTCATCACGATCATAGAAGTTGTGCAGAATCTCTTTCCTGCCAGAATCGCCCGGATGACCTTCTTTTCCAGAGAAGTCTCTGCTCTGACCCTGCTGATATCCGCATCCTCATCACCCCAGATTTCCAGACGGATCATACGATCATCATTTCCATCTGCATAATTATAGAAGCATCTTTGCACCTGTACGATATGGCTTTGTTCCGGTAAAAGATACGACAGGCGGTTATCATACAGCCAGCTCTCACTCCAGAATCCCCGGAACGGAAGTTCCGGAAAATACATTGTAAAAAAATCACATGCCAGCTGCATGGACTTCTGCACATGTTCCGGTGTATATCCTTCACCTCCCGGCACATGCAGAGCCAGCATCCAGTCTCCCGGTTTTAATACTTCCACCCATTCGGTCTTGTTCAGCTGCTTCTTTTCCTGCGAAACCAGACCGCAGGGATTCATATAATTGCCTGTAATCAGCAGTTCTGTCTCTTCCCACTCTGTGATTCCGGTCACTTCTCCATGTCCATCTTCTGCAAATCGCCCCTCTTCATCAAAAGGATATCCCTCTTCGCAGATTCCAACTGTTTCCTTCGTCTGCGTGTTCCGATATACTTTCATCTTTCCTTCATAACGGCAGGGAATAAAATAAAACCGGTCAAAAAGATATATCGCCCGTGTATAAAAGTTTTTATCCCACGCAAAATCTTCCACTTCACAGCTTCCGGTCTCCTGATATTTTCTCAGCTGGCTGCTGATCATCCGCTCCGGGATATCTTCATACAGTTCCACCGGAATCTTTCTTTGTATCAAATCTTTTTCGGCCGATTCCACACATCCGAACAGCAGAAGAAATTTACTGCAATCTCCATATGCCGTCGGAAAAGTAAGTTCAAAATCCTCATAAAACTCACTGTCATAACGATTCCCCGGAAGACAGAATTCCCATATCAGGAACTTGTACAATTCTCTGATTTCTTCATTTCTTTCTATCAGATCCAATGCCGCATAAAGTCTCTGCTCTCCGGACTGTTTTACCCCGTATTTTTCACACATACTGTGCAGATACTTTCGATTCAAAACCTCTGTCGATGTATCCGGTTCATACGCACGATAGTCCTGTTCCATCCGCTGTGGCACCCTGCCAGCCTTTATGTAGCCCTGTAACTGATCCCATGTATATTTTTTCATCTTTGCAGCGTTCCTTTTAACTCGTCCATTTTTACTACTTTTTCCTGTACCCTGGCCTGTTCTGCCGCATAAGCCATCAGATGACTTTCTACCGACCGGGAGATACTGGAACGACTGCAGCTGCTGTCTTCACCTTTCTCCAGCACTTCCAGAAAATCATCCATCAGTCCGTAATCTCCTCCTCCGTGTGCACCGGTAACGGTGCCAAGATGAATCACTTCTGACTTATAATCTTCCTGTCCATTCGCTGCATATTCGGTGACGGTTATTACATTGTCTGCATCATCTCCACAGATATCTCCGTTTTCACACATGATCTTGATCGTCCTGTGCATCCGATTCACAAAAGCACTCAGGTGAAAAGTTGCTGTAACTCCATTTTCAAACTCGATGTTGGTTACCTGATGATCACATACATCGTTATCACATCGATATACACATCTTCCATATGGACTGGTTTCCAGTGCTTTTAACAGTCCCTCTTCCGTCTGATCCGCGCCAATCACTGTGGCTGGCCAGGTTCCCGCGATCGGAAGATACGCTTTCTTTACATCAAACCGGCAGTTTTCCGCAACCGGACACTCCAGACAGCGATCTGCACTTCCCTCAGGTGCATTTTCTTCTTTAAAATACGTCAGTTCACCAAAAGAGGAGATTCTCTTTGCCCGACTTCCGGTCAGCCATACAAGAATATCCATATCGTGACAGGATTTCTGCATAATGATCGGACTGCTCATACTGCTGTTTCTCCAGTTTCCGCGAACAAACGAATGTGCCATATGAAAGTTCCCGATATTTTCCGCATGCTGGATGGTAACAATCTTACCCAGTCTTCCGGAATCAATAATTTCTTTGATTGTGGAAAAAAAGCTGGTATAGCGTAATACATGACATACCGTGACGATTCTTCCGGCCGCTTCCGCTTTTTTCTGAATCTCCAGACATTCTGCCGGATCCGGAGAAATCGGTTTCTCCAGCAGGATATGATATCCGGCCTCAATGGCCCGTATCGCCTGTTGGTAATGATCCCGATCCATCGTCGCCAGGATTACTGCATCTGCCAGTTTTCCTCTGCTGAAAAATTCATCTGTTGATGTAAATCTGTTCTCTTCTTTTATATGAAACTTCTCACAGGCAATCTCGCGGCGTTCCTGATTTGGTTCCACTACCGCTGTGATTTCCACATGTTTCACATCATACGCATAAGACGCATAGATCATTCCTCTCTGCCCTGCTCCAATAAGTGCAAGTTTCATTTTTCTCTCCTCCGTGTGTTGCGTTATTTGTTACGTTATTTTCGTTTTTCTTTACGTATATCTTATCAATTTTTCGTACAAATACTAGTGGCGTTTTTACTAAATTTTCGTTGTTTTTTTATGAATAGTCACCATTTCCATCCTCTCCATTGACTTTTCTATGTTTTTTTAATAATATAATCATATCGTTACGTTATTTATTACGTTATCCAAGTACCATTGATTCATAGACAATGGCTGCTATAGCGCAAAATCAGGCTGACAGTCCTTCTGTCAGCCGTTCTATACAAGGAGGTTACCATGAGTACCATCAAAGATGTTGCCGCCCTTGCCGGCGTTTCCACCGCGACAGTCTCACGGGTTATCAACCGGGACACCACTTATAAAATGACAGATGCCACCCGAGAAAAGGTCTGGCAGGCTGTTGCCGAACTAAACTATAAAGCTTCTGCAACCCCTCGAAAACTGCGTCATACCACACAGGACAATACCCAGATCAAAAGAATCGGATGCATCCTGAGTGTGACACGTGGAAAATACAATGACCCTTATTATCTTTCAATTCTTTCCAGTTTTGAAGAACAGATTATAAAACGAAACTGCGTAATGGCTTTCGTGAGAGGCAGTACGGAACTGGACAACCCTGAGATCCTGGCCCGGACGCTGGATGAGGATCTGGACGGACTGATTCTTATGAACACCCTGACAGAATCCACCTTTTCTACCCTCGCCTCCCGCATCCCTTATATTGTGGGAATCGATACCCGCCATCCAACCATCGATAATATCGGATACGATCACTACGACTGCAGTGCCATGGCAATCCATCATCTGATTTCTCTCGGTTACCGGGATATCGGATTTGTCGGTGGAAGCGAAGCGTTTAAAAACGAAAGCCGCCGCTTCCGTGGCTATATCGCCGCGATGTATGCAGCCGGTCTGCAGATCAATCCTGACTGGATTTTTTTCAGCGAGTGGGACGATGAATATCTTATCCGTCTGATCGAGGATGCTTACCGAAAGAAAAAACTGCCGAGAGCAATCTTTGCTTCCAGCGATCTGATGGCTATGGCTGTTTTACGGAGCCTTTATAATCTCCACGTCTCCGTTCCGGAAGAAGTGGCTGTTATGGGACTGACCAATCTGGAAATGTCCAAATACTCCAACCCGCCCCTTACTACCATCGATCTTCCGACCACAGCCATGGGAAGTGTCGCCGCTGACGTTCTGCTCTCCAGAATGCAGGGAGACACCTCGATTCCAAAAGAGATTCTGCTTCCGGCCTCGCTGGTTCGAAGAGATTCTGTATAATTTTTCTATATGGCAAGAGGGACGTCATTCTCCTGGAGAATGATGTCCCTCTTATCTACTGTCCGCATCAACAGCTTTCTGTTTCTTATTCTTTTTTCGTATCCATCCGTGTAACCACCATATGTACCGCATACGGAATCAGTATCACCGGAATTGCCAGATACGCCAGGATACTGTATGCCTTCTGGATCAGTGTCAGCAGTCCAAACTGGGCAATTCCAAAGTCTGCCACACAGCATACCAGTGCAACCAATATCTGCATCTTTGTAACCGTCTTTTTCTGCTCCTGTTTTGTCTGTTTCTCTTTCTTTTCCAGCCCATGACAGATCCTCTGCACCATGGCAGCTACCATATTGACCGCCGTTGACACCGCACCAAGGATGATCAGAACCGATATCAGTGGCGTCATGAATCTTTTTCCAACCCCATTCTGCACCATAAACAGCGTCGGAACACTCTGCTGGCTCATCTCAGCGTTCAGATATACGGTCATGATTCCGAGAACAACCATCACCATCAGGATCGCATTTACCACACCACCAATCGCCATACTCTTTACGGCATCTTTCGGTTTTTCAAAGGATTTTGCATGCTGTACGAACACCGCTACATTTGCCAGCTGAAAGGTTCCATATAAGAAAGCCGCATACAGTGCCTTTCCAAACGGCATATGACTTTTCGTCATCACTGAAATTGTCTCACTGATTTGTCCGGCTCCCGCAACAATATTCGGCACATACACTGCCAACAGCCCAATAATAATACAGACGGATAACACCGAAGCTACTTTTCGCACCAGATCTGTTCCAAAAATCGCCACTACAAAGATAAACACACCGATAAGCAACGTACAAAGCAGATACGGCAGCCCGGTCAACGTACTTAATGTAGCTCCTCCGGTGGCAAATGCAACCGCCGGTGCCACACACATCACGCAAAGATACAACACTTCAAACAGATTGGAAAATACAGGTGCATATTTTCCGTAAAATGCATCGTTATACGACCGATAATCATATGCCTGATGTTTCCTTGCAAAATACAGACAGTACGCAAAAAACACACCATTATAAGCCATCGCCAGAAACGGCATGAGAAGACTCCACACTCCATATCTTACATAATAACTGTAGATCTGTGCACCGGAGGCAAATCCCCCTCCGAAATGTGTGGTAAACCATACAAATGCAACGCCGAGGATCATCGATCCTGCTTTCTTATTTTTCTCCATCTGCCTGTACCCTCTCTTTCAGCTTTCTCATTGCTTCGGAAAGCATCTCTTTTGTTACTTTATACGGATAATGTGCCACATCCGACATCTCCGGGATCCGGTTCATACTTTCTTCCCACTGTTCCTCCGTAATCTCAATCTCTTCCAACGACACCGGCAGATGAATCTTTTTATTCAGTTCGTAAATTTTTTCAAATTCTGTTTCCTCTCCATCCACCAGAAGTGCCAGCAGTACCCCGAAACCAACCACCTCTCCATGCAGATGATTTTTCTCGATCACCGGATAAGAGGTCAGCGCATAAAAGATCGCATGTGCCAGTCCGCTGTTATAATCCGGCGTGAAATCTTTTGTCAGGAAAATCGACGCAATTCCCGTAGTCACCACGATTGCCAGGACAACCTGCTCCACGTCATATGTCGACAGCTTTTTCTTATGATCTTCATACGCTTTCGGACCATATTCCAGAAGCGGATTCCGGCACATCAGGCTGAGTGCCACACCGAGAGATGTAAAATGCTCCAGCTGTTCTCCTCTCGAAGAAATCGTCGCCTCATAATATTTTGCATAGGTATCGCCAATCCCCGCCCACATATACTGCGCCGGCGCTTTGGAAATAATCTCCGTATCAATAAAGGCATGCATCGCCGGACGAATAAAAAAATGTGGTTTTAGGAAAGTTCCGTCATCATTGTATATGATCGATACCGAAGTACATGCCGCACAGTTCGATGTGATCGTCGGAAAGGTAAATACCGGCTTATCATCCGCGATGCACAGACACTTTACCGTATCCAGTGCTTTTCCGCCGCCAACACCAAACACCATATCCGCCAGCTGATACAGCTTCATATTCCGCAGCCGTTCCACATTCTGATACGTGCAATCGTCTCCATACAGTTCTTTTCCGATGATTACCAGATTGGTCTGATCCACTGCTTTCTGAATCTTTTCATAAGCCGCTTCCAGCGCCCGCTTTCCTCCGATTACCAGAACTGTCTTTCCGTAAGATTCGCAGACCGGTCCGATTTTGTCATAAATCTTATCGCCGATCGAATAACTCGGCAGATGCATCTCATAATTTTCCAGTTTCATGGTTGTTCTCCCTTCTTTTGGTTATAAAAATATTCTTCTTTACCCGAAATTTCCGGTAAAAAAGGCGTACAAACCCATCTGTGAGTTCGTACGCCTTTGTACTCCGTTCTATCTCATCTGTTTTCTGATTTTTTTCATTTCCAACCGGAAATTATAATCAGTATAACATGTATTTCAGAAACTGTGAATGTTTATTTTACCTCTACCACACAGCTTCCAGCCGCAACGCCGTCCGCTTTCACCGTAATCTTCGTCTCTCCTGCCTCTTTGCTCTTCAGGATCACGATCGCAGTTCCGCGATACAGATGGCATTTGGTATCTGTGATCTGGTCTTCCGTGCATGGATTGCCGCTTCCCACTGCCAGGAAAGTTCCCACACCGTCTGTCTCTACCTGAATCTCCCGTTCATCCTGTGTCAGGCGGTTTCCGTCTGCATCTTTCAGAGTTACCCTGACATAAGCCAGATCCTTGCCGTCTGCCACAAAGCTTTTTTCTTCCGGAATCAGTTCCAGTACTGCTGCCTCTTCTGGTGTCACCAGTGTACTTCTGCTAATCTCTGCTCCATCTTTATAGACAATCCCTTCCAGAATTCCCGGTTTATAAGGAATGTCCATGGAAGCCATCAGTTTCTCGATCGGTTTTCTTCCGAGACTCTTTCCATTCAGAACGAATTCCGCCTCATCTCCTGCTCCGTATACATCCACTTTCACCGGTTTTCCAAGCCATTCGTCTGCAAAACACCAGCAGTCATTGACATCATACCAGTGCCAGTCTGTTCCCCGGAAGTTCTCTCCGAAGTGTTTCGGATGCGTGGTGTAAATACCGGACTTCTTCGTATTTCCCCACATGATCTCACGGTACACCGACTGCGGACGCTGTTCTCCGGTCAGGTCAATATCCGACTGCCAGGATGTTCTCCACGGGTATGGTGCCATAAAATTAAAGTCCTCATGTGCATTTTCCCAGTATACCTTACCGACACCGACTTCACCCATATAATCCACAGCTGCCCAGATGCAGTCACCGATCACATACGGCAGTTCCTCTACTTTTTTCCAGTAATCATAAGTGGTAAACGAATGTGTCTCTGTTCCGATCATCACACGATCCGGGAACAGTTCATGGCTCTCCTCATAGACATCTCTCAGGTAGTTATATCCCACGATATCCAACGGTTTACAGTAACTTTCTGTCGCCTTATTCCAGACCGAATTATCCTGCATCAAGTTCAGGTCAAAGTTGGTTCCGGCGCTGTCATCCTCATCATCTTCCACTTCCGGCTCCGGAAATACGCCGCAGATTGCAGAAGTCACAAAACGGGTGCTGTCAAATTCGCGAACCTTTGCAGCCAGTTTTCTCGACCACTCTGCGCCATCGTTTCCACCATCACGCTCTGTGATCTCATTTCCGATCGAGTATGTGATCACACACGGGTGATTCCGGTCACGGCGTACCATGTATTCGATATCTCTCGCCCACCACTCTTCAAAATAAAGATGATAGTCCAACGGCATCTTGCCAAGCCGCCATACATCAAATGCCTCATCCATCAGAAGCATACCGACGCGGTCACATACCTTTAACATCGCCATGGACGGCGGATAATGACTGATGCGGACGGTATTGTAGCCGGCTTTTTTCAGAATCTGAATCTTTCTCTCTTCCGCTTTCGGGTATGCGCACGCACCAAGGAATCCGTTATCGTGATGGATACAGCCGCCCTTCAGGTTCATCTTCTTTCCATTCAGCCGGAATCCGTTGACCGCATCCACTTCAATCTTTCGGATACCAAAAGTATCTTCCGCCTGATCCGTAACTTCTCCGTCTTTGCTGACGGTAATACGGTAGGTATACAGATACGGATGCTCCAGATCCCAAAGCGAAGGATTTTCCACAGTCACCTGTACATTCTCCTTCTGTTTTCCACATACCTGCATGGTTTTCTCCACTTTTCCAACAACTTTTCCACCGGCGTCCAGGATTTCACACCGATAGTCCACGGTCTCTTCGATATCGGTTCCGGTGATCACGGCATCTACATTTACCACCGCTTCTTTTTCACCGATTTCCGGTGTGGTCACGAACACATTCCACGGCTCCACACAAATCGGACCTCCCACCCACAGGCATACATCACGGTAGAGTCCGCCGCCACTGTACCAACGGGTTGACGGCTGTCTGCTCTGGGTGATCAGTTTCAGTTTATTTTTCTTCCCATCAAAACGAAGCGCCGGTGTCAGATCCACCTGGAACGGAATATAGCCGTTCGGATGCATCGCAAGCAATGTCGTGTTCAACAGCACTTCCAGATTCATATACGCCCCGTCGATATCCAGAATGACCTTCTTTCCTTCCCACTCTTTCGGGATATCCAGCGTCTTTTTATACACACCTTCCCCGTTTCCGAAATATCCGTTTGCCGGTCCACCCGGCGCATCGGCACTTCTCGGTTTTCCCACAATGAAGTCATGCGGCAGATCCACCTTCTGACTCGGCGGTGTGGCAAATACAAAGCTCATGCTCTCATCACTCTCATAAAAATCCCAGTTTTTGTCTAACCCAATACGTTGCATAATTTTATCCTCCTGTTTTTTTCACCCATATATTCATAACTGCCTGATTTTTTGCAGGTATGCTCCTTTTTCATTTCACAGATGTAAATCTTCACTGTTTTTATTATATTCCGTTTCCAGATTTCCGACAATGAAATCTCTGTTTTTCAAAAAAAGACGCATGGAAAATATTTTTCTTCTTTTCCACACGTCTTATTGTTCTTATATTTCTTATTCGTTTTTCTCTCTCACACAAATTCCGCCATAATATCCGCCACATGCTCCATCTTTTCACACCGCCATGCGTTTTCCCCGCAAAACAGCAGTGCATCATCCGTCTCACCCTTTGCTGCATGCACCAGCGCTCTGGTGATACAGTATGGTGTGTTCGCCGGATTACAGGTAGCGATACACTGATAGCATTTTTTAATTGACTCTCGCCTGCTTTCTTTTTCCTCCAAAAACCGGTTTCGTATCGCCCGTCCCGGCATTCCTACCGGGCTGTCCACGATCACAATATCTTCTTTCTTTGCATGCAGATAGGTCTGTTTATACGCCTCGGAGGCATCACATTCCCAGGTTGTCACAAACCGGGTTCCCATCTGTACGCCGTCGGCTCCCAGTTCCATTGCATGAAGCATATCTTCTCTGGTAAAGATCCCTCCTGCCACAACCACCGGAATCTCTTTTCCATACTTGTCCGCATATTTTTTCACTTCGGCAAGAATTCCCCTGATCTCCTGATCATAGGTTACCGGGGTAAATTCCTCCAGCTGCTTTCTGGAAAATCCAAGATGTCCTCCGGCTTTCGGTCCTTCGATCACCACAAGATCCGGCATCCGCTGGTAATGATGATCCCAAAAGCGGCAGATCACTCTCGCCGCCTTCACCGTGGATACGATCGGTGCAATCTTCGTCTTGCTTCCCTCAACCAGTTTGGGCAGTTCCATGGGAAGTCCTGCACCGGAAATAATCAGATCAATCCCGGCTTTCACAGCTGCTTTTACATACTCCGCATACTGCTTCGTTGCCACCATGATATTCACACCCAGGATCCCGCCCTTGGCAATCTCTCTGGCTTTTTGGATCTCTTCTCCGATCACCCGCAGATTGGTTTTGATGGGATCTTTTTCAAACTCCGGATCCCGATACCCGATCTGTGCCGTGGAAATCACTCCTACACCGCCGCAAGCTGCCACACTTCCCGCCAGCCCGGAAAGACTGATTCCGACACCCATACCTCCCTGGATCACAGGAATCCTGGCTGTAAGTTCTCCTATTTTCAATGCTTTCATCTTTTCTCCTACATCCGACGAAATCTTTCGTACCGTTCTTCCACAATCTGTTCTCTCGTCTTCTGACAGCTTTTCCGCAAAAACCCATCCAGATCTTCTCTGATCTCTTCTGTAATCTCCGGAAGATTCTCCTCATTCGCCGGTTCCGGTTCCCGGATCACTTTTTCAATAATCTGCAATTTTTTCAGATCTTTCGCCGTGATCTTCATCACCTCAGAAGCCTCTTTCGCCCGTTTTCCATCTTTCCACAGAATCGAGGCAAATCCCTCCGGTGACAGAATGGAATATGTTGCATTTTCCATCATCCAGACTTCATCCGTCACTGCCAGTCCCAGTGCACCACCACTGCCGCCTTCTCCGATCAGAATGCTGACCATTGGTGTCTGGATTCCGGACATCTCCAACAGATTTCTGGCGATGGCTTCTCCCTGTCCCCGTTCTTCTGCCTCGATGCCGCAGGCCGCTCCCGGTGTATCCACAAAGGTAACTACCGGCCGACCGAATTTTTCTGCCTGCTTCATCAGACGAAGCGCTTTCCGATAGCCTTCCGGAGACGCCATACCGAAGTTTCGGTAAATGTTTTCCTTTACATTCTTTCCCTTCTGCTGCCCGATCACCGTCACCGGCTGTCCGCCAAACATGGCAATTCCGCCGATCACCGCTCCGTCATCCCGAAACGCCCGGTCACCGTGAAGTTCCAGAAAATCATCAAAGACCTGCTGCACATAGGAAAGTGTTGTAGGACGTTCCTTACTCCTTGAGATTTCCACCCGTTCCCACGCAGTCAGTTCTTTTTTATCGCATCCCGCTGCTTTTCCACGACTGTTCCTGATTTCCGGCAGGTTTTCCACATTTTGCGTATCTCCATAGTGGATATATTGCAGCGCATCCTGATGAATATTCAAAAGTTTCCACACAGTCTCTTTTAATTCCTGCCGTTCAACCACACCATCGATGATTCCCTTTTCCACCAGGAATTCTGCCCTCTGAAATCCCTCCGGCAGTTTCTGTCCGATGGTCTGCGCGATCACTCTCGGTCCTGCAAATCCGATCAGTGCCCCCGGTTCTGCCAGGATCACATCTCCAAGCATCGCAAAACTTGCCGTCACCCCGCCGGTGGTCGGATCGGTCAGTACAGGAAGATAAAAAAGACCTGCTTCACTGTGTTTCCGGATCGCCGCAGAAGTTTTTGCCATCTGCATCAGAGATACGATTCCCTCCTGCATCCTGGCACCACCGGAACTGGTAAACAGTACCACCGGCAGTTTTTCTTCCGTCGCCCGTTCAAAAGCTCTCGTAATTTTTTCACCTACGACATACCCCATGCTTCCCATCAGGAAACGGGCATCGCAGACACCAAGTACTGTCTCCAGACCATTCACCATGCATTTTCCCACAGTAACTGCTTCATGAAGTTTTGTCTTCTCCTGCAGATCTGCAATCTTTTCTTCATATCCCGGATATTCCAGCGGATTTTCCGTTTCCAGATCGGTAAACCACTCCTGAAATGTTCCCGTGTCTGCAACCATGCGGATCCTGGTTCTGGTTCCGATCCGGAAATATCCCTCACACTTCGGGCATACATATCCATGTGCTTTTACATCATCCCGGTATACTACTTCTCCGCATTTCGGACACTTAAGCCACAATCCTTCCGGTGCCGATGGCTCTTTTTTTTCCTGATTCCTGTCTTCTCTGTCCCGGAACAGAACTGCCGTCTTTTTAAACATATGTTTTAATTTCGCCATAGTTAAAACCTCCTGTCTGCCCGGACAGGTTTTCTGTCCTACAGATTAAAATGCATCGGGATAAAATCCGTTGTGATCTCTCCCGCCTGAAAATCCTCATTATCTAATATCTCATACTGAAAATCCACGTTGGTTGTCACACCATCTATGATCAGTTCTCCCAGCGTACTGCGCATCTTATCGATGGCCTCCTGTCTGGTTCTTCCATGCACAATTACTTTCGCTATCATAGAATCATAAAATGGCGGAATCTCATACCCGTTATAGGCTGCCGTATCGATCCGTACACCATTTCCACCAGGCAGATGGATTGCTTCGATGACTCCCGGACACGGCCGAAAATGATGAGCAGGATCCTCTGCATTGATCCTGCATTCCATCGCATGTCCCTGCAGGTGAATATCTTCCTGTTTTACTGAGAGTGGTTCCCCTGCTGCCACCCGGATCATCTCTTTCATCAGATCCACGCCGGAAACCATTTCTGTCACCGGATGTTCCACCTGGATCCGTGTATTCATTTCCATAAAATAAAAATTTTTTTCCTTATCCAGTAAAAATTCAATGGTACCGGCACTTTCATAATGTACTGCCTTTGCTGCACGCACTGCCGCATCACCCATCCGTCTGCGAAGTTCCGGTGTCAGTGCCACACTGGGAGATTCTTCGATCATCTTCTGATGATTTCTCTGGATCGAACAGTCCCGTTCTCCGAACTGCACAACATTTCCAAACTTATCTGCCATGATCTGAAACTCTATATGTCTCGGTTCCTGCACATATTTTTCGATATACATGGTGTTATCTCCGAATCCACGTACTGACTCTAACTGGGCTACCTGAAAGTTCTCCTCAAAGTCGTCCGGTCCGAAGGCAATCCGCATCCCTTTTCCACCGCCTCCGGAAGATGCCTTGATCATCACCGGGTATCCTATGTCTTCTGCCATAGCTGCTCCCCGTTTTGCGTCATAGACCGGTTCTTTTGTTCCCGGAACCACCGGAACACCGGCTTCTATCATTGTCAACCTTGCCTGCGATTTATTTCCCATCTTGTCCATCATCTCCGCAGTCGGTCCGATGAACGTAATATTACATTTTTCACACATTTCCACAAACCGGCTGTTCTCTGACAAAAAACCAAATCCAGGATGTATCGCATCCGCTTTTGTTGCGATACATGCACTCAGAATCTGCTCCATATTCAGATAACTGTCTGTCGCCGCTGCCGGTCCGATACAAACAGCCTCATCTGCCAGCTGGGTATGCAGTGCTTCCTGGTCTGCCTCCGAATAAACTGCTACCGTAGCGATTCCCATCTCTCTACAGGCACGGATGATCCGCACTGCAATCTCTCCTCTGTTTGCAATCAATATTTTCCGAAACATGTTTGTTCTCCTATCCAATGGCTACCGTAAGTTCTGCCGTTGCTGCCACTTTTCCATCTACCGTAGCTGTTGCTCTTGCAATCGCAACCGGTCCCTTCTGTTTGATCAGTTCCGTCTCCAGCATCAAAACATCCCCCGGAACCACCTTTTTCTTAAATCGACAGTTGTTAATCCCACCAAAATAAGCAGTCTTTCCTTTGAACTTCTCACAGCTTAAGATACATACCGCACCCACCTGCGCCAGTGCCTCAATGATCAGCACTCCCGGCATCACCGGCTCCTGTGGAAAGTGTCCACGGAAATAATACTCATCATATGTCACACATTTTTTTCCTGCTGCCCGTACCCCCGGTACCAGTTCTTCTATGGTATCCACCAGAAGAAACGGATGCCGGTGTGGGATAATATCCATGATTTCTTTTGTTGTTAACACTGACATAAACTCTGTTACCTCCTGCACACAAACATATGGTTTTCAGGTATTTTCAGTCATTACCCGATAACAAATAAAGGCTGTCCATACTCTGCCATCTGTCCGTTCTCAATCAGAATCTCTTTTACCACTCCGTCGTACTCACTCTCAATCTCATTCATCAGCTTCATCGCCTCGATGATTCCCAGAGTCTGTCCCTTTTTCACTGTATCACCCACGCTGACAAACGCTTCCGCATCCGGTGCCGAAGCCGCATAAAAGGTTCCCACCAGAGGAGCCTTTACTGTCTTTCCTTCCGGCTGGCATTCCTCCTGCTGATCCTGTTTCCCATTAAAACTGCCAGAACCGGCCGATACTGTATCTGCGTTTCCTGCCACTGCAGGCATCACCTGCATCCCGGTCTGCTCCACGACCACCTGTTTTTCTTTTCCCATGGAGATCTTCAGATCGCCGTCTTTCATGGTAAAGGAAGTCAATTCTGACTCGGAAACCGTTTTTATCAATGTCAGAAGATTTTCAAATTCCATTTTTTACTCTCCCCACTTTTTCACAAGAATGCTCGCGTTATGTCCACCGAATCCCAGCGAATTCGAAAGTGCATATTCCAGATCTTCTTCCACACCGTCACCTGCCACATAATTCAAGTCCATTTCCTCGTCCGGTGTCGTATATCCTGCCGTTGCATGAATAAATCTGTCCTGAATCTCTTTCACGCAGGTAATAAATTCCACAGCCCCTGCAGCGCCCAGCAAATGACCTACCATAGACTTGGTAGAATTCACCTTCATCTCGTACGCATGCTCTCCGAACAGTTTTTTGATTGCTCTCGTCTCGAACAGATCATTGTGATGTGTCGCAGTTCCATGTGCATTGATATACATCAGTTCCTCTTTTTTCACTCCCGCTTCTTCCAGTGCCAGTTCCATCGCTTTCGCAGCCCCGGAACCATCCTCTGCCGGCGAAGTAATATGATACGCATCACTGGTTGCACCATATCCGACAACCTCCGCAAGAATCTTCGCGCCACGCTGTTTCGCATGCTCCAATTCTTCCAGAACAACCACTCCGGATCCCTCTCCCATGACAAATCCACTTCTGTTTTTGTCAAATGGAAGTGAACACTTCTCCGGGTCGTCTACCGTAGAAAGTGCTGTCAATGCGGTAAAACCTGCCACACCGACCGGGCAGATACTTGCTTCCGTACCGCCCGCCAGCATCACATCCGCATCTCCACATTGGATACTGCGATATGCCTCTCCGATGGAATGTGTTCCCGTTGCACACGCGGTTACCACATTCAGACTTTTTCCTTTCAGTCCCAGTTGAATCGAAACATTTCCTGCTGCCATGTTGGAGATCATCAGTGGAACCAGAAGTGGATTTACTCTGGAAGGTCCTTTCTCCGCAATTTTATGACATGCCGTCTCTGCTGCCTGCAGACTTCCGATTCCCGATCCGATGGAACATCCCACGCGAAACGGATCTTCTTTTTCCATATCCAGTCCCGCCTGTTCAAACGCCTCTTTTGCTGCAGCCACTGCATACTGGCAGAACAACTCCATTCTCTTTGCTGCCTTAAAGTCCATATAGTCTTTCCCTGCAAAGTCTTTCACTTCCGCAGCAATATGTACTTTATAATCCGTCGTATCAAACCGGGTAATCTCACCAAATCCCAGTGTCTTTTTCTTAACATTTTCCCAGAACGTATCCACACCGATCCCAATCGGTGTCACAGCACCCATTCCGGTCACCACAACTCGTCTCATAGTCTCTCCTTTCTTTACATCGCCATACCGCCATCTACACAGATAACCTGTCCGGTAATATAATCTGCTTTTTCAGACGCAAGAAATGCCACCGTATTGGCAATATCCTGTGTCTCTCCGAATCTTCCCAGTGGAATCTGTGCTACTGCTGCCTCTTTCACCTGACTTGAAAGTACTTCTGTCATCTCCGTATGAACAAATCCCGGGGCTACCGCATTGACCGTGATGCCTCTGCTTGCCAGTTCCCTCGCCACCGTCTTTGTAAGTCCGATAATTCCTGCCTTCGATGCTGCATAATTTGCCTGTCCTGCATTTCCCAACACACCGGACACTGATGCAATGTTGATGATTTTTCCACTTTTCTGTTTCAGGAAATACCGCGACAGATGGCGGATCGTATGAAAACATCCCTTCAGGTTGGTTTCCACGACCGCATCAAACTCTTCTTCACTCATTCGCAGGATCAGATTATCTCTGGTAATTCCCGCATTATTTACCAGCACATCTACATGCCCGTAACTTTTTATCAGCTCCTTTGCCATTGCTTCTGTCTGCTGATAATCCGCCACATCACACTGATAAAGAACGCCGTCGCCACCATTTTTCCGGATTTCTTCCAGCACATTCTTTGCCCTCGCTTCCGATCCGCAGTAATTGACAACTACAAACATTCCTTCTTTTGCCAGAGTGAGACTGATCTGTCTTCCTATCCCCCGACTTGCTCCTGTCACCAGTGCTACTTTTTTCTCCATCGCTGCTCCTTTCACCGAAAGTTCTTTTTTCATATTTCCTGTAAACTTTGATTATTTGTACCTGTTCAGCAGGTAACTGTGAGGGTACTGAACAGTTACTTACTGTTTTTCACCCAACATCTTTACAACCGCGTCCAGATCTTCTACTTTTTCAATGTGTAATCCAGTTACATTTTTATTGATTTTCTTCAAAAATCCCGTCAGTGTTCTTCCCGGTCCGATCTCGATAAACGTATCCACACCATCCGCAATCATCCGTTCCACACTCTGCTGCCACTTCACAGAAGAATACACCTGTCTGCCAAGCAGTTCCTTGATCTCAGAAGGCTCTGTCACATATTCTGCTGTCACATTTGTGACATACGGTGTGGAAAATGCTCTCAGTTCCACCTGCTCCAATACTTTTCCAAGTTTCTCCCCGGCTTCTTTTAACATTGCTGAGTGAAACGGCCCGCTGACATTTAACGGGATACATCTTCGCGCCCCTGCCTCTTTCAGCTTCTCAGCCGCCACTGCCACTGCGCCTTCCTCTCCGGTAATCACAATCTGTCCCGGACAGTTATAATTGGCTACCGAAACGATGCCTTCCGTCTCGTCGCAGATTTTCGCAATCTTTTCTCCGTCCATTCCAAGAACTGCACACATAGCACCACCTGTAGGCACTGCTTCCTGCATCAGGATGCCTCTCTGCCTTACTACACGGAACACATCCTCCAAAGACATGGCTCCTGCAGTCAGAATCGCTCCATACTCTCCAAGGCTTAACCCGGCAGCTACATCTGCCTTCACTCCCTTTTCCTGTAAAGCTGCCAGAATTGCCGCTTCCGTCGTTAACATGGCAATCTGCGTATATTCTGTAATATCAATCTGCTCATTTTTTTCAAAACAAAGTCCCGGAAGGTTCAATCCGGTCACTTCTGACGCAATTGTATACACCTTCCTGGATACAGAAATCTGTTCGTAAAACTCCTTACCCATTCCCACATACTGTGCGCCCTGTCCCGGAAAAACAAATGCCAGTTTACCCATGAATGTCTCCTTCTATAATTTGATTTTCAAAGTATTTATTTGAATTTTTGTGGCGACAAAATCAGATTCCCATACCTGTTATTTCTATCGCCACTTTTTATTTTTCTTATTTTATGATACCAGGGTTCCAAGATATACAAAGCAAAATGCCATCACCGAAAGTGATTTTCTCAAGCAACGAGTCAAAGGCCGTGTCCGCACGGAACTTTGATGAGTGCCACGATAACGATACTTTCCTGTTTTCCATTTTAGCAATGCAACAATTTCTCAGCTTCAGTCATAATTTCCTGCAGAATCTCCTTACAGCTCTGTCTCTTACTCACCAGACCTGCAATCTGCCCTGCCATCACTGTACCGTTTAAAATGTCCCCATCCATAACTGCTTTCCGAAGAGAACCAAGTGTCATCCGTTCCAGTTCCTCAAACGGTACACCTTCCTGTTCCTTTTTGATATATTCCTTCGTCATCTGATTTCTCAGACACCGAACCGGATGTCCTGTACTCTGACCGGTTACTACAGAATCAATATCTTTTGCTTTCACGATTCTGTCTTTATAGTTATCATGAACAATCGATTCGTCTGCCACTACAAAACGGGTTCCCATCTGCACTCCCTCTGCTCCGAGCATAAAAGAAGCAGCAACACCGCGTCCGTCTCCAATTCCACCTGCAGCAATTACCGGAATATTTACCGCATCCACAATCTGTGGAATTAACGCCATCGTTGTCTGATTTCCAATGTGACCTCCGGCTTCCATGCCCTCTGCTACTACCGCATCCGCACCATATCGTTCCATTCTCTTTGCCATAGCTACTGATGCAACAACCGGAATCACCTTAACACCAGCTTCCTTCCACATCGGCATATATTTCTCCGGATTTCCGGCACCTGTGGTGACCGCCTGAATTCCTTCTTCTACTACGATTTTTGCCACTTCATCAGCATTCGGGTTCAGAAGCATAATATTTACACCAAATGGTTTATCAGTCAGTTCTTTTGCCTTTCTGATCTCTTCCCGCACAATTTCCGGAGGTGCACTTGCCGCACCGATCAGACCAAATCCGCCTGCCTCAGATACTGCCGCCGCCAGATGATGTTCTGCCACCCAGGCCATACCCCCCTGAATAATCGGATACTCAATCTGTAAAAGTTCTGTTACTTTCGTCTTCATCTGCTTCTGTCTCCTTCCCTGCTTTCAGAAAAGGTGTGGATTATGCCTCCACACCTTTATTCTTCAGATATTCCATAACTGCTCCAACTGTTGTCAGTTCAGCCAGTTCTTCAGACGGGATCTCAACTTCATATTTTTCTTCCAGTGCCATCACCAGTTCAAACAGATCCAGAGAATCTGCACCCAGGTCATCCTTAAATGAAGTTGTTTCTGTAATACTGCTCTCCTCACAGTTTAACTGTTCTGCGATCATCTCTTTCATTTCTTCTAACATCGTTATTCTCCTTTACACATGTTTCTTATTATCAATAATTTTAGTTTCCAATGTTTTGACTTTCAAAGTATAATACACAAACAATGTTTTGTCAATGAATTCTTTTTTGATTTTCAAAGTATTTTTAACGATTATTTTTTATTTATATTCTTCCCACCATCTCTCTTGGACTGTGGCATAATTTTGGAGATTTCTCTTCTTACGACAATATGAAAAAGCTCTGCTTTACCGCTTTTGATCATGGCATCACTCATTTTGATCTTGCCAACAATTACGGACCTGAACCGGGAAGTGCCGAAAAACACTTCGGTCTGATCTTAAAAGAACGCTTCTTCGCTTACCGGGATGAACTGTTGATCAGCACCAAGGCCGGTTACGATATGTGCAAGGGACCTTACGGTAACTGGGGCAGCCGCAAGTACCTGATTGCCAGCCTGGATCAGAGCCTGCAACGACTGGGACTCGATTATGTAGATATTTCTTCCTTTCATGCAGAAAAGAAGTCCCTCCCGTCATATCTGTCGATCGGGAGGGCTTTTTCCGTATGTTCCTACATAATAAATGTACAGGATCTACAAATCTATACACCCTTTCAGATTATAGATTTGAATGGATCCACAAAAGAAACTTTCGGGATGCGTGATATCGAGCAAACCTTTAATTAACACTGACATCTTTTTAAATGCACTTCGCGAATCTTACTCGTTATTGCGACAGTCGCCAAACCATGAGACCTTGGCGACTGTCGCGTAAATCAAAATTGGTCCGCTGAACCAATTATTGCTATTAAATACAAAAAAACCGTTTTCATATTATATGAAAACGGTTGAAAATGAGGCATCGGGGATTCGAACCCCGGACAACTTGATTAAAAGTCAAGTGCTCTACCAACT